>Ga0065712_10001747_pt1 | contig 13903 bp, 11 predicted proteins | sample MisRhiReplicate1_FD_59099 | JGI IMG/M metagenome (GOLD analysis project Ga0065712, IMG submission 59099) | Miscanthus rhizosphere microbial communities from Kellogg Biological Station, MSU, sample Rhizosphere Soil Replicate 1: eDNA_1 v3... | ecosystem: Host-associated > Plants > Roots >...
TCGGACCGTTCGTTGCGATCGGCGAAGGCGCACGGATTGGCGAGCGCACGGTGATCTATCCCAACGTGACCATCGGTGCGGGCGCAACCGTGGGCAGCGATTGCACCATCCATTCCAACGCCGCCATTCGCGAGCGCTGCACCATCGGGGATCGCGTGATTCTCCAGAACGGCGTGGTCGTCGGCGGCGACGGCTATGGCTTCGTCCGTCGTGGCGATGGCACGCACGAAAAGATCCCGCAGGTCGCCGTGGTCGTCATCGAGGACGACGTGGAGCTTGGCGCGAACACGACGGTGGATCGCCCGGCCGTGGGCGAGACGCGTATCAAGGCAGGCACCAAGATCGACAACCTCGTGCAGATCGGCCACGGTGTCACCGTTGGCCGCAACGTGTTGATGGCGGCGCAGGTGGGCATCGCCGGGAGCACAGACGTCGAAGACGATGTGGTATTCGGCGGTCAGGTGGGTGTCGGCGGTCACCTGACGATCGGACGTGGAGCGATTGCCGTCGGGCAATCAGGGGTCACCAACTCGCTCGACCCGGGCGCATTCGTCGCCGGCTATCCCGCGATCGACAGCAGAGACTGGCGCAAGGCCTCGGTCCTCTTCCGCCGGCTTCCCGAGATGAAGCGACGCATCGAGCAGCTGGAAGCCCGCGTCGCCGAGCTCACGCAAGCACTCTCCCACCCCGAAAGGTCATCTGAGTGATTCAGGGCGTTCGAATATCGCACTGCGCCGCGATGGCGCTGTTGGTACTGGTGTCGGCCGTTCCGGCGCGAGCGCAGGACCAGGGTCCGCCTGAGGAGCCCGCTCGCAACGTGCAGTTCATGTCGCGCACGGCGTTTCACATGGCCGCGGAGCATCTGTCCGGTGACGACCCACGCTATGTGTGGGACGCCGACTTCGGCGGGGAGCTCGACGTCGTTGACTACGGAGTCGGACGGTTTACATTCGAGGCGAACTATCAGGTTGTGCTCGGCGAAGAGATTCGTTACTTCGATCCCAACCAGGGCAACTACGTCCTGGCGGGCAACGTCTCAGCACGCACGCGGGGGTTCGAAATCGCGGGGCAGTTGTACCACCAGTCACGACATCTGGCGGACCGACCCAAAGAGGAAGCCATCGACTGGAACACGCTCGGTGGACGCGTACGTAAGGCGTTCAAATACCGCGAGGCCACCGTCGATGCGCGTGGCGATCTCCGCGGCGTGTTCATGAAGACCAGCGTCGACTACTCGTGGGAGCTCGATGCCGCCGTGCGCAGCGACATGAAAGTGCATCCGGGTATCGGCCTGCTCGCGTCAGCGGACGTTCGCTACCTTGGTGTCGACGGCAGCCAGAATCGCGGCAACCAAACCGGCTACAGAATCGAGGGCGGAGTCCGTTTCGAAGGTCGTGCGGGGGCGATCGAGGTCTTCGTCTCCGGTGAGCGCCGGATCGACCCGTATCCGGTCGAGGTGGGCGTTGCGCAGTGGTTCACCGCAGGCTTTCGCCTTCTCAGTCGCTCGTCTGGACGATAATTGACGAGTATGCGCCTCCGGAACCCATCGACCCGGCTCGCCCTCTTCGCACTGGCGGCCGTCCTCACGGTGGCGGATGCATCGGTGCATGCTGCTGTCCGTCCCCCGAAGCTGCAGTACCAGATCACAACGCTCGGGAACGGGCTGCGTGTGATCCTGTCTGAGGATCACTCCACCCCGATCGTTCACGTATCGGTGACGTATCACGTCGGCTCGAAGAACGAGCGTGCCGGTCGCACCGGGTTCGCGCATCTCTTCGAGCACATGATGTTCAAGGGCTCCAAGAACGTCGAGCCCGAGTCGCACACCTCGATCGTTGCCAGCGTTGGTGGCCGCAGCAACGCGTTCACCACCGAAGACGAGACTGTGTTCTGGCAGACGTTGCCGTCGCAGTACCTGCCGCTCGCGCTGTGGCTCGAGGCAGATCGCATGGCGACGCTGAGGATCGACGACGAGGCATTCAAGCGCGAGCGCGAAGTGGTGAAGGAAGAGCGCCGCATGCGTGTCGAGAACCAGCCGTACGGCCGGTTGTCGGAGATCATCTTCGACAACGCGTTCACGACGCACCCCTACAAGCACCCGACGATCGGCAGCATGGCCGATCTCGAGGCGGCATCGATCGCCGACGTGCGTGAGTTCCACGAGACGTACTACGTTCCGGAGAACGCAACCGTCGTCATCGTTGGCGACTTCGACGCGGCGCAGACGCTCGCGATGGTGAATCAGTATTTCGCGCGCGTGCCGAAGGCAAAGCGTGCCGTGCCGAGGGACTTGCCGACGGAGCCGCCGCAGACGAAGGAACGCCGCGCCGTCATCGAGGAAGCGTGGCCGTTGCCCGCCGTCGTCGTGGCGTACCACATCACCTACGACGGGCACCCGGATGCGTATCCGTTGCACATTGCCGCGAAGATCATGTCGGATGGGCAGAGCGCGCGTATTCCGCGCGAGCTGGTCTACAACAAGCGAATCGCGCTGACCGCATTCGGCAGCGGCAACATCATCGAAGATCCGAACCTGTTCTACGCCGTCGCCATCGTCCAGCCCGGACAGACGCCTGAGGCCGCAGAGCGGGCGTTGATCGCCGAGTTCGAGAAGATGGCGCAGCAGCCGGTCGCGGATGGTGAGTTGCAGCGGGCCAAGAACCAGTTCGCGCGCGACTACATCGTCAGTCGCGAGTCGAATGAGGACAAGGCCCGGCACCTCTCTCACGCGGCGGTGATTCACAATGACATCACGACGGCGGACGGCGAGTTCGACATCTTCATGAACGTGACGCGAGCCGACGTGCAGCGCGTGGCAAAGACCTACTTCACGCCAACGAATCGTGTCGTGCTGCACATCCTCCCGAAGGGAGGGTCGCGATGAGCAACTCCCAACTCCCCAACTCCCAACTCCCAAAGGACCCACACCCATTGCCGGTGCCCACTCTCGTTTTGGGAATTGGAAGTTGGCTCACCGTTCTGTTGGGAGTTTTCCTGAGCGTGTCCCCGTCCTTCGCTCAAGCCCAGGAATGGCCGACTGAAAGGGCGCCGCGGCCGTTGGCGGCGCGCGAGGTGAAGTTCCCACCGTTCCAGGTGAAGACGCTGTCGAACGGCATGCAGGTGATCACCGTTGCGCATCACGAGCAGCCTGCGGTCACGATGCGTCTCCTCGTGCGGGCCGGTGCGGCGCAGGATCCGGAGAACAAGGGCGGACTCGCCGAGCTGGTGTCGAAGCTGCTCGACCAAGGGACAACGACGCGAAGCGCGCAGCAGATTGCGGATCAGATCGATTCGATCGGTGGTGCGATGGGCACCGGGTCGGGTACGGATCTGACCTTCGTCAATGCGGTTGTGATGAAGGATTCCTTCGCGTTGGCGATGGACCTCGTTCACGACGTCGTTCGTCATCCGGCGTTTTCTCCGGAAGAGATCGAACGCCAGCGCGAGCAGGCGCTGTCGTCACTGCGCGTGAGCGGCGAGGATCCGTCGTATGTCGCGTCGATGCTCTTCGATCGCCTGGTCTACGGGTTCCATCCGTACGGGAAGCCCGGCAGCGGTACCACGTCGTCGCTGGCGCGCATCACGCAGGACGATCTGCGAGCGTTCCACCGCCAGTACTTCGTGCCGAACAACATGATTCTCGGCATCGTCGGCGACATCTCGAGTGACGAGGCATTCGCCATGGCCGAGAAGGTATTCGGCAGCTGGCAACGTAGTGATGTCCCCACGTGGAAGCCGGTTGACCCACCGCCGCCCACCCGTCGCCTCGTGATCGTGGATAAGCCTGATGCCGTGCAGACCGAGATTCGCGTCGGGCAGATTGCGATTCCGCGCAAACACTCTGACTACCTTGCCTTCGACGTGGCGGTGAAGATCCTCGGCGGGGAAGGTGCCAATCGGCTGCATCGAGTGCTCAGGTCCGAACGCGGATTGACCTACGGCGCCGAAGCCGACATGCAGGCGTACAAGCAGGCCGGCGACTTCGTCGCGGAAACCAACACCCGGACGGAGACGACCGCCGAGACGTTGCGGCTCACGCTCGAAGAGATCGCCAAGCTTCAGCGGCAGCGTGTGTTCGAACGAGAGCTGTCGGATGCACAGGCGTATCTGGCCGGCAGCTTTCCGCTGACAATCGAAACGCCCAACGATATCGCGACGACCGTGATCAACAACGTCTTTTACGAGCTGCCGATCGAAGAAGTCGCGAATTATCGCGAGCGCGTCCANGCGATTACGCCGGACGACATCCAGCGCGTNGCGCGCGAGTACATCCGGCCCGATCGTCTGTCGATAGTGCTCGTCGGAAACGCCAAGGCGTTCGTGAANAGCCTCCGTGCCGTCGGATTCACGGAGTTCGACATCATCGCGCTCGACGACCTGGANCTCATGTCGGCGACGCTCAAGAAGGAACCGCGCGCNCCCTAGAGGACCGGTCGTTCGACTATGAGGATCATGATCTCCTGCGGCGAGGCCTCAGGTGACATGTATGCAGGTGCGCTGGCGGCTGAACTGCGACGCCGCGTGCCAGACGCGGAAATCTTTGGGTTCGGCGGGCCGCGCCTGAAGGATGCCGGCGGCCGCCTGGTCGCCGACTACAGCCCGCTGTCGGTGACCGGCATCACCGAAGCCGTCAAGATCATTCCGCGATCGTTTGCGATGTTGCGCAAGCTCGTTGACGCCGCGCGCGAGTTGCGGCCGCACGTCTTCGTTGCAATCGATTTTCCCGACTTCAATTTCCGCTTGATGGCGGCGCTCCGCCGTTTCGGAATCCCGATCGTCTACTACGTCAGTCCACAGCTCTGGGCGTGGCGCCCGGGACGCATGGAGACGATGAAAGAGTACGTCGATCGCGTGCTGGTGATTTTCCCGTTCGAGGAGGCCCTGTATCAGCGTGCGGGTGTGAGCGTGCAGTTCGTCGGTCATCCGCTGGTCGACCTGATTCGCACGGGCCAGGATCGCACGGCCTTTCTGCACGACCGTGGTCTGATACCCGACGCGCCGACCGTGGCCCTGCTGCCAGGAAGCCGGCGCAACGAGCTGAATCGCATCGTCCCGGTACTGACGCGCGCGCTGCCACTGATTCGCGAGCGCGTGCCAGGAGTGCAGTTCGTCGTGGCGTGTGCGCCCGGCATGCCCGACAACCTGTTTGCCCCGCTGGTCAATGAAGCGAACCATAGCCTCGTCCTCGTGCGCGATCGCACCGACGATGTGCTGGCGTCAAGTGATGTCGTGATCACGGCATCGGGCACCGCGACGATTCAGGCCACGTTGCACGAGCGNCCGATGNTCGTCGTCTACAAGATGTCGCCGATCGAGTACCGCCTGGGCNGACCACTCGTGCGGGTCGATACGTTTGCGATGCCCAACCTCGTGGCNGGCGAGCGCATTGTCCCCGAGTTGATTCAGGACGATTTCACTCCCGAGCGGACGGCTGCGGAGGCGGTCGCGCTGCTCACGGATGCCAGCAAGCGGGAGGAGATGCGTGCGGCGCTGGCTCGAGTGCGACAACAACTCGGCACGCCGGGGGCAACGGCCCGCGCTGCCGAAGCGGTGCTCGACGTAGCGACGAGCTCGATATCGAACTGAGGTTGTGCTGATGAATATGTGGCGACGGGGATGGTTCGTGCTTCTCGCCGTGGCGGTGTCGTTCACGGCCTCCCTTCAGGCGATGGTCGTGGTGCCGGCAGAGTTCAACGAGATGGTGACGGCATCGCAGACGATCGTACAGGGACGTATCGTTGATGTACGGTCGTACGAAACTGCCGGCCGCAAGACGATCGAGAGCCTGGTCACAGTCCAGGTCGTCGACGCGATCAAAGGCCGGCCCGGAGCCACGGCCTATTTCAAGCTGCCAGGCGGACAGGTGGGCCGTTACCGTCGGGTAATGGTGGGCGTCCCGCAGTTCACCCCCGGTGATGAGGTCGTCCTGTTCCTGAAAGGAAGTGCACCTGCGGTGCCGATGCCCTTCGGCCTGACCCAGGGCGTGTACCGAGTGAGCCGTGATGTCTCCGGCCGCGCGTTGGTCATGCCGGCAGTCGCGGGCGGTTCCGGGCGCATCGTGCGGGGCGATCCTGCCCGTCGTGCGCTCGATCTCGCTGCCTTCTCCAGCATGGTGCGAACGATCGCGGGCGCTCAGCGATGACCTCGCGTCGTCTTCGCGTGTGGTTCGCGATCGCCGTCTTTGCGATGGCACTTCCGGGAACCGCAGATGCGTACATCCATCTCGGTTTCGATACCGGCGGGCAGACCAGGGCGATCAAGTGGACTGCNTCCCGGGNCCGCTGGTGGGCGAACACCCGTGGCGTGCCCGGCGTCTCCTCTNTGCAGTTCCAATCCGAGCTCGCACAGGCGTTCATGACNTGGGAGAACGTTCCGACCGCGTCGATTGCGTTCGAGTTTGCGGGTTTCACCGCTGCCGCACCGTTTGAAGACGACGACCTGTCGGTCCTGGGGTTCGAGAGCGAGCCCGACATGGATCGCGTGCTCGGTGCAACCTCGTTCATCGTCGACGTGTTCTCCGGAACCATCATCGAATCCGATATCTTCTTCAATTCGATCTTTCCGTGGTCGGTGTCTGCGACGGGAGACCCCAATCGATTTGATCTGCGCTCGGTTGCCACCCACGAGATCGGCCACTTCCTCGGTCTCGGGCATTCGGCGATCGGAGAAACAGAGATGAGGTCGGACGGCGGGCGCCGAGTGCTCGGAAGCGGCGCAGTCATGTTTCCCATTTCGCTCGGTCGCGGAGTGGTGGCGGATCGTGTGCTTCAGCCTGACGACATCGCGGGCGTCTCCGATCTGTATCCCGACGGTGGCTTCCGCGACGACACCGGTATCGTCGCCGGGCGTGTGCGCGTGGACAACGCGCCCGTGAATGGAGCTCACGTCGTTGCGTTCAACCCGCAAACGGGCGCGCTCATCGGCAACTTCTCACTGGCGGACAGCTCGTTTCGAATCGCCGGTCTCAGCCCAGGGCCATACGTGATTCGCGTCGAGCCAATCGACGATGCGGATATCGACAGCTTCTTGGATCCGCAGGGCGTCAACGTGAACTTCCAGGTCACGTTTCATCCACGGCTCATCGTTGCGCCCAGAGGCGGCTCCACCGCCAGCTTCGACGTTACGGTGCCGGCGAAATGAACTTTCGTCGGCTCATTTGGGTCGCCTTCGTCATGGCCCTTGGTGTCGGTCGCGCTGAGGCGCAGACCGCTTCACAGCCGGCTGGGCGTCTCGAGGTCTCTTTCGGAGCAGGATGGCTCGGCGGGGCATCGTTTGGGGAACAGCCTGCCGATTTGCGTGGCGCCTCCGGGAGTCCTTACCGGCTCTTCGAGTCGGAGACGAGCCTTCGCGGAACTGGCTTGTTTGAAGCACGGGCCGGATTCGCGTTGACGCGGCGATACACGGTCGAGGGGCGCGCAGCCATGAGCAAGCCGGAGCTTCAAACGGTAGTCTCGAGCGACGCAGAGGTTGCAGGCTCCTTTACTGCGGTCGAGAGCATCGACGAGTACATATTCGACGCCGGCGTGCTCGTGCGCCTTGACGAGTTGGAGTCGTTCGGGCTCAAGCCGTTCGCGATTGGCGGCTTCGGGTACGTCCGCCAGCTTCACGGCGATCAGCAGCTCGTGGAGACTGGACATCTCTTCTACGTTGGTGGGGGAGTCACGTGTCCCCTCTTCTCGCGTGCGCAAGGATTTATCCGGAGCGGAAGCATCCGGGGCGATCTGCGGCTGAACGTCCTGTCGCTCGATCTCGACGAGGACAGCCGGTCGCAGGGAAGCGTTTCAGCAAGTCTCGTCCTCACGTTTTAGCGCTCGACTTGGCGTCGGTAATCTGCTTCTCGAGCGTGATCCGGGAAGAGCTACCGTCGAGGTATCATCGAGAATTATGGCGACTCTGAATAGTTTTGGTACCCGCACCGAGATTCGCGTCAACGGACAACCGGTGCAGATTTACAGCTTGCCCGCGCTGGAAAAGGCTGGTTTCCCGGGCGTGTCGCGCCTGCCGTACTCGATGAAGGTGCTGCTCGAAAACCTGCTGCGCCGCGAGGATGGTGGCTTCGTCAAGGCCGACGACATCAAGGCCGTTGCGCAGTGGAACGCGACCGCGAACGTCGAGAAGGAAATCTCCTTCATGCCGGCGCGTGTGCTTCTGCAGGACTTCACCGGTGTCCCCTGCGTCGTCGATCTGGCCGCGATGCGCGACGCCGTCATCGAGCTCAAAGGGAACGCGGATCGGGTCAACCCGCTGCAGCCAGTGGAACTCGTCATCGACCACTCGGTGCAGGTGGACTACTTCGGCCGCCCAGATGCGTTCGCCTTGAACGCGGAGCTGGAGTTCTCGCGCAATCGCGAACGCTACGCGTTCCTTCGTTGGGGCCAGCGCGCATTCAACAACTTCAAGGTCGTGCCGCCGGACACGGGCATTGTGCACCAGGTGAACATCGAACACCTCGCCCGCGTTGTGTTCTCCGAGACCGTTGATGGCGCCACGGTCGCGTATCCCGACACGCTCGTTGGCACTGACTCGCATACCACGATGGTGAACGGGCTTGGCGTGATGGGCTGGGGCGTCGGCGGCATCGAAGCCGAGGCTGCGATGCTCGGTCAGCCAAGCTCGATGCTGATTCCGAAGGTCGTCGGCTTCCGTCTCACCGGTGCGATGCCCAAGGGCACGACGGCGACAGACCTGGTGCTGACCATTACCGAGATTCTCCGCAAGCACGGCGTCGTCGGCACGTTTGTCGAGTTCTATGGCGAAGGCTTGAGCGCACTGACGATCGCGGACCGCGCGACGCTCGGCAACATGTGCCCCGAGTACGGGGCCACCGTCGCGATCTTCCCGATCGATGAGATGACGCTCGACTATCTGACGCTGACGGGGCGCGACCCGGCGCAGGTTGCGCTCGTAGAGCAGTATGCGAAGGCGCAGGGACTGTTCCGCACGCCGGGTGCGCCAGACGCTGTGTATTCGGAGGTCGTCCATTTCGATCTCAGCACGGTCGAACCAAGCCTTGCCGGTCCGAAGCGACCGCAGGATCGCGTGTCGCTGTCGAAAGCGAAGACGGCGTTTCAGACTGCGCTGCCGTCGATGCAGGTTCCCGCGAAAGGTGGCTCGGGAGCCTCGGCGTCGGCGAAGTCTGCTGTGGCGCTCGCCGAGCCAGCCGTTGATGTTCTCGACCACGGCGCGGTGGTGATCGCCGCGATTACCAGCTGCACGAATACGTCGAACCCGAGCGTCATGATCGGCGCAGGGTTGCTCGCGAAGAAGGCTGTGGAGAAGGGACTCACCCGGCGGGCATGGGTGAAGAGCAGTCTGGCGCCTGGGTCGAAGGTCGTCACCGAGTATCTCAATGCTGCGGGGCTGACGCCGTACCTCGACAAGCTTGGTTTCAACCTCGTTGGCTACGGATGCACGACATGCATTGGCAACAGCGGACCGCTGCCCGACGAGATCTCCGCCGCTGTGCGCGAGAAGGGACTCGTCGTCTGCTCGGTGTTGAGCGGCAACCGTAACTTCGAAGGACGCATTCAGCAGGACGTGCGCGCCAACTATCTGGCGTCTCCTCCGCTTGTCGTCGCCTACGCACTGGCCGGCTGGATCACGACCGACATTACCAGCGAGCCGCTCGGACACGACTCCGCCGGCAAGCCGGTGTACCTGGAAGACGTGTGGCCGACCGAACAGGAAGTGCAGCAGACGATGCTCAAGGCGGTGACGGCGGACATGTTCCGTCGCAGCTACGCCGACGTGTTCCGCGGCGACGAGCGCTGGCAGGGCCTGGGCGTCGCAGAGGGCAGCCGCTTCCAGTGGGACGGAAGCTCGACCTACGTGCGCAAGCCCACGTTCCTCGAAGGAATGACGATGGAGCCGGCGCCGCTGCGAGATATCACCGGCGGCCGCGTGCTCGCCTTGCTCGGCGATAGTGTGACGACCGATCACATCTCGCCAGCGGGTTCGATCAAAGCCGACAGTCCGGCAGGAAAGTATCTGATTGAGAAAGGCGTGACGCCGTCGGACTTCAACTCCTACGGCGCGCGTCGTGGCAATCACGAGGTGATGATGCGCGGCACGTTCGCGAACGTGCGTCTGCGGAATCAGATGGCGCCTGGCACAGAAGGCGGCTGGACTCGATATCAGCCGTCCGGTGATCAGATGACGATCTACGACGCCTCGGTGAAGTATCAGGAGGCGGGAGTGCCACTGTTCGTGATCGCGGGCAAGGAGTACGGCTCTGGATCCTCACGCGATTGGGCAGCGAAGGGCACGTACTTGCTTGGCGTGAAGGCCGTCATCGCTGAATCGTTCGAGCGGATCCACCGCAGCAACCTCGTGAACATGGGCGTTCTGCCGCTGCAATTCAAACCTGGCGATACGCCGTCCTCGTTGAAGCTGACGGGCACCGAAGAATTTGCGGTGCGCGGAGTTGTGGACGGACTCAGGCCGCGTGGCGACGTGCGTGTTGTCGTCAAGGCGAGCGATGGCTCGACACGCGAGTTCACGGCGGCTTGCCGCATCGACACACCCGAAGAACTCGTGGCCTTCACGCATGGCGGCATCCTGCCGTACGTGGTGAGGCAGCTCGTTAGTAGGCAGTAGGCAGGAAGCGGTAGGCGGGGGAGGTCCCCATGAGACTACGCACTGTGTCGGTCGTCGCAGGCCTTGTGCTCGCGTGTGGCGTCACCGCCGACGCTCAATATCGCAACGCGCCGTCTCGGCCGCAGTCTGCTGCTCCGAGGCCGAGTCCGCCGAGTACGCCGGCCGGTGAGGCGCCTTTCAGAAACACAGCGACATTCAGACCACGGCCGATCAGTCCGTCGCTCGGCCTGCCGATTCGCGGTCTTGGCGTGCCGGTGTACCCGCTCCTGTGGGGCTGGGGAACGATGCCGTTCTATTACGGCCCCGAGAGCACTTCCTTCACACTTGAAGACGGACCCACCGGCGGCTTGCAGTTGGATGTGCAGCCGTGGCGTGCGGCGGTGTTCGTCGACGGAGTTTATGCCGGTCGCGTTGACGACTACAGCGGGTACTACAAACATCTCGAGCTTGTAGCCGGATCTCACCAGATCGTCGTGGTGGAGTCAGGGTATCGACCGCTCGTGATCGACGCGATCGTCGTGCCCGGCAAAACGCGGACCTTTCGCGGCACGTTGAGTAGCGCGTCGCGCTGGTAGCCGCTTATCGCTGAATCTGCAGGAGCGGGCCGACGGAAGTGCCAACTGGGAGCGGCGGGTTCCCAGCCGGTTCTCGAATGGGTCTCTCGGCGACACTGGTCGAGCGCGCCGATCGTCGGCCGAACTCGCTGAGGATCGACTCGAGCACGGGCAGCATCATCCCGGCGCGCTTCGCGCGAATCACGAAATCCCATATCGGTTCGAACTTCTTCCATCCGGACGCATAGGCGAAATGGCGCAGCCCGGCGATCCGATCGTCGTGGGCCGCGGCGCCGCGCGCGATCGATCGCCACGTGTAGAAGTGCTTGTACGCCCACCGATACCCGTGCTCGAGCTGCTCGCCCGTCAGCTGCGCCGGACGAAACACCGTGTGCCGCGTGTCGTAGAGATCCCAGTTGCTGTGCGTGAGCCGGCCCTGCTCCTCGAAGCGGCGATATAGCGCTGTACCCGGATAGGGCGTCAGGATGTGAAACGTCGCTGTCTCGATTCCGTTCTCGATGGCCCACTCGACTGTGCGCTCGAACACCGACCCATCGTCACCATCCATGCCAAAGACGAAACTGCCGTTGATCATTACGCCGAGGTCATGCAGACGACGGATTGCCGCCGGGTAATCGCGACGCAGGTTCTGATACTTCCGCTGCTCAGCGAGATTCGCCGGGTTGAGCGTTTCGAACCCGACGAAGAGACTTCGTAGTCCTGATTCAACGGCCTTCTCGAGCAGGTTGGGCGCAAGCACGGCGTTGACCGTGCCTGCCGCCTGCCACAGTCGACCCATCCCGCGCATGCCATCGAAGAGCGCCGACGCGAAGCGGCGATCGCCGAACAAATGATCGTCGAGAAAATAGAGATGTCTGCCCGGCAGCCGTTCGATCTCGGCGAGCGCATCGTCAACCGTCTGCGTATAGAACGAGCGGCCGCCTTCGAAGAACGCTTCCTTGTAGCAGAAGTCACAGACGTGCGGGCAGCCGCGTGAGACGACGATCGAGTTCGGTACGAGGTAGAGCCGCCGCTTGATCAGATCGCGGCGGATCGGCGGAAGGCCAATCAGCGTTCGCGTCTGCGAGCGATACACGCGCTCGGGACTGCCGCGACGGAAATCGGCCAGGAAGCGCGGCCAGGTATCTTCACCGGGCCCGATGAAGATCGTGTCTGCGTGCGCAGCGGCTTCGTCGGGCAGCGACGTCACGTGCAACCCTCCCAGCACGACATAGGCGCCGCGGGCGCGGTAATGATCCGCGATGCGATACGCGCGGTACGCCGACGTGATGTAGACCTGGATCACCACCAGATCGGGGGAGTCGTCGAGATCGAGCACCTCGACGTGCTCGTCTTGAATTTCGATTTCCTCATCGCCAACGTAGGCAGCCAGCGTGGCCAGACCGAGCGGTGGAAACAGCGAGTACTTGATCGGACGGAAGAACGGACTCTTGGCTTCCGTGAGCGCGGGAAGAATCATCTTGACCTTCACTGGGCAGCCTCCCCGATCACGAGCACGGAGATGTCGCGGCTGCGCGGTCCGTCGAGCTCGGCCAGGAACACGCGTTGCCAACGGCCGAGCAGGAGGCGGCCGTTGACGATGTTCAGGCAGGCAGACGTGCCGAGCATCAGCGCGCGACAATGCGACGAGCCGTTCGGGCGTTCACCCGGGTTGAGATTGACTGTTCGAATCGTCTCGTCGTCGTGCAGGTAGGGGGCGTCGTCCGGCGCGGTCTTGCGCAGGAAGCACTCGAAATCGTCGAGGAGCAGCGGCTCGCCCTCGTTCACGACGATGGCCGCGGTCGTGTGCAGGCTTTGCACGTTGACGAAGCCCGTCACGATCCGGGATTCGGCGAGCAGCTCCTCCAGACTCTCGGTCAGGTCGATGAACTCAGTGGGTCGCTCAGTGGTGATGCGAACCTTGGTATGCCGGTAGATGAACGCAGACGCGAGCGTTTCCATCGATGTCCTCCTGTGTGGAAGGATCGACGTTCACGCGCGGGAAGTCCTCAGCAGACGGTGAGCATTCAGTGAGATGTTCCTGAACGCCGCGTAAGTCCAATAGAAAGGCCTATTCCGAAGAGCGTGCCTTCACCCGTCCCGATGAGCGCCGAGGTCAACGGCCCGAAGTCAGGTTCGCCTACGAGCCGGGCGATCGGAGTCAGGGCAGCCTGCGATCCGCGCGACGCCTGGGCAATCGCGTGAATCGTTCCTCCAACGAGGGGACGCCCGGCGAGCGTCAGAGCCAGCGCGCCCACTCCGCACGCGGCTGCCGTCAGCACCACGGCGCGAAGGCGTTTGCGACCGCGGGGTGCGGCGAGTCCGCCTTCCGACCCGATCGTGCTCAGGCTGTAGCCAAGCCCGGCCGCTGCACCGATGACCAGTCCTTCAAGGCCTCCGCCCGTGCTGACGTTCACGCCCACGAGGGTCGACAGGCTCCATCGGCCGAGCCACTGCGCGATGACGCCAACGAGGCCGCCTCCGAGCGACGCGCCGCAAATGAGCGCGACTACTCGACGCGAGCGCGCGATCGATTCGGCAATCGAAAGACCGGCACCGACACCGGCACCGCCTGCTGCGCCGCAGCCTCCTCCGATGACGGCGAGCACGGGGGCCAGATCGAACGTCGCTTCGGTCGAGGGTGCGGACGCGAGAATGATTCCGCCCACACCTCCGGCGATGACGCCAGCCAGTCCGCCACCCACCGAAGCGCCGGCCCATCGAGCTGCCGCGAATGCGGCTGCTCGCCGCAG
>Ga0065712_10068146_pt1 | contig 13871 bp, 15 predicted proteins | sample MisRhiReplicate1_FD_59099 | JGI IMG/M metagenome (GOLD analysis project Ga0065712, IMG submission 59099) | Miscanthus rhizosphere microbial communities from Kellogg Biological Station, MSU, sample Rhizosphere Soil Replicate 1: eDNA_1 v3... | ecosystem: Host-associated > Plants > Roots >...
AAATGGGCCATCCATGGCCCAGTGCAGCTCAATCGGCATCCATGCCGATTGCCCCCCGAATCAGCGCCAGGACTCAGCCTTCACCCACGTCGCAATCGGCGGTGTCCGCACTACCGCGTCAAAAAAGCACGGCAGCGCTACTGCATTAGTTGAGAGCAGGATAATTTGTGTATAACGATGACCTTATAGCATAGGCACGATCAGTGTCCGGGTTGAGGAATATGATGGTTCCACTCCTGCGTGGTAACGCCCCCCAGGAAGCTCCGCGTCCGATCAGGTGACTCCCCGGCAGCTCCTCCAGCCCTATCCCACACATTTAGGTTTACAATCCCCGCTCCTGTTCAGGAGTAGAACTGTGCTTACCCATCTCGATTCCCAAGGTCGCGCCAACATGGTCGATGTGACCGATAAAGCGGTGACGTCCCGTGAAGCCGTGGCCTGTGCACGAGTGCGCATGCTGCCGACCACCCTGCAAATGATTGTCAGTGGTGGCCACCCCAAAGGCGATGTCTTCGCTGTGGCCCGCATTGCGGGCATCCAGGCGGCGAAGAAAACCAGCGACCTGATCCCGCTCTGCCATCCGCTGATGCTGACCAGTGTCAAGGTCGAGCTCTCCGCGGAAGGCGACGACGCTGTACTGATCATGGCGCGCTGCAAGCTCGCCGGGCAGACCGGCGTGGAAATGGAAGCGCTGACGGCCGCCAGTGTCGCCGCGCTGACGATCTATGACATGTGCAAGGCGGTGGACCGCGGCATGGTCATTGAATCGGTTCGCCTGCTGGAGAAGCTCGGCGGCAAGAGCGGTCACTTCGTCGCCGACGATGTGGAGGCCGGAAAATGAAGCTGCAGGTTCAGTATTTCGCCCGCTACCGCGAAGCGCTCGGTCTGGACAGCGAGCGGGTCGAGGGTGATTTCGCGACGCTGGACGCCTTGCGCCAGCACCTTCTGCAACGTGGCGAGGCCTGGCAGGTACTGGGCGAGCGGAATGTGATGTGCGCCCGCAATCAGGAACTCTGCGCGTTGAACGAGCCAGTGCAGGATGGCGATGAAGTGGCGTTCTTTCCTACCGTGACCGGAGGCTGATCATGTCTGTTCGTGTGCAATCGGCTGCGTTCGATCCCGGCACGGAAGTCAACGCGCTGCATGCGGCCAATGTCGGCATCGGAGCGGTGGTGAGTTTTGTCGGTTACGTGCGCGACTTCAATGACGGCCGCGAAGTTTCCAGCATGTTTCTGGAACACTATCCAGGCATGACCGAAAAGGCGCTGGCGAAGATCATTGTCGAAGCCGAGCAGCGCTGGCCGTTATTGCGGCTGGACGTGTTACATCGGGTCGGCGCACTTGAGCCGGGTGAGCCCATCGTGTTCGTTGGCGTCGCCAGCGCCCATCGTCAGGCCGCGTTCGAAGCCTGTGACTTCGTCATGGACTACCTGAAAACCCGCGCGCCGTTCTGGAAACGTGAGAACACGCCTGAAGGCGAGCGTTGGGTAGAAGGGCGTGACAGCGATCACGCGGCGGCAGATCGCTGGAAGTAATCCGGTAAAAAACAAGAGCGTTGACGTGCCAACTCGTTCACTATTGCACGCTGTTTCAATGCCTTTCAGCGCAACGCCTTTAGATCATGAAGGCTTGCAGAATAGAGCAGTTCCCCCTTTGTGTTCATGCAGTTTTACCGCGTCGGTAATGGCTGTGCGGATCATGTTTGAGTGTAAAAAAGCCCGGAGTATGGACGTGAATAGACTGCATCAAGTAGTGGCGACAGGGATGACAGCACTGACGCTGGCGCTCGCCAGTGGATGTGCAACGGAAAGCTCCCGGGCTTTGCCGGTTGCCAAGGTCGAAAGTGCAAGTGTTGCTTACAGCGGCCTGCGTTATCCGGTTGCGGTGGGTAAGTTCGATAACCGTTCGAGCTATATGCGCGGCATCTTTTCCGACGGTGTCGATCGGCTCGGCGGCCAGGCCAAAACCATTCTGATCACCCACATGCAGCAGACCAACCGGTTCAACGTGCTGGATCGGGACAACATGGCGGAGATCAAGCAGGAGGCCACCATCAAGTCCACGGCTCAGCGCCTGAAAGGTGCCGACTATGTTGTGACAGGCGACGTGACCGAGTTCGGCCGCAAGGAGACCGGCGACCATCAACTGTTTGGTTTGCTGGGACGCGGCAAGTCCCAGGTCGCTTACGCGAAGGTAGCGCTGAATATCGTCAATATCAGCACGTCCGAGGTGGTTTACTCAACGCAGGGTGCGGGTGAGTACGAACTCTCCAACCGTGAAGTCATCGGTTTTGGTGGAACTGCCAGTTACGACTCAACACTCAATGGCAAGGTTCTTGACCTGGCGATGCGCGAGGCCGTCAACAACATGGTGCGTGCTCTGGACAGCGGTGCCTGGAAGCCTGTTGCCAACTGATTGTCATTAAAAAAGGGATTTGTCGTGTTGACACGTAATAACAGCAGTTCGTTGCGCTGTATCGCAACGCTTGTGTTCATGGGTGCGTTTATCACCGGCTGCGCTCAGCAGCCGAAGACCTTGTACCAGTGGGGCAGTTATCAGCCCGAGGTCTATGAGTATTTCAAGGGCGAGTCCAAGGAAGCTCAGGTTGCGAAGCTGGAAGAGGATCTGCAGAAAATTCGAGCCAGCAATTCGAACCCTCCGCCTGGCTATCACGCTCAACTGGGGATGCTTTACGGCAGCCTGGGCAAGGATGACCAAATGGTTCAGGAGTTGCGCACCGAGAAAGCCTTGTTTCCCGAGTCGGCAACGTACATGGATTTCCTCCTCAAGAACGCCAAGGCCGGAGCTGCCAAATGAAAGGTCGTCAAATGAAAGTGGCAATCGGCCTTTTTGCGCTTGCCCTGTTGTCGGGCTGCGTTGCCCCCAAGACCGTGGACTACTCGGCGTTCAAGGAAAGCAAACCACGTTCGATTCTGGTTCTGCCGCCGGTCAACGAGTCGCCTGATATCAAGGCTACCTACAGCACGTTCTCACAAGTGACGTACCCTCTGGCTGAATCCGGCTACTACGTGCTGCCGGTGGCGCTGGTTGACGAGACATTTCGCAATAACGGCCTGACCGACGCCAACGATATTCAGGCGACATCGCCGGCCAAGCTGCGCGATATCTTCGGCGCGGATGCAGCGTTGTACCTGACTGTCAAACAGTACGGCACCAGCTACATCGTCATCAGCAGCCAGACCATCGTGACGGTCACGGCCAGGCTGGTCGATCTGCGTACCGGGGCGGCGTTGTGGACCGGATCGGCGTCTGCCTCCAGCGATGAAGGCGGCAACAACAGCGGTGGTGGTCTGGTGGGCATGTTGATCACAGCAGCGGTGAAACAGATCATCAACAGTTCGACCGATGCCAGCCATCCCATTGCCGGGATTGCCAGCAACCGTCTGCTTTCGGCAGGACAACCCGCTGGTCTGCTCTACGGCCCACGTTCGCCGAAGTACGGTTCTGACTGATCCACCGTCGTTCCGAATCTTCAGCAGGCAAAAAAAAAGCGCACCCCGTCATGGGCTGCGCTTTTTTCATAACCGCTTGCGTGTGTCAGGTCGTGCGACGTACGACTGCTCGCAGCAATTCGGTGGGAGGTGTTTCGCAACTGATCTTGCGGCCCAGCTTTTCTTCGATCGCAGGCAACTGATACGAATCGTCTTCGCCTGCGAAGCTGATCGAAACACCTTCTGCGCCTGCGCGACCGGTACGTCCGATACGGTGCACGTAGTCATCCGGCACTTCGGGCAGGGTGAAGTTGATCACATGGCTGATGCCGTCGATGTGAATGCCGCGACCTGCCACATCAGTGGCGACCAGTACACGAATCTTGCCTTCGCGGAAGCCTTCCAGCGTCTTGATCCGCTTGTGCTGAGGCACATCGCCTGAGAGTTGCGCGGCGTTGACGCCGTCACGCACCAGGCGTTCTTCGATGCGACGTACTTCGTCCTTGCGGTTGGCAAAGACCATCACGCGTTCCCAGCCGTTATCGTTGACCAGGTTGTACAGCAGCTTGTATTTGTCGGCACCGGCCACGGCGTAGATATGTTGCTCGACGTTGTCACTGGCAACGTTGAGCGACTCGATCTCGACGATGGACGGATCAGTGGTCCATTGCTTGGCCAGGTTCATGACGTCTTCAGTGAAGGTGGCCGAGAACAGCAGGGTCTGGCGTTCACCCTTGTGCGGCGTTTGACGAATGATCTGACGCACCTGCGGAATGAAACCCATGTCCAGCATGCGGTCGGCTTCGTCCAGCACCATGACTTCGACCATGTCCAGATGCACTTCGCCGCGCTGGTTGAAGTCCAGCAGGCGGCCCGGCGTGGCAACCAGAATGTCGCAGTGACGGGCTTCGAGTTGCTTGAGCTGCTTGTCGAAGTCCATGCCACCGACGAACGTCATGACGTTCAGGTTGGTGTACTTGGTCAGGTCGGCGGCGTCCTTGGCGATCTGCACCACCAGTTCCCGGGTCGGCGCGATGATCAGGGCACGTGGCTCGCCCATGTAGCGCTCGGCAGGTGGCGGAGTCTGGGTCAGTTGCTCGATGATCGAGATCAGGAAGGCTGCGGTCTTGCCGGTGCCGGTCTGCGCACGACCAATCGCGTCCTTGCCTTTGAGGGTGTACCCCAACACGCCCGCCTGGATCGGCGTGCAGTAAGGGAACCCCAGGTCCTGAATGGCGTGCATCAGTTCAGGAGCAAGGTTGAAGTCGTGAAAGCGGGTCTTGCCTTCCTGCGGCTCAACAACGAAGTCTTCCAGTTTCCAGGCTGGAGCTGGTGGCTTTTCCACACGTTCGCGGCGCGGGCGCTCGGCTCTTGGCTTGTCGGAGCGCGGTGATCTGGCTTTGGCAGGCTCGACAGCCCTGTCGGCCACCTGAGCGTGGCGGTCATGATTCTGGTCCTGATTCTGCTCCTGAACGGGCATGACAGGTGCGGGGGCAGGTGCTGCCGGAGCAGGCGCGAGCTGTTCGGCCTCGCTTTTACCGAACATCTTTTTGAGTGCTTTGAGCACGGTCATCTCGTCAATTGGTTAAGGAATGTACGCCGAGCAGTGTAAAGCAAGAACCGTGCTCGGCGTAGTGTCATCCGTGTTGCGCTACAGAGCCGCTCGGTCCAGAGCGCTGCAAAGCGGATTTCAGCGCAGCTTTTCGGCCAGCCATACGCTGATATCGTGAATTTCCTGCGGTAACACTTGGTGCCCCATTGGGTACTCCTGCCATTGAGCGGTGACACCTTGAGCCTTCAAATGTTCATAGGCGGTCCGACCCATGACGTTGTGCACCACTTCGTCATGTTGACCGTGCAGGCAGAGGGCAGGGATGCGCTGTTGGCTGGCGGAAAGCGTCATCTGATTGTTGAATGTCGGTGCATAAGTGGATAACGCCAACACGCCACCCAGCGGGCCTTGCCAACGCAGATAGCCGGCGTGCAACACCACTGCGCCGCCCTGGGAAAAGCCTGCCAGAAAGATTCGCGCAGGGTCGATGCCGCTGTCGCGTTGTTGCTCGATGAGGTTCAACACCTGCTGCGCCGAGGCCTCCATCTCGTCATGATCGATGGCGCGGGCCTCGCTGCTCATGGCTTTGATGTCATACCAGCTCGGCATTTGATAGCCGCCGTTGACAGTGACGGCGCGGGTCGGAGCCTGCGGAAGCACGAAGCGAGTGGTCAGCAGTGACTCCTGCAGGGCTTCGGCCACTGGCAGAAAGTCGTAGCGGTCGGCACCCAGGCCGTGCAACCAGATGACGCACGCATCAGGGGCGCCGGACGGTTCAATGATCAGGGGTTCGCTCATGACTGCTCCATTTTTGTGCGTAGGCGCTTTTTGGGCGCATTAATAAAGTGCGCAGCTTGTTTGAATATGAAAGAAGATGTCGCAAAGGTACAAGTTTTTGTCTTGACCTGTCACTAATTCAACATCGCCAGCATGCTGGTACGGGCTTTGCTACAAGACGTCTGGAGACTGAGTGCTCACATCGATCGGTAACACTATAAAGCTATTACTGGTAACGGTCGAAAAGCAGCACCGGACTCCATGCGTCAGGATTCGCGGCACGTTTCAACCTGTACCGTTCGGGTTCGGGAAAACACGGGGCAACAGTCCAAGGGATCGATTCGAATGATGATGAGGCCTGACGAGATGATCTTGCAGGCGCTTCATGATTCAGGTCCGGCCACGCATGACCCAAAAAAAAGCCAGCACGGGTCATTAATGCCTCACAAGGGTGCGATGCCACTGAAACTCCCACACAACAAAGAGCAAACTGGAGATTTTGAATGAAGATGTTGAAATCCACCCTGGCGGTAGTCACAGCTGTAGCAGCACTTGGCGTGGCGGGGGCTGCTAACGCAGGTGCCACACTCGATGCTATTCAGAAGAAAGGGTTTGTTCAGTGCGGCGTCAGCGATGGCCTGCCAGGGTTTTCCGTTCCGGATGCTACCGGCAAGATCACCGGTATCGACGCTGACGTGTGCCGTGCCGTTGCCGCAGCCGTGTTTGGCGATGCGACCAAGGTCAAGTTCAGCCAGTTGAACGCCAAAGAGCGTTTCACTGCACTGCAATCGGGCGAAATCGACATCCTGTCGCGTAACACCACCTGGACCAGCTCGCGCGATTCGGGCATGGGTCTGGTCTTCGCCGGTGTGACCTACTACGACGGCATCGGCTTCCTGGTGAACAAGAAGCTGGGCGTCAACAGTGCCAAGGAACTGGACGGTGCGACCGTTTGTATCCAGGCTGGCACCACCACCGAGCTGAACGTCTCTGACTACTTCCGCTCCAACGGCCTGAAATACACTCCGATCACCTTCGACACCTCCGACGAAAGCGCCAAGTCGCTGGAAGGCGGCCGTTGCGACGTGCTGACCTCCGACCAGTCGCAGCTGTACGCACAGCGCAGCAAGCTGGCCAAGCCGGACGACTACGTCGTTCTGCCGGAAGTGATCTCCAAGGAGCCGCTGGGCCCGGTCGTACGTAAAGGCGACGAAGAGTGGTTCTCCATCGTCAAGTGGACCCTGTTCGCCATGCTGAACGCTGAAGAGGCCAAAGTGACCTCCAAGAACGTTGAAGCAGAAGCCAAGTCGACCAAGAACCCTGATGTTGCCCGTATGCTCGGCGCTGACGGTGCCTACGGTGCCGACCTGAAGCTGCCGAAGGACTGGGTCGTACAGATCGTCAAGCAGGTAGGTAACTACGGCGAGATGTTCGAACGCAACCTGGGCGAGTCCACCCCGCTGAAAATCAAGCGTGGCCAGAATGCCCTGTGGAACGCTGGTGGCATCCAGTACGCTCCGCCTATTCGCTGATTGACCCGGCGCCCGACAGGCTTCCCAGCCTGTCGGGCGTTGTTCTGTTGGATTTTTCCTGGGGCATTTCATGGAAAAGCAAATCGTCGCACCCAAGCAAAAGCTCACCCTGAGCGATCCGAAAGTGCGCGCGTGGTTGTTTCAGATCATCACTGTCATTGCGGTGGTCTCGTTGGGCTGGTTCATGTTCGACAACACCCAGACCAACCTCCAGCACCGGGGTATCACGTCCGGTTTTGGCTTTCTTGAGCGCAGTGCCGGCTTCGGCATTGCTCAGCATCTGATCGATTACAGCGAAGCGGACAGCTATGCCCGCGTGTTTGTCATCGGCCTGCTCAACACCCTGCTGGTCTCGGTCATCGGTATCATCCTGGCGACCCTGCTGGGCTTCATCATCGGCGTTGCCCGTCTGTCTCCGAACTGGATGATCAGCAAACTGGCCACGGTGTATGTGGAGGTCTTCCGCAACATCCCGCCACTGCTGCAGATCCTGTTCTGGTACACCGCGGTCTTCCTGACGCTGCCCGGACCACGTCAGGCCCATGGCTATTTCGACATGTTCTTCGTCAGCAGCCGTGGCCTGAACATGCCCCGAGCGATGCCGGCCGAAGGCATGACAGCGTTTCTGGTCAGCGTGCTGATCGCCATCGTTGCCATCGTGATGATGGTGCGATGGGCCAACAAGCGTTTCGAAGCCACCGGTCAGCCGTTCCACAAGTTCTGGGTAGGCCTGGCATTGCTGCTGGTCATTCCCGGCCTGAGCATGCTGGTGTTCGGCAGCCCTGTGCACTGGGAACTGCCACAACTCAAGGGCTTCAACTTCACCGGTGGCTGGGTGCTGATCCCCGAGCTGATCTCGCTGACACTGGCGCTGACCATCTACACCGCGGCGTTCATCGCCGAGATCGTGCGTTCGGGCATCAAGTCGGTCAGCCATGGCCAGACCGAAGCCGCTCGCTCGCTGGGGCTGCGTCCGGGTCCTACGCTGCGCAAGGTCATCATTCCGCAGGCATTGCGAGTGATCATCCCGCCGTTGACCAGTCAGTTCCTGAACCTGGCGAAGAACTCTTCGCTGGCGGCAGCCATCGGTTATCCGGAAATGGTTTCCCTGTTTGCCGGTACGGTGCTCAACCAGACCGGACAGGCCATTGAAGTCATTGCCATCACCATGAGCGTGTACCTGGCGATCAGTATCAGCATTTCCCTGCTGATGAACTGGTACAACAAGCGCATTGCGCTGATCGAGCGGTGAGGAAACGCGCATGACAACCCATACTTTCAAACCTGATATGCCACCGCCCGGCAAAGTGTTCGGACCGATGGCGTGGATGCGGCAGAACCTGTTCTCCAGCTGGATCAACACGATCCTCACGCTGCTGTCGCTGTACCTGATCTACCTGATCGTCCCGCCGATGATCAGCTGGGCACTGCTGGATGCGAACTGGATCGGCACCACCAAGGAAGATTGCACCAAGGCTGGCGCCTGCTGGGTATTCATTCAGCAGCGTTTCGGCCAGTTCATGTATGGATACTTCCCCACCGAATTGCGCTGGAGGGTCGATCTGACCGCCATCCTCGCCATCGTGGGGGCTGCACCGCTGTTCATTTCGAAATTCCCGCGCAAGGCCCTCTACGGTATCGCTTACCTGGTGATCTACCCGGTCGTTGCGTTCTACCTGCTGCACGGTGGCGCATTCGGTCTGAGCAATGTGCCGACCAGCCAGTGGGGCGGCCTGATGCTGACGCTGGTCATCGCCACGGTCGGTATCGCCGGTGCGCTGCCGCTGGGCATTCTGCTGGCACTGGGGCGTCGCTCCAACATGCCGGCGGTGCGCGTTGTGTGCGTGACCTTCATCGAGTTCTGGCGCGGCGTGCCGTTGATCACGGTGCTGTTCATGTCCTCGGTCATGCTGCCGCTGTTCATGCCTGAAGGGATGAACTTCGACAAGCTGCTGCGGGCGCTGATCGGCGTCATCCTGTTCCAGTCGGCCTACGTCGCCGAAGTGGTGCGCGGTGGCATGCAGGCGATTCCAAAGGGTCAGTACGAAGCGGCCTCTGCCATGGGCCTGGGTTACTGGCGCAGCATGGGTCTGGTGATCCTGCCGCAGGCGTTGAAGATGGTTATTCCCGGCATCGTGAATACCTTCATCGCGCTGTTCAAGGACACCAGCCTTGTGATCATCATCGGCCTGTTCGACCTGCTCAACAGCGTCAAGCAAGCCACCGCCGACCCGTCATGGCTGGGTATGGCCACCGAAGGCTATGTCTTCGCGGCCCTGGTGTTCTGGATCTTCTGTTTCGGTATGTCCCGCTATTCCATGCACTTGGAACGTAAGCTGGACACAGGCCACAAGCGTTAGGAGTTTTGACATGAGTGAAGTTATCACCAAGCCTCTGGGCGCTGAAGGCATGATCCGCATGGAGGGCGTCCACAAATGGTACGGCCAGTTCCACGTGCTCAAGGACATCAACCTGAATGTGCGTCAGGGCGAGCGTATCGTATTGTGCGGCCCGTCGGGCTCGGGCAAGTCGACCACTATTCGCTGCCTGAACCGTCTGGAAGAGCACCAGCAGGGTCGGATCATTGTTGACGGAACCGAGCTGACCTCGGACCTGAAGCAGATCGAAACCATCCGCCGTGAAGTCGGCATGGTGTTTCAGCATTTCAACCTGTTCCCGCACCTGACCATCCTGCAGAACTGCACGCTGGCGCCGATGTGGGTTCGCAAGATGCCGAAGAAGAAAGCCGAAGAAATCGCCATGCATTACCTGGAGCGTGTACGCATTCCAGAGCAGGCGCACAAATTCCCGGGCCAGCTCTCCGGCGGTCAGCAGCAGCGTGTGGCGATTGCCCGTGCGCTGTGCATGAAGCCCAAGATCATGCTGTTCGACGAGCCGACCTCGGCACTCGACCCGGAAATGGTCAAGGAAGTACTCGACACCATGGTCGGCCTGGCTGAAGAGGGCATGACCATGCTGTGCGTGACCCACGAGATGGGCTTTGCCCGCACCGTGGCCAACCGGGTGATCTTCATGGACAAGGGTGAAATCGTCGAACAGGCTGCGCCGAACGACTTCTTCGACAACCCGCAAAGCGACCGTACCAAACTGTTCCTCAGCCAGATCATTCACTGAGTCACAGCGACGACACAGAAAACCGGGCCTCGCGCCCGGTTTTTTCATTTCTGGTGTCAGGCCTGGTTTGTATGCAATCTCGCCTGAACCTTGTATTCCACATCGTTCTCCAACAGGATACTTGCCCCCTGAAACGGGTCGACATATCTGATTGCCGAGAAATAGATGACTGCCAAGGCTCAACCCAGCCCCGACTCTGCCACTGCCCCGATTCCTCCGATCCTCAAGCGCCCCTGGCTGTTGCTGCTGGGTCTGGTGCTGGTGGCTCTTAACCTGCGCCCCGCGTTGTCCAGCATCGCGCCCTTGCTCAATAACGTGTCCGACAGCCTGGGTATGTCGGCTGCCGAAGCGGGCCTGCTGACCACCTTGCCGGTGCTGTGCCTGGGCCTGTTCGCACCGCTGGCACCGATTCTGGCACGCCGCTTTGGCAGTGAGCGGGTCGTTCTGGTGATTCTGCTGCTGCTCGCGTCGGGCCTGGCAGTGCGCAGTCTGTTCGGTGAATTCGGCCTGTTCACGGGCAGCCTGATGGCGGGCGCGAGCATCGGCATCATCGGGGTGCTGCTGCCGGGCATCGTCAAGCGCGATTTTCCGAAGCAGGCAGGCGCAATGACCGGTGTCTACACCATGGCGCTGTGTCTGGGTGCGGCCATCGCAGCGGGCTCCACCGTGCCGCTGAGTCATTACTTCGATGACAGCTGGCAGATCGGTCTGGGGTTCTGGCTGATTCCGGCACTGATCGCTGCGTTGCTCTGGCTGCCACAAGCCCGTGAAATACACGGCACGCATCGCGACGTGTATCGGGTCAAAGGCTTGCTGCGTGATCGGCTGGCCTGGCAGGTGACGCTGTACATGGGGCTGCAGTCTTCGCTTTCCTACATCGTGTTCGGCTGGTTGCCGTCGATTCTGATCGGCCGCGGCATGACACCGACCCAGGCCGGTCTGCTGCTGTCTGGATCGATCATCGTGCAGGTCATCAGCGCCCTGAGCGCCCCCTGGCTGGCGACGCGTGGCAAGGACCAGCGTCTGGCGATCATGCTGGTCATGTCGCTTACCCTCACCGGATTGTTCGGCTGCCTTTATGCGCCGCTGGAAGGCCTGTGGGGCTGGGCGATTCTGCTGGGTCTGGGGCAGGGCGGTACGTTCAGTCTTGCGCTGGCGCTGATCGTGTTGCGCTCACGCGACTCCCATGTCGCGTCCAACCTGTCGAGCATGGCGCAGGGTTTCGGCTACACCATCGCCTCGATGGGGCCGTTTGCGGTCGGCGTCGTGCACGACGTGACCGGCAACTGGAATGCGATTGGCTGGATCTTCGCTGTATTGGGGCTTGGCGCCATGATCGCGGGCATGGGCGCAGGCCGCTCGTTGTACGTGCAGGTGAGCAGTGAGAAGGTCCAATAACCTTATTTGTTTGCTAAATGTTGGTAGCTCCCGACGCGTTTGCCGCTTATCGTGCACGCATCTTTTGCCAAGGGAACTGCACGCATGAGTTACGAAGAAGACAGTCAGGCCAACAGCGCTCTGATCACCCGCTTTTACGAGGCGTTCGCTCAACTGGACGCCGAAGCGATGAGCGCCTGCTACACCGAAGACGTGCTGTTCAGCGATCCTGTGTTCGGTGAGCTGCGCGGGAGTCAGGCAGGTGATATGTGGCGCATGCTCACGTCGCGTGCCAAGGACTTCTCGGTGGTGTTCGATCAGGTGCGTGCAGACGACCGTTCCGGGAGCGCCCACTGGGTGGCGACCTACCTGTTCAGCCAGACCGGGCGCACAGTGGTCAACGACATTCAGGCGCGCTTCGTGTTTCGCGACGGCCTGATCTGCGAGCACCATGACCATTTCGACCTGTGGCGCTGGTCGCGTCAGGCCCTGGGTGCAAAAGGCCTGCTGCTGGGCTGGACGCCGATGGTGCAGAACGCGGTCCGCGGCCAGGCGCAGAAGGGGCTGAGAACCTTTACCGAGAGCCGCCGTGCCTGAGCCATGTGCAGTCGCTGCTGAGCCGGTCGACGAGCCTCTGGTCTGCAAGCCTTGGTTCGTCTATCTGGTGCGCGCCGCCAATGGTTCTTTGTACTGCGGCATCAGCGATGACCCTGTTCGACGCTTTGCCGCTCATCAGAGCGGCAAGGGCGCGCGCTTTTTCTGTTCAAGCCCGGCCGTGGCGCTGGTTTACGTCGAACAGCACGTCAGCAAGGGCGAAGCCCTGCGTCATGAGCGGTTGATCAAGAAGCTGCGCAAGACAGCCAAGGAGGTGCTGGCTGCCAGCTACAAAGGTGTGCCGGTTCAGGTATCGATCAATGAGCGTGATGTCGTGTCATCCACCTGAGGCGGTAGGCTGTCAGGGAGGTGCGGGGTAAGCTGTCTGCTTTCCACGCGCCCTGAGGCTGAACATGTCCGAGTTGATTCTGCACCATTACCCCACCTCGTTGTTTGCCGAAAAAGCCCGTCTGATGCTGGGTTTCAAAGGGCTTTCCTGGCGCTCCGTAACCATTCCCTCGATCATGCCCAAACCTGATCTGACGGCGCTGACCGGCGGTTATCGCCGCACGCCGGTGTTGCAGGCTGGTGCGGATATCTATTGCGATACCGCCCTGATGGCGCGCCGTCTGGAGCAGGAAAAGGCTTCCCCGGCGTTCTACCCGGAAGGTCAGGAATTTACCGTCGCCAGCCTCGCCGCCTGGGGCGATTCAGTACTGTTCATGCACGCGGTCAGCCTGGTATTCCAGCCAGAATCGCTGGCCGTGCGCTTTGCCAAGGTCCCGCCCGAGGCCGCCAAGGCGTTCGTTGCAGATCGTTCATCGCTGTTCACCGGCGGCAGTGCAACGCGCATGAGTGCCGAGCAGGCCAAGCACCAATGGCCGGCGTTAATGGCACGTCTGGAGTTGCAGCTGTCGCGCAATGGTGACTTTCTATTCGGTGAGCCTTCGATTGCCGATTTCAGCGTGGCGCATACCTTGTGGTTCCTCAAACAGACGCCTGTGACGGCACCGTTTGTGGATAACTATTCCGGGGTCAGTGCATGGCTTGGCCGCGTGCTCGGCTTCGGTCACGGCGCCCACAGCGATCTGAGTTCGGCCGAGGCCATCGAGATCGCCAGAAATGCCACGCCAGCGGCGCTGCCTGACGAGGCATTCTTAGACCCCAATGGCTTCGAGGCAGGCGCTCAGGTGGCGATCTCTGCGACTGACTACGGAGTTGATAGCGTAGAAGGCGAGCTGGTATTTGCGGGGACTGAGGAGCTGATCCTGCGCCGCGAGGATGATCGAGCGGGTGTGGTGCATGTGCACTTCCCGAGACTCGGGTTCAAGATCGAGAAACGGTAAGCGGCAACTGATCGTTCCGCGCGACGTGCCAGAGCGGACGCGGAGCGTCTTGAGAGGCATTCCCACGCAGAGCGCTCATCGTTATACAGAAGTCCGCAAGACGCGA
>Ga0065712_10000679_pt1 | contig 13869 bp, 9 predicted proteins | sample MisRhiReplicate1_FD_59099 | JGI IMG/M metagenome (GOLD analysis project Ga0065712, IMG submission 59099) | Miscanthus rhizosphere microbial communities from Kellogg Biological Station, MSU, sample Rhizosphere Soil Replicate 1: eDNA_1 v3... | ecosystem: Host-associated > Plants > Roots >...
TCAGCCCGATCTGTGTGGCGGTTTTTAGGTTTATCACCAACTCGAATTTTGTCGGTTGCTCAATAGGTAGATCGGCGGGTTTCGCGCCTTTGAGAATCTTGTCCACGTAAGTCGCCGCGCGTCGGTCCATCTCGCTGAGGCTCGTACCATAGCTGATAAGTCCGCCGTCGCGTTCGACGAGTGCCGGATTGAAATACATAGTCGGTATTCGGCTTTTTGCCGCAACCGCGGGGATCAGCCGTTGAATGTGCGGCGGGCCGTTGAGCACAGAAACCGCATCGGCATGCCACTCGCGTAGGGCTTGGAATGCTGGCTCGATATCCTGTGCGGCGCGGATGTCTAAGTGCTGCGTCTGAACGGCAAGTGCGGAAGCGGCAAGCTGTGTTTCTTTCAATGCCAGAGCATTGCCGGGTATTTCAGAAATTCCGAGAATGGCCGCGCGTGAAAGCTTGGGCAGAATTTCTTTTAACAGTTCCAGTCGTTTCCCGCTTAACTCCCGAGCAAGGCCCGTTAATCCCGTTACGTTTCCACCCGGTCGAGCGAGACTCGTAACAAAACCTGCCCCGACCGGATCGCTATCGTTCGTCATGACAATGGGAATACTAGCCGTTGCCGTCTTCGCAGGGCGAGTTACGGACGGACCTGCACTGACGATTACATCCACATTGAGCCGCACACGCTCGGTTGCAAGCACCGGGAGAAGATCGAATTTTCCATCGGCGTAGCGGAACTCAATAACTATGTTTTTCCCCTCGGTATAGCCAAGTTCTCGTAGAGCCCGGCGAAATGCCTCGGTTCGCGGCATGGCCTCGGAGGCTGACGATGCGCTTATGTATCCTACTCGTTGTTTTCTCGGCTGCTGCGCCTCGGCGGAGAAGCAAAACACTATAAACAAAGCGGTTGGAAAAAGAACAAAAAGTGTTTTGTCACCGAATTGCCCAATCAAAAATACAAAATCTGAAATCCAAAATCGCATCACCGGATCACCCGATCTGCCCGACCTACCACATTCGGGGGAATCGTGAGGCCGATCTGCTTGGCGGTTTTGAGATTGATCACCAGTTCAAACTTGGTCGGCTGTTCGACGGGTAGGTCAGCCGGCTTTGTCCCTTTTAGTATTTTGTCTACGTAGATGGCAGCGCGCTGAAATAGATCGGGAAAGCTCACGCCATAAGAAATAAGTCCCCCATTATTTACAAATTCTGGCGCGTTATAGATGACAGGAAGCCGATTGTCTATCGCGAGCGCTAGAAACTCTGCTCGGTGCGAATTGAGCATTGGACCTCCAACCACCAGACCGGCGTCAGCATGGTCTCTAGTTGCTTGCTCGAATGCTGTCCGAATATCTTTCGGCTCCAATATGTCGTGATATTGGAAGCGTAACCCTAACGTTCGCGCACTAAGTTCAATTTCCGTTCGCTCAAGGATGTTTCCTGCATTGGTCGAAGTCCCGAAAAAAGCCAGGCTCAGAAGTTTTGGAACAACCTCCTTCAGAAGCTCTACCCGTTTGCCGTTTAGTTCAGGAGAAAGCGTTGACACTCCCGTTATATTCCCCCCGGGTTTCGAGAGGCTTTGGATAAATCCATTTCCAACAGGATCGCCGTCCTGCGCCATGACAATCGGAATGGTCGTTGTCGCTTGTTTTAACGATCGCGTAGCTGCTGTCGCTCCTGAGACGATGACATTTAGCTTGGAATTGACCAACTCAGCTGCAAGGGCAGGGAGCCGGTCTAACTTCCCGTCGGCATATCGTTGTTCAAAGAGAAAATTCTTCGCTTCTACATAACCAAGCTCGCGTAGCCGCAGCCTGAATGCCTCAAGCCGGTCGAAATTGCTGGCAGCAGAGGCACCAAACAAGATACCTATTCGAGCTATCTTTACTGACTCGCCAAGTGCGGACGTGCAGAGCGCAAAGAGAGTAGTACAAAGCGCAACAACGATGACGTTCGCTATCATCGGTATCCTTTTGCCCCTGCGATTATCATCGAATCACCCGATCCGCTCGCGCCAGCACATTGGGTGGAACTGTCAGGCTGATTTGCTTCGCTGTATTCAAGTTGATCACAAGCTCAAATTTTGTGGGAAACTCCACAGGGAGATCCGCTGGCTTGGCGCCTTTGAGAATCTTGTCGACAAGTACTGCGGCGCGCTTAAAAGTTTCAGTATCGCTGTTGGCATAGGATACGAGGCCACCAGCTTGTACGTATTCACCTCTCTCGAACATGGACGGCAGCCGTTTCTTAATGGCCAGATCGGCGATACGCCTTGAATTAAGATTTATTAGAGAGTCCCTCACCGCGAGGACGCCATCGACGGGCTCCTTACTAAGCGCGCGATTAAGCGCCCCCAATAAATCGGGATTTGGGTCGCGTACTTCGAGAACTTGAACTCTAAGCTTCAGAACGCCGACCGCAGCTTCATAGTCTTTAAAAGCGGCAGTGGAGCTCGGCGAATTTGCATCCGAGAAGATGCCAATGCACGAAACTTTCGGGACCAGTTCTTTAAACAGTTCCAATCGTTTTCCGGTCAGGTCTCGCGTAAGCGTGGTAACGCCTGTGACATTGCCTCCTGGATGCGCCAAACTATTGATGAATCCGGTCGCGACGGGATCCTGGTTTGTTACCATGATAATGGGAATTGCGTTTGTCACCTTCTGGGCTGCGCGGATTGCCACTGTATTTGTGGAGACAAGGACATCGACTTTAAGCTGAATGAGTTCGGCTACGAGCGTTGGAAAGCGCTCGTTCGTTCCCTCACTACTTCGCGCTTCGAGGGAGACGTTTTTCCCCTCAAGATATCCAAGTTCTCGCAGTGCTTGCCGAAACACGTGAACATTTGAGGTAGTGGCATTGCTGCTTCCTCCCAAATACCCTATCCGATGAACTTTTGTCGGCTGCTGCGACTCGGCTGACGAGCAAAAAGTAGCGAGTAAGACGCGGATAACAATTCCAAAAAGATTTCTTCTCGTGATCATGATTCGCTACCGAATCAACTTATCCGCTCTCGCCACCATATTGGGTGGAATCGTTAGGCCGATCTGCTTAGCGGTTTTCAAATTGATCGCTAGCTCGAATTTCGTAGCTTGTCCCACCGGAAGATCGGCAGGCTTGGATCCGTTAAGAATGCGGTCTACGTAAAAGGCAGCGCGCCGAAAACTTTCAGCCTCGGTGGCTATGTATGACATCAAACCGCCAGCCTCTACATACTCTACTCCCTCGTGCATTGATGGCAGTCGGTTCTTTATGGCAAGGTCCGCGATCAGATTTACATAACGGCTAAGTCCGGAACCCCTGACCGTGACGAGCGCGTTCGCACGCCCGTTGACCGCAGCGCGAAACAACGCGTCAAAATCAGTTTTCTTCGGTGTAACCTCGAGCAATTGAAGCTGAATCTTTAAATCGCGCGCGGGCGCCTTGTACAATCCAACATCAGTCGGTTGTCCGGCACTCAAAACTGCGATCCGCGCTATCCCCGGAACTGCTTCCTTCAACAACTCAAGCCGCTTGCCGCTTAATTCTCGCTGTAGTGTGGTTATCCCTGTGATATTTCCTCCAGGACGGGCCAAACTATCGACAAATCCAGTTGCGACGGGGTCCTGAGTTGTGACCATGATAATCGGGATTGTTTTAGTCGCTTGCTTGGCGGCGCGAATGGATGGTTGACTTCGGAGCACAAGAATATCGACCTTGAGTTGAAGGAGTTCGGCCACAATGTCTTGCGTACGCTCCGTCGCAAGGTACCGATACTCGAGCAGGATGTTTTTCCCCTCAAAATAGCCGAGATCGCGAAGGCCTTGACGGAAGGCCTCGAAATCCGGCCCGGGAGTCTTGAAGGCCGTTCCCGATACAAATCCTATTCGGAGAATTTTCGCCGGCTGCTGCGCCTCGGGTACGCCGAAGCCGACAAGCAGAGCGGTTAAGATGAAGTTAACCAGTTTAAGATCGAGCTTCACTTGATTACCCGATCCGCTCTCGCCAGCACGTTTGGCGGGATAGTGAGGCCGATCTGCTTGGCCGTATTGAGATTGATGACCAGCTCGAACTTCGTTGGCTGCTCGACGGGGAGATCTGCGGGCTTGGCGCCTTTGATAATTTTGTCTACATAAACCGCCGCGCGGCCAAAAACGTAATTTTCATCGGTCGCATAGGAAATGAGACCGCCAGCCTCTACGTACTGGCTCCATTCAAACATCGAAGCCAGGCGGTTCTGTATGGCGAGATCCGCTATATGCTTTGTGTAACGATTGAACAGCGGATTCCTTATCGTGATGAGCGCGCTGCCATGTCCTTTGGGGGCCGATTTAAGTACGCCGTCCAAATCAGGGTTCGGTTGGCGTACTTCTAGTGATTGAACTTCTATCTTCAGGGCGCGAGCGGCTGTCTCATATTCTTTAAAACCGCTATTCTCGGGTGAGCGAGAGGACCAAAGAATTCCTACCCGTGATAAGTTCGGGAACACCTCCCGGAGCAATTCTAGCCTCTTTCCGCTCAAGTCACGGTTAAGCAATGTAAGCCCAGTTACATTGCCGCCCGGCCGCGCCAAGCTATCAATTGTCCCAGTCGCGACTGGATCCACGTTAGTCACCATCACGATTGGAATTCTCTTCGTCGCTTCCTTGGCTGCGCGGATTGCCGGTAGAGCTGTAATAACAAGTATATCGGCCTTGAGTCGGACAAGCTCGGACACAAGCTGGCCAAGGCGAGACAGATCTCCCTCTCCATATCGATACTGAACAACAATATTTTTTCCTTCCACGTATCCAAGCTGGCGTAGCGCCTGCCGGAATGCCTCAACGCTATAGCCTTCGGGGCCAGCGCCCGTTACGTATCCTATCCGTGGGAGTTTCTTCGGCTGCTGCGCTAGGGCTGGAAAGCTAAGAGCCAACAAGCCGCACAATGTGAGACGAGTCGCGCTTTTTCTTAGTTTCACCTAATCACTTTGTCCGCTCTTGCCAGCACGTTCGGAGGAATAGTCAGGCCGATCTGCTTGGCGGTTTTGAGGTTGATTACCATCTCGAACTTTGTCGGCTGCTCAACTGGCAGATCGGCGGGCTTTGCGCCTTTCAGGATTTTATCGACGTACATGGCCGCACGACGGAACAAGTCACACCTATCCGGTCCGTATGCCATAAGTCCGCCAAGCTCGGCGAATTCCCTGATGTGAAATACCGACGGCAGGCGGTGCTGTATCGCGAGCTCCGCGATGCGTCTTAAGCTCGTTCTAGTTACCGGGTCCGGCATAACGACAAGCGCATCAACACGCGTCTTGGCCGCTGCCTCGAATGCTTTCTCTAGATCATCGGGACTATGGATCTCCATGGAATGAACCCGAATCTTCAATTGCCGAGCAGGATTTTGCATCTCCTCCCAACTAAAGGTCGAGACTCGGATTTCCGGATTCCAAAGCGCCGCTACACGTGAAAGTTTGGGAAGGAATTCCTTGAGCACTTCCAGCCGCTTGCCACTAAGCTCCGGTGCCATTTGTGACAAGCCGGGGATATTTCCACTTGGGCGGGCAATGCTCGCGATAATCCCTGTGGTAAGAGGATCTTCCGCCGCCATTACAATCGGTATTGTCGCCGTCGCGTTCTTTGCCGCCAAGGTATCGGTAGTAACGGAGGTGACGATGACGTCGACATTACGATGGAGGAGTTCGGCCACCAAACTAGGGAGACGATCCTCCGCGCCGTTCGCAATCGGTACTGGATGCTGATGTTCTTCCCCTCAATCCATCCACGGTCACGCAGCCCTTCCCGAAACGCCTGATATGGAGTATCCGAAGACGAGAACGGCGACAAGAATCCGATCTGTGGGATTTTCGCCGGCTGTTGCGCGTCTAAAAATTCACTCAGCATAAAAACAGCAAACAGGAGCATATAAAGGTCAGCGCGACCGCCTGCACGCGTTGTTTGCTGTCTGCTGTTTTCTGCTTGCTGAGTACTCTCACTTGATCAGCTTGTCTGCACGCGCTAGCACATTGGGCGGAATAGTAAGGCCGATTTGCTTCGCCGTTTTGAGATTAATGGCCAACTCGAACTGTGACGCTTGCTGGACCGGAAGCTCGTCAGGCTTGGTTCCTTTGAGGATTTTGTCGATATACGGAGCTGCGGCTCGGCCAATCGCCGCTAGATCAGGTCCATATGAGAAGAGTGCGCCTCGCTCTACCCACTCTTTTCGGTGCATCGCCAATGGCAAGCGCTTCTCCAATGACAGCTGAGTCAAAAGAGCAGGGAATTTGCCAAGGAGGTTACGTGAGACGGGGAAGATGCCCTGCGCTCCGCCTCGCCTAACCGAAGCAAAAAATCTTTCAATGGCGTTCTGGTCCGGCACCGCTCGCTCTACTAATTGAAGCTTCAGCGTCGTGGCGGCTTCGCGAACCTCGAACATCAGCTGTCCCGTCACCGGATCTTGCGGGTCGATCAGTGACACAAGACGGTGCAGCTTGGGGACGATTTCTGTGAAAAGCTCGACTTGTTTGCCAGGGGAACTCGCAAAGCTCACAAATCCTGTCATATTCCCGCCCGGATGAGAGAGGCTTCGAACAAATCCCTCAGCAACCGGATCTGTTACGTGAAGAAAGACAACGGGAATCTGAGAAGTAGCTGCTTTTGTAGCGCGTACGGTTTGGTTCTCGAACGCAACGATCAAGTTTACCTGTGCGCGGACGAACTCCTTGGCGGTAGCGTTTGCCGCAGCTTCATCGGGGAGATTCCGCCAGTCGAGCTGGATATTTTTTCCTTCCTCGTAGCCCAGCTTCTGCAGGCTTTGCCGAAGAGTTGGTAGCGAGGGTGGAATGTGATCAAGCCCTACGTGAAATAAACCGATTGTCCATATCTTCTTCGGTTCCTCCGCTGTAGCAACCGAGCGAAACGCAAGGAGCATAGCGCAAAGAAGAAGGACCGTGATTTTCTTCTTCATGGCTTTTCTCAACTCGTCCAATTTCACTTGATCACCCGATCCGCTCGCGCCCACACATTCGACGGAATCGTGAGGCAAATCATTTAACGCATTGTGCGAACGAGCAGTATCGTCCGATGCTCCCATCGGCTTTTATCAGCAGAGATCATCATTTAATTACGTCGTCTGCCCGGAAAAGAACGGAATCGGGTATCGCAAGCCCGAGAGCCTTGGCTGTATGCAGGTTGATAAAGAGTTCGAACTTCATCGGTTGCTCGACAGGAAGGTCAGCAGGCTTGCTACCTTTGAGGATTTTGTCGACGTAAGTGGCGGCACGGCGATAGAGATTGACTACGTTTGGTCCATACGACATCAACCCACCTGCCTGGACAAAGCGCCTCTCTTCATACATGCCCGGCAAATGATGATTCGCCGTAAAATCCACGATGTGTTTCAAGTGAAGAGTAGTGAATGGGTCGAGCATCGTGAGAAGCCCATCAGGAGGGTCCTTGGTTATGACGTTGAAGATATTCTCAAGCTCCTGAGAATCTTTTGCCCCACGGTCTTGGACCGCAACACCCATGTGGTGGGCCGCATCCTGGGTTTCTTTCGCCCTAGCCGCCATACCTGGATTGCTCCTGTTCCAAAGCATCGCCACCCGAGACAACTTTGGCACGGTCTCTTTAAGCAGTTCGAGCCGTTTGGGCCAGAGCTCCGGTGCCAATAGAGACATCCCGGTTATATTTCCACCTGGCCTGGCGAGACTCGCCACAAGGCCGACACCTACTGGATCGCTGAGAGCTCCGAAAACGATAGGTATTGTCTTGGTCGCTTCTTTTGCGGCAATAGTTGCCGGGGTCGATCCGGTAAGGATAACGTCAACCTTCTGCTGAACCAGCTCGCGAGCCAGTTCGAGAAGACGATCATCCCGATCGACCCAGCGGTATTCCATGACGACGTTTTGGCCTTCAATATAGCCGAGCTCGCGAAGTCCTTGTCGGAACCCTTCGATGTTTGCATCGCCGGGCGAGCCAGACCGGAGAATACCTATCTTAGAGATTTTCCCCGGGTGTTGTGCCTCAGCTGAGTGCGTGAAAGCCAGAGGGAACAGACCGAGTATCATTAGCACGATGGCTTTGATTCGCAGATTCTTGCGTTTCATCTGATTACCTTATCCGCTCTCGCGAGCACATTCGGCGGAATGATGAGACCGATCTGCTTGGCGGTTTTCAGGTTGATTATAAGCTCGAATTTAGTTGGCTGTTCCACCGGCAGGTCGGCCGGTTTGGCGCCTTTTAGGATCTTATCAACATAAATCGCGGCGCGGCGGAACATCTCCGTAATACTCGCGCCGTAAAACATGAGACCGCCAGCAGCCATAAGGTCTGGCTGCCCATATACTGCCGGGAGCCGGCTCTTTACCGCGAGGTCTGCAACTTCGGTTCGGTGAGCATTGAGCACGGGGTTTCCCAGCACAAAAAGTGCCTCAGCATGCGCCTTGGTTGCGGCTCGGAATCCACCTTCAATTTCCTTGGAATCTTGTACGTCTACAAATTGAATCCGTATCCCGATTGGCCTTGCCGCAACTTCTATCTCTGTTGCCATTTGTACGTTACTGGGATTGGTTGAAGTACCAAGCACCGCCACGCGAGAGAGCTTGGGAATGAGTTCCCTCAAAAGCTCGAGCCGTTTTCCACCTAGCTGCGCGACAAGGCTGGACAAGCCTGTAATGTTGCCACCCGGACGCGCAAGGCTAGCGATAAATCCACTGCCTAGGGGGTCGGGATCGTGAGCCATAACGATGGGAACCGTTGTAGTTGCTTTTTTGGCGGCACGGGTCCCTGGCGGACCGCTCGTAACAATGACGTCTATCTTAAGACGCACCAGCTCGGCTGCGAGCGCGGCGAGACGTTCGGAATTCCCCTCCGCATATCGGTATTCAACGATAAGATTTTTTTCCTCCACGTACCCAAGTTCACGCAGCCCCTGCCGGAAGGCCTGGCGGCGTTCAGAGCTAACGAAGCCCTGACCGCTACTTAGATATGCAATGCTTGGAACTTGCGTGGGCTGCTGGGCCTCAGCACGATGGAATGAAGCGAGAAGGATAGCCGTGAGCAGCCAAAAGAGCTTTTTCATGGCCGCACGTATCTATTGGCAATGGGTATGCCACAACCCAAACGTAATGAAAACCGATATTTTGAGGCACGAAACAGACGGTGAGAGTCGCAAATCGACTCGGGGAAGTATCAGATTTGATTCGCTCCAGAGAGGGGCCGGTCAGAGTTCGGCGGTGTGAGCGAAGGTTCACACACTTCCAAGTCTCTTTCGTTGACGCCCATCCAATGCCTGGAGTAAAAGTCAGCTCAGCCGCATGGCAACCAAAAAAAGCTCTAAGACCCAAAAAGCAAAACCGCGTAACCGTGTGAAGGCGTCAGCAGTCACGCAACGGCCGACGTATGCGGAACTACGCCAGGAGGTAGAAGCGCGGAACCGCGATCTCGCCGAATCTTTGCAGCGGGAGAGCGCAACGGCCAAAGAGCTGCAAGATTATAAGCGTCAGTTAACCGAAGCGTTGGAACAGCAGACCTCCACCAGCGACGTTCTCCGGATAATCGCGTCCTCCCCGACTGAGCTTCAGCCAGTGCTCGACACTGTAATCGCTAACGCGGTGAAACTGGCCGGCGCCAAAAAAGGACACATCCTCCTGTACGATGGAGAGCTCCTGCGACTCGCTGCGCATTGCAATGAGAGTCCCGAACAAGTTGCGATCCAGCGGGACATGCCTGTTCGATTAGTTCCGGAGAGCCTGAATGGGCGTGCCTTCTTAGAGCGCAAGCCTTTTCAACGCCTCGACGCGCAAACAGAGCTGAATTACGAGGGGCCGGGCCGAAAGTCCGGGGCACGTACTGCGTTAGCCGTGCCTATGCTGCGAGAAGGATCGCCAATCGGAACTCTTTTAATCTGGCGTGAGTTTGTTCAGTCCTTCAGTGAGCGCCAGGTGAATCTTGTCAAAACTTTTGCCGATCAGGCGGTGATCGCCATCGAGAACGTGCGCTTGTTTCAGGAACTCCAGGTCCGCAACCGCGACCTGACCGAAGCGTTAGACCAGCAGACAGCAACCAGCAAGATCCTAGAAGTTATCGCTAGTTCGCCGACCGATCTCCAACCCGTGATGGATGCGATTGCTGAAAGCGCCGCACGGCTGTGCGGGGCAGACGATGCTCTAATTTTCCGGCTAGAGGGAGATTCCCTGAAACGGTGCGCTAATTTTGGGTCGCTCCCCGGAGAACTTGGTGGAGGCCCGCGGGGGATCGACCAGAACTCGATACCTGGTCGAGCCGTGATCGCCCGAGAAATGCTTCACATTCATGACCTGGCAGCGATCCCAGAGGTTGAATTGCCGGCTTTATTTGCTACAAGACTCGGTGTCCGCACGGCGCTTGCAACTCCGTTACTGCGCGAAGGTACCCCTATCGGCGTGGTAATGATTCGCCGCACTGAGGTCCAACCCTTCACCGAAAAGCAAATCACGCTGCTCAAGACGTTCGCCGACCAGGCCGTCATCGCGATTGAGAACGTGCGATTGTTCAAAGAATTGCAGGGACGCAATCGCGACCTCACTGAAGCTCTGGAGCAGCAGACCGCTACGAGTGAGATTCTGCGCGTTATTGCCAGCTCGCCGACTGATGTCCAGCCGGTTCTAAACGCAGTCGCCGAGAGCGCGGCGAGGCTATGCAGTGCAAGCGATGCCAATATCCGCCTCCGTGACGGCGATGGCCTCCGGTCGGTAGCGAACTATGGGCCACTTCCGTCTCTCGCCGTATTGTCCGTCAGTCGCGGATCGGTTCCAGGCCGAGCTGTGATCGACCGGCGAACTGTTCACATCGATGATTTAGCGGCTGAGTCCAATGACGAGTTCCCAGAGAGCAAGATCGCCGTGAATCAGTTCGGTTTTCGGACTGTGCTGGCCACGCCGCTGCTCCGCGAAGGCATCGCGATCGGCGCGATTGCGATTCGTAGAATGGAGGTCCGCCCGTTCACTGATAGTCAAATCAAACTTCTTGAGACCTTTGCCGACCAGGCCGTCATTGCGATCGAGAACGTGCGCTTGTTCAAAGAGATACAGGAACGCAACGCAGAATTGCGCGAGGCGCTGGAGCATCAGACGGCGACATCTGAGGTACTCAGTATCATCAGCCGATCGCCTACAGATGTGCAGCCGGTGTTAGATGCCATCGTCGAAAGTGCTGCGCGAGTTTGCGGCATTGATGATGTAACGCTGCGGCTCCGCGATGGCGAATTTATGGTTTGGCGGGCTCACTTTGGTCCGATACCCACGATCCGCAGCGATAAGATCAGTCTTGATGAGCCACAATATCGCTGGATGCGCGAGCACGGCGCGCTCCATATTCCCGACGTCCGCGCGCAGAACGATTTCCCAGCCTTGGGTTCCGCTGGCGACTGGCGGACCTATTTAACTGCTCCCTTGCGTCAGCGTGGCGAACTCATGGGAACATTGAACGCACGCCGCATGCAGGTACGCCCGTTCACTGCGGCGCAGATAAAGCTATTAGAAACCTTTGCCTCCCAGGCAGTCATCGCCATCGACAACGTGCGGCTCTTCCATGAGCTTGAAGAACGCAACACTGAACTGCGCGAGGCTCTAGAGCATCAGACGGCAACTTCCGAGGTGCTTAGTATCATCAGCCGTTCGCCGACCGACGTCCAGCCGGTGCTTGACGCAATCGTCGAGAGCGCCGCTAAAGTATGTGGGATCGACGATGTGGTGCTGCGATTCCGCGACGGTGATAAGTGGGTGCCGCGCGCTCATTTTGGTTCGATACCCATTCGCAACATCGAGATGAGCATCGATGCGTCATGGATTCAGTTTGTCCGCGATCATGGGACGCTCCACGTTCCCGATGTCCGTGAGCAGGGCAATACGCCAACGCAGCGGATTATGAATGAATGGCGTACCTTCTTGGCCGCTCCTCTCCGCCAGCAAGGGGAACTGGTTGGAACGCTAAGCGCCCGCCGCATGGAGGTGCGTCCTTTTACCCCGGCGCAGATCAAACTTCTCGAAACTTTTGCTGATCAAGCCGTGATCGCAATCGAGAATGTCCGGTTGTTCAACGAACTCAAGGAATCATTGGAGCAGCAAACTGCTACGAGCGAGATTTTGGGCGTCATCGCGAGCTCCCCTACGGACATTCAACCAGTGTTGGATGTTGTGGCGGCGACAGCCGCACCCTTGTGTGAAGCACCGGATGCACAGATTCGGCTAGTTGAACGGGATGGTACGAGATTAGTAGCGTCATTTGGAACGAACCCGGCTCCAGATTTCCTGCCCGTCAGCAAGGGAAATCCTGCTGGTCGCGCCGTACTTGAGCGTGAAACGGTTCACGTTCACGATCTCCAAGATGTTGAGGAAAACGGATTTTGGGAGAGCCAACCATTCGCGAGACACAGTGGCACGCGAACTTTTCTGAGTGTACCAATGCTGCGGGAAGGAATACCGATCGGGTTAATCAATATTAGGCGAACCGAAGTTCGCCCTTTCTCAGAAAAACAGATTGGGCTTCTCAAAACCTTCGCAGACCAAGCCGTCATCGCCATCGAGAATGTTCGTCTATTCAAAGAGTTGCAAGAACGCACACGCGAATTGATGGAATCGGTGCAGGAGATGAAAGCTTTGGGCGAGGTTGGTCAAGCGGTAAGCTCAAGTCTTGAGCTTGAGACCGTCCTTGAAACGATTGTGTCCCACGCCGTCGATCTGGCGGGAACCGACTGCGGTGTGATTTACGAATTTGATGAGACAACACAAGAATTTAACCTCCGTGCAAGTCACCGCATGGAAGCCGAGGCCGTAGCGGGACTTAGAGCAGCCAGGATCAAACTGGCTGAAGGCGCGATAGGGCAAGCGGCGCTGACCCGTTCTCCCGTGCAGATCCCAGACACCTTTGAAGTGCGCGAGAGGGCGGTTTCGCGGGTGAGACCGTTGCTTAATCGGTTAGGTTACCGTTCACTGCTTACGGTCCCGATACTTCGCGAGCAGGAGATCATGGGAGCTTTGACGGTCTGGCGGCGACAGACGGGGGAGTTCAAACCCGAGGTGGTGAACCTATTGCAAACCTTCGCAACACAATCGGCTTTGGCGATTCACAATGCGCGGCTGTTTCGCGAGATCGAAGATAAGAGCCGTCAAATCGAAGCCGCCAATCGGCATAAATCTGAATTTCTCGCCAACATGTCTCATGAGCTGCGCACGCCGCTCAACGCCATCATCGGTTTCTCTGAAGTATTGCAGGAGAAGCTGTTCGGTGAACTAAACGAGAAACAGGCCGAGTACACATCGGATATTCTCACATCGGGTCAGCATCTGCTGTCTCTCATCAACGAGATCCTCGATCTCTCCAAGGTCGAAGCGGGCCGGATGGAGTTGGAAGTAGCGCCTTTCGATCTGCCACTGGCAATCGACAATGCACGAACATTTGTTCGCGAGCGCGCCCTCAAGCACGGCATAAATTTGGATATCGATGTGGACGACCGGCTTGGCGAATACCTCGGTGATGAGCGCAAGATCAAACAGATTCTTCTTAACCTTCTTTCCAATGCCGTGAAGTTCACGCCCGAGGGAGGGCGAATCAGCATCACGGCCAACAAGACAGACAATGGTGTGGAGATTTCAGTCACCGACACCGGTATCGGTATTCCACCAACTGAACAACCGACGATCTTTGAGGAGTTTCGGCAAGTGGGCGGTGATTATGCTCATAAAAAGGAAGGCACAGGGCTCGGACTAACATTAGCGAAGAAGTTCGTTGAGCTACATGGAGGGAAGATTTGGGTGGAGAGCGAAGTCGCGAAAGGGTCAGCATTTATCTTCACGTTACCCGAAAAGCCGCGGTATTGAAGCAGTTTGTTTCGCAGGATGTTCAAGCGAACAACAGCCGCCGCGCCTTTGAACGTCAGG
>Ga0065712_10068145_pt1 | contig 13866 bp, 11 predicted proteins | sample MisRhiReplicate1_FD_59099 | JGI IMG/M metagenome (GOLD analysis project Ga0065712, IMG submission 59099) | Miscanthus rhizosphere microbial communities from Kellogg Biological Station, MSU, sample Rhizosphere Soil Replicate 1: eDNA_1 v3... | ecosystem: Host-associated > Plants > Roots >...
TCTTCCACCTCTTTTTGACTCTGTTTTAATCGATTTATATCATCGTTGGACATACAGTCTGATTAATTCTAACAAATAAAAGGATTATCACCGGAGGGCTTAATCGTAAAGAGTAAGCTAAGTACATCAAGTTGGTCAATCACGATCAAAAAATTTTGTTGAGTCTATCAGTTACTTTTCGCCACCTATTTTATTTTATTCTGATTTAATTCTACAAGCACATAACAATACACTCTTGGTGGGCAATTGTATAACCCACAGCCTGCCCATCAAGGGTTTTATTGATTAGATTCTCTGTACCATGCACAAGGGGATTTGAACTGTAAATACTAACGCGGAAGCCCAATTAGAGTTGTTGTATATACATCGGGCTTAAGTGCATCATTGCTATGCGCAAAGATTTCTAACTGATTAGGTCCATAACTGAGCATTTTTGTCTCATTCTCTGACAGATTTATTAGGTATCTGCCTTTTTCATTACTTTGTGTCCCATTTCCCTGGACAATCAATTTCCCGTCCTTATTCGAAAGGAAGTAACGCAAAATTATGTTATCAGTTGGTATTCCGTTAGTTGATATCTTCGCTACAAGGCTGAAAGGATCACCAATGTGAACTATCTTTGGTAGAGTATTTGGGATAATTTCATCAATCATGGCAACATGTGGAGCTTCATACTTAGCCCAGTAGTCCTTTTTGAAAGGATAGGTGTTGTCAGGAAAAGCTGAAAGCGAAATTACTCTAGCAGTTGGTTCATAGCTGTTTAGGATAAAAGGGCCGTTGCCTATTACAGCATGATGGTGTTGTGTAATCCAATCGATGCTTGACTCGTACCTCCGCATTGCGTCTTCTTTTGTAATGATCCCTTGAAGAGGAGCTGGAATAAATCCTTCTGACCGCATTTTTTTCAATTCCTGTGAAATTGCCTCTGCATGAGATGGTATGATGAGTGACAACCAATCTATGTCTTTAACCATGGCTTCAGATTTAGAGTAGGCAAATTTACCATCAACTACTAGGCGCTCGGTCGCAGCCATTATCTCCCAAGGAGTTGAGGCCCAAACTGATGCGAAATCTGCTATTTCCTTTTTGTCAAAATGCCAAAGGTCCACATAAGAAACTATGGTATTATCATCTAGGAATTTGATACCTTTCAGAAGTGGAAGTGCTACCTGAGCTTGCGAAGTAAATTCAGGGTCGAACGTGGTATCGTTTGGCCCTGTCTTTGTACCCCATTCGACTGGAAAGTACATGGCATAAATGAGGTCTGCTTTGGTCATTGGCTGACCGTTCTGCCAGTTTGAATACAATAACTTGAAAGTGACTTCACTTTTTGAGGTCATGTTGAGGCCTACGGGCATCCATTTTTGTGAGGAAACATTCCAAATAATTGCGTCCGGGTCCACACTTAGATGGCCTTTAGGGCCAGCTGTCGTTATGTTAGTCCAGACAGCTCGTAACGGGATTACTTCACCAGTATAAGGGTTTCTGAAAGTGGCCGGGTCGGAAATAAGCGAAAGTATTTGAGTGCAATAGATATCATTACATCCTGCAACACCATTCCATGCGCCTTGATAAATTTGCTTAACTCCTACGTTCAAAATTCCAGTTTGAGACTTTGCGTTGATAAGTGATATTCGACTTGTAATGCCTGCACCAAAATCATTTATCAAACCCCTGATTGAAGTTGACGCAACATAAGGATCTATATTTTGAGCAACGAAAATTCTAACGGATTCTTGAATTCCCATCCTTACTGCTTGGCGTAAAAGTTTATCATGCTCACTTTGGGAAGTAAAATTAGAAAACTCTATTTTTTGAGTCACTGCATCTATAGACGTATTTTTGTAATTCCAGAATACTGGATTTTGCCATCCCGGCATCTTACCAAAATACGGAGCATACATTTGAGAAGTGACAACAGGATTATACCTAACAAAAGCAGACGTTCCCCCAAAGGCTTCAGTGTAAATATGCCACTGAAATTGCTGGGGATCTGTTCCATATATTAGATTATTTGCCTTGTTCAAATCCCCATAATCTCTTTCTACCGTAAAGCCCAGTTTTTCTAGTTCAGAGGATATCAATTCTCCCATAGATTGCCTAGTTGGATCGTCACTTCTTATGAGCATTTTTACGGAGATGGGTGACCCATGGAAAAACCATTTCCCTCCAATTTTAGTTGCTCCGGCCTGCTTAAGAGTATGATCTATAATATCTGATGCAAGATTAGGATTATATCGAAATCCAAATGATTCCACTTCAGGTAATATACTTTCATATTCTGGAGACGAGATTCCAAATGGATCGACCTGTATATTGCCGTATCCCCTTAAAATTTCGCCCGCTACAAAATCTCGATTAATAAGATAATTTAGTGCAAATCTTATCTCACGAAATTGAAACGGATTCAGGGTTTGTGAATTATTCGATGGGGCAGGGTTTAACAGGAGTCCAAATGATCCACCGCTTTTTTCGTATACTTTGAAGTGGGGATCATTAAAAACAGCCGATGCCTGCTCAAGAGGAATTCTATAAAAATATGTATCAAGATTCCCTGCTTTGATTTCCTGCAAGGCTACGTTTCCATCTAAATATTGAATAAACCTGATTGAATTCAGATTAGCACCTTTATCTAAATCCTCAGTTGAGGATGAGACCCAATTAATGGCCAAGATTGTAGCAACAAGTATTGTTACTATTGAGGCGAACATGAACAACCAAGGAAATTTCAGTGTAAGATATTTTTTCATTTCAGAATGGTTATACTGCAAAACTATCAAAGTAGATGTGATTGTTCATTGAGTATTGCATAAGTTATGACTTTAACAATAATACATATAAACGCATACCTAGGACAAATCATATAAAACCGATAGTGCAACGGAATGAATAATTTGAAAATACACTATTGAAACCTCTTATTTGTTGTTTAACCTGTCTTACGCTTCGGAGACTCTTCGTTTGGACGAGGCGACGGTCTTCTTGATCAAGGCGACAGGAAAAGTAAGAACAATTACGACAACACCTGGAATAATATTCACAAAACATAGAAAATTGAAGTCAAGAATGACTAAAATTTGATGGAAATGAAGACCCACGCAGTTCTCGAGTTCACTTAACACCAAACTGCAAATACCGACTCGCTCATTTACCAAAGAAAAACCCACATAGTTCTTGGCCAGCAAACTTTTTACACTGGTTATACAAGTTTCCATTATCGTCACCCGACTGAGGACCAAAGTTAGGATCAGATTGTTCAGAAGCCACATTTTGTATCTTATTAGGAGTTGGTCTTGCATCAAGTACTACATCTAAATTCTTAATGACTCCATTTCTGTTAATTACTAGGTGAACTGTATCACCTACAGAAGAATGCGATTCAAGATAAGAAAGAACATCGTCAATTTTTTTCACGTCCTGATTGTCTATTTTTGTAATAATGTCTCCACCAGTCATAACTCCCGCCCCTCCATCACTTCTGCCTAATTGTGCGGCGTGCAGTCCGTACTTGTCTGCGGGTCCTCCAGATGTAATACCCGTTATCAAAAACCCGGCTGCATGTTCCAACCCCAATTGCCTCGCGATTCGAGGAGTAACATCTACGCCGGCAACGCCGAGGTACGGATGCTGATATGTTCCAGTTTTTATCAGTGACGGAACAATCTTCATTATTGTGTCAGAGGGTATAGCAAATCCCACTCCCGAGTAAACTCCTGTGTTTGAATAAATTGCAGTATTTATTCCAATCACTTCTCCGCGTGAATTCAACAACGGGCCTCCAGAGTTTCCAGGATTGATTGCAGCATCGGTTTGAATTATGTTAGGAATGGAAAACGAAAGAGGCATCGTATTTGCGGTAGGATTTCCATTATCTGAAGGCAATATTCTCGAAAGACCGCTAACGATTCCAGTTGTCATTGATCCAGCAAGTCCAAAGGGATTCCCAATCGCAATGACCGTATCTCCCACCCTCATCCCTGGAGGGTTTGCAACAGTGAGAGGCACCAGCTTGCCGGCGGGAACACCTTCAAGTTTTAGAACCGCCAAGTCTGAATAAGGATCAGACCCTATAAGTTGAGCACTATACGAGTTACCATCAGAAAAGGCAACGTCAAATTGAGGATTTCGTGAACTAGTCTGGACTACATGATAATTAGTTATTATATGACCCTCATTATCATATATGAATCCAGACCCTAGTCTTGTTCCCTCGCCATTTAGCGTACTTACAACATCGGAGACTTGAACCACAGAGTTCTTAACTCTGGTAAAGAGATCAGGGAGCGACAGTATATTCCTGTCGACTATCTTTGGACCTGTCCCTTCGCTAATTTGTGCCTGCGCATCTCTAGCAGTCTCCTTTTGATTGTAATAATAAGGAAGTACAAAGCTAACTGTCAAGGCAAAAACTGCTACCAAAATTAGAAATGTAATATAAGGTCTCCTCCAATCTAGAATTTTTAATTTCATAGATCTTTTTTATACACCTTATACAACATATAATGTATTGCTTAACTAAGTTTCCTATCTCAAAGTTTTTCAGTTCAGTCATTCCCGTTAACCAAATCATTTTATAAAAAACAGAATCTTAACTTCAAAAGTTTCCTACCCCAATTTATTTGACTTATTAACCGGCATTAAAAGGATAATCTTCACTTGATGCATCATTTTGAAATATTCTAATATTTTGATTAATGGAAATAAAAATTCCGTTCCGGAGAGTCAAACTAAAGATATGATTGTTTTATTTCATCTAGTGCAAGAGTACGGTTTGAAACGTATTATTTTACAAATAAGAGACTAAGAAGCAGGTAGGAGTTGAATATGAGAATAATTCCTACGAAAATCATTGCAAGAAATGTGGTAATCTTTTTGTTGACGAACTCCCCCATCAACTCCTTATCTTTTGTTGCGATCACAAGAGGAATCATAGGAATTGGTATCATGATACTCAATATTACTTGGCTGTAAACAAGAATATTCAACGGATCAAGGCCTAGCATGATTGCCACAGTAGTTGGAATGACATTGATAAACCTCGTTACAAATCGCCTGAGCCATAGATTTACCTTTCTTCCTAAGAGACCTTCCATGATAGCCTGACCTGCAAGCGTACCGACCACTGATGACGCAATACCTGAAGAAAGAAGAGTTAGCAAGAAAACAATACCTGCTGTTGCTCCGAATAATGGTATCAGAGTCTTGTATGCCTCGGATATCGAAGCCACCCCAGGATTGTGAGAGTGAAATGCCGTGGCAGCCATTATCATTATAGCCGCATTTATCACTCCTGCAAGAGTTAGTAGAACTATATTTTCAGTTAGGTGCAATTTTCGTATGCGTCTTCTCTCTTCCACAGTCTTCTCTTCAACTTTATTTTTTGTGAGCCAAGAATGAACAAAAAGAGCATGCGGCATTACGGTGGCACCAATTACTCCAACGGCAAGAATGACCGCATTACCAGTCTGCAAAGAGGGAACAAACGAATGTAATAGGATAGCAGACGGATCGGGTTTAGTGATGAAGAGTTCATATAAATATCCAAATCCTATAATTGATACAAAAATCACGAACAGTCGTTCAATAATATAAAATCTCCGTTGAGTGGCTAAAGTCAGAATCAATAGCACATCTAAGGCTCCAAATAAAGCAGCGTAAATCAAGGGAATGCCGAAAAGCAAATTGAGGGCAATCACAGTACCCAAATATTCCGCCAAATCTGTTGCTGCCGCAGCTGCCTCAGCGGCAAGCCAGTAAGGTATAATATACTTTTTTTTCTTCAGTTTCTCCCGTATTATTTCTGGTAACGATAATGTTGTAGCTATGCCAAGTTTGCCGGACAGATATTGAAGTAGCATAGCCATACCACTAGAAAGCCATACGACCCATAGGAGGTTGTAATTCAGGGATGCCCCTGCCTGAATATCTGTGCCGTAGTTACCTGGATCCATATAGGCCATACTTACAAGGAGTGCTGGGCCTGTGTAAAGTAGAAGCCTATACAGAGATTTTCTTCTACGCGCAAAAAACTTAGAAAAAAACATTATTATTATGAGTCATAAAAATATAGACTTATTAAAATTAGTTATCCATCTCACAAAAACAATCATGCCGGAATCACTCGTCAGCTTTTACCTGCAAGTCCGAAAGTATTTGAAAAAATTATACCTAACGGACCTGTCTACCTCAAGTTCCCTGTTTAAAACTAATTCTGAAAGGGTTCCTTGGAAGCGCGCCTTGCATAGACCCTTATTAAACCTTGCAGAACCTCATCTCCGTCATATTAGGCGCCACAATTAGAGCTGAGACTTCCTCTATAATTAGATTCGACTTTCCTTAAGAGTTAGGATTATTACACTACAAATATGCGGTACCGCACGAAAGACGAAATATTCTCTTCTATATTACGATCTGCTGCCAAGAACAAAGAGGGAACTAAATTTACAAGGATTATGTATGACTCATTTCTGTCATATACTCAAATTTCAAACCACTTGGACGAAGTAATTAGATTCGGTTTGCTAGTTAATGAGCCAGACGTAACAAGATATAGAATTACAGAAAAAGGATTAAGGTTTTTAGACTTGCTCGAAAAAATGGATAAATTATTGAGTCATTAGATTTATACTTCCAGATTTATGATATCTTATGATGGTATCCAAACAGTATAAGTTTAAAGGAAAAATTATTTTTTATCTGAAATAAACTCAACAAACATAGTTTTTGAGATCTTCAGTTTTTGATTTTTTTCTTGGAATAACGACAGTGTGACTATAGATGAGGACCATTATCAAATTTTAGACAAAAGAAAGTAAATTAGAATCATGAAGCGCATCTGCTACCATAGCATGATAAAATAACGAGGATTTACTGGTCCGATTCTATCAATCCGTTGATATATCCGGTTTCAAGCATCAATAGAGAATAAAGCATAGTCGCTATATGGGTCTGCACTATTGATTGAACAATTATTTCACTCTCTTCCACGTTTATTTCAGTAACGTATTACACATTGGTAGACGTGTCACCAGATATTTTCAACTTGAATTTTTCTATTATTCTAATTGACATTTCATGAGTTGTTGTCTCAATAGTAATTTCGCTATTTCCATTATCAATTGAAATCTTTCTTTCGACTCCAACAAAGTATTCGGGAAAAAGCATCTCTAAACGTGTATCTTTAAGGGCCAGATAGATTATAGGTAATGGCACGCGCAACGTGATATTTTTAGAAATCACAGACAAAGTCTTAAGCCCATCTTAAATTTTATGTTAATAAGAATATAAATTTATTAGGACTGAAAATATATTCACTTCAAAGATCCGAACCCCTCTATAGCCCGTGTTCAGTCAAACGGACAGAATAAATCAAAAAACATGATAGATTAAGATAACAGGTTACCTTCTTTAGCACCATATTTTTTAAAATGTATCTACTGAGTCAAGGGTTGTAATTAATACTATGGTGAATGCCCACTCGGAATCAGACCATCCGGAATGAAAACCACTTCCAACAGTAAATCATTTAGGCAAAATGAATATAGCGTATTGATAAATACTATGTAATTCAACAAATGGTATGACCAACGATTATGAAGTGAAATCAGAAACAAAATATAAGATTGAGAATAAATCAGACGCTAAAAAGGATGTAGAAGATGCTGGAGACAAGCTAAAAGCAGGCGCAAAAGCTGTTGCTAATAAAATCAAAAATCCCGATCGCGATTTAGGAACAGAATACGATAAAGAAAAAATCAAAGAAGAGCTTGATTAAAACTCATTTTATTTTGACGGGTAATCAACACTAGAGCAGCTTATTGCTACATTTTCTTGATTATGAATTCAGAGTGAGCAAAGTAATAGTTTCGTATATATTATTTTTGGGAAGTTAAAGGTTTTTTTAAGGACTGCTAACTATAGCTAAACTGATTGCAAGAACAAGATAAATGGATTAAGTGTCCTAAGTGCGTTGATAAGGATAATCAGTGCTATTATCTTCTTAAAGATAACAGTTCTGAGAAGAATGATAATGGTAACTAATTTTGCGATCAATAGTCCAAGAGAATTTGGGTCAATGGGCATAGTCCAATACTATTCATGTAATTTAGCCTGAACTAACTTTTGTAATTCATGAGTGCATTCAGTCAATCTCTGATGTGCCTCGCTAACGTTCTTGGCTGAAACGACAATCTCCCCGGGCCCAAATTTGCAATTTCCCACTAATATCGGAATATCAACGTGAAGCAGCTTGGCGATAAATTCCATCAAATTTGGATAAGTCTTATTATTTTTGTATATAAAAGTAGCACTTTCGTCCACTATAAGGGTCTCTTCATTTACCGGAAATACAAAGTCATATTCTTTAATGAATTTCATGATGTTACTGATTAATTTTCTCGCCATTTGATCTTGGTTCTTAGCCCTTGCTTCATTTGCCTCTCTAGTGTAAATTTCCAATTGATCAAAATTCATACTTTCTATTGTTCAAACCCAATATTTAACTAATGTAATAAGAAGCAAAGCAACTCTTTTACTACGTAACGATCCCACGCTGAACGCTTTCCTACAGCAGGGTTAAGCGATTCGATAACTCGACTCTTCAACATATATCGGTCTCCTTTGAGCATTATTTTTCCATTCTTGAATGAGCCGAGAATATTATGATTCGCTGCCTTTAAGACATCTAACACAAGCGTTATCTGGGCTTGATAATTTTGTAACCACAAAGTGGAAAAATATGAGAGGAGAAAAAACTCCAACAGTGATAATTGACAAGTTAAATTGGCCGAGGTAGAGCAAATATAGGGTAATGCCTATGCATGTCATTATTTCGAGCCAAGTGCAAGTACATAATTCGAGTGCTATCCCTTTTAGATTCATGGGCCACAATTATTAGCTATTTTGCCTATATCTGGTTTTTTCCAAATTCTATCCATATTTACAATTTTCTAGACCAATTTGAAAAGGGGCAAAAAGTTTTCATAACATAGTTTATCTAGATTTTCGTTTGTCTGCATCTTCTTCAGGCAAGAATGCAGGTAGTATGTAAAATATTATTTTAACCATATTTTCTTCTTTTCCTTTGGAGACGGCTAAACCAGATCAATCCAAATTCAATCAATAATTTCAAGCACCATGTACTTTGGGAACTATGCGTTAAATAAAAATTTTAGAAGGGCTGAGAGACGTGTAACATGAATATGAGATGTTATCAACTTGCGTCTGATTTGAGAATATGCAGAATTCTCAACGGGATGTGGCAAGTTGCAGGAGGACATGGGACCATCGACCACAATTTGGCACTAGCGGATATGCTGAGATACCATGATGCTGGATTTACGTCTTGGGACTTGGCTGATATCTATGGGCCGGCTGAAGACTTTATCGGTGAATTCAGACGCTTACTATTAACGTTAAAAGGAAATGAAGAAATCGAACGGATTCAATCATTGACGAAATGGGTGCCACAGCCAGGAAAGATTACTCGTTCTATGGTGAATGAAAATATAGAGAAATCGCTTCGCAGAATGAATGTCGGCACGCTGGATCTGCTCCAATTTCATTGGTGGGACTATAATAATCCGTATTACATCGATGCTCTCAAATATCTGTCTGACCTAAAGGACAAAGGAATAATCAAGCATATTGGTCTTACAAATTTTGACACCGAACACATGCAGATCATAATGGATTCAGGTTCCAAGATTATATCAAACCAGGTTCAATTTTCAATTATAGATCGGAGACCAGAAGTGAAGATGTTGTCATTTTGTCAGCGGCATAACGTCAGCCTCCTTGCCTACGGTAGCATTTGTGGAGGTCTAATATCAGAGCGCTATTTGGGAAAATCAGAGCCATCTAATGTTGAATTAAATACATTAAGCTTGCGTAAGTACAAAAAAATGATAGACGCATGGGGAGGATGGAATTTGTTTCAAGATCTTCTAACATCATTGAAGAGAGTGGGACAAAAGCACGGAGTAAGTATTGCTAACGTTGCAACCAGTTATATTCTTAAGAAGCCACAAGTAGGAGGAGTTATTATTGGGGCTAGACTTGGTGTAGTTGAACATATATCCGATAATACTCAGGTGTTCGGATTCATTCTAGATAAGTCAGATCAAGATGAAATAGATTCGGTATGTGAGAATGCAAATGACCTGTTTGAGATAATTGGAGATTGTGGTGATGAATATAGATAAAAATATGTTCTATGTCAAATATTAAACCTCGGAAGAATTGGGACCGATATTCCGATCGAACAAGTCCTAAAGACTTCCGTTGCCATTTTCTTCTCTCTCTTAAATCAAATAGTCCTAGACATTCTGAACGTAAATAATACGGAAATATTTTAAAGGAATACTGCTCGTAATTTTCCCCGACATAAAATGTCGAACCAACTTCTCACGTTTTTTATGACGGTGATCCTTTTTAGCGTTCTTTTAGGACCGAGCTTTATTATTTTTTTGCCAACATCCTTTGCTCAATTTCATAAGGCCAGTACAAACCAATCTTTGTCAAATTCTGGTTCTATGCAACCAGATTTACAATCGGAACCGACTTTAGTTCAGAAGACTACTTCGGTTCTTGGTTCATGCGCTTTGGCACATTCTTCAAAGTTACACGCAACACCACAACAAACCGAGGGGCCATACTTTGTCGATGGAATGCCAAATCGTTCCGATATTAGAACAGATTCCTCGGATGGCTCTCTACAACAGGGCATTACACTTTATCTCTTGATAGATGTATATGGCATGAACAATGGTTTATGCTTTCCCGTCGGCAGGGCAAAAGTGGATATATGGCACGCGAATTCTCTTGGAGTATATTCTTCTGTCAATGAAATGGGAACTACTGGAAAGAACTTTCTACGCGGGTATCAATTGACAGACGAAAACGGAACTGCTCGATTTACCACAATTTATCCAGGATGGTATCCTGGAAGAGCTATTCATATTCACGACAAGGTTCGAATATTTAACGGATCAGAAACTACCTTGGAGTGGACGTCACAACTTTACTTCAACAATACAATGAATAAGCAAATACATGAACAACCTCCTTACAGTAGTCACGGCCCACCACCTACACAAAATGAACAGGACTTTATTTACGCTGGACCTTCCACCGATAGCCTGGTTAGGAACAATAGCGGAAAAGATCTAATAATGAACGTTACTAAAGATGGGCCGGAATATTTAGGAACATTCAATATATTCCTAAACCTCGGATAGAAACATGCTCCCTGATAAAAATGCAAATTAGTGTCATAGTCAATAACCATTGAGTGTTCATGCTAGGAAATTAGAATATTTTTTTGGCATCCCTTAATTGCAGCTTATCTTCTGGTTTACGCATGCGTATAGCACAGTTTTAACTAATCTATGAATCCAAACCATAATTCCTGGACCACAGTGATTGTTAGAATATCAAGATACCCTACGGTCGTTTCCGACTGCTATAAAGCAAATTTGACTTTAATTTGGGTGATAATCTGGAAGGATAAGGTGGAGTATTCAAATCTTGTTTTCCCATTATTATCCTGTCATCTCATCCTCTTATAATCCCCTAAGGGGGAGGAAGGGCTCTTACAACCGTCGCGATTAACCTCTGTATACCGACCCTTCTGAAACTATGACAGATTGTTTCGCAAAATAAAATATAGAACCCGACCTTGCGATAGGAAATCCGAGTTGTTTACTTTGTGAAAACTTGAAAATGCCTTAAACCTTCATTGGGTGAGGTAATCACCAAAATATAGTTATCTCCCCATCTAAAAGTCAACGCTTTTGGCAGTTACCGAATCTATATAAGTGTCTAAAGTGGGAGATCTTAGCACGTAAATCTCCAAATCATGGAAAAATCTTATATAGAATTGGCATATACATAAACATCAGTGATAGCGGTACGGTCGTCGTCATTCTTGTGAGAAAAGCTGCCCCAGTAGCCGAGACTGGCCCTAATGTACGCTATACGGCAAGTTGTAATCGAGCATGAATATAGCAAAATCTCAGTTTTACCAACAATACAAGGATAGTATTCTCTTTAACAAAAATCTGATCATCTCCGGTGTTTGTTCGCTAGTCCTGACAGCAATCATTACACAGTATTATTACTATAATACCCACAGCAATAATTTCCAAGTCTCGTTGGTCTCGTTACTAGTTGAATATGCGATTGAAACTCCAATTTTTGCGATACTCTATTACATTGACAACAAGAGAATATACATTAATGCGCAGACAGGAAGGGCGGACTGGAATGTCATAAGGACGGATTTAAAGAAGCTTGTGGCTGTATTCTCAATATCTGATGTAATATACGCAATAGCGCAAATTTCCATTGAATTTAATTTACTTCAGTTCGCTTCAGTTGAACCTTACCAAGCTTCTGTCTACAGTTCTCTTATTGCGTGGGCCGTATTTTTTGTCATAATCAATCTGAGTGTTAGATCTGTTAGACTATTTGATAGACAGAGACTTAGAAAATCGATGGAAATTTTGTTGGAACTGAGATACGTTATCCTGACGTTAATTGGATTCATCATTCTTGTTAATTCATTCATTTTTCTTTCTTCTATACAAACGAGATTTGTCTATACTAATTTAACAATCAATGTGACAGCAGCGACAGCTCTAATCGCAGCTATAATAGTTTTGATCAGACAAATTAGAGTGCATTCCCAATACGCGAGAGCATTTACTTTTCTTGCTGCTGGGATGGCATTATGGTTTACCGCAGAGGTGACTTGGACTTACTACCAGCTAGGGCTAGGTATAGAGACGCCATTTCCGTCTCCTGCTGATGCGTTTTGGTTAGCAGGATATGTACCCTTGACTTACCATCTTTACAATATTTACAGGACTGTCACTAGGAAGGTTGTAGGAGGAAGTATGCTGGCAATATTGTCTGGCATTGTCGCTTCAATGTTGGCATTTTTACTTTATCTGACTTTTGGTATTTCTGGTCAGCAACAAGGTATGGTGGAGCTAACTATCAACCTAGCCTACCCTATTTTAGATGCAATATTGCTGATACCTGCAATTGTCATACTTTGGAGTTTTAGAAAAGGAGAGCCTGCTTATACTCATTGGGTAATGATTTCCCTGTTCATAATATTCGTAACTGTAGCAGATATTGGATTTGATTATGCTCTTGCTGTTAATGAGGAATCAGCAGCTCAGCAAGAGTGGATTTGGGATATGTTCTATAACGCAGGCTATCTATCTATTGCTGGGGCCTTATTTTGGTATAACAGATATTTGGTTCTAACAAAGGTAATGTGACCCCTCTAACGCGAGTCTCAGAAATTAGAAACAAACTGTGGCAAAAAAATATAAAGACAATGAGAAAATTTGTTTTAAATTAAAATTCGATGGTTCTCTTTTTATCTGAGAATTTTTAGTTCATTGTGCCATTTAAGTTTACTCAATAATATCTACGTAGTAAACCAGAAGCTCAAGCCTCGCGGAAAACTTACGTTGGCGCCATTGAAAAATAATCAGACCCGAAGCAATATTTATTTATTGAAGATTGATAATTTGGAACCTTTAATAAAATTAAAGCCCTAAGTTTGCTATCTGATTTATTTCCATTCCCATATCTTTGCTATGGCATTGTCTGATTCGTCGACTTCAGTTTCAAAAACTGCAACAACATCAGATAGGGACGATAACTTCCCGCTGCTGGAAGTCTCATATATTATGGAGCCGTAGAAACGCATTGAATTTACTCCCCGTCCATCTTGCTTCCCGATTGCTTGACCAGTGTAGGTTGCCAGCTCACCATCATTTGTGATTATAGTTCCCCGACCCTCAATGTACAATGTCTTCCCATCACTAGACTTGGGGATTGTCCAAAACG
>Ga0065712_10068147_pt1 | contig 13862 bp, 9 predicted proteins | sample MisRhiReplicate1_FD_59099 | JGI IMG/M metagenome (GOLD analysis project Ga0065712, IMG submission 59099) | Miscanthus rhizosphere microbial communities from Kellogg Biological Station, MSU, sample Rhizosphere Soil Replicate 1: eDNA_1 v3... | ecosystem: Host-associated > Plants > Roots >...
GGCCGGGCCTTCCTGCCCGGTGAGGATCAGCTCGGCAAGCATCAGGTCGCGGTGATCAGCCATGCGTTGTGGGAGAGCCAGTTCGGTTCCGATCCCAACATCATCAATCGTGTCGTTCAACTGGACGGCCAGCCGCACACCATCGTTGGCGTGCTGCCCGAGGGAAGCGCTTTCGATCGAGCGGCGGCGCAGATCTGGCGGCCGCTGGCGTTTCTGCCCTCGAACATGACGCGCGACTTCCACTGGCTCACCTCGTTCGCGCGGCTCAAGGACGGTGTCACGCTTGCACAGGCACAGGCGAGCATGAACGTGATTGGCGCGCGCATCGCCAAGGACTTTCCAGCCTCCAACAAGAATTGGGGCGTCATCGTCGAGAGCTACGCCTCGACGATCGTCGGGCAGGACATGCGCACGGCCCTCCTGGTGCTGATGTCGTCCACTGGCCTCGTGCTGCTCATTGGCTGCGCCAATCTGGCCAACCTGGCGCTGGCGCGCGGCGTTTCGCGCGAGCGTGAAGTCGTTGTCCGCGCCTCCCTCGGTGCGGGACGCTGGCGGCTCATTCGCCAGTTCCTCACCGAGAACGTGGTGCTGTCGCTGTGCGGAGGTCTGCTCGGCATCGGCGTCGGTTACGCGACGATGAAAGGCATCGAGATGATGCTGCCCGAGTTCGCGCTCGCTCGCGAGATCTCGGTCGAGATGGACATGCGTGTGCTGGCGTTTGCGATCGCCATTTCGGTGTTCACCGGCCTGCTGTTCGGCATGGCTCCGGCACTGCAGGCGACGAGGCCGGATCTGGCCTCGTCGATGAAAGAGGAGAGCCGGGGATCGAGTGGTGGTGCCGGGCGCAAGCGTCTGCGTGATTCGTTGATCGTCGCGGAAGTCGCGCTCGCGTTCGTGCTCCTCGTTGGGTCGGGCTTGATGATGCGCAGCTTCTTCAGGCTGATGACGGTGGACACCGGCTTCGATGCGACGAACATCCTGACGCTCCAGTTGCCGACCACCATCGAGCTGTATCCAGATCCGATGCGGTTGAATCAGTATCTGAACGAGATCCGCACCGCCGTGGCCGCCGTGCCAGGCGTGCGCGAGACGGCGTACAGCTGCGCTCCGCCGCTGCAGGGGAGCTGCTACGGGATGCCGATGCAGCCAGCGAACAAGCCGATGGTGGATTTCGCCAACCGGTCAGGTGGCTTCTTCAAGGTGGTCAGTCCATCGTATTTCTCGACGCTCGGCATCAAAATGCAGAAGGGAAGGGCGCTGTCCGATCGCGACACGTGGAACGCGCCGCGCGCGCTGGTGATGAATGAGCGTCTGGCGAAGCGGTACTTCGACAAGCAAGATCCAATCGGTCAGCGCCTCCTCATTCAGGAAATCATCGCCGGCAAGACGGAGCTCGGACCGGACGTGTCCTGGGAAGTTGTCGGCGTGATCGGTGACGAGAAGATTGGCGGCCCGGCCGACGATCGCAGCGCTGGTGTCTACGTCTCGAATGAGCAGAGTCCGGTCTACGGGATGGTGTTGAACGTCCGCACCGATGTTGACCCGCTCACCCTGCAGATTCCGATTACCAATGCGATTCGCAGCGTGAACAAGGATCAGGCGATCGCCAATATTCGGTCGCTCGATCAGATCAAGAGCGCAACCATGGGTGGCAGGCGCATCCCTTCGGTACTGATTGGTATCTTCGGTGCCGTCGCGCTGGTTCTCGCCGGCATCGGCATCTACGGCGTGATTTCCTACTCGGTGGCGCAACGCACGCGCGAGATCGGTATCCGCGTCGCGCTCGGCGCGTCGGAGCGATCGTTGCTCCGGCTGGTGCTCGATCGCGGGGTCATCCTGACAGGCGTTGGCCTCGCGATCGGTCTGGCCGGCGCCTTCGGACTCACGCGGCTGATGGCGAGTTTGCTGTTCGGTGTCGGCGCGCGCGATCCGATGACGATGGCGAGCGTCGCGTTCGTATTGGCGAGCGTGGCCTTGCTGGCCTCGTATGTGCCGGCGCGACGGGCCATGAAGGTTGATCCAATCGTCGCGCTTCGGTACGAGTAGGGCCTCGCACGTAGGGCCGGTCCTTTTGGACCGGCCGACACCCCACACTACAATGCCCTGATGAGGTTGTTGATTCAGGGTCTGTCTGTATTCATCGCGGCCGTTCTGACGTCCGCACCAGTCTTTGCCGCCACGGTTCGCGGCGTGGTATCAGATGGCACCGGCGCTGCGCTGCCCGACAGTCACGTTGTGCTGCGCGGCGTGGCCACGGGACAAGAGACGGCGACCGATACCGGCACGGACGGTCGATTCCAGCTCGACACGCCTGTCACTGGCACGTATCTCGTCATCGTCACCAGGCCAGGGTTCTCGGAGGCGGCGCGCACCATCGTCATCGAAACCGCTGAAGCGATGGTTGATGTGCCCGTGCAGCTCGAGCTCGGTGGGTTCAACGCACAGGTCAGCGTGACTGCTGCGCGCTCAGAGCGCGAGACGCGACAGATTCCACTCCACGTCGAGACGATCACGAGAGCCTCGATCGAACGGGACAACACGCTCTCCACCGGGGATGCGCTGACGACGGTTGCCAATATCACACCGGTTGGCAACGGCCCGTTTGGGGTGCGGCCGCGTCTGCGCGGGCTGGATTCGACGCGATTGCTCGTGCTCGTGGACGGCGAGCGGCTCAATACCGCCCGTCAGGCGACGGATCGACAAGGCGCGGAAGTTGGCCTCATCTCACCAGACGCGATCAGCCGCATGGAGATCGTCAATGGTGCCGGTACGCTGTTATATGGCTCCGATGCCCTCGCCGGGACGATCAACATCATCACCAACGAGCCCGGATTCTCGAGCCAGGATCGCCTGCTGTATGGGTTCAATGGCTACTACAGCTCCAATGAGAACGGCGCTCGAGGGACGGCGACCATTGGTGCGAGTGGCCCTCGATACGCGGTCCGGCTCCAGGCCGGGCTCGAGTCATACGACGACTACAAGGCTGGCAAGCTGACGGCAGAAGACACGAATCCATTCTTTGCCACCGGCGCGCTCAAGCGCGCCGACACCATCGACGACAACTTCGGTTTTGCCTTCAACGCGTTCCCCGATCCGTTCAACGCCCCGTACGTCCGCACCAGTAACGAGGTGCCGAACTCTGGCGCCAATGGACATTTCACCAACCTGTCCGGGCAAGTGAAGGTCGGTGAGAACCGGACGGTGCGCGTGCGTTATCAACGGCGCGAGATGAACGACGTTGGGTTCCCCGACTTCGCGAACCCGTACTTCTTCAACGCGACGTCGCTGCCGCAAAGCGATCTCGATCGTCTGTCCGCGCGCTACGAGGCGAGAGCGGTCACGCCGTGGTTGGCGAATCTGTCGTTGACCGCCCACTATCAGAAGACCGAGCGTCTGCTGCGCAACCTGTTGCCGGTTCAATTCCCGGCGCCGACGCCTGTCGCCTTCTTCCCGATCAGCGTCTTCCGCCTGGATGTGCTCTCCGATACCGAGCAGCGTGTCACGACACCCGGCGTCGATCTGCAGGCCGTTTTTGTGCCCGCATCGAATCACCTGCTGACCACCGGCCTCACGTTTTATCGCGACAGCAGTCGCGACTCGCGCACGACGACCACGACGATGTCGCTGGTTGGACAGGTAGCCCTTGGACAGCGCGGGCCGGCGCCCACGGTATTTCCCACACCGGTTCAGCTCGGGCCGCCGACGATCGCGCATCCCGTGCGCGTGCCCGATGCGAGCCTGCGTGACGTCGCAATCTTCGCGCAGGACGAGTGGCGTCTGAAGCCGAACCTGTCGCTGGTCGCCGGCCTGCGCGGCGACTTCTACAACGTCACGACTGAAGCAACGCCTGGCTACGACGTCGCCTCGGTGGTCGCTGGCGCGAATCCGCCCGTCGATCCGGCGACGCTCCCGGATCCAAATGGTGCGACATACACGCGTCAGGCGCTGACCGGTGACATTGGACTGGTTGCCAACGCGGGTGGCACGGTGAGCCCATTCGTCCGCTACGGTCGCAGCTATCGTCACCCCAACCTCGAAGAGCTGCTCTTCGCAGGGCCGGCGACCGCAGGCAGCATTGCGCCGAATGTGACGCTCGAGCCGGAACAGGGCAACAACGTGGACGCCGGCGCGAAGTTCAATTTCCCACGCTTCTCCGGCGGCGCCTATTTCTTCGTGAATCAGTACTCGAACTTCATCGTTCAGGACCTTCCGATCGCGGTGACGCCATCCGGTCCGCTGGTACAGACGACGAACTATGCGGACGTCCGCATTCATGGCGTCGAGCTGTCGGCCGATGCGCCACTCGTGTTCGAGCAGGGTGTGCTCACGCTCAGCGCCTCGACCGCGTTCATGCGCGGCACGATCACCAAGGGCATCAACCCGCTCGACGGCAGCGCGCTCGACGGCGAACCCGCGGACAACATCACGCCCGTGAAAATCCTCGCAGCGGTGCGATTCACCGAGCCGCGCGGGCGATGGTGGGGCGAGTATGGGATCAGGACGCAGACCGACGTGACGCGAGTCACGCCGACGCTGCTGACCTCGCCGTTCCGGATCGCGCAGGACCTGCTGTCGCTCGACGGCTTCACGGTACAGCGGCTCGGCTGGGGCGTTGCGTTGACCCGGGGCCGCGATCAGCTCAGCCTGAATTTCGCGATCGAGAATCTCGCTAACAAGTACTATCGCGAGCACTTCCAGTTCGCGCCCGCTCGCGGCCGGAGTTTCACCGTCGGGGTCAGCGCGGGCACCCGATAGGCCCAAAAAGGTTTACACTGCGCCGGAGGAGGCTCCGTCATGCGACGAGGAGCTTGCATTGCCGCCATCGCGACCGTCGCGCTGTATGCGTCGGTATCGGGTCAGGTCTCCGGGCGTAGCTACACCGTGCCACGCACGGCGGATGGCCAGCCGGATCTGCAAGGGTTCTGGACCAACGACACCGTCACGCCGCTCGAGCGTCCGGCTGAGTTCGGCAACAAAGAGGTCCTCACGTCTGAGGAGGCCGCTGCCTACGCGAAGAAGCGCAACGATCAGTTCCTCGCCCAGCCCAAGGACAACATCCATTACGACGATGCGATCTGGCAGGCGGAGAATTATTCGAGGGACGTTCGGCTTCGCACGTCACTCGTCACCGATCCTCGCGACGGCAAGTTGCCTCCCCTGACGGCCGAAGCGCGCAAACGGGAAGCCGCCCGCGTCGCCAATCGCGCCGGCACTGGTGTGTCGGACAGCGCACAGACGCGCTCGCTCGCCGAGCGGTGTATCAGCTGGGGCAACGTCGGGCCACCGATGATCCCGCCGACCTACTACGCCAACTTCCAGATCTTCCAGTCGCGCGATGTGGTCATCATCAGCCACGAGTTGATGCACGACGTCCGGATGGTCTACCTCGATGGCCGCGCGCATCCACCGGCCAGCATCGAATACATGGCTGGCCACTCACGCGGACGCTGGGAAGGCGACACGCTCGTCGTGGACACGACGAATTTCACCGACAAGACGAACTTCCGTGGGCCTCCCGCGACGACGCGTCAGGAGATCAGCCACACGCGCTCGTTGCATGTGATCGAGCGCTTCACACGCACCGACAAAAACACCATCCACTACGAGTTCACGGTGGAGGACCCGGCGACGTGGACGAGGCCGTGGTCCGGTGAGATGTCGATTCGCTCGATCGAAGGCCCGATCTACGAATACGCCTGCCACGAGGGCAATTACGGCCTGGCCAACATCCTGCGCGCACAGCGCATACAGGATTCCAAGGATGCCGCCGCTCGAAAGGGCTCGTCCAATTAGCCCTTAAAATAGGGGAATGCAGGATCTGATTCGCCAACTGCTGGCTGAGCTCGGAGAAGACCCGACTCGCGAGGGGTTGGTGCGCACGCCGACGCGCGTTGAGAAGTCGCTCGCGTTTCTGACCAGCGGCTACCGCGCCAACATCGATGAAGTACTGAACAACGCCCTGTTCACGGTGGACTACAACGAGATGGTCATCGTGAAGGACATCGATTTCTACAGCCTGTGCGAGCACCACTTGCTGCCGTTCTTCGGGAAGTGTCACATCGCGTACATTCCGAAGACGCGGGTGATTGGTCTCAGCAAGATCCCCAGACTTGTGGACGTGTTCGCTCGGCGGCTGCAAATACAGGAGCGGATGACCAATCAAATCGCTGAGACGATTTGCCAGAAGATCGATCCGCTCGGTGTGGCCGTCGTCTGTGAGGGCACGCATCTCTGCATGTCGATGCGCGGCGTGGAGAAGCAGAATTCTTGTGCAGTGACCAGCGCGATGCTCGGCGCCTTTCAAGACAATGCTCGAACTCGGATGGAGTTTCTGGAATTGATTCGTCTCCGGACTGGGACCTCGGTGCCGAACACCCCGGGTCTGGCCTGCGTGGGCGACTGAGCATGCGTAGGGCGGTTCTCATTCTGATCGGAGCGCTCGCGGCCTCGAGCGTTCTTGTTGCACAACAGACGACCAAGCCACCCGCGTCGACGACGAAAAAGCCCGCGCCGGCGACGCGCAAGCCCGCCGCGGCCAAGCCACTGCCGCCGGTCACCGAGCCGGCGATGGTCGAGTGTCCCGTGATGCTCGGCGAGGGCGCCCGCGACGGCGTGTCGTACTGCGACGTCGTGATTGGCCGAGACCCGCTTGGCGGGATCGTGATCAAGTTTCCGCCGCATCAGGGGCCGGTGACGCTCACGTTCAATCTGCACAACCGGCACACCTACTCGGAAGAGCAGATCAAGACGAACCGTGCCTATCACCGCTACACCGCGTCGATCGGTGTGCTCGCGCTGGACAACACGCTGTTGTCGCGCTTCTATGTGCAGAACGAGTTCCGCACGCCAGCCGATCTCGTCGATCGTATTCGCGGCGGCAGCGGTCCCGGCGGTCTGAAGGCTGTTGCGCCCACTGGCACCGAACCGATCACCATCGTCGTGACCGAGGATGATGCGAAGGACGGCGTGAGTATATTGGGCGAGAAACTGTCGGTGGTCCGCGTCGATGGCGCCGACACGTTCACCGCTCCAGGACGGCCGATTGCCGTGATCAGCAACGTCATGCTCGAGTATCGTCCCGCTCCAGCGGCGAAGCCGGCGCCGGCCAGACGAAAGTGAGCAGCCCTTCGACGCAGCTCAGGGCAGGCCGTCAGGAACGTCTCTCGATCATCGTTCCCGTCTACAACGAAGCCAGAACCGTGAGGGCCGTCATCGATCGGTTGCTCACGATCGAGCTGCCTGTGCCGCGCGAGATCCTCGTTGTGGACGATGGATCGACGGACGGTACGGGCGATGTGCTCGACAGGGCCGCAGGTGAAGGGCTGGCGGTGACGGTCATCCGCATGCCGCAGAATGGCGGAAAAGGCACGGCGATTCGTACCGGCCTTGCCCGCGCGACCGGAACGATCGTCGCCATCCAGGATGCGGACCTCGAACTCGACCCCGCGCAGCTCGCGACACTCGTCCAGCCCATCGTCAGTGGCCGCGCGACTGTTGTCTATGGCTCGCGCTTTCTCGATGGCACGGCGCGGGCACCGCGCATGACGATCGCCGGCAACCGCATGCTGACCGCGGCCACCAATTTGCTCTATGGATCGGCGATCACCGATATGGAGACCTGCTACAAGATCATGCGCGCCGACATCGCGCACTCATTGAAGCTGGACGCGAGCCGCTTCGAGATCGAGCCACAGATCACGGCGCGACTGCTGCGAGGCGGCCATCACATTCACGAGCTGCCTGTGCACTTCGTGCCGCGGTCAAAGGCCGAGGGCAAGAAGATCAAATGGCGCGACGGCGTGAGCGCCTTACAGGTGCTGCTGCGCGAGCGCTTTGGCCCCACTGGGCACTAGGCAAGTGTCCAGATAGCCACCACGCTCTTCCCGACGCTGCGGGCCAACAGCGGATCAATCACACGCGAAGCGGGCACGAGCACTCGATCCCAGAACAGGATCTGACCCTGCGTGGGCATCGATGCCCGAAGCAGCAGACGGTTGGCCATCGATGCGGCCATGCCGACGGCGTCGAGGTAAAAGGCCTCGACGGGGCGGAGCGCACGCGGCGCGGCGGCAAGAAGCGACGCCTTGCTATAACGGCGGAAGTGGCCGATGGCTTTGTCGAATTCGCTGTAGAGCGACTGGTGGGCTGGCGACAAGATGATGATGTGACCGCCTGGACGCAGGCGCTTGGCGCTGCGCTCGAGTTCGGCGGCGTCGTCCTCGATGTGTTCGAGCACGTCGATGTACAGGATCGCGTCGAAGCGTTCATTCGGGGCGATCGCGTCCACAGTTCCGCACAACGTACGCACGGGAGACGGCAAGGGCTGGGCGGCGAAACGTTCGTGGAGCTGAGCCAGCAGTTCCCGATCCGGCTCCAGACAAGTCCACGAGCGCTGACGTCCATCACAGAGGAACCGAGATGTCGCGCCCAGGCCGGCGCCGACCTCCAGCACGTCTCCGACGATATATGGCTTGATGGTGCGCCCGTAATACGCCTTCCAGTTCGTGGCGTGCTGGAAGATTTCGAGTTCGCTGCCGACGTAGGAAGAGGTCACCGGCTATCCAGCGCTTGCGTGCGGTGCGTTTGACGCGCTCGGCCCATGGCTCGACGCGACCAGCGTCTGACACTGATCGACGAAGTGCTCGTAGTCGCGGACCGGGATAAACGTGGGATGCGAGCGCGCGTGGAGCACGAGAAACGCAAACAGAGACGTGAACGCCAGGACTTGAAAAAGCACGATCAAGAGAACGGCGACAGCTGTCGACGTCCATGCCGGCATCGTCAGCGGCGTGAAGACACTGAAACCAACGGTGGCGAGCAGTGCAGCCGCCATCGCCGACGCGACAATCGCCGTCACGACGACCAGCCTGACGCCAACGAGCTCGGCGTGCACGGACAAAGCCGAGAGCCCGTGCATCACGAGATCGACGAAATTCATCGAGGACTTTCCCGCGAGACGTGGTGCCCGCTCTGTTGGAATGCTCACTCGCGGTAGTCGCGCCTTGAACACCGCAGCGGCATAGTGGTTCCAGAGCTCCGAGACGACAACCAGACGACGCAACAGCTGGAAGGGAATGATGCTGAAGTTGCCAACGCGGACGGGAATGCCCGTTAGCAGCCGGTGCGCCCACCGATACAGCGTGTAGAACACCTGAAACGCCGTGCTTTCGGATCGTCTGGTACGCTCGGCGAAGACCACGGTGCTTCGCGTGTGCTCCTCGAGGCACGCGAGCAACCGTGGAACGTCCGCTGGAGCGTCTTCACCGTCACCATCCATGACGACTACGGCATCAGTCGATCGGTGGCGTTCGACGAATGCCAGTGCGATCGCAATTGCGCGCTGGTGACCGACGTTACGACGCAGCGAGAGCACTTCTATACAATTCAGGGCGCGCCAGTCGTTTCCGGGCCAGTGCGCCGGTACGCCTTTCGTCGACCCGTCGTCAATCAGCAGGAGGTCGGCGGTCAGGCCCGCATCCGCCAGCACTCGGTCCAGGCGTGGAAGGAGAAGTCCGGCTGCTGCCCAATCGTTATAAATCGGTATCAGAACGAGCAATTTGTCTCGCACCGTGTGCTCGGGCATTTATCGGCAGTTGGGTATTGAGGCCACAAGGATGACACAGAGCACGCCCTATACGGAGCAGCGGTCGAACCATGCAGCTGTCTGGCTGTCGGCCGCGGTCCTTCTGTGTGCGTTGGCCTGGCTCGGCCATCGTCTCGTATTCGCCCAATTTCAGGAGTACGACGACGAAGGATACCTCCTCGTGACCGTTCAGCAATTCCTGAAAGGTCTTCCCATCTACGACCAGGTTTATACGCAATACGGACCAGCCTATTACCTCTGGCAACAGGTCCTGCACACAGTGTTCGGGATTCCCGTGACGCATGACGCGACGCGCCTCGTCACGATTGCCGTCTGGCTCACCTGCGCGGTGCTCGTTGGCTCGATCGTGTGGTTCCTGACGAAGCGCCAGGTGCTCACCGTGATAGGGACTGTAGCCGCGTTCCTGCACCTGGTGCAGTTGGCATTTGAACCCGGGCATCCCCAGGAACTCTGTACCCTGGGCGTGCTCGGTGCTCTTGCCCTCACGACCTGGAGGCTCGCGGAACGGAAACACATCGGGCCGGCGGCGTCGATGTGTGTCTGGGGCCTGGTCGCTGTCACCGCGTTTAGCAAAATCAACGTTGGGGCGTTTCTCGCCGGCGCGCTGACGTTGGGACTGGTGACGAGCCTGAGTCGTTCCCGGCTGCGGATGGTCGTCGAGCGAGTCCTCGTGGCAACCGCGCTGGCCGCGGTGCTGCTGCTGATGCGCGGCGACCTGCATCGCAGTGAAGTTGCCGCATACGTGATCATCGTCTGGTGCGGCGTGCTCGCCGTATTCATCACGCAATCGAGCGATGCCGCGGAAGAAGGCGTCGTCACGGTATGGGACTTGGTCGCGGGCGTATCGGCTTTCGCGATTGCAAGCGGTCTCATTACTGCCGGAATCGTTTACGAGGGAACGTCGCTAAGGGCACTGTTCAACGGAATGTTCGTGGCCCCTCTGGGGTTGACCTCGGTGTCCGAGTATCGTGTCCCGGTCTCGGCGTTTGTGGCAGCCGTCGCACCAATCACGCTGCTTGCGGCGTGGTGCTGGAATCGCGGCTTGATCCGCCAGCAATGGGTCGAGTTCGTAACGCTCGCGTGGGCCGTCGTCATGTTCGCGCTGTCCGCCGCGAAAATCTATTGGTGGCTTCTCGCATTGGGGCCGCTGCTTGCGTGGCTGGCGCTGTCCGACCGTTCAATCACCGCAAACCAGCGCGCGGCGCGACGAATTCTGGCGTTCGCTGCGATTTTCATGGGGCTTCAGGCGTATCCAGTTCCTGGCACGCAGATAGCGCTCGGGACTGTTCTCTTCGTGCCGCTGGCCTTCGTCATGATTGCCGACGTGCAGCGGGCGATCAGCGCACGCGGGCGCTCGTCCAATGCGGCGCGAGTGTCCAACGGCCGGCGCGCGCTGCTCGTGACGATTTCGGCGATCGCGTCGGCGATCATCGGTCTGCAGGTGCAGCGATTCTACGGACGCTTCGTCCCGCTCGACCTCCCCGGTGCACGGAACGTACGCACCACCGAGCTCAGTGTTGCGACGTATCGGTGGTTGAGCGCCAACATGCGCGAGAACTGCGACGCGTTTCTCACGCAACCCGGACTGAACTCGCTGCATCTCTGGACCGGGATCGCCCCCGTCTCGACGCTCAATACCACGAATTGGGGGAAGCTGTTCGACGACGATCAGCAACGCCGAGTTCTGGCTTCGGCGGAGCGCGTGGAGCGGTTCTGCGTCGCGTGGTCTCCACGACCGTTGGGCGTGTTTGCGGCTCGGCCGCTCATGGCCTGGTTGCTTCGAGAATTCGAACCTCGTGGACGCGTCGGCACGTGGGAATTTCGGATGCGTCGTGATGCTCCCGCGAATCTCGTCTACGAAGGACGATGGACACAGGGTGGGGACCTCGTCTTGACGCTGCCTTCGATCGATCGCGACACAGTCGCGCGGATTGCCATTGTGGATGTGGACGCAGAACAGACGCTCGGCGACAGCGCACGCGGCGAGGAAGTCGTGGCACTGGACGAGGAAGGCATCCGCGTGCGTATGGATCTCGGCATCGACATCTCGAAACCCAGACGCATCACCCTGCGACAGGCGGTCGCGTCGGCGTCTTCTTCAGACGGGCATTCAGTTGTCGTACGACTGCTTGCTCGTGACGGTCGTGCGCTGGCGCTCGTGCCGGTCGTTATGAGTGTGCCTTCGCGGGTTGTGTCGTCGCACGCGTCATCCACACCAGCAGGCCCATCATGAGGGGCACGGACATCTGCACGCCGATAGCGGCCGCAGTTGGTATGAACAGGGCGGCGAACAGCCAATACACGAGGACGCCATACGCTGGCGCATCTGCGTGTCGCTCGGTTTCGAGCATGTACGCGCCGAACCACAGAAGCGGCAACGCGAGCAGCGTGACGTCGTACACGATCACGTGAGGGTTGACGAGTAGAGAAGCGAGCATAACGACGCCCAGCCGGATGCGAACAGGTGCGTCGCTCTTCCACACTCGGACCGTACACCACAGCACGATCGCGCCGAGTGCCCACCAGAGTGGACCGCCAATCGAAGCCGGCAGCAGCCTCGTGACTGAGCGCAGCGAATGGCTCATGAACGGTTTGGATTCGAGCCAGTCCGCATACGTCAGCGTCACTCGCAGCGTCGATGCGAACCCGCTGAAGGCCGCCGATCCCATCGTCACCCAGACGATTGCGGCCTGCGCGGCGGCGGAAGCCACAGCGCCCACGAGCATGCGCCATTCGCCGCAGGCCAGCACGATCACCGCAAGCGGAATCCCGAACTGCGGTTTCAGCGTGAGGAGACCGAATGCGGCACCTGCGAGATAGGGACGACCTCGTTCGAGCGCGAGCCACCCGAGCCAGAACGCGATCAGGATGACGATGGTGATCTGGCCGTAGAGGATCAGACTCCAGAACGGCGGGAACGCCGCCGCTGCCGCGACAATCATGCGTACGTCAGGCAGTTGGTCAGCGACGCGCCGCCATGCGCTCCAGATGACGACTGCGTACAACGCCATCGTGACGAGGCACCAGACCAGCAGCGCGGGGCCATACGTCCACCCGTTGAATGGCATGAAGAGAAGCGCCGCGTGCGGCGGGTACACGGTGGGGTAGAGATCTGGCTTGGAATCGGGCACGAGCGAGACCTGTGCGTCGTGCAGTGCCTTCATGCTGTAGATCGTGGTCACCTGCCCTGACGCGGCGAGATGGCCGAGCGTGTAGAAGTGCACGAAGTCGGCGCCCTTCAACGGTCCGGCGATGCTGCGATCGCCAGGGCCGGCGAATCCGATCACGGCGGCGGTGACCCACAGGAACGTGGCGAGCACGAACGCCTGCGTCGTGGCATGACGCGCCGATCGCGGCCATGGAATTCGCGCGACGAGACGGGCCACGCCGCGCACTCGTTCTCCGAGTGCGATCACAGGTCCGGCAACGCGATGACGGATTTCGGGGGTGCTGATCGAGTTCACGCGAATCAGCCACCGTTGTGCAAGACGCCTGCCTCGCCGTAGCCTTACATCGACATGCGCGGTTTCGCTCTCGCCCTGGTGATTGGGGCACTCATGGTGACGGCCGTTCGTTGGGGAAGCTGGGTCGCGGGCGGATCTGACTCCTACTGTTACGTGCACCAGGCGGAGCGCTGGGCCGACGTCTTTGGTCAACTCGCGCGTGGCCGTCTTGCCGGTCTGCAAGTGCCCGAGCCGCTGGCGCTCGATGCGCCGTGGCCTGATGCGGCGCGCGCATTCGCCCCATCGGGTCATGTGCCGTCGGAGACGGTCGCTGGCGCCATCGTGCCGATCTGTCCTGCAGGTCTCTCGATCGCGATGGCGCCGTTCGTGTTGGCGGGGGGACCGCGCACGGCCTTTTACGTGCTGCCACTGTTTGCCGCGCTGCTCGTCGGCGCGACGTTCGTCATCGGCTCTCGCTTTGGCGCCCGGGTCGGGATGTTCTCGAGCCTGCTGGTCGCGGCCAGCCCGATTGTGTTGTATCAGGTGATTCAGCCGATGAGCGACGTGCCGGCCGCGGCGCTCTGGATGCTGGCCGTTGCGCTGGCGACCGGCACCAAGTCCCGCTCGAGTCTTCTAAGCGGATTGGCGACGAGTGCCGCGATCCTCGTTCGTCCCAATCTCGTGCCTTTAGGGATCACGATCGGAGTGTTCCTGCTGTTGCGACCGGAGCGGAGCTGGCCACAGCGGCTTCGATCGGCTGCCACGTTCGCCCTTGCATCCGCGCCGGGTTGCGTTGCGGTTGCTCTCACACAGAA
>Ga0065712_10000440_pt1 | contig 13842 bp, 10 predicted proteins | sample MisRhiReplicate1_FD_59099 | JGI IMG/M metagenome (GOLD analysis project Ga0065712, IMG submission 59099) | Miscanthus rhizosphere microbial communities from Kellogg Biological Station, MSU, sample Rhizosphere Soil Replicate 1: eDNA_1 v3... | ecosystem: Host-associated > Plants > Roots >...
TCGGGTTGGGATTGGAACGAATGATGATGTATCTGACCGGCCTCAAAAACATCCGCGACGTGATCCCGTTTCCGCGCACGCCGGGCAACGCCGAGTTTTAATCCAGACCCGCAGCGCAAACCGGAAAAGCTTCTGCCTACCCGCGTTCAGCGTGATTGGCGCGCCGGTAATTTAGCCGCACGGCCCCGACGAGACGCGCGCCGCGCTCGGTTTTTTAACTGGAGCACTCGCCGGCGCACGCACCGAAAAACCGGCCGAGCACCGGTGTCGGTCAATGCCGAGCGCAGCGGAACGACAAGCGCGATGACAGAAACAGCAGCGCGACTGAAAACAGCGTCAGCGTGACGCTGGCCAAGGAACGCCACTCATTCGAACACCTTGCTCGGAACCGAGATGCATGGCAAGTAAGAGAACCAGACTTTTCCGCGCATTAGAGTTTTATCCCGTTCTGCATTCCTTAGCACGCGCCGGAAAAAATTACGCCGACGTTTGAAATCGTATCTGGCGCCATCGAATAGCGTCACGAATCGATAAACAAATCCATGCGAACTCGGAGTGCTCGCTGAAAGCCGATGATATCCGCAGTTAGTTTCAGCCCGACCGTGCGTGGCCTGACCACGCTTTACACCAGCGCCCTTCTTGCCGGAATGTGGTCGATGATGGTGCCCGCCGTGCCCGTAATGGCACGGGCATTCGCTGTCAGCCCAGGCACGGCCGCGCAGGCGATCACGGCCCTTGCCCTCGGACGCTTTGCTGGAATGCCGATCAGCGGCACCGCACTCGACCGCCTCGGGACGCGCGCGGCTTTAGTCTCCGGCCCCGTGATCGCTTGCAGCGCCGCCACCCTGGCCGGCATGACTCCATGGTTCGGCGCAATACTGGCATTGCTGTTTCTGATCGGCGTTGGCGAAAGCGTTTGGGTAATCGCGCGTGAAGTTGCCGGCATCGACCTGGCGCGCCAGGATCAGCGTGGCCGGGTCTTGAGCGGGTTTCACGGCATTAACAATCTCGGCCTCGCCTTAGGACCACTTTTCGGTGGGCTGCTTACGGAAGCGCTCGGCTTCCGATCGGTTTTTTTCGGTTATGCAGTCTGTGCTCTTGCGGCGGCCTTCCTCGGTACCTCCGTCAGCACCTCGGGAGTGGCGCCGATCTCGAGCGCGCCATTTAACTGGAGCTTGGCTACTCTCGGCCAGCGCCTGCGCGGCTTAAAAGATTTGTTTCACCAGATCGAACCGGCTCTGCGCGCCACCTATGTCGTTTTGGTGTTTGCCACACTGACAAGCTTCATGCATCGAGTGACCACACAAAGCATTTTGCCGCTGCTCGCTACTTCCAAACTCGGTTTGTCGCCCAAAGAAGTCGGCCTGCTGTTTACGATATCGGGATTTTCCGTGTTCGCGATGATTCTGCCCGCGGGGTTTGTGATCGATAAAGTGGGCAGAAAATGGGCAACGGTTCCGAGCACGGGCATTCCGGCTTTGGCATTTTTACTGATTCCCTTCGCCGGAAGTTTTTTTCAGCTTGCGGTACTGATTTCGTTTCTTGGCATCGCCAATGGCCTTTCACTCGGCTCGCTCGCGACATCGACCTACGACGTCGTGCCGGCTCACGCGCGCGGCCGGCTGCAAGCTGCGCGCCGAACAGTGGCGGAGATCGGCGGTGTCGCCGCGCCGTTGTTTGGCGGCTATCTCGCCGATACTTTCAATCCCGGTGTGCCTTTCCTAGTCTATGCGCCGCTTTTGATTTTATCAGCGTTTTTACTTGCCCTGGTGGGACGCGAAACATTGGCACGATAACTCGCACCTCTGCCCCTTGAGGTTGACTCATTCTACGCGGGCACAGTTAATCTGCCACAGCGGGCTTCTTCGGCCGCTCCTCAAAATAACGGATCAATCGTTGTCATCCTAAACGGAGTGAAGAATCTAAAAAAATGAGTCATATCGTACTTCGGGCTCGTTAGATTTCCGTGAACTTTCGTCTATAATGGCGAGATTGCGATTGCGAAAGGTTATGCAGTACCGCACGGATGATCTCCGCATCAAAGAGATCAAGGAATTGCTGCCGCCAGCCAAATTGTTGGGCGATTTTCCGATTTCGGAAACAGCCGCGCAAACGGTTTATGAGACCCGTCAGGAGATTCACCGGATTCTCCACGGCGCAGACGATCGCGCGGTGCTGATCGCCGGTCCGTGTTCGATTCACGATACCAAAGCAGCCAAAGAGTACGCGACGCGTCTGAAACAGACACAAGACCGGTGCGCTCCAGATTTACTGATCCTCATGCGGGTTTATTTCGAGAAACCGCGCACGACCGTGGGCTGGAAAGGCTTGATCAACGATCCGAAACTCGACGGCAGTTTTCAAATCAATGATGGGCTGCGCTTGGCGCGGCGATTGTTGCTCGAATTGAACGAAGCAGGCATGCCTGCAGGGTGTGAATTTCTCGACATGATCACGCCGCAATACTTCGCCGATTTGGTTTCCTGGGGCGCCATTGGCGCGCGCACGACCGAGAGCCAAGTCCATCGCGAGCTTGCGTCCGGTCTCTCCTGCCCTGTCGGTTTTAAAAACGGCACCGACGGCAACGTGCGGATCGCCATGGACGCAATTCGCGCCGCTCAGGCGCCGCATCATTTTCTTTCGGTGACGAAAGCCGGCCATTCAGCAATCGTTTCCACTGCCGGTAATGAGGATTGCCATATCATCCTGCGCGGCGGCAAACAGCCGAACTACGATGCCGGCAACGTCGATGGCGCGGCCAAAAATCTCGCGCAAGCCGGCATTCCGGCGCGCATCATGATCGACTGTAGTCATGGCAATAGTGGCAAAGATCCTGCCAACCAAGTGAAGGTGGGAAACGACGTGGCAGCGCAGATCGCCGCCGGTGATGAACGCATCTTCGGCGTTATGATCGAAAGCCATTTGAAAGAAGGCCGGCAAGACTTGCTTCCCGGAAAACCGCTCGTTTACGGCCAGAGCATCACCGATGCTTGCGTGGGTTGGGAAGAAACGCGCATCTTGATCGATGCACTGGCCGGGGCCGTCCGTCAACGGCGCTTGAAGGCGGCAGCCAACGGCGACTCCGACTGACGTCGTCTCGGCAGCTAGATCCCGCAATTTTTTTTCTCGATCTCGTCCGGCGCGTCGAGCACCTGCTGAAATGATTTCGCCTGTTCCCAATCAAGCTGCCAGAATAATCAAGCAGCTTAGCGGATTGTTCTACGGCTGGCGCATGGTCGCCGCTGCTTCCGCCGTGCGTGTCTTGGGAGCGGGCCTGCACAGTTACGGTTTTACGGTTTTTTTCCTGCCTCTAAGTCAGGAATTGAATCTCAGTCGCACGGCAACGTCCTTCGCATTTTCTCTTTCCCGCGCAGAAGGCGCCATCGAAGGGCCGATCGTCGGTCACTTGCTCGACCGCTACGGCCCTCGGCCAGTGATGCTCGTCGCTGTCCTGTTGATGGGCGCCGGCTATTTGTTGCTTTCCCAGGTCAACAGCTACATCGCCTTTTTGATCGTCTATACGGGACTGATTTCGCTCACACACTCCGGCGGTTTTATGCACGCGCCGATGGCGTTGACCAACACCTGGTTCATTCGTCTGCGCGCCCGCGCCATGACCATCAACAGCGCGGCTTACGGCCTTGGCGGGGTTTTGCTCGCGCCGATCCTGAGCATCATCGTGCACACCTGGGGTTGGCGCGCGGGCGCCGCTGTTGCCGGTATGACCTTTTTGCTGGTTGGCATTCCTCTATGCCTGACGATTCGCCCTTCGCCGGAAAGCATGGGCCTGAGCCCCGACGGGGACGAACATGTCGCTGAAGTAAACCTCGATAAGGAGTCTGTGCAATCCAGAATCCTGGAACGGAACGTCACCGCCGCCCAGGCGATCCGCTCGTTCGCTTTTTGGGCGTTAGTGTTCGGCGCTGGCGTCAGAAACGCTTCGTACCACGCGATCTCCACCCATTTCATTCCGATGATGGTGTGGAAAGGCATGAGCCAGCAGCAAGCGACTTTTCTGCTGAGCTCCTTCGCATTGCTCGGGTTTATTTCTACTCTCGTATTCGGCTCGCTTGCAGATAACGTCAACAAGCCGCGCCTGGTCTCATCGATTCTTTTTACCGCCGGCGTTTCCATACTGGTGCTTATCTTCGGCAGCTCCATCGGCCTTCTCTGGATTTTCATCCTGCTGTTCACCACGGTCGAAGCGACTTATCCGGTCGCATGGGCTTTGGTTGGGGATCTCTTTGGCCGCAAGCACTTTGCCAAAATCCGCGGCTATATGAGTATTTTCTATGTCTGGGGTAGCGTGGTCGGACCGGTGATTGCGGGCGCGATCTGGGACCGGTGGCAGACGTATGAACCGATGTTGTGGATTCTAGTCGGGATGTTTTTTATTTCAGGGATTTTCTACAGCCTGCTCGGCCGGCCTTGGGCGCAGCCGAAGCCGGCGTAAAACGCCGTAGAGATTTTGGCTTCGAGGTACAACGGCGAATCTCATTTTCAGCCTAAGAGTCTGCTGTCAAAAAACCCGTTCTTCGCCTTCTTCAGAGCAAACCTTGAACCTTCGAACCGTGAAGTTTATTTGCTGTGCACCGCTAGCCAAATGGTTTCCACACTCGTGTGCGCAACCCGGTGTCGCACGTGACGTGGTAGTGTCAAATAATCACCGGCTTTGAGCTCCACTGATTCACCGCCCTCGAACTCCAAAATGGCCGCACCGAGCAGCACGATCACCCACTCGTCCTGCGGTTGATCGTACCAGAAATCCGGCGGGCTAGAGTGAGCGCGTGACACGATGCGCTCGATCTTTGTAGAACCGCTCTGAAACAGACGAAAAAAACTTTCTGCGTCACCCCGCTGAGGCAAATCGGCAAAAATATTTTTCACTTCGACGACCACAACGAGCCTTCACAGCCGGGCGCGCTTGATCGCCGGGACGTCGATGATTCGACGCCGTCCGCGTATCGGCGGATTCTCTGCGGCGGAAATCATCGCGGTCATGAACTGTTCGATCGTCACCAAGCCCAATCGTTCGGCGCTGCCGCGGATCCCGGGAAATGACTCGGCAAGTTTGTAGAGCGGCAGAAGAAGTTTCGGCCACTGCCGGCCGGGTCCCAGCACATACCAGGGTCGCAGGATGGTTGCCGTAATTCCGGCCTCGCGAATCATCGTTTCGCCGAGTGTACGCACCCAGAGGTAAGCTTGCATGACCGGTGCAGGGTGCGCCACGCTCACGTAAACCAGATGCTCGATTCCCACTTGACGCGCCGCATTGACGCTCGCGCGGATCGAAATCAGATCGACTTTTTCAAACTCATCGGCCTTGCTGGGCGTCGGATGAGGCGTTCCGACCAAATGAATCAGCGTATCGCCCGTGTGAAGTGCGCTTGCGACCGACTGATCGTCGAGCGCGTTACCGATGACAACCGCCGCGCCTGGGGACACACGCGCAACGGAATCCTGGCGCGCGAGCACGCGGACGCGATGACCACGCGCGAGCAATGGCGGAATGAGATTACGGCCGATATATCCGGTGCCACCTGTGACGAGTATATTGAGCGGAGTTGCCATTGTCAGAAGTGCAACGCAAGCTGACCGTTTCGTTCAGGTCAATTTCGCCAAGCCCGGATTCTGCGGCTTGTAACTTGGATCCTCTTTGCGCCGCCGCTGCACCGACTCATCGACTATCTCATTGCCGAACGGGGTCGTGCCGATGGCGCGGTAATGGCGCGGTTTTTTTTGTGCATAAATCCCGCCGAGGAATTGCGCGTACGAGTCCGTGAGCACGCCGCGATAATTTTCCGCTCCGATCGCTACCGGGTTCAGGGCCAGTGCTGTGATGGTCGCTTTCTCCTGCATCCAGCGAAGCGTCACATCCGAGAGGCGGCGGTCGGGATAGCCGCCGCCCACATCGCAATGCGCGCCGATGAACCAATGCTGTTCCAATTTTTGTTGCGCCGGAGCCTCGGGATTCCACAAGCAAGCCTGGTAGTCGATGCGATTTTCGTCAACCGCAATGGCGTGAAACGCGTTCTCTACGATGCTGCTCAGATTGGTATCGTGAAACTCGTAGAATTTCATGTTGACGTCTTGAAGCAAATGCAGCGGAATGCCGAGGGCGCCAACCGTATCCCAGACGCCGACGAATTTAATTTTGATCTCGTGGGAAAAGGCGGCACGGAATACTTTGACCGTGAACGAGTCGACGCTATCGCCGCGCGTCCGATAAATACCGTACGCCATCGGCACCCGCAACGTTAAATGCTTCGGCAAAATCAAGCCGCAATTGCGAATCATCCCAACTAGGCTTCGCGCCGTGTAGGCGCCGCGACTGAACCCCAGCACATAGACCTCGTCGCCGTCTTCGTACTCTTTGGCCAAGAATTCATAGGCCTGCACGATGTTCAATTCGAGACCCGCGCCGATGCTGCCGCCGATAAAACGGTCATACCATTTCGTGCCCACTCCTTCGTCGTACCATTTTATCTGCTTGATCCCATCCGGGCCGATTTCTTTCACCGAGTTCCAAAAACGGCAGACATTGGTTTGCACCTGTCGATCCGGCGGCAACTTTTCGTCCGCCGGCCGGTTCCAGGTTCCATCAAAGCAAATCACAATTCGTTTCATACGTTCTCCCCCATCAGTAACATTGGCATGACTGCAAAAATACATTTTACGCCATTCCGATTCGTTGAGGAGAAATTTTACTTCGATCGTAAGATTGAAATTCATTATCGGCCATTGAGTGGAGAACCCGTAATGCCGACCCTCGGATGATGCTCAGATCTTTCCCAAACTGAACCACAACCGATGTTCATTGAGAGTCTATCGTTTAGGGTTGACCGAAAACTGACACCCGAAGTCTCATCGTGACGGTTGACACAGCTTCGCTCGTCTTAGTACAAGAATTCTAGGAGAGTGACCTATGGTAAATGCAAATGGCGGCTGGCAACCCCCTGAGTTTGTCTCCCGCGACCGCTGCATCAAAGACACCGAAGAGATTCTCGGCATGCCTGACCTGCCGATAAGAAGCACTGAGGATATTTTCCGCATCAGCACGCTCGGCATGGATTGGGATCTGGGCATGGTCGTCCATGAACCGGTGGATTCCAGCAAGATACCCACGGGCGCCGACGGCAAGAAAGCCGGATTTTTCTTGTTGCACGGCGGCTCGAGCGATTTCAAAGGCATCGAGCGTCACGCCAAGCTGCTCGCGCAAAAGTTTGGCTTTCGCGTTATCGCCGGCACGTTTCCCGGCCGGTTTTATTTTCCCGACCCGAGCCGCGATTGGCCTGACGACACGATCCACTCGGACGGCACCGTGCGGACTCCGATCTGGAAACAGGGCGAATTGATCACGCCGGATCAATACGACGTCGTCAAAGATCCCTCGAAGCGCAATCGTTATGGTACGCGGACACTGGCGCGTGCAAAGCCGGAAACGAATTTTTGGTATCGCATGGCTGCCTGGCCCGCTGCGTTCGAACAAGGCATGATCGAGGCCTGCCGCCGTCATTTTCCGGAAAAAGAATTTTCCGTATACGGCCAGGGACATTCCACCGGCGGACCGTTTGTCTGCATGTTGTCGCAGCGCATTCCCAACATGGCCGGCGTATGCGCCACCGAGCACTCGCCCTTCGGCTACCTGTGCTGCGATCGGGACAGATGGGGCGGCGACATGGGCAAAATTACCGGCTACGAAAGAGTCGAAAAGAAAGGCAAGGGCCGCACCGATCCGTTCAATGAGCTTTACATCCGCACCTGGCGCGATCTTGCTCGCTATCAAGGTCCCGAAGCTCTCGGTCAGGAAGGCCCGACGGCGCTCATGCGTCTGCCGGCGATCATGGAAGATATTCTCGACGCCTGGGAAAAAGCCAAGAACCGACCGCAGTTCAAGGCCGAATATGTCGTCACTCATGCGATCACGGATTCGCTCGCCGAAGCGGCTCGCGTCAGTGCCGCGCGGCTCAAGATGAACCGAGACGAAACCGAAGCGCTCGTCAATCGCTTCATTGGCTACACGCGCGAATTAAGGGGAACTGACAAAAAGCGGGTGCCGCCGTTTCTTTTCGAAATCTCCAAAGACAGCCGCGACCATAGCCCCGAAGTTTACGAAGAAGTGATTCTGCCCGGCTTTCGCGCGATGAATCCAGCGCCCAAGATCGGCATCACTCGCTTCGGCGCCGGCGTGCATAGTTTCTGGAAGGCCGAAAAAGACTTACCGGTCGGCATTGTGCCTTCAGTGATCAAATCGTGGAAGGAAGCGGTGACCGGCGGCTATTTTATTTGATCAAATAAATTCACAGACGGGCTTTGATTTAGCTGCGAATGTATGTGCGCGCGTGCGCGCACCCTTCTTATCAAGCCAACTAATGAGGACACGTGAATGCAAATCACTCTTTACTATGGGCCCAACACCTGTGCGCTCGCTCCCTATGTCACGCTGACCGAAGCCGGCGCCGATTTCGAAGTCCGTGCGCTCAATTTTCGCAAGCGGCAGAATTTCTCGCCCGAGTACCTGAAAATCAACCCGAAGCACAAAGTGCCTGCGCTCGTGGTCGACGGAAAAATACTGACCGAGAACGTCGCGATCCATCAGTGGGTGCATCGAACCTTCCCCAACGCGAAGATCCTGCCCGCCGATCCCTGGGATGAATTGCAAGCGATCTCGTTGCACGCTTGGTGCGCTAGCGGCATTCATCCCTACCTGAGCCGGATCAACAACCCGGCCAAAGTCTGCGACGCGCCGGGATCGGCCAACAGCGTAATCAAGCTAGCGACGGAATTTCTATTCGAGAACTTCAAGATCGGCGACGATATGCTAGCCGGGCGCGAATATTTCTTCGATCATTTTACCGCGCCCGATGCGCACTTTTTTTGGTGTTGCCGCCGCGCCACCCAACTGGAGGTGGACATCTCGGGCTTTCCCAACGTCGCCGCGCATTTCAAGCGTATGCAGGAACGCTCGAGCGTCAAGAAGCTGCTTGCCTACGAGAAAGAAGTAAACGAACGTTTTGCCAAGACGGCCTAGGTGAGTTGCGCAAACACACACAGGCGGGGAATCCTCCCGGCAGGCGCTTCCAATTGGAGCCGTAGGTGTCGTTGAAATCAAAGAAGTGAGCGCCGCCGCGCAGCCCTCAATTGCCGGTTGAATATCCTTACCGAGTTATGAGAGGCAGCGGGTTATGAAACGCAGCACTAAACGCATTCTTACTACCCATGTCGGCAGCCTGCCCCGGCCGGCGGATTTGCGCGCCATGTGGGCAAAAAAAGATAGGACCGCCGAGGACGAAGCAGCACTGCAAATCCGGCTCCGCTCAGCGGTCGGCGAAGTCGTGCGCATGCAGAAAGACGTAGGTATCGACATTGCCAACGACGGCGAGTTCGGCAAGCCCATGCGCGCGTCCACCGACCGGGGGGCCTGGGGCAATTATATTTTCGACCGCCTCTCCGGCTTCACGCCGACTTCGGCCGAGACTATTGCACCCGACACTGCCAAACCCGGCGCCTCCATGCGCATCGTCGGCATGCGCTGGGAGCAGCGCGAGTTCGCCGAGTTTTACGCCGACACCGGCCTCGGCGCGCCCAGCACCCCTGCGCTGCGCCCGACCTGCACCGGCCCGATCGCTTACACCGCGCAGCAATTTCTCCGCAATCAGCTCGTCAATTTGAAGCTCGCCGCGAATGCCGCCGCCATCGAAGAGGCCTTCGTCAGCGCCATCGCCCCTGGTAGCCTGGAAATGTTCTGCCGCGATCAGAACAGCTACTACCCGACTACCGGGAAATTCCTCGAAGCGATTGCCAATGCCATGCGCGAAGAATATCGCGCCATTGTCGACGCCGGCTTCATCCTGCAGCTCGACGATCCCGGCCTGCCTGGCGCCTGGGACATGCTCGATCCCCAGCCGAGCGTCGAACAGTACCGGCGCTATGCGTCACAGCGGGTTGAAATTCTCAATCAAGCCCTCGACGGCATATCCCCCGATCGCGTGCGCTATCACATCTGCTGGGGCAGCTGGCATGGCCCGCACACCACCGATTTCCCGCTGCGTGACATTGCCGATATCATGCTGAGAGTCAATGCCCAGGCGTACCTGATCGAAGCCGGCAATGTCCGGCACGAGCACGAATACAAAGTCTGGCGCGACGTAAAACTCCCCGCAGGAAAGATTCTAATACCCGGTGTCGTCAGCCACTCCACTGATCTCGTCGAACACCCGGAGCTGGTCGCCGATCGCCTTATCACATTCGGCGAAATCGTCGGGCGGGAAAACGTCATCGCCGGCACCGACTGCGGCCTCGGGGGCCGCGTGCACCCGCAAATCGCCTGGGCCAAGCTCCGCGCCCTGCGCGACGGCGCGGCGATCGCGAGCAAGAAGATATGGAGTTGAATTCGCGCCGCCTGTGCGGGTTGAGCGAAACAGACGAATGGTATTCAGTGAAGCACCTACAGTGCCAGTCGTTTTATCGGTGGTCGCAGGCACAGACTGAGCACGGCGGAGGTGAATAGCATGCCGATGAAAATGCTAAAGGACAGGTAGTAACTTTCCGTGTAGTCGAAGAGCAAACCGAAAAACGGCGGGCCGCCGGCTGAGAAGACGCTGGTCACCAGCGAGCCCATGCCGCGAATTTTTCCCAGCGAGATGCGGCCGAAAAAATCAGCCCAAATAGTTTCGGCTAAGATCGCCGTTCCGCCCATACCGATACCGTAGATGAAAAAACCGGCGTAGAGTGGCGCGAGCCCTTCAAGCGAAAGCGCCAACAAAAGGCCGGCGCCTTGCAGCGCGCATTTCGCCATATTGAGGATGCCGTTATCCATGCGGTCCGCGAGCGTGCCCCAGACGATCGGCGTGCTGAACTGCATCACCGCGATGATGCTCATCACCGACGCGGCCACCAAAGTCGGATATCCTTGATCCGTGACATAAGAAAACACGTGCAGATTGAGTCCCGTGACGCCGATCTGCGCCACGCCGAAGGTACCGGCGATGAGCCAGAAAACGGGTGTGCGCAGCGCTTCGCTCCGCCGCCATTCGATATTATCGGCGCCGGTGCGTTTGGCGTAACGGCGCTTGTGTGGCGTAGCGACCGTTTCTGCCGCTTCCACCGCGCCGCCGTCGGGTAACAAGCCCATTTCTTCCGGAGAGCGGCGCATAAACAGCAGCGCCGGCGCAACCACCAGCAGCAATGCAAAAGCACCGAAAATCACCCAGGAGCCGCGCCAGCCGACATACAGCATCAACGTCGCCGCCATCACCGGCATGCAAACTTTGGCTAAGCCGTGGCCCATGCCGGCGATCGCCAGAGCGCGGCCGCGCATGCGCACGAACCAGCGTGAGATCGTAACGTTGACCACCATGGCGCCCATCAAAGAATCGCCTGGGCTGATGAGCAGCCAGCGCACCAGCATGAACTGAACAAAGTCCCGCGCCTGACCCAGCCAGATAAAACCGGCGCCGGCAACCAAGCCACCCGCTGCCATCAGCCAGCGTCCGCCATGGCGATCCATCAACGTGCCGACCACCGGCGCCGCAGCAGCGCCGATGAGAATCTCGCCTGAGCGGATCAGCGAAAAAATCCCGCGGGAAATCCCAAGATCGGCAGACAACGGTTTCAAAAATACGCTGAGCGTGCTGGAGATCGAAAATGCCGAGGCGATGTGCGCGAGAAACCCGACGATGACGATGACCCAGCCGTAAAAGATCGGCTTTCTTTTTGCCGGCTGCGCGAGCAAAGGTGAAACGGACATCCCTAGCTTGTAGCAAGGATCACGGCGAAACTACAATGCGGGAGCTGGTACTGCCAACGTAACACTCACAGGCGCGATGAGCGCCTCCTAAGAGATACGAATTTCGTGGGTATATATGGGACTACTCGGGGAGCGGGATAAACTCCGCATCGCCTGGAACCGAGGCGAACCGGCCGTTCTTCCAATCGCCCTTGGCTTGCTCGATGCGCTCGCGCGAGCTCGAAACGAAGTTCCACCAGACGTGGCGCGGACTGTCCAGCGGTTCACCGCCGAAAAGCACGAACCGGGCAGCCGATACTGCCTCAATCGTAATTTCGTCGCCCGACGAGAAGACCAGAAGCCGGCCCGGCTCGAATCTCTGGCCATGAATGTCGACCTCCCCTTCCAGGAGGTAAATCCCGCGTTCGTCATACTCGTTACTAAGAACCAGTAAAGCCTCGGAATGCAAAACCGCATCGGCATAAAACAGCTTGGAGAAAGTTTTCACCGGCGATGTCTGGCCGAAAAGTGAGCCGGCGATGACGCGAACCGTCTTTCCTTCGCCATCCATTTGCGGCAGCGAGTTGGCCGCGTAATGTGTAAACTCGGGATCGGTTTCTTCGTATTGCTTGGGCAGCGCGACCCAGATTTGTATGCCGTAGAGTCTCTGGCGGCGTTTCCTGAGCTCGTGATCGGAGCGTTCGGAGTGGACGATGCCGCGTCCGGCGGTCATCCAGTTCACCGCGCCGGCCTCGATCGCTTGCACGCTGCCGAGACTGTCCCGATGAACGATCGTGCCGTCGAACAGGTAGGTCACGGTAGCAAGCCCGATATGCGGATGCGGACGCACGTCGATCCCTGTTCCCGGCGCGAGCTCAGCAGGTCCCATCTGATCGAAGAAAACGAACGGCCCTACGTTGCGCCGCTCCGCCGACGGCAACACGCGTCGGACTTCAAACCCGCCGATGTCGCGCGGCCGCGGCACCACGACACTCTCCAGAGCCCGGCAGCGCGGTGCTATTCTCGCCTGTGGCTCTTCCGCCGGTAACCAGCTCATTTTTTTCTCTCCTCCCCCAGGCAACTCGCCTGAACTCTACTCCCGAACTGCTGGTGAATCCAACAGCGAAGCTGATCCGCAAACGTAAAATAGTTCGACACCCCTCTTCTTGCGCAAACGCCGAAGAGATCTTTCCGGCGAAAGAAAAAATGAGTATTGTCGACGAGGCGGGACTTTATCATCCGGCTCGTTCAGCGATGCTTGTCGTTTGGACGTACCTAAGCATACGGCATCGCAGAAAAGGGTAGTCTATGGACACTATCAGAGTCGCCTATCGTGACGATGATCGAACTCCGGTCATCTACTGCATCAAAGAAATCGGCGCAAAATATTACGGCATCGATGTCGAGGTCGTGAAGATCAAACCTTACGGCGAGTTCGAAGCTTCGCTCTTCAACGGTTCAGCCGATGTGTTGATCGACCACGTGGAATTTCTTTACGCGGAAGCAACCAAAGACAACAAAATTACTTTCTTTTGCGCTCCGAGAATCGTTCGCGGTTTGGATTTGATGGTGCCAAAACACGTCGACAACGTCAGCGAATTTGTCGGTAAAAGCATGGCGGTGCGGGATTCAGGACGACCTCATACGGTGACGCTCTGGCTGCGAATGATGGGATTGGAAGGCAAGGTAGGAGTTCCAATTTTTAAAGATGCGGACGTGGGAAGATGGGGGCAGTGGAAAAAAGTAATAAGTGGAGAGTGCATCGCTTGCTTTATGGATCCGCTCTACCAAGCAGAGCCCTTGAGTGCCGGTTTAAAATTCCTTCCGGTACCCGATCTCGCCGTGATTAGCCATTACGCCCAGGCATGTACGGCCGAGTTCGCGCGCCAAAAATCCGCCGTACTAAAAAATTACGTGAAGTCGGTTATTCATGGGATTTGCTGGATGAAGCATCGCAAACAGGAAGCCCTGAAGGTTGTGAGCAAAGAGCCCATGAGGCGGATGAAAATCAGCGATGCACATGAAATGGAAAGACATTTTGACGCGATCGTCAGCAAGCTTCAGATCAAACCCTATCCGACACTGGAAGCGCTCTCTGCTACTTACGAAATAGC
>Ga0065712_10068150_pt1 | contig 13828 bp, 11 predicted proteins | sample MisRhiReplicate1_FD_59099 | JGI IMG/M metagenome (GOLD analysis project Ga0065712, IMG submission 59099) | Miscanthus rhizosphere microbial communities from Kellogg Biological Station, MSU, sample Rhizosphere Soil Replicate 1: eDNA_1 v3... | ecosystem: Host-associated > Plants > Roots >...
AGCCGCTGCGCCAGCCACTTATCGCTCGATCGTGATGCTGCTGAACACTGTACAGGCAGGCGCCAGCCTGACCATCGACAGCCCGCAGCCGCTGAAAGTCGGCAGTCTGCTCAGCGCTCAGGTGCAGAGCAATCAAGCCCTGAACTTCGTCGCCCTGCCCGGCCGTTTCGACCAACTGGCCGTGGCACAGCAACTGGCCACCCAGCAGAGCCGTCAGGGATCACTGGAAAACCTGTTCAACGCCCTGCAAAACTTGCCGCGCAACAGTCCGGCAATCAGCGCGCCCCTACAGGCCAGCATCAACCAATTGCTGGCCGACATCCCGGATGTCGAACAGATGACCTCGCCCAGAACCGTCGCCCAGGCCCTCAACGCCAGCGGCCTGTTTCTGGAGGCGAAACTGCAGGCCGGCATGAATCCGATGCAGGTGCCGGACCTGAAAGCCAGCCTGACGCGTCTCATCGCGCAGATCCTGCCGGGCCTGCCGGACAACAGCACCTATAACGCAGCAGCGGCGTCCAATACTCTGGCGCGGGTCATGCCCAACGCCATTCGCAACGCTCTGGGCACTTTGGGCCTTGTCGCAGCGCGCACCCAGCCGAGTGTCTTTCCACTGCCCTCGCGCTCGGTCAGTGGCGGCGAGAAGGAAGAGGATCTGGAAATCCTGCTCAAGCTCGCCGCAGCCGCCGTATCCCGCGTGCAAAGCCATCAACTTGGCGGGCTGGACCAGACCCGCACCAACGCCGACGGCACGCAGGTCACCACCTGGCAAATGGAAGTGCCGATGCGCAACGCCCACGACATCGTGCCGTTGCAGGTCAAAGTGCAGCGCGAGGACAAGCCGGACGAAGAAGCCTCCCACGAAAAGGCGGACGGCGAAGTTCAGGAAACACGGGAAAAGCTCTGGAAAGTCGATCTGGCGTTCGATCTCGAACCGCTGGGGCCGATGCAGGTTCATGCCCAATTATTACGCGGCACGTTATCAAGCCAGCTGTGGGCCGAGCGACCCGACAGCGCAGCGTTGATCGGCCAGGAACTGGGGCATTTGCGCGAAAGGCTGATCGCCTGCGGCCTGGCCGTCGGCGAACTGGCCTGCAACCATGGCACGCCACCCCAGGGCCCGCGAACGGCTCTGGAACAACGCTGGATTGACGAGAACGCCTGATGAGCAGAACCGACGACACACCGCGCCAGGCGATCGCACTCAGCTACGACGGCCAAAGCGCCCCAACCCTGAGCGCCAAGGGCGACGACCAACTGGCCGAAGCCATTCTGGACATCGCCCGCCAATACGAAGTCCCCATTTACGAAAACGCCGAACTGGTCAAACTGCTGGCCCGTCTCGAACTGGGTGACAGCATCCCCGAGCCGCTGTACCGCACCATCGCCGAAATCATCGCGTTTGCCTGGCATTTGCGGGGCAAGTTTCCAGAAGGTCAGGACCCGGATGCACCGCCGGTGGAGCGGGATATTACGCCGCGTCGGTGAAGCGGATCGAGTCATCACAAAACAGTCTTGCTGTTCGTCTCTTGGATGGGGGTAAGTCGGGCGTAGATCTCAAGCGGGTGTTTACTTAAGTCACGAGCATTTTTTTGGAGAGCTTCGTGATGGACCACTACGCGCGGGAAAACAATCATGCTGACCCGGTTTCGGCAGAACTGCGATGTAAGCGCTCAGACACCGGACTGATTTCATTAACCCCGGTACGCCGGGATCTGAAGTTCGATTTGCCTCCTGATCGCGTCACTGACTGGCACGGAGGCTGCGTTCAGACGACCCACCTTTTCAATACCATTTCCATCATCACACCGCTGGCTGAGCGATATGTGATTGAAGGCCTGCGTCAGTTTCGAACCCGTATCGACGACCCTGAACTGATTGAGAAAATCGACGGACTCGTAGCTCAAGAAGCCATTCATACCCGTGAGCATCGTCGCTATAACGCACTGCTCGAGCAGGCAGGACTACCCGTGGAAGAGGTCGTGCGGTGGTGGCAAGCATTATTCGACATTACGCGCAGGGCGTGGGTGGCCCCCTGGTTCAGACTGGCTGTGATCATGATGCTTGAACACCATACTGCCGCCGCTTCGTCGAGGCTGCTGAAAATGCCCTGGTTTTTGGAAGACAGCGTGGAAGGTTACCGGGAGCTGTTGACTTGGCATTCGCTGGAGGAAATCGAGCATAAGTCTGTTTCGTTCGAGGTATGGGAGGGGGTGGTGACGCCGGGGTGGCGACATTACGTCTACCGCACCTTCACCACTCTGGTCATAAGCCCACCGTTCTGGATAGCGTTTTACGCCTCAGTGTTTCGAGTACTGCAAATGGACAAGCGGTCGGCCAAACCGCTTACAGGTTACTGGCATCTGTTCATATTAATGTTCGGCCCAAGGGGTCTGATCACTTCCAACGCGTGGGTATGGATTCGGTATTTCCTTCCCGGTTATCACCCATGGAAGGAGGACAACAGCGAAGCACTGGCAAGTGCCATGAAGGCGTTGATAAAGCGCCGCACAGCATCTTAATGAAATGCCTGTCGGCATTTACATCGCAATCGGCTTGCGCCCGGCAAACGAATGCGCCAGCGTGCCGCCGTCGACCAGATCCAGTTCGCCACCCAGCGGCACGCCGTGGGCGATGCGCGAGGCGATCAGGCCTTTCTGGTTGAGCAACTGGGCGATGTAATGAGCGGTGGCCTCGCCTTCCACGGTGGGGTTGGTGGCCAGGATGACTTCAGTGAACGTGCCCTGCCCGGCGATGCGCTCCATCAGTTGCGGAATGCCAATGGCCTCGGGACCAAGACCGTCGAGTGGCGACAGGTGGCCCTTGAGCACGAAATAGCGACCGCGATAGCCGGTCTGCTCCACGGCGTAGACGTCCGTCGGCCCTTCGACCACGCACAACAGCGTATCGTCTCGGCGCACGTCAGCGCATTGCGGGCAGAGTTCTTCTTCGGTCAGCGTGCGGCACAGCCGGCAGTGGCCGACACCTTCCATCGCCTGACTCAAGGCCAGCGCCAGCCGCGAACCGCCGCTGCGATCACGCTCCAGCAACTGCAGCGCCATACGCTGCGCGGTTTTCTGACCAACGCCCGGCAATACGCGGAAGGCATCGATCAACTGGCGAATCAGGGGGCTGAAGCTCATGAAGAAAAGTCCGACAAAAACACAAGACGCGGTTTATACCCGCGCGTTGCCGCCAGCGTCAATTCGGGGTTAAAGGGGCGCGACCAATAGCCGGTGCTGCGACGCCGGGCTGTGGGAGGCGGCTTGCCGGCGATCTGCCGGGAACCGGCAGCAAAACCTGCACATGCGGAGTGTCAGATACAACCTGGGTGAGCTGCACAGCCCATCGCTGCCGTCGTAACCTGTGAGAACTCCTACACCCTTCGGGCACAAGCTCATTCAGTGAATTACAACCGCTGATCACACCTTGAACGCCATCTCCAGAAACTCCATCAGCGCCTGCACCCGCGCGCTGCGTTGTTTGCGGACCGGCACCAGCAGATTGATGGGTGCGCTGGTCAGTTGCCAGTCGGCGAGCACGCGCACCAGAGCACCGCTGGCGATGGCGTCGCTGACGTCCCATTGCGAGCGGAGCACGATGCCCAGCCCCTGCTCGGCCCAGCGACGGGCCACAGAGCCGTCGTTGGTCAACAGGGCTGGCTCAATGCGCAGGGTTTTCTTTGTCGCACCTTTGCTCATGTGCCAGAGGGTCACGTCTTCGTCGTTTTCCCGGATACAGATGCAGCGATGACCTGCCAGCTCGTCAGGCGAGGCAGGAATGCCGTGCTGCTCCAGATACGCAGGGTTGGCGCACAGCCAGCGGTTGTTGTGCGCCAGCGTGCGGGCGATCCACAGGCTGTCGTTGAGGCTGCCGATATGAATCACGGCATCACTGTCATGTCGATCCGGCCAGGGCGTTTCACGCAGGTCGAGGTGCAGGCGCAGTTGTGGATGCAGTCTGGCGAAGCGCGCCAGCAGCGGCGCGATACGCTGGCGGCCATAGCCGAAGGGCGCGGCCAGCCTGAGCGTGCCGACCAGGCGTTCGTCACGCTGTTTGAAAGACTCCGGCAGCGCTTCCAGTTGTTCCAGCAAATGCGCGCTTTCCCGGGCGAAGCGCTCGCCATCGGCAGTCAGGCTCAAGCGGCGGGCATCCCGGTTAGCCAACGTAATACCCAGTTGCGTTTCCAGCTTGCGCAGCCGCATCGACAACGCGGGTGGCGAGACATTCAGCACTCTGGCTGCCGCACTGAGTGACTCACAACGCGACAGCGTTACCGCCAGACGCAAATCTTCGATGGCAATCATTCAGTTCAGCTTAAGGATTGATGAAGACTGATTGAACCACAGCTTCATTATCGAACAGTAGAGTAACTGCGTACCCAGCCACACGAGCGCAACACATGTCAGCCTCTCTGATGCCCAACTTACCGCCATCCCTTGATACGCCCGTCGCGCTGATCGACGTGTCACGCATGCAGCACAACATCCAGCGCATGCAGCAACGCATGAATAAACTCGGCGTACGCCTGCGGCCGCACGTCAAGACCAGCAAATCCCTGCCGGTCATTGAGGCGCAACTGGCCGCCGGTGCCTGCGGCGTGACGGTCTCGACACTTAAAGAAGCCGAATATTGTTTTGCCAACGGGATCGACGACGTCTTCTACGCCGTCGCCATGGCACCCGGCAAACTGCATCAGGCACTGGCCCTGCGCCGCAAGGGCTACCGCCTGAGCATCCTGACTGACAGCGTCGTTGCTGCGCAGCACATCGTTGCGTTCGGGCAGGAGCACGATGAGCGTTTCGAGGTGTGGATCGAAATCGACTGCGACGGCCATCGCTCCGGTCTGGCGGCCGATGACGAGACACTGGTAGCGGTGGCGCGATTGCTGATCGATGGCGGCATGCAATTATGTGGCGTAATGACCCATGCCGGGTCCAGCTACGATCTGGATACGCCCGAAGCATTAGAGGCGATGGCCGAACAGGAGCGTTCTCTGTGCGTCAGTGCTGCCCGGCGAATTCGTGATGCCGGACTGCCCTGCCCCGAGGTCAGTATAGGTTCCACGCCCACAGCCCTCTCGGCGCAGAGCCTGGAAGGCGTGACCGAGGTCAGGGCCGGGGTTTACGTGTTTTTCGATCTGGTGATGCACAACATCGGCGTCTGCGCGGCCAACGAACTCGCGCTGAGCGTACTGACCACGGTTATCGGTCACCAGCAGGACAAGGGCTGGATCATCGTGGACGCGGGCTGGATGGCCATGAGCCGTGACCGCGGCACACAGCGTCAGCGCCAGGATTTCGGCTACGGCCAGGTCTGCACCGAAAGCGGCGACTGGATCGAAGGCGCGCGCGTGACCGGCGCCAATCAGGAACACGGCATTATTACCCTGGCGGCCGAGGACTGCGGCGATATCACTGAGCGCTTCCCGATTGGCAGTCGGCTGCGGATCCTGCCCAACCACGCGTGCGCCACCGGCGCGCAGTTTCCTGACTATCACGCGCTGGATGCCGAAGGCCGCGTGCACACCTGGAGTCGCTTGCATGGCTGGTGATCTCGAGCTGATCCATACCCCCCATGCCGCCGCGCCGGGCGGGCATTATTCACAGGCCGTGCGGCATCAGGACACGCTGCACGTCTCGGGGCAACTTCCGATACGCGCTGACGGCAGCCACAGTGTCGACGAGCCGTTCGAGGTACAGACGGCCATCGCGCTGGACAACCTGCTGGCGATTATCACGGCTGCCGAATGCAGCATCGAGGACCTGATCAAGGTTACGGTCTACGTGGCAGGCGTCAAACACTGGCCCGCCTTCGACCGGATCTACGCCAGCTATCTGGGCCTGCATCGTCCAGCCCGCGCCGTGGTCCCCGTTCCAGAACTGCACCATGGCTATCTGATCGAGATCGAAGCGCTGGTACGCGTGCCAAAAACAGCTCCATGCGCTTAGCGGCCCGCATACAGCAGATTATTCTTCGCAGCCTTCAAGATCGGCGCTTTTTATCCAGGTCGCTTTGTTAGCTTATTGATATGAAACGGATTGGCCTTCAAGGGCCGTCTGCTGCCGCCGATCTTTTCTCGCTCCAGGGAGCCCGCTGGATGACCATACACTCCTCGAACAGCCATCGCGTCGATCCACACACGGCGCAGCAGTTTTACATCAATGGTCGCTGGTGCCCTCCTGCAGTTGCGGCGACGTTGCCGGTGATCAATCCGGCCACTGAAGAAGTTGTCGCACACGTCGCCAGCGGTACAGCGGCCGACGTGGATCGCGCCGTGGCAGCGGCACGAGCGGCCTTTGCCGGTTGGTCCGGCACTCCGGCAGACGTGCGGGCTCAGATGATTGGCCGCATCCATGAACTGATCATTGAGCGCAAGGAAGACCTGGCGCAGGCGTTGTCCCTGGAAATGGGCGCCTCCATCAGTTCGGCGCGGGCGATGCAGGTGCCGCTGGCGGCCGAGCACGTTCGGGTTGCGCGGGATTTGCTGAGCACCTATGCGTTCCAGACCGTCGAAGGCACCACGGCGATTCAGCGTGAGCCCATCGGGGTCTGCGGTCTTATTACGCCGTGGAACTGGCCGCTGTATCAGATCACCGCCAAGGTTGCTCCGGCCATTGCCGCAGGTTGTACCGTGGTACTCAAGCCCAGCGAACTGTCGCCCTTGAGCGCATTGCTGTTCGCGCAACTGGTACACGACGCGGGCCTGCCTGCCGGAGTGTTCAATCTGGTGAATGGCAGCGGCCCGGAAGTCGGCGGCGCGATGGCGGCGCACCCTGACATCGACATGATTTCCATCACCGGCTCCAATCGCGCAGGTGCCCTGGTCGCCCAGGCGGCCGCTCCGACCGTGAAACGTGTCACTCAGGAACTGGGTGGCAAATCCCCCAACGTGCTGTTGCCCGATGCTGATTTCGCCAAGGCCGTGCCGCTGGGCGTCATGGCGGCGTTCCGCAACGTCGGCCAGTCGTGCAGTGCACCGACGCGCATGATCGTGCCGAAAAATCGTCTGGCGGAAGTTGAAGCGCTGGCCATCGAAACCGCCAACGCAATCATCGTCGGCGACCCGCAGTCGGAAAACACAGTGCTGGGACCTATCGCCAACGAAGCCCAGTTTCATCGCGTGCAGGCGATGATCGAAGCGGGGCTTGGCGAAGGCGCGAAGCTGCTCTGCGGCGGGCCGGGTCGTGTCGAGGGTTTCGAGAAAGGCTTCTATGCCCGCCCTACCGTGTTCTCCAACGTGAACACTTCGATGCGCATCGCTCAGGAAGAAATCTTCGGCCCGGTGCTGTGCCTGATCGCCTACGAGACAGTGGATGAAGCGGTGGCCATCGCCAACGACACGGTCTATGGGCTGGGGGCGCACGTGCAAAGCCAGGACCTGCAACAGGCTCGTGCCGTGGCCTCGCGGATCCGCGCCGGTCAAGTGCTCCTCAACTACCCGGCCTGGAACCCGATGGCACCGTTCGGCGGCTACAAACGCTCCGGCAACGGGCGCGAGTACGGGGTGCAAGGGTTTGAGGAGTATCTGGAGACCAAGGCAATTGTCGGGTTTGGCGCGGAGTAAGCCCGCCAGCGGACGTTTCAGCCGGAATCGCCTTCACACTGATCGTGCCCACGCTCTGCGCTCATCGCTACACAAGTCCTTATGCAGGACTGATCGTGCCCATCGGAGCGATGGGCACGATCAGTGTTTGACAGACTTGTGTATAACAATGAGCGCTCTGCGTGGGTATGCCGCCCGGGACGCACAGATGTTTCAGTGCCCGGCACAATCCTGCGGCCCAAAAAAATGCCAGGCACATGGCCTGGCATTGATACCCGCAACAGCAACCGTCAGAACGGCAGCTTCATGCCTGGCGGCAGTTGCATGCCGGCGGTCATGGAGGCGGTCTTTTCCTGGCTGGCCTGTTCGATCTTGCGCACGGCGTCGTTGACGGCGGCGGCGATCAGGTCTTCCAGCACTTCCTTGTCTTCCTGCATCAGGCTGTCATCCAGATTGATGCGCTTGACGTCATGACGACCAGTCATCACCACGCTCACCAGACCTGCGCCCGATTGACCGGTGACTTCCGCGTTGGCCAGTTCTTCCTGCATCTTGGCCATTTTTTCCTGCATTTGCTGGGCCTGCTTCATCAGGCCAGCCATGCCACCTTTCATCATGGGATATCTCCTCGAATATGGATGGTTCGTTTGCGCAGCGCGCGAAGCGCCGTGCAGTCAGTTATTGAGTCTGCGCTGCCGGAGCATCCACAGGCTTGATCGTATCTTCTCGAATCATCGCGCCAAACTGCTGCAGCATCTGCTGAATGAACGGATCGGCATGAATCGAGGCCTCGGCCTGGCGCTGGCGCTCGGCACGCAAACGCGATGCGGCCTGGGCAGGGGTTTCCTGCTCGGGCTTGATCAGCTCGATAGACAGATTGATCGTGCGGCCCGTGAACTGGTTCAACGCGTCGTTCAGACGACGCTGCTGGGTCGAGTTGAACAGTGCGCTGTGCGCCGGGTCGAGGTGCAGCAACCAGTGATCGCCCTCCTTGCCCATCAGCGTACAGTTGGCGGCGATGCTGCCGGTCATACCGGAGATTGGCAAGCCGGGAAACATCTCCAGCCATTCCAGCGCAAGGCCCGTGGCGGGCATGGCGGCAGGCGTCGGCTCGGGTTCGACCGGTTCGGCGTCACCGACGCTCTCATGCGCCAGCTCGTCCAGGTAAGCGTAGGACGCAGGGTCGATGTCCACATCCGGCTCGACATAGTCATCGTCCGGTGGCGGCTCGTCGTCGCGGTCCATGGGGGCTGACAGATACGCCGCGTCCGGAATGGCTTCGAGCATGGCTGGCGTGACAGCCTGCTCGGCAACCGGCTGGGGTTCTTCGGCAGGCTGTTCCTGCGCCTGTTGTTCCTCGACCTGCGGCGCGTCCGGTACGGGACTTGCGGGCGCAGGCGTCGGCATCGGCGTCAGATCAGGTTGTTCGCCGAGGGTTTCCAGAACGGGTTCGGCAACCGGCGCTTCGGCGGGCTCAGCGACAGGCTCAGGTATCACATCGGCAACGGGCGTTTTCGGCTCGTTCCAGGGCAGATCGATTTCTTCGGCAGGCGCTGGAGGCGCGGGTTGAGCCTGTTCAGGCTCAGGCTTCACCGACGCAGCTTTGACCGGAGCCGGTTCAGGCGCGGGCACCGTCGCTTCAAAGGCGGGATCGGGCGCTGCCATCACAGGCGGTTGGGAAGCCACCGATGCAACAGGTGTCGCATCGGCCACTGCCCTTTGGGAATCAGCCGTGGCCTGGCTGATCCCCACCGGCTTTAGCGGCTGCCTCGGCGCGTTCTCGCTATCGGCCGGCCGGAACGCCAGCATGCGCAGCAGCACCATCTCGAAACCGCCACGCGGGTCGGGCGCCAATGGCAGGTCACGTCGGCCGATCAGGCCCATCTGATAATAGAATTGCACGTCTTCGGCCGGCAGCGCCTGCGCCAGAGCGAGGACGCGATCACGGTCGCCGTGACCGTTGTCGACACCCTCGGGCAGCGCCTGGGCAATCGCCACGCGGTGCAGCACGTTAAGAATTTCCGAGAGCACACCGTTCCAGTCTGGCCCCTGCTCGGCCAGATGGCGCACGGCTTCGAGCACGCCACGTGCATCGCCTTCCAGCAACGCGGTCAGCACGTCGAACACCTGACCGTGGTCCAGCGTGCCAAGCATGGCGCGCACATCGGCAGCCATGACCTTGCCTTCACCGAAGGCAATCGCCTGATCGGTCAGGCTCATGGCGTCGCGCATCGAACCATCGGCGGCGCGGCCCAGCAACCACAGCGCGTCGTCTTCGAACGGCACGTTCTCGACCCCCAGCACGTGGGTCAAATGCTCAACCACACGTTCCGGCGTCATGTTCTTCAGGGAAAACTGCAGGCAGCGCGACAGAATGGTCGCGGGCAGCTTCTGCGGATCGGTCGTCGCCAGGATGAACTTGACGTAGGGCGGCGGCTCTTCAAGCGTCTTGAGCAAGGCATTGAACGAGTGACTGGACAGCATGTGCACTTCGTCGATCAAGTAGACCTTGAAGCGTCCGCGACTCGGCGCGTACTGCACGTTGTCGAGCAATTCACGGGTGTCTTCGACCTTGGTACGGCTGGCGGCGTCGATCTCGATCAGGTCAACGAAACGACCCTCATCGATCTCCTTGCACACCGAACAGACGCCGCAAGGCGTTGAGGTAATGCCGGTTTCGCAGTTCAGGCATTTGGCAATGATGCGCGCGATTGTGGTCTTGCCGACACCGCGTGTACCGGTGAACAGATAGGCGTGATGCAGGCGCTGGCTGTCGAGCGCGTTGATCAGGGCCTTCAACACATGTGTCTGGCCGACCATTTCGCGGAACGAGCGCGGACGCCATTTACGTGCAAGAACCTGATAACTCATTGAAAACCGTCGCGACTGGTAAGCGGAAGACCGCCAATGCTAGCCGAGCAGGGACAAAATTGCATCCGGTGTCCTGCTTATTGTGGCCTGACGGCCGAATTTGCCGGTTCGTGAACATGTTTTCATCAATAGAGGCTGTTCGCGCTGTAGCAATAGCGTCATATTCCATCGCTACGCTCGCCTGAAATCTTTGGTAACACATAATTCAGACAGGTATTCGCGATGACCGACCGACCCGACGACGAGTCCACCCTCCACCCCAGCCGTCGTCGCTTTCTGGGCGGCATGGCAGCATTGGGCGCAGGCGTTACGCTCAGCAGTTACGTCACCGCCGGTGAAAAGCCACCTGCTGCAGCCGAGAAGCACCTGACCGGCGCAGCACTGGACAAGGCACTGCGCGACAACGTCAAGACGGTCGTGGTGATCTACGCGGAAAACCGCAGTTTCAACAACCTGTTCGGCAACTTTCCAGGCGTTGAGAAGCCGCTGTCTTCCCTCAAGGCCGCAGATTATGAACAGCGCGACCGCGATGGAAGCTTGCTGAGCAAACTGCCGCCCGCCTGGGGCGGCGTGCTGCAGGTCGGTCCGCAGAGCGTCGATGGCGTGACCTATACGGCTGGCGTGCAGTTTCAGGAAAACCTGCCCAACGCGCCCTTCCCGCTCAAGGGTCCGAACAATGAAGACCTGCCGCTCAGCCTGGTCACCCGTGACCTGTGGCATGTGTTCTATCAGAACCAGATGCAGATCAACGAAGGCAAGAACGACCGCTTCGTGGCCTGGGCCGATTCCGGCGGACTGACCATGGGCCAATATGCGCAGACGCAATACTCACTGCGACTGTGGGACGTGGCGAAAGAATTCGTGCTGTGCGACAACTTCTTTCAGGGCGCTTTCGGTGGCTCGTTCCTCAACCACCAGTACCTGATTTCAGCGACGGCGCCGATCTATCCCGATGCCGCCAACTCGCCCGCCAAGTCGCAGATCGCCACGCTGCAAAGCGACAACCCGGAAGACCCGCGCCTCAAGCCGCTGGACAAGTCCCCAGCCAGCGCCATGGAGGGGCCTCCGCAATTTGGCCCCAGCGCGATTACCCCGGATAACTACGCGGTCAACACCCTGGCCCCGCCCTACTGGCCGACCTGGCTGCGCGACCCGCAGAACCCCGACTATTCAAAACCGGATCTGGCCAACGTGCTGGTGCCGCAGAATCACGAGCACATTGGCGACAAGCTGTCGAAGAAAGATATCGACTGGGCATGGTACGCAGGCGCCTGGCAGGTCACGCTGGATGAATTCAAGGATTCCACCGGTATCCCGAAGATCCCCAACTTTCAATACCATCACCAGCCGTTCAACTACTTCGTAAAGCAAGGCCCGCAGAACCCTGCCGAGCGTAAACGCCGGTTGCGTGATGGTGGCCTGGGTGACGAAGCGAGCACCAATCGTTTTCTGGCCGATGCCGAAGCAGGCAAGCTGCCCGCCGTTACCTTCTATAAGCCTCAGGGCAACCTGAACATGCACGCAGGCTATGCCGACGTGGCGTCGGGCGACCGACATATAGACCGTGTGGTCAAGGTGCTGCGCAACAGTCCGCAATGGGAAAACATGGTGATTGTGATCACCATGGATGAGAACGGCGGCTGGTGGGACCACGTTGCACCGCCCAAGGGCGACCGTTTCGGCCCCGGCACACGTGTTCCGGCGCTGGTCATCTCACCGTTTGCCCGCAAAGGCACGGTCGACCACACCGTCTACGACACCGCGTCGATCCTGCGCCTGATCACTCGCGTTCACGGCCTGGAAAAGCTCGACGGCCTCAAGCGTCGCGACGACGCAATGGTCGCCCGGGGCCAGCAGCCCATGGGCGATCTCACCAACGCCTTGCAATTCAGCAACCATCACAAAGCCTGAATCGGCTGTCAGGCCTGAGCCTTGTCCAGTTCCAGAGCGGTCCGCTTCGACCCTCTGGACTCGGGCAGGGACGCCACGTACACCGTGCGTGACGGGAAGGCAAAACGCACATCCATGTCGGCAAACGCCTCCATGATTTCCAGATTGATCGTCTGCTGCACGTCCATATAGACGTTGTAGCTGGGGTCGAGCACGATGTAGACCGTCTCGAATTCCAGCGACGTCTCGCCAAAACTGCGGAAGTGCGAACGGTCGAAACGCGCGTTTTTCAGGCGGCGAATGATCTCTTCGACCTTCTTCGGTACTTCACGCACCTGGTCAACGGAACAGTCGTAGGTCAGCCTGAAATCGAAGACGATGCGCCGCTCCTGCAGCCGCTTGTAGTTTTGAATGGTGCTGCCGATCATGTCGGCATTGGCCATGACGATCTGCTCGCCGCCCAGGCTGCGAATACGCGTGGTCTTCAGGCCTACGTGCTCGACGGTACCTGAAAGCGAACCCACGACAATGAAGTCGCCAATCTCGAACGGTTTATCCACCGCAATGGCCAGCGAGGCGAAGACATCGCCGAGAATGTTCTGCACCGCCAGCGCCACGGCGATACCGCCCACGCCGAGGCTGGCCACAAACGCCGTGATGTTGACCCCGACGTTGGACAGCATCGCCATCAGCACCGTGGCCCACAACAGCACCTTCGCGCCCCAGAGGCTCAAGGTCGCCAGCGCACTGCCTTGAAAGGTGCTGGTGGTGCTGTGACGCGCGAAGTAGCGATACAGCGCCAGCGCAATCGCCCGATTCGCCCATAGCCCGACCTGCAGCGCAGCGACCACGAACCACAGGCTGCTGACGCGCCCGAGCCAACGCTCCGGCAGATCGAGCATGCCAACGCCGATCAGCAGTGACGCCAGCAATATCAGCGTATTGCTGGTGCCGGATAACACCTCGACGGCGATATAACTCAACTGCGCGTTGGGCGCAGATGAACGCGTGCGGATCTTGCGCAATACAAAACCAATCGCACCGCGAACCAGGACGAAGCTCAGCGTCGAAGCGACGATGGCCAGAATCCAGTTCGCCAGTGAAATGCCTAAAAATTCCGATTCGGTGAAAAAAAGGATGATGTCATGTTCCATTCGGTCCTCCGGCTGCATAGCTGCGAGACGCCCGACCGAAAAGCCTTTGACACCCGCAGCGACCTGATATGCCCCTTGCCGTAACACGGTTTCAAGCGACGCGTAGGGTTTTAGGTGGTCTGCTGACGCGAGTGTTCAGATTATTTGCCAACTTCGTGCGCCAGCACTGATTTTTCAGACGCGAGGCGTTGAAGGGAATGCAACAGGAAATTGGGATTCGAGAGGTAAAGCTGCGTCGAGGACCGACAGAGGTTCGTTAAGGTGGTGCCCCCACCAGCCACACCCCGGCACACAATGTTCCCGCTGTGGCTGCTTCCTTCCGGATCTGACCAGGTTCACGGGTAATCGTTGCGGGGGGACCGATGGG
>Ga0065712_10068151_pt1 | contig 13808 bp, 11 predicted proteins | sample MisRhiReplicate1_FD_59099 | JGI IMG/M metagenome (GOLD analysis project Ga0065712, IMG submission 59099) | Miscanthus rhizosphere microbial communities from Kellogg Biological Station, MSU, sample Rhizosphere Soil Replicate 1: eDNA_1 v3... | ecosystem: Host-associated > Plants > Roots >...
GGGCGCGAGTCGCGTGATGCCGCCGTCGAGAAACTGAGGCAGCAGTACGCACCGAAGGTCGCGCGTCTGCAGGAGAAAGCGCGCAAGGCCGAAGAAGCGGTCGGCAAGGAACAGCAACAAGCGTCGCAGCAGAAACTGCAGACCGCTGTGTCGATCGGCGCCACGATGCTCGGCGCGTTGATGGGACGACGTGCGGTGTCGCTGTCCACACTCGGACGTGCGACCACGGCGGCCAGAGGCGTCGGCCGTTCGGCAAAGGAAACTGAGGACGTTGCGAAAGCGCAGGTGCGCCTTCAGGAGGCGCAAGCGGAACTCGCCGCGCTCGAGGCCGAACTCCAGCAGGAAGTTGCGGCACTCGAAGGCGGCGCATCAGGCGGGGTCGCACTCGAGACCATCGAGATCAAGCCGAAGCGAGGCGGCGTGGACATCCGGATCGTCGCGCTCGCCTGGAAGCCGATCCCTTAGTGCGCGGCGCAGGAACCGCCGAGCGGTTTCACCGACACGACGGTGTACTGGCCAAGCGGACCTCGTTCAATTTCGACCTTGGTCTTCTCCTGGGACTTGCTATCGCGCCCGTGCTCTGGATCAACCTTGGTCTCGCCCTGCACGGTGACCTCGGCATCCTTGTGCCCCGGCTTCACAGCAGCCGCGGCGACCTGGACACGTTGACCAACGTACGACGTCAGGCTGACGTTTCCTGGCATCAAGACATAGGTTGACGCCACGCCGGCAGCCGCGCGATCGCCCTTGTCTCCCTTGTCGCCCTTCGATCGCGTCTCTGCGGTGACCGTTCGATTGTCTTTGTCACGATCGACCTTCACCTTCGCCTCATTGGTGACGTTCTCGCCGATCGCGTCAACAGTGCCGACGAGCATGTAAGCGCCGGTCTGAGTCTCCTGACGCAGGCATCCGGTCATGCTCACGACCTGCGCTTCGTCGCCTTCGATCTTCGTCCGCGACTTGACGGTCGTATCTTGCGCGGCGCTCAAGCTCGTGCCGACTACCAACAGAACCGCAGCGCCGTAAATGGTCAGCCTCATGGGTATTCCTCTCCTCAGCTGTTCATCGACTCACGCTCTGTTGGGTGCAGAAATCATTCCTCCCAAAACGGCCACGATCAGCGCATCTGTTGCGTCACGAGACTAATTAGGGTGTAGGTAGGGTCCGCCTTCAGGCGGAGCGGGACTTAGTTGAGCGTCCAGAGCGCGAGCGTAGAGACATCCTTCACGAACACGCGGTTTCCAGAGATAACCGGTTGCGCCCATGTAGCCGAGTTGGCAACGGTGTATCGCTTCAGCTCTTGAAACGCGGACGCATTCACCCTTCCGACGACGAGCTCGGCATCGTCTTCGAGCGAGAAGACAAGATTGCCGGCGCGGACGATCGCGGCGTTCTCGGCCGCGCGCGGCATGCCGGTCCAGACCGTCTTGCCGCTCTTCACGTCGAGCAGAAAATATTGACCGCGATTACGATGCGACAGCCCGAAGAGCGTGTCACCAACCAGCACGCCATTCGACATATACAGAGACACGCCTTCGTTCTGCCACGCGTTCTCGGTCGTCCACTGATCGCCTTTCCTGACCAGCCGGAACGCTGCGGTCGGGTCCTGATAGCCGGCAACGATCACGGTGTTGCCGAGAACCAGTGGGGTGATGATGTTCTGTGTGTACTCGGTCTTGAACGGTCGGCGCCACAACAGGCGTCCGTCGGCGGCTGACACACCGATCACGTTGTCTTGACTGAGCGTGATGATCTGACGAACGCCATCGACGTCTGCCGCGAGCGGCGATGCGTACGATGGTCCATCGCCGGTCCACGACCACTTCACGTCGCCGGTGTTCGCATCGAACGCGGTGAGCGCGCCCTGATCGTGTCCGCCAACGTTCACGATGACGAGTCCGCGATCGACAAGCGGTGAGGCCGATGTGCCGTAGAGCGGCAGCACCTTCCCCGCCGGCTTCTGCCAGAGTTGTTTACCACTGGCGGCATCGAATGCCGTGACAATGCCGCCCATGCCGAGCGTGTAGAGCCGCCCATTCGCGAATGTCGGTGTCGCCTTCGGACCTGGTCCGTGCGCCGACGCGGCCGGGTTGACCGTGACTGGTGCGGCATAGCGTGTCTGCCACACCGATTTGCCGGTCGCAGCGTCGAACGCCTGCATCACTTCGTTCGTGCCCTGGCGCGTGAACGTGTAGATGCGTCCGCCAATCAACACGGGTGAGGCATGGCCCTCACCCACTTCCACCTTCCATCGCGGCGTCAGCCGATCGGGCCATGCTTTCGGCTCGACGAATGACGCGATGGCACCGTCGCGATTTGGTCCTCTGAACTGCGGCCAATCGGGACCAGCACCCTGTGCACCGAGAACCGTGAACAGAGACACCGCGAACACCGGAACCAAGAACACCGGAACCGCGAACACGAACCTGGAACGTGGAACTCGGAACATGGAACTCAGTGTGTCCCGACCGGCGTCTCGCGATTGAGCCAGTCTTCCCACGCGTTCGCGTTGAAGGGACGACCGAGGAAATCGCGCACCAACGTGGCTGCGGGCTTCGAGCTGCCGGGCGCAAAGAGCGTGTCTCGATAGCGGCGCGCGCTGCCCGCCGCCGAGAGGTTGCTCTTGTCGAAACCAGTGAGCAGGTCCTTCGCGATCACCAGCGACCACATGTAGGTGTAGTAGGCGCTGGCGTATCCCGGATTGGCCAGGTGCGTGAACCCCAACTCGCGGTAGGTGCCGTCTACGTGCGCGTAGGGCAGATAGCGGTTGTGAATTTCCTTGAACAACGCCGTCGCATCCACCCGCTTCGGATCGCGATCGTGCAACGACAGCGACACGCGCGCGAACACCATCTGCCCGCGGACGTCGAGCCCCTGTCCAAACTCGCTGGCTCGCCGCATCTGCGTCACCAGCCGCGCCGGAATCGGCTCACCGGTCTGATAGTGCGTGGCGAAGGTCGCCAGCGTCGCCGGATCCCAGATCCACTCCTCGAGCATCTGCGACGGCGCTTCGACGAAATCGCGCTCGAGATGCGTGCTGCTCATGCCGTACCACGCGCGATGGCCCCCGACAAGGCGATGCACGATGTGGCCGAACTCGTGAAAGAGCGTACGGACCTCGTCGTGTGTCATGAGGCCCGGATCGTCTGCGCGTCCACCCGACAAACTGGCGACGAGAACCACTTCGGGAATGTGCTTGTCCGCGGCTCCCTGACGGATGGTGCTGGTGAACGCGTTGGAGGATTTGCCGGCGCGGGGATAGAGATCCAGATAGAGCCGCCCAACCAACCGATCGCCGTCGAGCATCTCGTAGACGCGCACCGAGGGATGCCACACCTGGACGCTGGCCGCCGGACGATACGTCACCGCGAAGATCCGGCTCGTGACATCGAGCACGCCTTGCAGCACGCGATTGGCCGCAAAGTACGGGCGAATCGTCTGCGAGTCGAACGCATAACTCTGACGACGAATCTGCTCAGCGTAGAACGGCCGGTCCCACACGTTCAACGTGCTGCCCGGTACGGCGTCACGCTTGGCCTTGAGCAGCTCGTCGTACTCGGCCATCGACTTTCGTCGCGCCGCCGCGACGACGCGATCGATGAACGCAGAGACGGTCTTCACATCACCCGACATCCGAGAGGCCATGTCATAGCTCGCCCACGACGGGTAGCCGAGCAGCCGCGCGATCTCCGCACGGACGGTCAGCATCTTCGCGAGCACCGCCACATTCTCCGGATACGCCACGGTGTTCGACTCGATGTACATCCGCTTGCGCAGTTCCTCGTTCGTCGCGTAGGTGAGCACCGGTCGCGCATCGACGATCTCGCCGGTCAAGGTGATCGCGCCTGACGCATCCGGTTTGTGCCGCGCGATGAAGTCAGCCGGCAAGCCATCGAGCTCTTTGGCGCTCGCGACCGTGAACCGGCGGCCACGCTCGCGGATGTTGCGCAGGTACTCGTTCATCAGCATCGTCAGCTCGTCGCGCAATCCCTTGAGCCGTGCGCGAGTGGCTTCGGGGCGATCGACGCCCAGCCGCCGCAATTCGCGTATCGTTCGCTCGACGTAGAAGCGCGTCTCCGCGTCAGCGCCGTCGAGCCGCATCTCCTGCATCGCACGGAACACGTCAGGCCGCAATGTGAGGTCGGCTTCGAGCGCGTCGGCCTTGCGCTCGAGATCATCGCCGGCCTTGCGCATCGCCTCGTCCGGATGCACCGAGCCCATGATCCCGGCCGTGGCGCTGGCTGTGCGGATCTCGTTGATGAGTTCGTCGTACGGTTCGAGCGTGTTGGTGATCGTTCGCGGGCCTTTCACCGCAACGAGATCGTTCAGGAGCTCCTGCGCGCGCGCGAGCCGAGCGTCAACCGCCTTCTGCATCGACGCAACGTCGGTGAGGCCCGAAGTGAAGGAAGAGTCAACGGCTTCGCGAGCGAACGCGGCTGGTGTGACAGGTGTCTGCTGCCCGGAGACCGTTCCGCCGACGATGTATGCCGCGACGAGCGTACAAAGGAACGGCCGCCACGTGTGGCGGCCGCGAACCGGAACGTGAACACGAACCGAGAAGCGAGACCGAAGAAGCGTGAACGACATGTCCGTTACGCCGAACACTCTCCGTCCATCACTTCGGGAGCGAATGCCTGTGTCTCACCCAGGTCCACGAAATCCTGATCGGTCGTCTCGTTCGGCAGGAGCTGCGCCAGATCCTTGAGCACTTCGGTCGCCGTCGCCGGCGGAATACGGCGGAAGAACGCGCCGAGCTCCTCATCCCCTTCGCGCTTCGCTTTGTAGAGACCAAGCAGACGCTCGAGCGCATCGGTCAGGCGATGCACGGGGACCTTCGACACAACCTTGCCGAAGTGCGCGACACCCTCATCCGTCGCGCCGCCGCCGACCAGCACGAAGTACTGCGGCACGGCGCGGCTGCCGACCTTGCGGACGCTGCCCTGGAATCCGATCGATCCGATGTGATGCTGACCGCAGCCATTCGGGCAGCCGCTGATCTTGATGTGACCCGACGGCACCATCTCCACGAGATCCGAGCGCGTGCTCAGGAACTCGGTCAGCGTGCGGCCAAGACCACGCGACTGCGTGACCGCAAGACGGCAGCTCTCGGCACCGGGACAGCTCACGACGTCGCCGAGCGTTCCCGCATCCGGCGCCGCAAGACCTGCGGCCGCGAGACGCTGATAGAACGGCTCGACCGATGACGTCTTCACCCATCGATACAACACGTTCTGATCGACGGTGAGCCGCATCGATCCGTCGCCGTAGGCCTCGGCGAGATCGGCGAGCACACGCATCTGCCCGGCGGTGAAATCGCCAAGCGGCAAACGAACCGTGACGTGGCAATACCCCGCCTGCTTCTGCTTGCTGACGTTGCTGCGCATCCAGCGCACGTAGCCGTCGGGCAGCGCCGCGAGTCGCACCGTGCCTGGCATGATGCCCGGGCCACTAACCGGTGTGCTCGCTGCCGCAGCGACAGCCTGCAACGTCGGCGGAAGCGCAGGCACCCAATCGGGCGCCGTTTCTGACGCGGGTGGCGACTGCGGATCGAACGGCAGCCGGGCGCCACCCGATTGCTTGAACTCTGTGAGCGCTTCCTCGTACTTCTGACGGAAGCCGTCCCACGTCAGCGTCCTGATCGTGAACTTCAGACGATTGCGCGATTTGTGCTCGTAGTCACCAAACCGGTGGAACACACGCACCACTGCCTCGGCGACGTTGAACATCTCTTCGACCGGCAGGAAGTCGTAGAGCACATACCCGCTCACCGGCAGAATCGATGTGCCGCCGGCAACGGTGACGCGGAACCCGCGTTTGCCATCGACGATGCGCGCGCGCCAGCCAATGTCGTTAATCGATGCAACGGCGTGATCCTCGGTGCAGCCCTCGAACGCGATCTTGAACTTGCGCGGCAGGTTGCCCGACAGCGGATGCCGCAGGAAGTATCGCGTCATCGCTTCGGCGTACGGCGTGACGTCAAAGATCTCCGACGCTGACGTGCCGGCATACGGACAGCCGGTGATGTTGCGCACCGAATTGCCGCACGCCTCGCGCGTCGTCATACCCTCGTCGGCGAGCGCCCGCATGACTTCTTCGACGACATTGAGCTTCACGAAGTGGAACTGAATGTTCTGTCTCGTGGTGATGTGACAGAAGCCGCGTGAATGCCGCGCCGCCACACCGGCCAGCGCACGCATTTGCGAGGACGTGACAATGCCCTGCGGTGCCTTGATCCGCAGCATCTGCACGCCGTCCTGGCGCTGCCCGTACGTCCCGCGCACGAGCCTGAATCGACGCCAGTCGTCCGGCGAGATTTCGCCGCGCTCGTACTTGCCGAGGACGTCGACGAACTCGTCGATGTCGTGCTCGCTGGCAAAGTCGAGACGCGCGCGCCCCATCGTGTTCGCATCAACTCCGGCCATACTTCACCTCGTCCGCGGCCGCATCAGATGTAGTGTCCGGCTTTAGCCGGACCAATGCGTCGCGAACTTGAACCACTTCCCCAACGACGACGACGCCGGGAATGCCCTCCGGCGGTGCAACAGATTCCACCTCAGCGAGACGCCCGGTCCACGTCCACTCATCGGCCGTGGAGGCGCCGCACACAATCGCCGCGCGGGTCTCACCCGACCAGCCGTGCGCGATCAACCGTGTCGCAAGCTCGCCGCGATGCATGAGACCCATCATCGACACCAGTGTGACGCTGTGCGGACGAATCGCCTCGAGCGTCCCTTCGAGCGCATCACCAGTCTGGCCGGCCAGCACCAGGAACCCCGACGCGATACCACGATGCGTCACAGGAATACCGGCGATTTCGGGCGCCGCCACTGCCGTCGTCACACCAGGGACGACCTCGAACGGGATTCCCGCGTGCGCTAACGCGAGCGCTTCTTCTGCTCCCCGGCCAAACACGAACGGGTCGCCACCCTTGAGCCTGACCACGCGTTTGCCCTGCCGAGCCGCGCGAATCATCAGCTTGTTGATCGTGTCCTGCTTGACGCTGGCACGGCCAGCGCGTTTGCCGACACAAAAACACGGCGCGGCGGTGAGCTGCCGCAATGCCTCGGCATCCACGAGCGCATCGTAAAGGACAAGGTCAGCCTCTTGGACGCGCTTCAACGCGCGGACGGTCCATAGCTCTGGATCGCCCGGTCCTGCACCCACTAACGAGACTCGCCCTATAGTCAACGCCCAACTCCCAAAGCTATTTCGATTCGTAGAGTCGATTCAGCGTTTCAAGCAATAGCGGGCGACGGCGGTCAATCGGCACACCGTCCTGCTTCCAACTCCGTCGCGCTTCATCAGCTGCCGACATCCACTCGTCGAGATCGCCCGGCAGCCACGCATCGAGCGCTTCGCGCAGCAGACCTGCGAGTGCCGGCGCCCGACCGTCGGTCGAGATGGCGATCGTCACACCATCGCGACGGACCACGCCTCCCGCGTACGCGGTCGCATGCGGCGGATCATCGACGGCATTCACGAACAGCTGCCGCCGCTCTGCGGCCATGAGCACCTGGCGATTCACCTCGGGTGGCGCGGCCGCGATCACGTACCACGCGCCCTCGAGATCCGCCTCTTCGAAGCGTCGCCGCTCGAGCGTCACGCCATGCTGCTCGAGTTCGGGTCGAATGTCCGGCGCGACGACCGTCACGTGCGCGCCTTCAGCGATCAACCCGTGAAGCTTCCCCGCCGCCACGCGTCCTCCGCCAACGAGCACGACCTTCCGGCCGGTCAGTCGCAGGAACGCGGGATACATCAGGCATTCACGGTCTGCGGCGCGACGACTTTCTCGAAGTCGGCGAGGCCGCGACCGATACGCACCGGCCGCTCGACGCGGTCCTGCATCACTTCAGCCGTCTTGTATCCGTTGCCAGTAATGCAGACGACCACTGACTCATTCGGTTTGATCACGCCGCGCCGCACGAGCTGACGCGTCGCCGCGAGCGTGGTGCCACCCGCCGGCTCGGTGAAGATGCCTTCGGTGCTCGCGAGCAGCTGAATCGCGTCAAGGATCTCCTCGTCGGTCACCTTCGCGCCCGTGCCGCCAGTCTCTTTGACGACCTTCACGACCTGGAAACCATCAGCGGGGTTGCCAATCGCGAGCGACTTGGCGATCGTGTCGGGCTTGACCGGCTCAGGAAAATCTTCACCGGCTTCGAGTGCGCGCACGACCGGCGCGGAGCCTGCCGGCTGCGCGGCATGAATGTGCGGCAGCGTGCCGTCCACGAGACCGACTTCGCGCATCTCGCGCAGCCCTTTGTAGATGCGCGGCAACAGCGTGCCACCCGCAACCGGCGAGACGATGTGATCGGGATAGCGCCAGCCAAGCTGCTCGACGATCTCAAACCCCATCGTCTTGGCGCCTTCAGCGTAGTAGCTGCGCAGGTTGATGTTCGCGAAGCCCCAGCCGTACCGATCCGCGATCTGCGTGCACAGTCGATTCACGTCGTCATAGTTGCCTTCGACAGCGATGACGTGCGGACGATAGATCGCGGCACCAAGAATCTTCGCGGGCTCGAGATCGTATGGGATGAAGACGTAACACGGTAGACCGAGACGCGCGGCGTGCGCGGCAACGCTCCCCGCGAGATTCCCGGTGGATGCGCAGGAGAAGACGGGGAAATTGAATTCGACGGCTTTGGACGCCGCCACCGACACGACGCGATCCTTGTACGAGAAGGTCGGATGATTGACCGAGTCGTCCTTGATGTAGAGCTCCGAGAGACCCAGTTCCTTCGCCAGACGCGTTGCTCGCACGAGGGGCGTGAACCCCGAGTAGAAGCCGGTGCGTGGCTCCTCTACTGGAAGCAGTTCGAGATAGCGCCAGAGCGATGGCGGACGTGACTCAATCACCTGACGCGTCATCACCTTACGAATGGCGTCGTAGTCGAACGAGACCTCGAGCGGCCCCATGCATTCACTGCACACGTAGGAAGCCGCGAGCGGATACTTGGCCCCGCACTCGTGACAGGTCAGTCCGACGACGAAACTCATATCTCCCTCACCCAATCCGCAAATGCCCAGTGCTCAAGGCTCAATGCCCAATACTCAACGCCGGTGTGGGCGTCGTCTGATGGACATTCAACCTTCGAATCGTCGCGTCGACGCCGGCGCGCGCATACAGCGACGTCAACAGCTGCTCGACACGTCCGGCGTCTCGCCTGACGAGCAACGCGACTGATGGTCCAGCCCCGGACAGGAAGGCACCGAGGACATCTGGATCGTCAATCGCCAGAACCTCACCGAGGAGCGGCACAAGCGACGCGCGCGCGGGTTGATGCCAGCGATCACGCACCGCCTCCCGAATGCGGTCGTACTCACCGTGTTGCAGCGCGTGCACCAGCGAGAGCACGCGTTGCAGATTGAAGATCGCGTCGGCGCGCGAGACGTGATCGGCCAGGGCCGCCCTGGCCTTCGCCGTCGCGAGACCGACCGCTGGCGTCGCGACCACCAACTGCACGTCCTCGGGCCACATCCACCGCATGGCCACCGGCTCACCCTGCTCGACCTGCAGCACGGAGTTCAGCCCACCAAAGAGAGCCGGTGCCGCGTTATCCGCATGCCCTTCGAGCATCGTCGCGACACCGAGCAAGACGTGGTCGTCAACGGGCTCGGTCACACGCTCGAAGAGCCTGAGTCCGGCAACGGTTGCGGCCGCGCTACTGCCAAGACCGGCCGCCATCGGAATGTCGCTCTTGACCTCGACCTCGACCGAAGGCGCCCGAACACCCGTCCGCCGCGCGATAGCTTCGAAGGCGCGCTCGACCGCGTTCTGTCCTCTGACCTGTGGAGTGCTCGTCGTTACGGTCAGGCGCGCCGCGCCGTCATCGCGAACACTCACGATGCGCGCGCGCAGGTACAACTGAACGGCGACGCCGAGAGTATCGAAGCCGCCACCAAGATTGGCGACCGAACCGGGCACCACCACTTCGCCCCTGATTGTGCTGGACGTTACCTCGCTAGGGGTCTTAAGTGACACGAAACAAAAACGATATCACGAATTACCGCTGACGAGCATGGGTAGGGCGAGTGGCGGAACTGCATGCCATTCGGTCTTGCTGATCTCGGCAAGTGCCGCATGGAGTTGGGCTTCCGCGCAGGGCTCGAGGGTGATCACGAAGGGCAGCTGGTCCTTCGGATAGCCCGGTTCCTGCAGAAGCGCGTCCAAATTGACCCCCTGGCGGGCCAACGCCGCGGCAATGAACGCCAGGATCCCTGGCTTGTCGTGGACCACGAACCGCAGGTAATAGGGCATCGGCGGAGGGGCCGCCGGCGACCCGGGCAGCCACTCTTCAACTTCATGCCGGCGCCGTTCGGCGGTCAGCGACAACAGATCGGAAACGACTGCCACCGCAGTTGCGAGCCCACCTGCACCGGCTCCGCTGAAGCTCGTTTCCCCGCCGTACTTTCCGTAAATACTCACGAAGTTGTTGGCGCCTTCGTTGCGCCCGAAGCTCGAACCCTGCGGCACGAGCGCCGGTCCGACCCACGCATGAAAGCTGTTGTCCACGATCTGCGCGCGCGAGACCTGGCGGATCGTGCAGCCGAGGCGATTGGCGTACTGGAAGTCGGCGGTGGTGAGCGATCGAATCGTGCGCCGCGGAACCTCGCCCAACTGAAGATGCCGCCTGAACGCGACGCCGACCAGCACGACGAGTTTGGCCGCAGCATCGTGGCCATCGACGTCGGCGCTCGGATCCGCTTCGGCGTATCCGAGGCGCTGCGCGTCGGCGAGCACCGTCTCCATTGGTTCTTGCGTTGCCGACATGCGGCTGAGGATGTAGTTACACGTGCCGTTGAGAATGCCGGCCACTCCGGTCAGACGATCGCCGGCAAGCCCTTCGCGAACGCCATGAATCAGAGGCACGCCGCCCGCCACGGCCGCTTCGAAGCGCAGTTCGACACCGCGAACAGCCGCCGCTCTCAACAACTCGGGACCGTGAGCTGCAAGCAGCATCTTATTGGCGGTCACCACCGACGATCCGCGCTCGATCGCTCGACTTACCCACTCGCGGGCGGGATTCACGCCACCGACCACTTCGACGACGATGTCGGGCGCCGAAGAGAGAACCTGTTCGTAATCGTCGGTCCAGATGACAGAACCCGGCATCCACGCCGCGCGCTTTCGAGCGACATCACGGTTGAACACGTGGGTTAATTGCAGCCGTGCAGCAAGCTCTGGCCGTTCGACCAGAATCCTGGCGACGGAGGCGCCGACGGTACCAAATCCAAGAAGGGCGACTTTAAGCGCTCGTTGCGACATTGCTCTACAGTTTAATTGGTTGGTGGTTGGTGGTTGGTGGTTCGTGGTTCGTGGTTCGTGGTTCGTGGTTGGTGGTTCGTGGTTCGTGGTTCGTGGTTCGTGGTTGGTGGTTCGTGGTTGGTGGTTGGTGGTTGGTGGTTGGTGGTTGGTAATCTTGGGAATTGGCAGTTGGGCGTTGGGAGTGGTTGGTAGTTGGGCGTTGGAAGTTGGGAGTTGATGTGAGCCAATTCACCATAGGCATCATTCAAGACCACGCGGGCGCAGACCTGCAGGAGAACGTGCGCCGCGCGGAGAAACTGGTGCGCCAGGCCGCCGCCAAGGGCGCGCAGATCATCTGCCTGAAGGAGCTCTTTAGCTCGCCCTACTTCTGCAAGGCGCAGAAAAGCGACCGCTTCGACCTGGCCGAAACCGTTCCGGGCCCGAGCACGGACGCGATGCAGAAGCTCGCGCGCGAACTGGAAGTGGTCATCGTGGTGCCGGTGTTCGAGCGTCAGGCCGCGGGTGTGTATCGCAATTCGGCCGCCATCATCGACGCCGACGGATCGCTTATGGGTGTGTATCGCAAGATGCACATCCCCGACGACCCGCTGTTCTACGAGAAGTACTACTTCACGCCCGGCGAACACGACGAGCGCATCGGAAGCGCGGGCGGCTTCAAAGTGTGGAAGACACGCTACGCGACAATCGGCGTCCTCATCTGCTGGGACCAGTGGTATCCGGAGGCCGCGCGCATCACGTCACTTCTCGGCGCGCAAGTACTCTTCTACCCGACTGCGATCGGCTGGCATCCCGCTGAGAAGAAGGAGTGGGGCCAGGCGCAGGTCGATGCCTGGAGGACGATGCAGCGCGCGCATGCGATCGCCAACGGCGTCTATGTCGCGTCACCGAATCGCATCGGACACGAGGACGAGCCGGGCACCGACGGGATCACCTTCTTCGGTCATTCGTTCATCGCCGATCCGTTTGGTCGCTACCTCGCAGAGGCGGGTGAGAAGGAAGAGATTCTGATCGCGACGTGCGATACAGCACTAATCGAAGAGGTCCGTCGTAACTGGCCGTTCCTGCGTGACCGCCGAGTCGACGCGTACGCCCCAATCCTCAGCCGCTATCTCGGTCAATGACGTATCGGATGCCCGCGGAGTGGGAACGGCACCGCGCCACGTGGATTAGCTGGCCTCACCACGAGCCCGATTGGCCGGGCAAGCTCGGACCCATCCCGTGGGTCTACGCCGAGATCGCGCGCGTGATCGCCGATCACGAAAACCTCGAGATCCTCTGCGCATCCGAAGAGATTCGCGCCGGCGCGTGCGAGATCCTCGATGCGCATGCCGTCCGCCGCGATCGCGTTCGTCTCCATATCGTCCCGACCGATCGCGTGTGGTTGCGCGACTCGGCGCCCACCGGCGTACTCGATGGTTCAGGCGATCTCGTCTGGCTGAACTGGGCGTTCAATGCGTGGGCAAAATACGACAACTGGTCGCAGGACGCGAAGGTCGGCGAGGCCCTCGCCGCGATCACATCCCGTCGTCGAGTCGAGCCAGCGCGCGCTGACGGCGGCGGTCGCATCGTGCTCGAAGGCGGCGGCATCGAGGTCAATGGCGACGGGCTGATGTTGGTCACCGAGGAGTGGCTGCTCTCGGACACGCAGATACGCAACGCCGGACTCGGTCGCAGCGAGTACGAGCGGATCTTTGCTGACTGGCTAGGTATTCGCCACACGATCTGGCTTGGCGAGGGCTGCGTCGGCGACGACACGCACGGGCACATCGATGATGTGGCGCGGTTCGTCGATCACCGCACGATCGTCCTTGCTGTCGAGAGCGATCCGAGTGACGACAACTACACGCGCTCGATGGACAACCTGCGCCGTCTCGAACGCGCCGCGCAATCGCCCGACATTGGCCCGCTGCGCATCGTCCCGCTGCCCTTCCCCCGCGCGGTGATGATGAACGGCGAGCGGCTGCCGGCGAGCTACGCGAACTTCTACATCGCGAACGGCGTCGTGCTCGTGCCGACCTTCAACGATCCGAACGACCGCATCGCACTCAACACGATCGCTGAACTGATGCCATCACACCGCGTCGTCGGAATTCACGCGGTCGATCTCGTCTGGGGTCTCGGCACCTTGCATTGCTTGACGCAACAAGAGCCGGCGGGTCTATAAAGCAAGACCCGCCCTACAGCTGTCTCTGAATCCTTACGGGCGAATTGCTAGAGACACCATCATGGTGGCTCCGGGCATCGCGACGCCTGCGATCTCCTGATAGCTCTTGTCGAACAGATTGCCGCCATCGACGTACAACTCGAAGTGTTCGTCCAAACGCTTTCCGACACGCATGTCGAGCAACACGTAGTCGAACGTCCCAGTCGTGCGCGAACGGCGGCGGTATTCGACGCGCGGCGCGACGCTGAATCGCGCGGGCAGCGGAATCGCGGCCGCGGCGACGAAGGAGTGCGGCGCGTAATCGAGCACGTACTTCGACAGCTGATTCACGGCGGCTGCATTGACATCGAGCGCCGTGTACTGCGCGAGGAGCATCGGACC
>Ga0065712_10068154_pt1 | contig 13770 bp, 29 predicted proteins | sample MisRhiReplicate1_FD_59099 | JGI IMG/M metagenome (GOLD analysis project Ga0065712, IMG submission 59099) | Miscanthus rhizosphere microbial communities from Kellogg Biological Station, MSU, sample Rhizosphere Soil Replicate 1: eDNA_1 v3... | ecosystem: Host-associated > Plants > Roots >...
TCAAGAAGAAGGATGGGTTTATAGCTCATGTATTCGTTGCGAATAGCAGTGTTCATTAGAACGCTCCGTTACTCCAACGAAATTCATCAGTACGATTTAGAGTATGTACTATCGTGTCAGGAGCCAACGTAAGGAACCGACTTAAACTCTCTGAGTGAACATTAGGCAAGTCTCCTGTATTGGTCAAACTACAAATACCGTGTTCCTTTGTTGAGAAGTACACATAAGGTGGTACTTCACTTAACGAAATGCTATAACGATTCTCATCGAAATCTCTCGACTGGAACCGCGTAATGATTCGTTTCAAAATTCCTTTCAGCTTCATAAACGTAATATACCATAGTTCTTGTAAATGTCAAGTTTGACAAATGTAGAATTTGTGTTATCATCAGAAGCATGAAACGCAAGCTAGACCTTATAGAGGATAAGATCATACACCTTAAGCGCCAAGAACGAAACTTGAACATAGTTGATGTTCTTGATGATTTGTTGAAAGTTTTGCGTGAAATGAACTCACGCATGGTGACACACCAAAGTCCGCACCGTGTTAAAGGATATAACTTCGACGACGGAACATACTGGTAATGGATCAGGTATTCATAGAGGTTAAAGGTGAAAGTGGTCTTCCTTTGAACACAGACATTATGTGTGCGGCGGAAGGTTTTGAACAACTTGGCTATCGAATAAGAACGTTCGAATACACAGATGTTTGGACTGAAAAATATCGACTGTTCTATTCGAAGTGTCCGTTTATTGGCGGAATTGACACAATGAAACTGCTATTCCGCAAAGAAGATGTCCTTCCTCCGTCCATTGATTTCCCTGCTGGATTGTCTTTGGGACGATACGTGACAAAAATGTCTTTGAAGTCCGCTGTGGATTACTTTCGTCATGGAGGACCGCCCATTTTTATTAAGCCCGTTGAAACCAAATTATTTACGGGAGCATTATTACATAACTTCAGTAAAATCAACTACTTCGCACCATTTTTGGACCAAGATCCTGAATGTTGGGTGTCTCACGAAGTTAAGTTTCTATCTGAATGGAGAGGTTTTGTACATAAAGGTGAGCTTGTTGATTTGAGGCATTATAGTGGGAACTTCCGTCTTCAACCCGACTTATCATTTGCTGATACGCTTATAGAGAATGGTCCTTTTGACATTGCGGCCTACACTGTTGATCTTGGAGTGGCAGATGGCCTATCTTTGACAACAGTGGTCGTGGAATTCAACGATTTTTGGGCAATCGGCTCCTATGGCTTGGAGCCGAAAGTATATGCCCAAATGTTATCAGATCGTTATTTTGAAATTTTGGCAGGATGATGTTCCCACATACGATTTCCCTTTCTAAAATTATCCGAAGGTAACAAGTATTGTAAATTCCAATGTACGTGAAGACCGCACACTATTTTACTTTGTAGTGGGACTATGTGATCTACGGTATAACCTTTAGGACATTCTGTATAGACTCTATTCAACTTAGTAGTATCTGCCCATTTTGGGCAAGCGTTTAACTTTGCTGCTCGTCTCTTACTTTCCGCCGCTGTAAATTTTGCGCGGTTTAATTTTTTATATCTGGCTTGGCGGGCTTTACACTTAGCAGAGTTTTGTGCATAGTAATTTCTGTCTTTTGACCTAGCAATTTCTGGATTTAATTTTCTTTTTGTTGCTTTAATTTCAAGAATATTTTCTCTATTCTTCTTGTACCAGTTAGAAAATGCTTGTTTTACTTTTTGCTGGTTATTTATTCTGTATTTTTCAGCGGAAATTCTTTTAAGACGTTGACTACATTCAATACATGCTCCATTGTTTGTAAGACGTAGACGAACGTGTCCATATTTACAAGGTAGTCCTGTAAAATACCAACGCATTCTCAAGCTTTTGGCTTCTTTACGTGAGATCACCGCTGACATTTAACACTTCTCCACAGTGAGGGCAGACAGTATTATCATTTTTGAACATCACTTTTTTAATCGTACCGTTGTTGGCAGCTATGATTAATTCTTCTAACTTTTTACGAATGTATTGTGAAATGTTGAGACCGTGTTTCTCTGCAATTTTGGTGACGTTGTTTCTGAAGGTACGTGAACATTGAGTGGTTATCCACACCTTGTCTGGTAGAGGTTTCGCTTGAGGAATTATAAGATTTCCAGACTTATTTTTATTTAATGACATACTATCTCCTTTGTATAGTATTATAGCAAAAACTATAAACTAAATGCAACTTATGTGCTTGACAAATTAAAAATCTGTGCTAGGATGATTCCATGAAGGCAAAAAAGATTAGATACCCTGATGGGTTCGCCTTTGAGCGAGGGTTAGAGAACTTGGGATACTCAAGTGATTCTGAGCGACATTATCGCTCTACTTGGAGAGGATTCCCTATAAACATTTCCATTTGGTCAAAAAGTGGACGCGGAAATCCAAGTGGTTTACTGCTGTTTCAACTGGCTGACACATTTCGTCTTTTCAAACAGGTAGACATCGGTACTATCTTTGACGGAGATGAGGACGACGCGGAGGTTGATGATGAAATCGGCTGACGACATCAAAGCGGACATCGAACGGATCGGTAAGTATCACGAAAATTCCACCGCCACACGGGACTATCTGAGAGTCATTGCTGAATTGCTTCTTGACATTCGTGAGCAGTCAAAAAAGCATAAAGAGGACGTAATAGAAGTTCTTCGACACCAGAGGTTTCAATGAGATCATTTGACGACATTAAGAGAGATTGGAAAGGCACGGAAGGTTTCTTTGCGAGCCTGACAATTGGCGCAACCAATTCTTATAAGTTAGACCTTATCTATGAGTTGCTGGTGGGTCTGCATGAAAAATACGAGGGACAGAACGAGACGGTTAATCCAGTCACTCAAGTAAAACGTGATCGGAGACTAGGATGAGTAGAGAAGTCACACGTAAAGATGTAATGAAAGCTGTGCGTCGAGCACAAAAGGCTTCGATGAAGGCATCTGACGCGGCGTTTGAGGCTAATGCAATGGTTTCAACGTATTGGAAATCTCAACTTCGTCCGTGGCTAATCTCACAGGATTATAGAGAGGCATCTGGACTGGCTTATAGTCTGTCCATATCACTTTTGATGGTGTTGGAGGCAGATTTTGACAGTCCAAAAGTTTAAGGTAGTTCCTTTACAAGAATGGATCTCTCAACAGACAGTCGATGATGACATGCTCTGGAAAGGTTCGTTCGGACACCAAATGTCCTTCATTCGAGATGAATTGCAGGGACTGATCGGTGTTGGTTTGGAATATGATGATCAAGTAAAACTTGGCAAAGTCATATCTACTCACCGTTCCAAGTCCATTGTCCTACCAGTGGTTCAGTTCCATCGACGCGATTTGGGACTGCGTTTTACTCTTAGAAATAACTTCTTTGATTGGAAACTATCAGTTGAAGCTCCTCGACCCATCACAACCGACTTTGAAGGGTTATTCCACACGACTCCTCCGCTTGATCCTGACTACACAGGAAATGAATTAAGTTCTGTCTACTTTGAAGGATTTCCCAAAGAGTTTATCTTTGGGTATTATTGGGAGGACTGCCAACGTTGGTCTGCAAGTATTAGAGGAGATAAATGTCTATGGACCACCGTATTTCTGATAATGCGGTCGTTGGAATTTATTAAACCCTTTCGCTGGAGTGTAATGTCCAAGAGTAGCATATTTGCAAAAGGTGATGAGGAAAATTAAATCTGTATGGAGTACGGGCAAAACCCGTCACGGAGAGGTCATTTTAACAACGTTTCATCCGTTGGAGTATCCGATGTATGTGCGTTTAGGAAAGAATGGAAGTGCTCTCCGTCGCATCGGGCCTTCCGGTGCGTCAGGTAAACCTGTCTATTACAGAGACGCAGGACATTGGGATGTTGGAGCTATGTTTGTTGGCTCAGAACGGACATTGGTTGCATGGGAACCAGATAAGGCGAGTCCCACCCATCATCTACAAGGAACAGAGTTGTTTGAGATAACCGAGGCTGAGTGGCGAGAAGATAACGGAAGGTGGGCACCTATGGGTGATAAGGAAACTCAAGAACTTAAATACCTTCGATGGTTCTATCAGAACTGTGATTTTGGACCAGCACATGGAGACGTTATTGACGCCTTGAACGAAAGGTATGAGGAAGTGACGGGCCTTCCAGTTCCAGAGAAGTACCGGAACGATGAATAAACCTCTCAAAAAGTTTCGAGTTTACATCGACAGGGTTTATTACCTTGTCTATATTTGGCCTAGTCTAAAGACCATGAGGGATCACAGGGCCAAATTGGGATTGCCTCGCTCTAAGTGTCAGGCATGTACGTTGTTGTATGAACGACGACATGGTAAACAGATTGGAGAAATCCATTTTGTTCAAAAATGGTTCAAGGGAGAAGGATCTACTTATTACTTGATTTCCCATGAATCCGTTCATGCTGCCTTTGGATTTATGCGAGCAGCTAAAGTGGATTTTTGTAAACTTAACGATGAGTTTGATAAGTTTCGAAGTAAAGGTTCACGTTCGAGTGAAACCGAAGAAATAATTGCTGAAATTGCGAGTCAGCTTACTCATAAGATAGCTGAACGCCTTAAGCTGTAAACGGTAAACAGGGAAACCTGTTCGACGACCAGATTAAATCCTTCTGGTACAACCCTCTCTGCTAATTGCTTGGTAGTGAGGAAACCGAGCCGAATTTTACGACGGAGTGTGACCAAACTAGGCTCCTGGTCATTGAATACGTTGAAGCAATACAGAGTCTCCATAGACTTCTTGTAAACCCTTGATTCTACTGGACTTATAGATATAAGCTCACTGGAATTACGGGGAAACGTCTGTCTAATACTTGATAACTTTTGACTGTTTCAAACTGTGTACACTCAACAAGGTTTGGAATAGTTATTTTTGTGTCTTGACAAATTTCCAATTCGTGGTATTCTCAATTCATGGGAAGATTCAAACCATCCAAATTCCAAGAAGATATTTTCAAGTTCGTTAAAACTGGAAAAGGTGACGGAATTGTATCAGCCGTTGCTGGTTCTGGTAAGACAACGACATTGGAACACGCAGCTAAGTTGGTAAAAGGAAAGGCTTTATTTTGTGCTTTTTCAAAGCTGATCTCTACTGAATTAGAGCATCGGTTAAAAGGCACAACAATGAAAGCCACCACCATTCACGCATTGGGATTCAGTATACTTCGTGACGGAACTGGAAAACGATTTGAAATCAAAGAACAAAAGTATCGGCAGTTGGCAAAGGAGTGGTTGGGAGAGCCTTATAATGAAGAATTACTTAAGGAAATTGATCGCCCACTGGCTACACTAATCAAAATGTGTAACTTTGCAAGGCTAACTATGTCGGAATTATCAGATGACGGTTTGGCCGCAATGTGTAACCAGTACAACATTCCGTTAGAACCCAAGCTGTTTCGGGGTGTTCGTAAATTGTTAAAACAGGGAGAAGATATGGCATTTCGTACTATTGGTGTTATTGACTTCACCGATATGCTTTATCTGCCACTGTCACTGAACCTAAAACCTAAAGTTAAATATGATTGGATCTTTGTTGATGAATGTCAGGACTTGAATACGGCTCAGCGTGAACTGGTATTAAAAGTTCGAAGTGCTGGAGGCCGAATGTTATTTGTGGGTGATCCTTTCCAAGCAATTATGGGTTTTGCGGGCGCGGACACTGCCAGTTATTACAAAATTAAAGAAGCTACAGAAGCCAAAGAGTTTCCATTATCAGTGTGTTATCGTTGTCCTACAAGTCATATTGAATTGGCGAAGCAGTTGGTTCCTCAAATCGAGCCAGCTTCACCGATGATAGCTGGTACTATCACGCATGAATCTGACGACACCAAATTGGTTGAGATGGTTCAAGAGGGCGATCTTATTATGTGTCGTCGTAATGCACCACTCATCAAACACTGTTTGAGATTGATCCGTCGTCGAGTTCCTGCACGAGTTCGTGGTCGTGATGTTGGAAAAGAATTAGCTAATTTGGTTCGCATGATTGGTGAGAATTGTTCGTATGCGGGACTCCCTGATGCGGTTAAAAATTGGGAAGAAGTTCAACACGCGGTTTTGACCGTAAAGGACGCAAGCGAAACTCAGTTCGAGCATTTGTCAGATACGGCAGAGGCTGTTTTAGAATGCTATGCAGGATTTACTGATGCACACTCGGCGGAAGCATTGGCTTCACAAATTGAGAGTATCTTTGCCGATGATGAGGCTTCAATATGGCTGTCCTCGGTACACAGGGCAAAAGGTCTGGAAGCTCCACGCACTTTCATCCTGGAATTTGACCGCTTAGGCATTCCATTCAAAGGAGCAACGCCAGAGGAAGCTCAGCAAGAACTGAATCTTAAGTATGTTGCATTGACACGTTCCAAATTTGATGCAAGAATAGAGGATTCGGGTTCGTTGACTTTGTTTGGTGGATGAACCCATCTTGACAAACTTTAGAAAGATGTTATAGTGGAATCATGGACAAACTAATCGAAGCACTACAAATCTTTTTGAGGTATGGCAATCCGAGTTATCCAACACATTGTGAACACGATGAGTTGTACATAATGATCGATCCTGACGTAGTTTCAGCAGAAGACAAAGTGAAACTGGATGAACTCGGATTCTCTGCCACAGGTGATAACTGTTTCAGGTCGTACAGATTCGGAAGCGCCTGATGAATTGGGCAATCATACAATCTACTCCATTTCGTTACTGTGTCGTTATTAACAGTGTAGTAATATACTGGTCGTTTAGACGCCACAAATGCGAAGCCATCCTTGACCTGATTAACGGCGCAATTTCCAGTGAGGTTGCCTATCATAAAGCAGTGAGATAACCATGCGACCGGACATGAAGGACATCATTATCGATGTTTATCGACGAGGCCGTGGATATTTCAAGACCTCCGAGCATTTCCGAGCGCGTTTGAAACACGCAGATCCTGATAATCTCCCGAAGTTTTTGAGTAATCGTTACATTCGCAATTCGTACCCGAATGACAGATTGGCCCCTCTCGAAAGATTTCTTGAGTCCAATGCTGGACGATCTTGGGACGATGTTCACTCTGAGATTAGAGAACATTGTGATACCCGAAACATTCGAGGACAGCATCTTTGGGAACATGCCGTTAAAGATGTTCTTTATCCTTATCTATACGGTGGTGTTCGATATGGGGCGTATGTCGATGATGAAGGGATTTTGCAATATCGTCGGAGGCCAAAAAGACCTTTACCGCCCCCGCGAATCACTGTCCTGCCCGTTAACGAAGATGTTTGGTACGGATGGTTTCCGTTTGTAAACCATGATGGTAAGAAGTATCGTGTTCAACCTCGTGCTCAATGGTATCTAATGGTTCGCACTTGGGAGGAATACACAACGCCGTTGTTTGATTATTCCCAACGCCCGCCAGTTCAGGTTGGGCATTCGGAACCAAAGTTCAGGGAGGTCGTAACCAAACGTCAATGCAGTAAGCGACAATTAAAACGAATAAGGGAAAGGATTCACTCTGTCTGATGAAGAAAGCTAGGGTGGGACAGTGGATTAGACGCAGGGACAAAACAAAAGGATTTGTTTTTGCTTGAGCGGTGGGCAGTTTCGGACAGGTTGTTCGATTTACACCCGCTTCAAAAGAACAGCTACTCTTGCAGATCGAAAACAAGAACGGTTATCGTTCTGGCGTGGCTGTGCGCTTGTATTCTAAAGCAATGGCGGATAATTCTTACTACGGGACCGGAAGCAAAAGTCCAGTAAAGTATATAAGAGTTTGGATGGACGCGGAGTATGACATACTTACTCGGCGGGAGGTCAGACAACTTAAAAAGGAATGGGATGAACTTGACCCTCAGACGGTAGTATGATATAGTAAGGGCACTATGAAAAATATCACTACACTTATTCTCATTGCATTTTTAAGTGCATTTATGGCTGCTAGTCAGGTGACTAGCCAAGCTCAACGTGGGCCGAAACCAAAACCCACTCCAAAACCTTCACCAACGGCCACACCGAGTCCTACTCCGATAGGAACTCCGCAGCCTACGCCGACACCCACAGCGACTCCAACACCCACGGCGACTCCAACACCTACGACAAAGGTTCGACTGATTGGTGTTTCTGCCAACTTTCAACACGGTCAGTCCACTGACGGGGCTTTCAGATACGACAAACAAGCTCTTGAGATCATAAGTAAAGGTGATTTTGTTGCGGCTCAGGAAATTTCGGTCGGAGACATCCCGAATTGGGATGCTGCGTTTTCTGCCGGAGGATTTCGTCGTGTTATATCTAAAATGCACCCTGCGGGCGGGGATGGAAACGCTATTTGGGCACGAACAAGTATCCCTGTCGAACAGGTGTACACTTTTGACCTTACTAATGGCATCAATCCAACCAGTGGCTCATCTATTTATGGCCGTGACGGAAATACGGACATCCGCCGAAGTGTTGTAGCTGCAAGGTTTGTAGCAAATGCTAAGCCTTTTTATGTTGTTAGTGTGCATTTTTGTGCGTCCGTTTGTCGAGACAATTTCAACACAACTGAATCCGTTCAACGGGTTGGACAAATCCAAAGTCTTCTAAGTTGGATAAGCAGTACACTTACAGGTGCTCCGGTGTTTGTGATGGGAGACTACAACTTCACCATCGACACCCCAATGCAGCCCTCGGGATTTCAGTTTGACTTGTTCCGTCAGGCAGGATTTTGTGACCTTTGGGAAATTGGTCTTGCGAACGGTGTAGCTCAGGCAAATTGGGATGATCGAAATCTTGATACAATCCCTGACATGCCTTTGGGTATGGATACTCGCACGGCTGATACCCGACGCATTGACTTCATTACCTATCTTGCCCAAAATGGACTAATTAGCATGGTTCGTATTTGGGTTCCCGATGGCCGTGCTCAGTGTCCATCACAGCTTGAGCCTTCCGGTGCTTGTCCTCAGGTGGTTCAGCGATGGGGCATTCCAGAGGACTCAGGCTCACGTCTAGCTGACCACAATTGGGTGTGGATTGAATTGGAGTTTTAGTGCCTCGAAACAAATCCATAATTCGAATAGGTAATGACACTTCGCAGAATGCTCGTCGTGAAATATGGAGTTGTCCTTTCTGTCAAACTAAGGCGGATTTAGAAGTTTGGGACGAGCATGTAACTAAGCTAATCTTGGAGCCAAAGATTTGGAAACCAGGATGCGTTGCGATTTTTTCGGAGTGTCAAACCTGTTTCGAACAAAGTTGGGTTCATCATCGTCTGCGGGATAATTATCTTTTTGAGGATCGTTATCCGCAACGATGGATGGACAAACTTACAGAACTTAAAGACACTCTTGATAAGAAGAACTCAAAAGAGTGGTCCGAAAGTCTCTGTTCTGGTTGTACCAACCTTCAAAAAGGACCAGATTTCTACTACGGGTATCCTTTGATTTACTGCATAAAAGGGGACTACAAACATTCAGGTCATTGTGTCTCTCCGTCCGACGGTTGTGAGTATTTTGTCAAATTGACTAGGACTCGCAAGCGTTGACAAATCTGAAAAGTATGCTATGCTAGTTGTAATGGCACCAATAAGAACGAAGCCCGAAGGAAACAACTTACTCGCAGATGGATGGAATGTGTTTGATCCGTCTGACGATAACATGCTGGAAGCATGGGCCTTGTTTTGTGTTGCCGTGGCTGGTAAGTCTGCAAAAACGACTATTCGAGCCTTGAACAGTTTTTTGTCTGACCGAGGCAACAAGTCCCCGTTCCATTATGTTGACATTCTTGAGTCTTTAGGAATTCTTGAAAAGGAATTAAGGAAGCACAGAGTAGGACAATACAAAAAATTAGTCAAAGCATATACAATGCTTGTGATGCTCAATCCTTCGCAGTTGCGAACCTGTTCTGTCGAACAATTAGAAGCAATTCCAGGAATTGGACCAAAGACAAGTCGGTTCTTTGTTCAAAGCACTCGTGAAAATACTCGGTACGCCGTGCTTGATACCCATGTACTTGCTTGGCTTCGAGAACTAGGACACGATGTCCCCAAGAGCACTCCAACAAAGAAAAACTATGCAAAAGTAGAAGCGTTGTATCTGCAAATAGCTGATCAGCTTGGACTTAGCCCACGAGATTTGGATGCCCAAATTTGGTTGTCGAGAGCAAAGATATGAACATAGAAGTACACGATCTTAAACAGGACGGATATATGGAGTGTCCTCGTTGTCGTGTGTGGCATCATAACGAGCTTAATCCACTGGCGACTACGACTCGTGAGAAGTTAAATCCCGACACAAAGAAACGGGAACCGTTTGAAACAGTCAACCCAATCTGTGACAAGTGTTGTGACACACTGCTGGAAGCTTTTGCAGATCCTGATTGGAAATTGTTTTGGCCTCTTGTGACGGACGAAGAAGCGGCTACAATAGTGTCTCGTATAAAGACAGCAAGGCAGAAACAATTGGTGAGGTTTAGGGCTGCTTGACATTGAACCAATCTTTGTTATAATGCAGCTATGAAAGTTACCGAACTACCAGCTTCTGAGCGACAGATTGTTGTAAGGTTTGACAATTTGTTTGAGGAGATCATTTTCCGTAATATATTTGCGAGCCTGTGGATGAATCCAAGCCTTCTGCGAAAGTTGATGAGTAGATCATTCACGGAATCTGATTTGGAAAAGGCATTCGATCTCGTGAAAAACATGAGAGACAGTTTTGAGGCATAATCTAATGAGAAAACTGAGACTTAAAGAACAAAACACGGACTTGTTCCTGCAACTTGAAGATAACGGAAAGGGAGCGTTACTGGTTATTGAAGAAGCAGGAAACATTGTTGCTCAGTTTAGTTTGTCTCTTAGACAAATGGGACAGATTCGAGACTGGAACAAAGGGCTGTCTGACGAATTTTTCAAACGAAACAAAGTTACTATAGGAAAACACAAATGAGCAAAGAAAAAGAAGTGATGGTCCAAGCCGAATTTGTTAATCTCGTGCCCGCGCATGATCGATACATTACCAAACCTGGAAAGGGTGCAACGGTGCCTGTCGCAATCAAGCGGGCGATTGATGAAATTTTTAGTGATCCTCGATTGAAGCACAAACGCATAACCCTTCCTGTGAAAATGGTAGTCATGGACGGAAAGGAAATTGACGGATAATGTTTACAGCAGGAGTTGTATTTGCGGTACTGGCTGCATTGCAAGTATTTGGTCTTGTCGCACGGGCTGTCTATCCTACCCTCGGACGTAGGATGCTCAGCTATACCGAGGGCAATCCTTTTTTGAAGCACGAAATGGCTGAAAAGAATGAAGAACTAAAGGCCGCAATGGCACGAATGGAACAGACACCCACTCGTGGTCCAAAGATTGCAGCATTGCTCTTTCTGGCGTTGTCCATTTTATTCTTTTATTTTCAATAAGTTAGAATCCCCGCCAGTTTAATTGTACGTTTGACTTCAAATGTGTCAATTTGATATAATTGACTCATTATGAAAGACTTAAGCTCTCCTAGAAGCCTCGCCATAATTCGAGGAGAAACATCCTACATTCCAGACACACCTTGCGAGCGCGGGCATAGTAGACGCCGTACTCGTGACGGTAGTTGTATGGACTGTTTTAACTTGGATAGAAAAGAAGCCCGCCGATTAATACGAGAATCAAAACCCAAATCCCCTTATCAACAGGCAAAAGAGAACGGGGACCGTTTTTACTTTACTGGCAATCCCTGTAAACTTGGACATGTTGAAAACCGCTATGTTAAGGGAGGTAAATGTATTAAATGTAGATTTTTGATTGATGCAGCGGTTCCAAAAAATGTTAAAAACCGTTACATACGTAATCATTGGGCTAACAATAGAGAAAATTGTAAAAAACGTAATAATGAATTTTATAAAAATCTGCGAACTAAGGCGATTGAGTATTTAGGAGGAAAGTGCATAAAGTGTGGAAATAGTGATCACAGAGTCCTGCACATTGATCATGTCAGGGGTGGCGGATTAAAAGAACTACGTAAACTTGGCAGAGGACCGCTGGCAATTCATAGACGAGTATTAAAGGATAAGAGTAATAAGTATCAATTATTGTGTGCTTCGTGCAACTCTGTAAAACGTTTTGAAAATAAAGAAAATGCCGGAATAAAGGCACCAAGCTATTTGAGATTAAAGGTCTTGGAGTTGTTTGGTAATTGTTGCAATAAATGCGGAGCCGACGACATAAGATGTTTACAGCTTGACCATCTAAACGGAGGAGGCACTAAGGAATTTAAGTCCACCGGAAGTTATTACGTTTACAGACGTGCGTTAACAGATTTTTCTGAATTTCAACTCCTTTGTGCTAACTGTAACTGGATAAAGCGTTATACGGATAAGGAGGTCGGTAATGCTAACCTCTAATCCAAAAAGAAAGAAAAGAATCCTCACGGAACGAGAAGAGGATTACGTAAAATACTTACGTTCTAAAAAGTGGAGAGACTTCAGAGAAAAACTAATCAAAAAGCGGGGACGCCGTTGTGCAGCTTGTAATATATACAAAAAGAGGATTGAGTGCCACCACATAACTTATGAGAGGTTCAAAAATGAACGAGAATCTGATATAGTTCTTCTTTGTCATTCTTGTCATAAACTAGTCACTCGTATGTATTTGCGTAATAAGCGTCAAGACCTTCCACTTGTAACCAAGAGAGTTATCGAACATATGCAAAGTCTTATTCTCTTAAAAGCTCTTGACAATTAAACAATTTGTGTTAATATTCAGATATGCCATGTAGATCAGACTATCTAGAACAAACGCACGAGGAAGCAAACAACCAACTTGCTGCACAATTACTTGTGTATGTTTACGAAGCTCTACGCCGAGACGTACCTGATTGGGTAGCTACTCAAGCCAGCAGTTATTACGCACACGATACTCGTAGTGTTCCGTTGTTGTGTAAAGTCATTAAAGAGTTGACTCCTCGACAGTTGAAGCAAATTGTATATGATGGAACAAACTCGACCGCTCGTAAACTGGCCGATTGGTGGGACAAACATCAGCAGATGGACGAGGAAAAAGCAAGACGTGCTCGACGAGCAACTGCCGATAAGCGCCTACGCGAATCCGCTCTTAACAAACTAACAACGGCTGAAAAAAGAGCGTTAGGAATCTCCTAATGGAGCAAATTCAATGTGCCGCAGTTCGATGGTTTAATGATGTTGGCGGTGAGTGTGTCGTGTGGGGTTATCGCAAAAATTTATCAAACGCACACCATCTAATCCGTGATGATCTAATGGCACATAATCCGATCCACGGTAGCGCACTATTCAAAGCGGCTGAGCAGGGCTTTCTTACTACAACTGGTCGTTTTGTTGGCAGACATGAAGCTCTTGCAATAGCAGTCGCGGCTAAACAAATATTTCATAAGTACCCCAACTATAATATGTTATATTCAGAAGATTTGCGTCCGTGTTCGGCAACTGAACATAAAGATTGTCTCATTTATCAGGAGAATTTATGAGTCGTTACGATCAAGTTCGTCCGACAACTGCTATTGTCAATCTTTTTGACCGTCAAGAACAACGTGTAATTTTGGAACTGGCTGACGAACTTGGTCTAAGTCCACAAAACGTTCTTCGACAAGCACTTAAGTTATATCAGCTATCTCAGTCAGATGTTCAACTACCTCCGAAAAAGTTGTACGACGACACTGATCTCGTCATGGTAGGATTGTCTATATTGGCCGAGGATAGCTACGCTACAGACAAACAACGTGCCACGGCACGAGCAGCGATGGCCGAGATTGAACGTCTGCGCGAAGGTGAATTCTCC
>Ga0065712_10002379_pt1 | contig 13761 bp, 8 predicted proteins | sample MisRhiReplicate1_FD_59099 | JGI IMG/M metagenome (GOLD analysis project Ga0065712, IMG submission 59099) | Miscanthus rhizosphere microbial communities from Kellogg Biological Station, MSU, sample Rhizosphere Soil Replicate 1: eDNA_1 v3... | ecosystem: Host-associated > Plants > Roots >...
AACGGGCCGGATCAGCGCAGCGACCCCTTCGGGTGTGATCCCGGTCACGTCGGCATTCAGCACCGCCACCGCCCGCGCCTGGATCAAGTCCGCCGCCGTCATAATCTGCCGAAGTGCGTTCCCCTTGCCCGGCACGCCGTGGTACGGCGTACTGATGCGATGCACGGTCCGCAGCGAGTGAGACACGGTGACGGTCTCCGTGTCGTCGGCCGACGCATTGCGTACGAGACTCGGCGTCCCGTCGTCGGATCCGCCATCCGAGTTGATGAGCACTGAACGGTCTCGCGGGAAGTACCGTGCGAACGCCTGGTGAACGGCTTTGACGACGGGGCGAATGGTGCCGGCATTGTTCAGCGTGGGCACGCCGACGAGGACGTCGACGTGGCCGACTGCCATCAGGTGATGGAGCAGTTCGTCCGAAAGCACACTGTCCTGAGCCACAGCGTATCCGCGTTAGAAGCGTCTGAGCTTGAACCAGAAGAACGCGTACGGCCCCAAGGTGAGCATGTACGGCAGTTCTCCGATGCGTGGAAACAGGCTTCGCCCGAACATCTCGATCGGAAGAGCACCCGCCAGCGACTCCAGGTCGAGCTCGACCGCCTGCGCGCTACTCGACAGATTGCAGACGCACAGCACCTGCTCCTTACCAAGCGTTCTCAGGTACGCCAGCACCCGATGATTCGCCGGTTTCAGCAACGTCGTCTGGCCGCGGCTGAAGACCTGCGACGATTGACGCACGGCAATCAACTTGCGCATCCAGTTCAGGAGCGAGTGGTCCGCGCGTTTCTGCGATTCGACGTTGACCGCCTGGTAGCCGAAGAGCGGATTGGAGATGAGCGGTTGCGCGAGGCGTTCAGGATCGGTGGTTGAGAACCCGGCATTCCATCCGCCGTTCCACTGCATCGGTGTGCGAACCCCGTTGCGGTCGCCGAGGTAGATGTTGTCCCCCATGCCGATCTCGTCGCCGTAGTAGATGATCGGGCTGCCCGGCATCGACATCAGCATCGCATTCATCAACTCGATTCGGCGGCGATCGCCATCGAGGAGCGGCGCCAGCCGCCGCCGGATGCCGAGGTGGATGCGTGATGCGGGATCGCGCGCGTACTCATCGATCATGTAGGCGCGCTCGACGTCGGTCACCATCTCGAGGGTGAGCTCGTCATGGTTGCGGAGGAAGATACCCCACTGACAGCTCTCCGGGATCTCGGGCGTGCGTTCAATCACCTCGATGAGCGGCTTGCGATCCTCGAGACGCACGGCCATGAACATGCGCGTCATCAGGGGGAAGTGAAACGCCATGTGGAACTCGTCGCCTTCGCCGAAGTACGAGCGCACGAGCTCAGGCGGCTGGTTCGGCTCCGCGAGCAGCATGCGATCGGGGAAGTGCGCGTCGAGTTGGCTCCGCAGGAACTTGATGACCGCGTGCGTCTCGGGCAGCCCTTCGCAGCTCGTGTTCTCCCGCTCGATGAGGTACGGCACCGCATCCACCCGGAACCCGTCGACGCCGAGTCCGAGCCAGAAGTGCATCACGTTCCACATCTCTTCGCGGACGGCCGGGTTGTCGTAGTTCAAATCCGGCTGGTGGCTGAAGAAGCGATGCCAGTAATACGCCTTCGACTCGGGATCCCACGCCCAGTTCGAGCGCTCGATGTCGACGAAGATGATGCGGACGTTGCGATAGCGATCGTCGGTATCGCTCCAGACGTACCAATCGCGTCGCGGGTTGTCGCGTGACGAACGCGCTTCCTTGAACCACGCGTGCTGATCGGAGGTGTGATTGAGCACCAGTTCAGTGACGACACGCAGACGACGGGCGTGGGCGGCGTCGAGGAACTCGCGAAACTCGTCGAGCGTGCCGTAGCTGGGATGGATGCTGTAGTAGTCCGCGATGTCGTAGCCATCATCGCGAAACGGTGATGGATACATCGGAAGCAGCCATAGGCAGGTGACGCCGAGATCCGCGAGGTAGTCGAGCTTGCTCGACAGACCTTTGAAGTCGCCAATGCCGTCACCGTTGCTGTCGGCAAACGTCTTGACGTGCAACTGGTAGATGACGGCGTCCTTGAACCACAGCGGCTGCGGATCGGATGCAGGCATTGGCAATGGCAAGCTCACGCGGCACCACCATTTGCCGCTGGTTCGCTCAGCCTGAATACGACCACGGCCCGGGCGGCCAACTCGTAGTGGGTCGCGTTGCACGCGACGTGACGGCCCCAGCGTGCATCGGACGTATCCAGCAGGCGTTCCCACTGCTGCACCAGCGTGCGAGCAGGCAGGGCGAAGCGGACCGGTTCGTCGTGCGCGCTGAACAACAGGAACAGCGTGTCGCCCACGACGGGGTTGCCCTGCGCGTCGGTCTCGTCGATCTGCGTGCCGTCCAGCCGCACGCCGAGTGTCCGTGCATCAGCGTTGCTCCACGTCGCGTCAGACATCTCGCTGCCATCGGGCGCGAACCAGGTGATGTCCTTCGGCGCGCCTTCGCGCGTGCTTCTGCCTTGCAGGAACCGGCGTCGTTTCAGCACGGGCTGCGTGCGCCGCATCTCGATCACGTACTTCGAGAAGCGGAAGAGGTCTTCCTGCTCGACGGACCGCTGCCAATCCACCCAGCTGATTTCATTGTCCTGACAGTACGCGTTGTTGTTGCCGCGCTGTGTCCGTCCCATCTCGTCGCCGGCGTACAGCATCGGCACGCCGAGGGAGAGAAATACCGTCGCGAGGAAGTTGCGCTTCTGCCGCTCGCGGACTGCGCGAATCTTCGGATCGGAGGTCGGCCCTTCGACGCCGTAGTTGAAGCTGTTGTTGTTGTTCTCGCCGTCGCGATTGCCTTCGAGGTTGGCCTCGTTGTGCTTCTGGTTATAGCTGACGAGATCGTGCAGCGTGAAGCCGTCATGGCACGTGACGAAGTTTACGCTCGCATGCGGACGGCGACCGCTGTGGTCGTAGAGGTCGCTGCTGCCGGCGATGCGTGTGGCCAGCTCCGAGGTCAGGCCGCGATCGGATCGCCAGAAACTCCGAATCGAGTCGCGATACCGGCCGTTCCACTCCGCCCAGCCGACCGGGAAATTGCCCACCTGATAGCCGCCTTCGCCGAGGTCCCAGGGCTCGGCGATGAGCTTGACCTGCGAGATCACGGGGTCCTGGTGAATGATGTCGAAGAACGCGCCCAGGCGATCGACGGCGTGTAATTCCCGTGCGAGGGCACTTGCCAGATCGAACCGGAATCCGTCGACGTGCATCTCGAGAATCCAATAGCGCAAGCTGTCCATGATGAGCTGCAGCACGCGCGGATGGCGCATGTTCAGCGTATTCCCGCAGCCCGTGTAGTCCTGATAGAAGCGCGGGTTCTTCGGATCCAGACGATAGTACGAAACGTTGTCCACGCCGCGCAGCGACAGCGTGGGNCCGAGGTGATCGCCCTCGGCCGTATGGTTGTACACGACGTCCAGAATCACCTCGATCCCGGCTGCGTGCAGATTGCGGACCATTGTCTTGAACTCGCGTACCGTTCCGGATGAGCTCTTGCTCATCGAGTAGCGGATATCCGGCGCGAAGAAGGCGCTGGTGTTGTATCCCCAGTAGTTGCTCAGGTGACGTTCGACGAGGTGTCGATCGTAGGCGTGGTGATGCACCGGCATCANCTCGACGGCCGTCACGCCGAGNTCCTTCAGATGGTGGATCGCNTCATCCGATCCAAGTCCCGCGTACGTCCCTCGCATGGCCTCNGGCAGCCGCGGATGCCGTCGTGTGAACCCCTTGACGTGGAGTTCGTAAATGACCGTCTCGTGCCACGGCGTGCGAGGACGGCGATCATCACCCCATGTGAATGCGGGATCGATGACCGCGGCCAGCATCGCGAACGGTGCGTTGTCGCGACTGTCGAACGCGAGGTCTTCTTTGGGATCCTTGACGCGGTATCCGTGGACCTCGTCGCTCCAGCGAATGTTCCGCCCAATCGCCCTGGCGTATGGCTCGAGCACGACTTTATTGGGATTGAACCGGTGCCCGTGCTCAGGAGCGTATGGACCGTGCATCCGGTAGCCATACAACTGGCCCGGCAGGATGCCCGGGATGTAGCCGTGCCAGATGAGGTCGGTCTGCTCCGGCAGCGTGATGCGAGTGGACTCGCGCGCACTGTCGGGAGAGTCGAACAGGCACAACTCCACTTTGAGCGCGTGCTCGGAGAAGATCGCAAAGTTGACGCCGGAGCCGTCCCAGGTTGCGCCGAGAGGATAGGGTGAGCCTGGCCGGATCTTCATGCCGGCTTCGACGAGGTCAATGACATCAGAATGGGTGAAAGAGACGGTCGATCCTAACACTCCGCCCGAACACCCACTCCTTCGATTACTTGCGTAGTGCGTCGATTCGCTGTTGCAGTCGCGGGTTGGGAAAGGTCTTGACCACGGACTCGAGGGCCGATGCCGCCGCGTCCTTCTGGCCGAGTGCCTCGTGGGCGTCGGCCTGGAGGGTGGCACGCTGAAACGCCATGAAGCGATTACCGGGCGGCAAATCGATTTTCGCGAGCGCGTCGAGAGCGCCTTGCGGATTGTCTCGATCGCGGAGCATGGACTCGGCTTCGAGCATCCGCACTTCCGGATCAGTCGGGAAGCGCGCGGCAGCGGCAGAGAACAGCGTGGCTGCCTGGTCGGCTCGGCCTGCGCTGCGTTCGGCCAGCGCCTGGTGGTAGTAGCCGGCCAGCAACAGCCGCTCGACATCCTTCGTATTGCCGGATCGAATGCCGACGCCGCCGGCATAGCCGTACACCAGCTCGCCGCCGTGCTCGCCCGCTTCGTAGACGCAGACGACGGCCGCAAGCCCCGCGACCGCTGCTAGAGAGTGCACCAGCCTGACCTTTGGCGATCTGCGCATGACGAGCCCGAGGATCTCGATGGCGCCGACGATGAGCAAGGCCGTTTGTGTCCGCTCACCCCATTCCTCGTGCTCCATCACTGCCGGCCGTGCGCCGGGTGCCCGTTCGACCGGTCCGTGCGCCGCGGTGCCCGATCGCACCGACACAACCGACGAAACCGCCGCAAGCAGCAGGAGAGTCGTCGCCGCCGGACTCGCGAACGCGGGCTTGCCGAGCAGCGACACCAGTCTGAGCGCCACGCCGACGATGGCGAGCACGATCGTGAAGTGCACGACTTGCGGATGCAGAGCGCCCATGTGTTAGCCCATCCCTGAAGAGAGTGGCGGTCGGTCTATGGTCGGACGGCCAATGGGGTGGTCGCGGTGGCCACGAGGACCGACGATGTCGACGACATCGATCGATAGTAGGACACGAAGCGTTTCGGTTCGGGCGCGTCGTAGCCGTCCAGGTTGTTCGCCCATCGGTATCCGATCGACTGGTAGAGAAGCTCCACCCGCACAGTGTACGGCCCGCCGCCAGGCACATCGACTGCGTACCGTACCTGATCGCCGCTCTGACTGAAGTCCGCATCGTTGGCGGCGAGACCGTAGACCGCGATCTCGGCTGGTGCTGTGGACTTCTCGAACCCGCGCGGGAGCAAGCGATTGTCCTTCAAGTACTGCGTCGCTGTCAGGAGTCCTGTCGTCGGCGTTCCGGAGCGATCTCCGAGAACAGGCTCGTAGATCTGGACCTGATCGGGCTGGGTAATCTGCTCGTAGTGAGGCTCGTATCGCCGGGGATCGATGTCGTTGTCGTTGCCTCGAATCGCGCCGGTGCCGTCAACGGCGCCAGACTCGAAGACCAGCGCGTCACCGCTTCGAACCGTGACGTGCAACCAGGCACGGCGCGAAGGATAGCCGGTGGGGAACTTATGGCCGGTGAGATTGCGCACATCGACGCGGAACTCCAGTTGCCTCCCGTTGATCTGCAGCGGTGAGATCGACAGCGTGGCGGTCTCACCCTGGAGCTGACGGATGGTGGCTCGCGCCGTCGCGTCGAGCTCGGACGGAAGCGCCGCGACACCCAGTTCGTTCCGGTAGCGATTGAGCATGCGGACCATGAACGCGTTGCCGCCAACGAAAACGTGCTGAGCCATCTCATCGCGAGCGGCACCCAGCACTGAAGACGCCCGAACGGGTCCGGCGACGCGCGGCATATGACACGACTGGCAGCTGCGCTCTTCTGTGCGGAACGCGCTGTGCTGCCATTCCTGATAGTTCATCTGCTCGGGGAGCGATCCGATGACCTCGCCGTTCGGGCCGAACGCTTCCGTGATCAGGGTGTGGCACGACGCGCAGAGCTCCGATTGCTTGATGTGTGTCGCCTCGGACTGCACGAATCCCGTGACCGACCGCATGATCGACTGCCGGCCGCGATCGACCTGATACGGTCCAAAAATCGTGCGGGTGCCGTCGGCGCGGGTGGGGAGGAGCGTGAAGTTCGCGTTGAAGCTCTCTCGAGTGCCGAGTCTGTCAGGAGCAATCTGATGGCAAACGGTGCACGAGATGCCGTCGGACGCCAGCCGCTCCAGTTCTGATCCGCCGGGACCGGCGACCGGCAGGTGAGCAAAGACCTCTCCTTTGCCGCCAGCGGCGTGCGCGATCTTCTGCGCCATCGGCATGTGGCACGCCGAGCACTCGTTCTGAATGTCCGCCGACCGCTTGGGATGGTCGATGGTCTCGCGCCGAACGGCTGCCTGCCAGTAAGGATCCCTGGCAGAATTCGCCATCATCGTCGAACGCCAGGTCGCCCCGATCGAGACATCTTCACCNTCAGGCGACAGGAGCGTGTTGTGACACGCCAGGCAATTGTCCGAGTGCGTAAACAGCGACAGGTCCGGATGAGGGTTCTGCTCCCGAGAGCGAGATGTTTCTCGCGCATTGGGTGACGCCGCGAACACGGCGAGGATCCAGATCGTGCAGGNGAGTGGGAGCAGCCGGCGTGTGGGAATGGTCATCGCGCCCTATTTCCAGAACTGAAACAGTCCACCGTCGAACCAATCCCACAGGAAGTAGGTCAACATCTGNGGCTTTCGTTCCTCACGCTCGTTGAGAGGCACTCGAACACCAACGCTGAGNAGGATGTGTTGCAACTTGCTAAGAGAAATCTGCACNTGAGGCACNACATCCCACTCTGTGGCGGCTCCCTGCGGACTCGCCGTGAGTACTTCGAGCATCGGGGTCCATGCCCGGCCGAATCCCTGATCCCGTGCGAACGTGTATCCGAANGCCGTGCGCGCAAAGGCTTCGGTGTCGCCNAGCGTCTGGTCCGATGGGAACTCGACGCCGGCATGCACCTGAAAAAAGGCGTTCGGGCCGATCATCTGCCCCCACATCGCGAACGGCTCGTAGGTCCAGAACCCATTCCCGAGCCCTTCGCTCTCCTTGCCCGTTGGCGCGACGATTGCGCCGCCCGCCGCGAAGATGCTTCCCCGATCCAGGTTGGCGTAGAAGGTTCGCCGCACCGCAAACTCGACGTCGCCGATGCCACGACTCCACGCGCCGGCGGGTTCCTGCTGCTGTGCCGCGATTGGAAGCTTGACCTCGAATTGTCCGCGTGAGCCGATGCGATGCTCGTAGACCAGCTCGTTGTCGATCGCTTTGGCACCGGACCCGGTGACGCCGGTGGTCCAGACGGTTTCGTTCTCGGGAAATGCTTTCTCGGTGAAAAAGGCGCGCGGAAGATTCAGATCGCCACGGGGCCACGACGCGTCCTTGCAGAACGTCCAGACATACTTCACCGCCCGCTCGATCTGTTCAAGGCTCAGTGCGTCGCCGAACGCAGGCATGTGGCGATCGAGGGCGCGAACAGGGCCGCCTCGATGGACGACGGCGATCCAATCCGCCGTCGGCTCCACGGTATTGGTTGCGCAGTCGTTGAAGTCTGGAAANCTGTGTCCGTTCGGGAGTGGCAATTGAAATCCGACGACGGTCTGCGGTTGCCCCGAGCCATCGACGNTGTGGCACGCGGTGCACGCCTGACGGTAAATNTCCTCGCCCGAGGAATCGGCCGGCAGCAGAGGCGTNGACGCCGGTGCCGTGTCCTGTGATGCACGGACCGAGACGGTCANAGCGATCGACAGGCACAGCAGCGCGACGAAATTCANCGTGGCCGGATGCCGCATGAGCCACCCGATGCTGCATCAGGAACTCCAATCGCTCAAAGCCTGCGAACGAGTCTCAGAATCAGTCTTGGATTGGGAGTTACTTCTTGATCGTCCGCGCGGAGGTCGATGATGCGCACGCGCGTGTCTTGCGGGCGCGCTCAGTGGCCCTCGGACGGGCGTGCCGATCTCTCAGGTACTGCTCCATCTGCGCCGGCGGAAGCGGCGGACTGAGCAGATGACCCTGATACAGATCGCAGCCATGACGCTCGAGGAATGCGCGCTGGACCTCGGTCTCGACACCCTCGGCCACCACCGTCAGATCGAGCGAGTGAGCCATCATCACGATGGCGCGCACGAGCGCGCCCTGCTTGGCCCCGGCGCCGACGTCTTCCACGAATGCCTTGTCGATCTTCAGCACGTCGACGGGCAGTCGCTGCAGGCGGCCAAGAGACGAGTATCCGGTTCCGAAGTCGTCAACCGAGACGCGAACGCCGTCTTCGCGTAAGTCCGACAGCAACTGGGTAGCGACGACGTCGGAGAACATCAGTCCGCTTTCCGTCAACTCCANTTCGAGCATCGACATCGAGAGACCTGCATCGCGCACGTGCTGGCGCAACATCGCTGGCAGCACTCCGTCACGGACTTCGACGCCNGAGATGTTGATGGCGAGCCGCATGCCGTGCGCGAGTCTGGCATGGTGCCAGGAGCGGAACTGTTTCATCGCCGTTCCGCACACGAAGTTGGTGATCTCGGAGATCACGCCGGCGTCTTCGGCAAGCTGAATCAACTCGTTGGTTGACACCGCTTCCCGCGACGGGTCGTTCCACCGCACGAGCGCCTCGAGGCCGGACAGCGCACCGGTGCGCAAGTCCGCTTGCGGCTGGTAGTACACCTCGAGCTCGTCAAGATCGATGGCGCGGCGCACGGTGCTGAAGACGAGCGGCGTCGTGGCCGATGGCCGCGCCATGTCGTCCGTGTAGCGTCGCATCGTGTTCCGGAGCCGCTTCGCCGCCGACAACGCATCGTCCGCCATCCGCAGGAGCGTGTGCTGGTTGTCGCTGTGATCCGGGTACGCGACTGCACCGATGCTGCACGAGATGTGAACCGCGTGACCGTCGAGGATGAAAGGCTGGCGGACGACCTCGAGCAGTTTTTGCGCGACGAGCTCGGCTCGTTCAAACGACGTCAGCTCGGTCAGTATCACGGCGAACTCGTCGCCGCTCAGGCGAGCGACGGTGTCCTGCTTGCGGATCACAGAGTGAAACCGTTCGGCAATCTGCTGGAGCAGCANATCGCCAATGGTGTGTCCNAGGCTGTCGTTGACCACCTTGAAGCGATCGAGGTCGATNTAGAAGACGGCGAGACGCCGGCGATTGCGNGCGGCGCTGGCNATCGCCTGACCGAGCCGATCGAGGAACAGTTGCCGGTTCGGCAAGCCNGTCAGCGTGTCGTGGTACGCGAGGTGCGCCAGCGTGGCCTGGCGTCTCTCGGTGATGCGACGCATGAGGCTGAAGCCGGTGCCGATGCCGAGGTACTTCCCGCGGCGCGTGACGATGAACCCATCGAAGATGTACTTCGTGTGGTCGTCGCTGAGGATTTCGCTGAGCTGATCGATGGGCGCGTGCTCGTCGAGAATGAGCGGTGTCCGATCCATCACCATGCCGACCGGACGATTCTTCAGGGTCTCTTCGCCGGACTGCTGCCACAGAGTTTCGCGGAAGCGGAAGCGATTGATAAGGCCGATCGGCGTGCCGTGGTCGTCGACGACGGCTAGTGCGTAAAGTGTCGCGTCGGCAATGAATGCTTCGTGCGCACCCATGGCTGACGCGCTCGGACGAAGTGGGGGAGTGGGGCGAACGAGTCCAGCGAGTGTGTCTTCCGGGGCCGCGATGGTCCCCGGACTGTCATCGATATGAAGTGGAACCCGTGCACTCTGCCGGGACATACGAGAGACATATCGACTGAATGCGGATGAATCAGAAGAGCAGGAGCGTGCAGTGCGGGGGAATTCTCTTGTGAAAACGAGGGCACTCCTGTGCCTTCTCGTTCGGGGGCGTGTTCATCTACGCGGAGTCCCGCGCACGGCGCCGCCTTGGCCCGCCCTCTTCGGCCAGCAGCGACGTCAGCTTTGTGCTGAGGGCCGGGCCCAGGTGATCGATGCGCGCGATCGTCGTGGCGTTGCGGTAAAAGAGCGACACGTCGTGGCCGATGCCGATTGCCGCCAGCTGCACCGGCGACCGGGTTTCGATATCGGTGACGACCTGCTGCAGGTGGCTTTCGAGGTACTCGTGCCCGTTCGCTGCGAGTGTCGCTTCGTCCATCGGCGTGCCGTCTGACACCACGACCAGTATTCGCCGGCGCTCCGATCGTGCGAGGAGGCGCGCGTGCGCCCATGCCAGCGCTTCGCCGTCGATGTTCTCTTTCAGCATCTCGTCGTGCAGGAATAGCCCCAGGGCGACGCGAGCACGGCGCCATGGGATGTCGGCGCTCTTGATGACGATGTGCTGGAGGGCATTGAGGCGGCCGGGGCCCTCTGGATACCCGTTCGCGGCCCACTCGCGAGCGGGTTCACCGCCGTCCCATTCACGCGTGGTGAAACCGAGGACTTCGCATCGCACCCCACAGCGCTCGAGCACGCGCGCGAAGATTTCCACGGTCAGCGCCGCGATGAGCATTGGTCTGCCGCGCATCGATCCCGAGTGGTCGATCAGGAGCGTCACGACCGTGCTGGGAAACGGTGACTCGCCTTCTTCTTTGAACGGTCTTGCAGTCCCGCGACTCGCGACGACTGCCGCCAGGCGGGAACCGTCGATCACGCCTTCCTCGAGATCGAAGCGCCAGTGGCGAGTCTGGCGAGCCATCAGGACGCGGAGGAGTCGCTTGGCAAGACGCGCCACAACGGGGCGAATCGATCCGAGCTCGGCCTCGAGCTTGAGGTGCAACTCGGCAAGCTCAGAACGGTCGACAAGGGCGGCCGCGTTGACGATCCGATCGTGAGCGGTCGTATACGCCCGATAGGCCTCGCCTGATGTGCCACCTCTCGTGATCGCCCCGGAGCCGGCTGATTCCTCGGAGTCCTGGCTCCCCTCCTGTCGCGTCTTCAGCGGTGCGGAGGTCGCTCCAGGATCGCCGCGACGCGGAAGAGTGCGGACGTTCAGTTGTTTCCGCAGATCGAAGGGCAACGTCCCCGCTGGTGGCGCATCAGCTTTCGGAATGTGGGCCACTGCGGATCGGACCCACGTCGCGGCCTCCTCACTGAATCGCTGCTGGTCCCTCGAGAAGGCTGAAAGGGAAGCGAGGCCATCTGCCACATTCCCGGGGAGCTGCTTTCGAAGCCTTCCGACAAGGTCGGCTTTTTCTCTAGGGGCAGCGAGACCGCTCAGGGCCTCGAAGGCGAGCCATCGCACACCGTCCGGCTCGATGCCAGGATGCGAGAGCAGGTTCTTCGCCACGCCCTGCAGCCATTGCACGCCGATCGTGTCGAGGCGCGCGAGCTCCAGTGCATCGAAGAGATCTGAATCCGGCGTCCTGGTTGGCCGGGAACGCTGGTGGATCGACGTGTCATGAAAGCGCGCCCGCAACGCCAGGCGATCGCCGAACGCTCGCAGTCCGGAGAGTGTCGCGGCATCTGACTGAGCGACGGCGGCGTCAGCGAACGCGAGCCGCCCGAGTGCCCGGGTGCACGCACCGACGGCCTCGACTGTTTTGTCCGGGAACGGACCGCTCACCTCAGGCCGGGCCCGCGCCGATCCTCGGGAAGGTCCTGCCCGATGCAGCGCTGGAAGTACTCGGCGACGAGGGTGCGCTCGTCCTCATCGCATCGATTGAGGAACGTGAGCTTGAAGGCCAGGGCGGTGTCGTGGAAGAGCGTGGTGTTTTGGGCCCAGGTGACGACGGTGCGCGGCGACATGACCGTCGAGAGATCGCCGTCGCCAAACCCGCGCCGCGTCAGATTGGCGAGCGCCACCATCGCGCCGACCTGCGCGCGACCGTCTGCGTTGCGGTATTCGGGGCAGCGTGCCAGCACGACGTCGACTTCGCGATCGTGTTCGAGGTAGTTCAGCGTCACGACGATGTTCCAGCGATCCATCTGCCCCTGATTGAGCGTCTGTGTCCCGTGATAGAGACCGCTGGCATCGCCGAGCCCCACCGTGTTTGCGGTCGCGAACAGCCGGAATGACGGATGCGGCTCGATCACGCGGCTCTGATCGAGCAGCGTGAGCCGTCCCTCCACTTCGAGGATACGCTGAATGACGAACATGACATCGGCGCGGCCGGCGTCGTACTCGTCGAAGACGAGCGCGCACGGGCGCTGAAGCGCCCAGGTCAGAATCCCGGGCTGGAACTCAGTGACCTGTTTGCCGTCACGGACGACAATGGCGTCTTTGCCGATCAGGTCCATGCGGCTGACGTGTCCATCGAGGTTGACGCGGACGCACGGCCAATTGAGGCGAGAGGCGACCTGCTCGACGTGACTCGACTTACCGGTCCCATGCCGGCCCTGGATCATCACGCGTCGGTTGTGCACGAACCCCGCGAGCAGCGCCAGCGTGGTGTCACGGTCGAAGACGTAGTCCGGGTCGAGCGGCGGAACGTGCTCCTCCGGTGAGGAGAACGCCGGTACCTGAAGGTCCGTGTCGATCTTGAAAAGCTCACGGGCCGAAACGATGACATCGGGTTGGCCGAGTGGGTTGGTGTCGCTGGCCGGTTGATACGCGGGGGTCAGGCTCATTCGAGATCAAATTATCGCCTAACCTTCGCGGACGGATTGAAGGTGCCTGTTTTCTTTGCCATCATGTGCGCCCGGAGGTTCGACGATGCTGAGGAAGTGGCTCGCTGCAGTGGCAATGCTCGTTCTCGCTGTCTCCACGGCGAATGCGCAGGACGCCAGGACGGTGGTCGGGAACGCCTCGAAGGCGATGGGTATCGAGGGTCTCAACTCGATCTACCTCTATGGCACAGCGCAGACCGGCAATCTCGGTCAGAACAACAACGCGAACCAACCATGGCCGATGGCTGCGCAGAACGACTACGCGCGCGCGATCGACTTCAGTCAGCCGGCATCCCGTGCCACCTGGGCCACGTATGCCGTTCCAGTGACCGGTGGCCGCGCAACTCTCGCGCAGGGAACGCCTCAGACGCAGCAGCTCATCACGCCGCAGACGCAGGGCTGGGCGAACCAGCTGGAAATCTGGGTCACGCCGTGGGGCTTCTTGAAGGGTGCGGCCGCCAACAATGCGACTGTGAAAGCGCAGAACGTCGACGGCAGGCGCTATCAGGTTGTGACCTGGAACTCACCGGTCAAGTCGCCGGGAGGGCAGGCCTACAGGCTGGTTGGATATATCAACAATCAGAATCTCGTCGAACGAGTGCAGACCTGGGTCGAGAATCCGATCTTCGGCGACATGCTCGTCGAGTCGGAGTACTCCAACTATCGCGACAACAACGGTCTCAGGTTTCCCGCAACGATCGTGCAGAAGCGCGGTGGCTGGCCGACGTTTGAAGCCTACGTCTTGGGTGCCCACGCGAACCCTTCGAACCTTCAGACGCTGATGACCCCGACCCCGCCGCCCGCAGGGCGTGGTGGCGGTCCGGGCGGAGCTCCTGGTGGTGCGGGTGCGGCACCAGGCCCCACGTCGGAGAAGCTGGCCGACGGTGTGTTCCGCATCAACGGCCCCTATAACGCGCTCGCTATCGAGTTCGCCGATCACATCGTTCTCTTCGAGCCTGGACCGCAGAACGAGGCGCG
>Ga0065712_10000397_pt1 | contig 13719 bp, 9 predicted proteins | sample MisRhiReplicate1_FD_59099 | JGI IMG/M metagenome (GOLD analysis project Ga0065712, IMG submission 59099) | Miscanthus rhizosphere microbial communities from Kellogg Biological Station, MSU, sample Rhizosphere Soil Replicate 1: eDNA_1 v3... | ecosystem: Host-associated > Plants > Roots >...
CACGAGCCGCTTTACGAGTTTCACACTCACGTGATACCGCGGCTCGCGTTGCTGTTGTTTGTTTTTCTCCTGCCACGCGCCGACGACCGTTTTTCGCTGGACTACTTTTTAGCGAAACGTCGATTTTGAGCTGCGCCAAACGACTATTAGATAAAAGGAGATAAAAAGATGTCGAATAAAGGCTCGCTCTGGGCTGGACGAATCGTCAGCGCACTACCGGTATTGTTTTTACTTCTCGACGGCATTATGAAACTTGTGAAGCCGGCATTTGTCGTCGAGGCTACAGTGAATCTCGGATACCCCGAGAGTGTAATTGTTGGTCTGGGCGCGGTGCTGGTCGCCTGCACGATCCTCTACCTGATTCCGCGTACGGCCGTGCTCGGCGCGATTCTCTTGACCGGCTATTTGGGCGGTGCGGTCGCGACGCATGTTCGCGTTGGTGGTCCATTGTTTCCCATTATCTTTCCCGTGATTCTCGGCNCGCTGCTCTGGCTCGGTCTTTACTTGCGNGACGNGCGCGTCCGATCGTTGGTATAAGATAGGGCGGACCAAATTGAAGGGGGCAGNTATGAAAACGAATGTAATTCGAGTCCTCCTAATCCTGGCGTGCTGTGTTGCAAACACGCTGGGCCAGACTGGCAAGCGAGAACTCACGCTTGAATGGATCTTTGGGCCGGAAGGCCGGACGGTGGCGAGTGTTCCTGCGACAGCGTGGCTCGATGATGGAACACTCGTAATCCTCGACGATCGTCGCCCGCCAGCCAATCGAACCTTTGAAAAGCTGAATCCAGCAACGGCCAACGGCAGTCGCTCGTCGATTCGGCACGCGCCCTGGCGGATCTCAAACGTGTCGGAACGAACGTAGACACTTTGCCGTGGCCACTCGCATTCGATGGTGCAGGCCGTCAAGCGCTTTACATTTTCAAAGGCGATGTTTTTGTTCTCGAATTGCAAACTGCACATTTCCGCCAGCTCACTTCAACACCAGCAGAAGAAAAATCCGCGAGCTTTTCTCCAAATGGTCGTCGCGTTGCTTACGTGCGCGCCAACAATCTCTATTTCTTCGACCTCGACACTAATCGTGAGACTCCGATCACGCGCGATGGTTCAGAAACGCTGCTCAACGGCACGCTTTCATGGGTCTACTGGGAAGAAGTTTTCGGACGCCGCGACATCGGATACTGGTGGGCGCCAGACTCACAAGCGATCGCGTATCTTCAGTCAGACGAATCAGAAGTGGACCTCAGTTACTTCGTCGATATCGCTCCTTTCTCACCCCAAGTTATTCGACAGCGCTACGCGCGAGCAGGCCGCGCAAATCCTCGCGTGCGGCTCGGAATCAACGAGCTGGGACGCGACAACACTACCTGGGTTCAAATAACAGACAAACCATTCGAATACCTTGTGCGCGCGAAGTGGTTGCCTGATGGTCGCCGCTTGAGTTTGGAGACCATGCCGCGTCTTCAGACCGAGTTGTCTCTGTATTTCGCGGATCGCAAGACCGGGAAAACTACACATGTACTCACAGAGACAGATCCCGGTTGGGTAAACATGGCTGACGATCTCTACTTCTTCAACGACGGCCTCCACTTTCTTTGGCCATCGGAACGAGATGGCTACCTGCATTTATACCGCTACCGGATGGATGGCGCGCTCGAGAACCAGGTAACTAAAGGACAATGGGCGCTCGCGAGCGCGGGAGGCATTGCGTTTTGGGTGCGCCAGGCGCTCGTCGGCGTTGATGAAAAGAATGGCTGGATCTATTTCACTGCGCTCGAGCAGTCGTCGATCGAAAGACATCTGTATCGGGTTAGACCAGACGGATCCGGGTCCATGCGTGTTTCGAAAGAGCCGGGCACACATCGCATCTCGATGTCGCCCGACGCGCGATATTTTCTCGACAGGTATTCAGACGTTCGCTCGCTGCCAGCGCTGCGACTGCATGCGAGTGACGGGTCAGTTCTGCTGCCACTTGCTGCTCCACGCACAGAGGTGCTGGCCGCGTACGACGTTCAGTTTCCTGAGTTGACGACGATTCCGGCGGACGATGGTTTTCCGATGCCGGCTGAAGTTCTGAAGCCTAAAAATTTCAGCGCCGATCGAAAGTATCCGGTTGTGATGTTTATCTATGGTGGACCATCGGCACCGCAGGTCATAAACGGCTGGCAGGGAGACACTCTGTGGAACCAGCTATTGCTCGAGGCCGGCTATGTTGTCGTCAAAGTTGATAATCGATCGGCCACAGGCATTAGCAAGAAGTTGGAAAACTTAGTCGTTAAGCATCTGGGTGAAGCAGAGACGCCTGATCTGGTAGCTGCGGCGCGTTGGTTGAAAAAGCAGAGTTGGGTTGATCCGGCGCGTGTCGGTGTGTGGGGTTGGAGCTACGGCGGTTACATGACACTAAACCTGATGACTCGATCGCAGGAGTTCAAAGCCGGCATATCAGTCGCATCCGGCTCTGACTGGCGCTACTACGACTCAAAGTGGACCGAAGGCGCCATGCGCACGCCGCAAGAAAATCCGCAGGGGTACGAGAGTACATCGTTAATCCCGCTCGCCAAACAAATGCACGGTCGTGTCTTGATCGTTTTCGGAACCTACGACGACAACGTACATCCTTATAACGAGATGGCATTCATTGATGCCTTGATAGCGGCGGGAAAGAGGTTTGACATGATGGCCTACCCGATGCGCAAACACGGCATCTCGGATGAAGCGGCCCAGCTTCATCTGTATCGACTGATGCTCGATTTCTGGAAGAGTAATCTTTAAAGTTCGTGTACTCATCGAGACGTTCGAGAGGAGGAACACATGCGCGCTTTTGCCCAGAAACAGAACCAACCTAAGCCGTGATGCAGCGCCGGGTCAACTGCAAAACACAGGTCCGAAGACTCAGTTTGACCCGGCGCTACCGCGCTCGGTTCTGTGCCTACTCGGCGTTATTAACGAAGACCTCCTGCGACCTGTAGGAGTTCACCAGTGATCCAGGCGCTGTCAGCAGACGCGAGAAAACCGACGGCGGGCGCGATGTCACCGGGCTGGCCGATGCGACCCAACGGCGTTTCGGCGACCGCTTGTTTTTCAAAATCGCTTCCCAGCACTCCGATCGCGTGCACGCCTTCAGTCTCCACTACGCCAGGGTTGATCGAATTGACGCGGATTTTCCTTGGCCCAAGCTCCTTCGCCAAAACACGCGTGACTGCATCGACGGCTCCTTTAGTAGCCGTGTAGACCACCGTCGCTGGCGGCGTGACGGAAGTTATCGTTGAGCCGATATTGATGACGCTGCCACCTTCCGGACCAAAATATTTCAACGATTCGCGCGTCGCCAGAATCAAGCCAAAGACGTTGATGCCGAACTGCCGTTGAAACTGATCTTCCGTGGTCTCTTCGAGTGCCGCAAACTGGTAGACGCCTGCGTTGTTCACGAGGATATCGAGGCGGCCAAATGCTTTCTTTGTTTCAGTGAAGAGGCGTTCGACATCTTTTGATTTCGAAACATCGCCCTGGACGGCGATCGCCTTTCCGCCTTCCTTTGTAATTTCATTAACAACCTGCTCAGCACCTTCCTTTGATGATGCGTAATTCACCACCACTGATGCACCTTCAGCAGCGAGATACTTCGCGATACCGGCGCCGATCCCCTTTGAGGCACCGGTAACAATTCCAACCTTGCCTGTTAACTTTTTGCTAGCCATTCGATTTGATTCCTCTCTTCTGAAAAACGGGTTTTGATGTCCTGGGCCAATGTGCTGGCAACTTTTCAGCCACAGAAATCCTTCGAAAATCCGCCTTAAATAAGACACGCTGTGACCAAATGCGGTCATCTGCCAACCTGTGGTCAGCAACTCTCCGGACTTCCTATTGCCTTCCCATATGAGTCGGTGTATTCTCCTATGGCCACGCCATAGGAGAACGGTCAGTGTCGAACAAAACTGAAATCTGGCAGGGGACTCTTGCCTTGATGATCCTCAAAACGCTCGATACGCTCGGGCCGCTGCATGGATATGGAATTGCACGCCGGATCGAGCAGATCAGCGGAGATCGGCTGTCTCCGAATTATGGAACGCTTTATCCGTCCCTGTTGAAGTTGGAGCAGGAGGGTTGGATCGTCGCTGAATGGGGCGTATCTGAAAACAACCGCAGGGCGAAGTTCTACAAGCTCACCCGCTCGGGACGAAAACAACTCGAAAGAGAAGCCAAAGAGTGGAACCAGACCACCGCGATCGTCGCGCGATTCTTCGAGCCGGTGGAGGATCAGTCATGAAACTGCGCGCCTGGTTGTTAAGAGTTAAAGGCTTGTTTCTGAAAGACGCACGCGAACGCGAACTCGCCGACGAGCTCGAGAGTCATCTGCAAATGCATATCGACGACAACATCCGCGCCGGAATGTCGCCGCAGGAAGCGAGGCGCGTCGCCGTGATGAAGTTGGGTGGCGTCGAGCAAACAAAAGAAGCTTATCGCGATCGCGCCACAATTCCATTGCTCGAGAGCGCGATCCAGGATCTGCGCTTCACGTTCAGACAACTCCGCAAGAATCCGGCCTTCACTGTCACTGCAACAATGATGGTCGCGCTCGGAATCGGCGCCAGCGTCGCGATCTTCGCTTTCGTCGATGCCGCTCTCATTAAACCGTTACCCTATCAAAATCCTTCGCGTCTCCTTTATGTAACGGAAACGGCGCCGGATATTCCACGTGGCGTAATTTCATATCCTGATTATCTCGACTGGAAAAAGTTCAACCAGGTCTTCGAATCATTGGATGTCTACAATCAACGTGGCTACGTGATAAGCACGCCGGCGGGAATGGAAATGATTGACGGCGCGCGCGTGAGTGCCGGCTTCTTTCGCACTCTTGGTGTCAGCCCGTTGCTGGGTCGAGACTTTCAGACAGGCGAAGATTTGGTGGGAACGCCTCGCACTTTGATACTCAGCTACGCTTCATGGCAAAAACGTTTTGGCGGTAAACAGGAGATCATCGGACAGTCGATAAGTATAGACGAGGTTCCGTTCACGATCATCGGTGTCCTTCCGCAACACTTTCATTTCGCTCCCGTCGAGAGTGCAGAGTTTTGGACTCCCGTTATCCCTGAAGGCGGCTGCTTTATAAGACGGAGTTGTCACAGTTTGCACGGTGTCGCGCGTCTCAAAGACGGCGTGACAGAACAGGCAGCGCTCGCTGATGTCACGCGCATCGCTAGAGACCTCGAGGCCCAGTATCCGGATTCAAATCGGTACCAGGGCGCAACCGTCGCGCCGCTGTCTGAAATAATCGTCGGAGACGTTAAGCCTATTTTGTTGCTGCTACTCGGCGGCGCTGCGTTACTGCTTCTAATAGCGTGCATCAACGTAGCCAGTCTTTTGCTCGTACGCTCTGAAACGTGATCGGCACCGGCTGCGCGATCATCGCCGCCTCATTGATGCGCAAACTACTCTTCGGCACCCCACCGTGGGATTTAACAACGCTTGTTAGCGTGGCCGCCGTGTTGGGAGCATCAGCATTGTTAGCAAGCTTTCTCCCCGCGCGCCGGGCCGCTTCGGTTGATCCGATTTCTGCATTGCGCGCGGAATAAAGTTTTCTCTGCGTAGCCTCTGCGTCCTCTGCGTCTCTGCGGTTAACTTCGAAGATCACCGCAGAGACGCAGAGGACGCAGAGGTTGCGCAGAGAAATCCAAAATGCTGTAGTTATCTAAACCCTTCGATCCTCATCAATCCATTATGTGCAACTTCCTCACGCGCTAATCCAATTCCAACAATTCCGATTATTTGGTTTCTGCTACGAGTCGGCCTGACAGAGTGACGAAGTGGCTTCATACGAAGCCAACTGGCAGGGCACGGTCGTTGCACATTTCCCAAATCTCACGCAATGGACCAATCCAACTTTTTGGAGAGGGAATTGCGCGAGAGATGAAGAGCACTCAAAGGTGTGCGCGCCCAGATCCCGCTTGCATTCGCGCGCACCGGGTCCCGTTACATTAAAGGAGAATGCCAAAATGAAGTTTACAAAAATCTGTATCCTCCTGGTCATTTGTCTTTGCCTCGGTGGCATTGCTTATGGCCAGGAAACTACGGGCGTTATCGAAGGCACTGTAGTTGACGCACAAGGTGGGCGAGTTGCTGGCGCCACTGTGCTGGTGGAAGGAAATGCTTTCAGTCGCACCGTCACAACCGACAGCGAAGGCGCTTATCGAATCTTACAAGTCCCGGCCGGTAAGTATTCGATCACGACGAGCGCTCCCAACTTCGCGAGCGAAAAAAGTGAAAATGTGACAGTCACGCTGGGCCGTACGACCACCGCCGACATCACACTGAATGCCGGACAAGTTTCGGCTAACGTGGTTGTGACAGCGGCTGACGTTGCAGCCATCGACACCACCTCCAACAGAATTCAAACCAACATCACTACTGATATCATCAACGCGGTTCCTCGCGGCACCAGAGTTGACAGTGTGTTGGAGCTTTCCGGCGCAACCAGGAAAGAACCGCTGAGCCGTGGTTATCAAGTTGACGGCGCCAGCGGTGCAGAGAACACGTTCGTCATCGACGGTTCTGAAGTCACAAACTTCCGCACCGGCCAGTTGCGCGAAACAAATAACATACCTTTCCAGTTTGTACAGGAAGTGCAAGTAAAGTCGAGCGGCTTTGATGCTGAGTTTGGTGGCGCCACCGGAGGCGTTATCAACGTTGTTACCAAGAGCGGTGGCAATGATTTTCACGGCGACTTCGGGATGCAGTTTGAGACGAGCAGTCTCAGCGCGCGACAAACGCTCACCGGAAAAATCGCGAACAGCGACCCACAGTTTCAGGCCAACCCGCTTATTCAAGGCACCAGCGCGGCTGTCTTGAGCTACATCAATCCACCGGGCGACAGCTTTAACAACACCTATCCGAGCTTTACGCTTAGTGGACCAGTCGTCAAAGACCGGCTGTGGTTTCTTGCGAGCGCAGCGCCGCAGTTCTATCACGCTGATCGCTCGTTCCTGTTTCCAACCGGGCAAACGGTCGACTACAGGCGTAACCTGCGAAACGATTATGAGTTTGCGCGTCTCGACTCGCAGATCACGAGCAACTTGCGCTTGTCCGGGACCTTTACTTACAGCCCGCAGCGCGAACATGGACAGATTCCCTCGTACACAACCTCGGCTCCGCCTTCAAATGACTTCAGTCAATTGGGTGGACGCGTAGCAGCAAACAATGTCACGGGCAGCGGCGTGTGGACCCCGACGGCCAAGCTCGTGATCAGCGGTCGCTTTGGTCGTAATTACCTGAACGAGAAAGACAGCTCTTACGGTGTTCCCGTTGGACCACGAATCCGTTGTCTCAACGGTGGCAGTCCCGCTGGCGTGCCGGCGACGAACCCGTGCGCGTCCGGTTTCAACAGCACGTCAGACATTACAAAAACGAGCAAGGATATTTCGATCCGCAAAACGGTCGAAGCTGACGCGAGTTATCTCGTCGATAGTCTTGCCGGTCGTCACAACTTCAAGTTTGGCTACCAGCTCAACAAGCTATCTAACGATGTGGACCAGGGATACTTTGGAATTGGTGAAGTACGTTTGTTCTGGGGACAGTCAGATCGCGGTATCGGTCCCGGAGTTTGTCCCACTGGACCATGCACCTCGTTCGGTTATGGCTATCTTCAGGATTTCGGTACGGTCGGTTTGGCCAAAAGCACGAACACCGGTCTCTACGTTCAGGATAGCTGGCAGCCACAGTCGCGCCTGACCTTGAACCTGGGCCTGCGTCTCGAGAATGAAGACGTACCTTCGTTTTCTGACAACGGACAGGCCATCAAGTTTGGTTGGGGCTCCAAGCTCGCGCCGAGATTGGGTTTTGCTTACGACGTTTTTGGCGATGGCAGGATGAAGGTGTTTGCCAGTTTCGGTCGATTCTACGATCGGTTCAAGTATGAACTTCCGCGTGGATCATTCGGTGGCGACCGGCTGTTGCGTTACTTCTTCCCGCTTGCCGATCCAAACTACACCACTTACACAAGAGCTTACTCACTCTCGCACACGTTGGTTGGACCACTCGATTTCCGCGTTCCTTCCAATGATCCTTCAGACAATCGTGTCGATCCGGATTTGAAACCGGCGCGACAGACTGAATTCACCGTCGGTACTGAGTATGGATTGAGTAATACTCTGGTATTCAGCGGTCGTTACACGCGTAAGAATCTTGACCGCACCATCGAGGACGTTGGTTTCATCGATGCAGCGGGCAATGAAAACTTCTTCATCGCGAATCCGGGAATGGGCCTGGTGTCTCAGCCTTTTGCGCCGGGACTGCCGGCGTCACCGCTGGCGAAACGTCTCTATAACGCAATGGAGCTACGACTCGACAAGCGTTTCACCAGTAATTACTTCTTCAACCTCAGCTACACGTACAGCCGGTTGACTGGTAATTACTCGGGTCTGTCGAGCTCGGATGAGCCGGACGCGCTTGGCGTCGGTCGATCGAGTCCAAACGTCAACAGGTTCTTCGATCTGCCGTTCCTCGGCTTTAACACGAACGGAGATCCGGACAATGGTTTGTTGGCGACGGATCGTCCGCACGCATTCAAGGCATTTGGTTCTTACACGCTCGATTGGAAAGACTTTTTCGGACACCGTTTGGATAGTTCGGGTACCAACAGTACTGAGTTTGGCGCGTCGTTCATCGGTTTGAGTGGAACACCGTTGTCGAGTCGCGTACAACTGTATGGTGCTTATACCTTCCTGACGACGCGTGGAGATCTGGGAAGAACACCTGCTTACACGCAGACGGATTTCCAGGTGACGCATACGATCAAGCTCGGTAGTGAAGGACGATTTGCGTTGAAGTTTGACGTGAATCTGCTCAATGCATTCAACGAGAACAACGTGTTGAGTGTCTTTACCCAGATTTCGCCCGACTCTTTGACGGCGGGGAATTTTGGGATCAGTGATGATGACGGGCTTGGTGAGTTGAACACCTTCCGGGCTGTATTCAATGGAGGATTGACGAGCCAAATCCTGGCCGGACTTGCTAACGGTAGTATCGCGAGAGATGCGAGATTCAATCAGCCGCTCACGCGACAGATACCACGTCAGGTTCGCTTTGGTTTCCGGTTCGTGTTTTAGATCGGAGAGCGGGGGCAAGCCGCCCTTCCTGACTTGTTCTTTTCTTGGGCGTCCACAACAAGGAACAAGTCAGGAAGGGTGGCTTGCCCCCGCTCCTTCAATCACGGTTTCTCAGCCGCGCTCTGCTGCCGCAAACGTTGGATCAGTTTCTTTATCAACTCAACATCTCTCGCGTCGGGTTGGACCTTTAAAAACATTTCCAACTCATCTGCCGCTTCTTTGTATCGCTTCAGTTGATTGAACAGCAGCGCCAGTTGCCAGTGAGCATCGGGCAACTTCGAATCAGCCAAAACATCTGCTCGCTTCAGGTAAGCCTCTGCTTCATCCGGGCGGCTCGTCTGACGCAGCGCAATGCCCAGCCACAGATTCGCGTTTATAGATCTCTCATTGAGTAAAACTGCGCGTCTGAAAGACTCGATTGCTGGTTGTAACTGCTTGAGGTTGTATTGGGCCACGCCGAGGGCAAACGAGCTCGCAAAGGCCCGTGAGTTAACCTCCAATGCTTTTGTGAGTGAGGGAATCGCTGCTTCATACTCGCGATCTTTCACTTGCTCCGTACCTAACAACTCGAGCGCGTCAAAGTACTGCGGAAAAAGATCGATGGCGCTCTTCAACGCGGCGAATGCTTCCTGTCGCTTGTTTGATTTTTCCAGCAGCTCGGATGCTTTCTGAAATTGCTTACGAGCTGGTTCTGGTACTTCCTGCACAAACACGACACCAGGCTTTGCTATGCTGCCGCGTTTGTCTTTGGACACGAGTACAAAATCGAGCTCTTCAAATGCAGCTCCAAAACCATGCGGCCTCGCGAGCTCCACCCGCTTCGTTTGACTCGCGTAGTTGGTCCCAGCCGGTTGGATCCTGACTTGAAATGTCCCGTCCGAGAGTTTGCGAAAAACGAAGAGTCCCGAGCCATCAGTCTTGACAGTTCGAATGACTGAATCAACTTCATTGAGCAGCTCGACTCGAAGATCAGCAATCGGCATGTGCTGATCGTTCGACACGTGACCACTGATCGAGTTGGAATTTGTTTGCGTTGCCGGCACGAAACCGAGCGCTAGTACAATGATCAAAATATGCGCAGCCATCATTCTCTAGCCTGCTAAAACACAAAGGGGATTAACGCTGCTCTGTTTGTGACGAGGCGGCCTGTATGTATGACGAGCAGGCTGAGAGTTCTAGAGTTGTGACACAAAAAAAACCTTGACATGGGCCAATCCGGGGTATAGCCTGCCGCAGTCTCATTGGGTCGGAGATTGCTCTCACTGAAGCGTCGGTTTCAGCAATAGCCGGCATTAACGACCCGAAACATCAATGACTCCCTCTACTTTATCCTTGCGCACAATCGCAACCGGCAGATCCATGCTAGTCTGAGAGGAGCCTTATGTTTCGGACCAGACATTAGGTAACTCAAAGTACCGAAACACCGCATCGCCCCTGTGGTGTGAGCGGGAATGTTGGCCGCATAATCCCAAATGGCGGCTGTTGGTCTTCAACCTCTGACTGACTCTTTCAGTCTCTCACCACCGTCCGTATGGCCGGTGAAAAGGAGGATGTCTATGAAGAAGTTCCGTCCCGTCTTTGCTCGTTTTCGTCTGCTTACAAGTGTAATGGCGCTGGCTGTATTGTTAAGCGCTCTGGCCGTAACCCCTGCCCGCGCCGATGTATGCGACAACATCTGCTCGGGTTGGACCAGCTCGGGCGGTTGCGATACTTGCAATTATTGCTGCGTACGTCCGGACAGTAGTTACTATTGCATCCCCAAAAATGACCGTGATTGCGGCACCGGTGGTCCGGGGCTAATCGATTGACCACGCTGCGGCCGCGGGCACGGTTTTCCGCCTGTAACACGAAAAACCCTTGACCGCGGCCGCCTGTTCATGGCAAAAGGTGAGATACTCGCTTCTGCGAGGGGAACCTTGCGGAATTGCATGCTCACCTGGAGTTGTTTTCCCGTCCAACTCCATATCAGCGAGTACTAGCTCCACTGATATTAACGAAGTGATCCCGACCACTTGGAGGCTGGAGACATGCTCACACCCAAACGACGGTCCAGGCTAAAGTCGCTATGGCGGACCGTTGGCTCAGCCGGTTGTTTATTGGTCCTTTCCTTATCAGCTCTGTCACAAACCGAGACTCAGAACCGAGTTGTGGCAGAACGGACCAGAGACAAAAAGACCGCTATCGATGCGAATCCCGCCGAAGCACAACGGCGCACTTTTGCGACTTCGACAGTGATTTCGCTCACTACGGAGGCAAGAAGCTACAAAGACCTGGCACTGAGAACGCGTGTGCTTGCTCGTGCCGCTGACGTTCTATGGGACGCAGATAACACCACGGCGCGTTCGCTATTTCTGCGCGCGTGGGAGGCTGCCGAAGCCGCTGATGCAGAAGATCCGAAAATCGATACCAAACGTCTTCCGAAAGGTGTTCCGGCGGCCTTCATAATTGGTCTCAAAAAGATGGGCGGTAACGATCTTCGCGTTGATGTACTGAGTCTCGCGTCACATCGAGACAGAGCGCTAGGCGAGCAATTCCTTGCCAAACTGAAAATCGTGAACGCACGAGAGGCGGATGACGCAAAGAATTCAGCGCGCTCTCTAGATTTTTTTACAGCTCCCGAGGCGAGTCAAAAAAGATTGCTCGTAGCCAGGAAATTATTGGCCGCCGGTGAGGTCAAGGCGGCAAAAGAGTTTGCAGCTCCAGCCCTGACTGAAGTTAATGCGCAATCGATCGGTTTTCTCTCCGAGCTCCGAATCAAAGACGCAGCGACCGCAGATAAGATTTTTGCAGAGCTATTGGCACGTACTGAAACAGATCCAATGGCGGATGCAAATACGATCTCCGGCCTGTCGTCGTACGCCTTCACCCCAGGCTTTTACATAGTCTTCCGGTCTACCGGGAATACGTGGGACCAACCCGAGGGACCAACAGTCGCGCCCAATCTCGACCCTGCGTTGCGAGGTCGGTTTTTCCAGGTCGCGGCTAACGTGCTGTTACGACCTGTGCCGCCTCCCGATCAGGACACGACCTCTTGCGGACGCCGAGGCAGACTGATGGCTATCACGCGGTTACTTCCGCTCTTTGAACAATACATGCCCGAAACCGCGCCAGCGCTTCGTAGCCAGCTCACTGCTAAAGAAGGGCGAAACATCGATCCCACTAACTCCTTATTAACGGAAGGCATCCGTCCCGAAAACTTCAGCGCAGAAGTCGGTGACATTGAAGAGCAACTCGGTCGGGCCAAGTCGTCACAGGACCGCGATCAAATTTACGCAGCTACGGCAGCAAGATTAGCTCCGACGGGCAACAAGCGCGCGCGTGAGTTCGCTGATTCTATCGACGAGATGCGATTGCGGAAAAAAATAAAAAATTACGTAGACCTTGAATTGATCAAGTTTGCCATTCGAAAAAAGAACGCCGCTGACGTGGTCCAACTTGCAGGCGCCGGTGAGTTGAATCACCTCGAGAGATCCTGGTCGTACACCCAGGCGGCCCATCTCCTGCTTGAATCAGATCGTGACGGGGCTGTGGATCTCCTCGAGAAAGCTACCGATGAAGCCGAGCGTATCAACGCAGACGATGGCGATGCGGCTTTCGCGCTTATCAATATCGCCAATCACTTCCTCGCCGTCGATCATTCGCGTGCATGGGAAGTGATGAATAAGACAGTCAAATTTGCAAACTCCGCCGAGGACTTTACTGGCGATGACTTTCACATGCCGTCAGGCGATATGATCGCGACTAACAACGGCACTAGATTCATTCGCCTGCCGGACGCGGACTTCAACTTTTCGCGTGTGCTGCGGGCGCTGGCCCAGGACGATCTGTTCCGTTCGCTCGAGCTCGCAAAAGGTTTCAAATATGACTCTACGCGTGCCTATGCGACGCTCGCTATTGCTAAGGCTGTTCTGGACAAGCCGGCGGGAGTCGTTGCCGCAAAGAACTGAAGAGGTGAACTAACATGCGGGCAAGTGTCAGGTCCAATATCGAATTGGCAGCGCAAGTTGTGATCGCGATTGCAGTGGTGATCGCGGCTGGTGTTCTCGTGAAGCGGAACGTTTGGCCCGGATCAGCGAGCGGCAGAATCGCGAGCATTAGCGCCGGAGAGCGTCTCAACGTTCCCAACGTCGACTGGGCGCAGAACAAAAAGAGTCTCGTATTTTTCCTGAAGAAAGATTGTCCTTATTGCACTTCGAGCGCCGGCCTGTATCGTCAGTTAGTTGCAGACGCGACCAAGCGAAACGTGAAGTGTCTCGCGGTCTTCCCGAATACTCCCGAAGAAGCTCGCAAATACCTCCAGTATCTTGAGCTCCCGATTGACAACGTTTACACCGGCCCACTCGGCGCTTCCAAAATCAACGGCACGCCGACCGTCGTGTTTGTTGACGAAGGCGGCATCGTAAAGAGCGTCTGGATCGGTGCGCAAACTGATAGAGAACAGGAAATGCGCGACAAGCTGCTTGCGCTGTTCGACTCGTGATCTGCGCTGAAGATTTTCTTGACGTGTCTTACCCGCGCTTGCTTAAAGGAACGTGAGGCAACTCAGAAGCAGGGAATCAATTCGGCATTCAGGAAGTAACGATCTAAAGTCTTAAATCAATGTGCAGCGGGGGCAAGC
>Ga0065712_10068158_pt1 | contig 13710 bp, 12 predicted proteins | sample MisRhiReplicate1_FD_59099 | JGI IMG/M metagenome (GOLD analysis project Ga0065712, IMG submission 59099) | Miscanthus rhizosphere microbial communities from Kellogg Biological Station, MSU, sample Rhizosphere Soil Replicate 1: eDNA_1 v3... | ecosystem: Host-associated > Plants > Roots >...
ATTCGAACCAGCGACCCCTCGGTCCCGAACCGAGTGCTCTACCAGACTGAGCCACGCCCCGACGAATTGCTAAGTGTAGCATGTACCCGGGCAGGAGCGCGGTGCCGATGGACCGCAAACAACACTGGGAGCACGTGTTCGCCGCCAAGGGCGAGCACGACGTGAGCTGGTTCGAAGCGCTGCCCGCGATCTCGCTGCGCATGATGGAGGCCGCAGGTCTCGGTCCTGAGACATGCGTGCTGGATGTCGGCGGCGGTGACTCGCGTGTCGTCGATGCCCTCGTCTCGAGAGGCCTGGATTGCATCGCGGTCCTGGACATCTCCCACACCGCGCTGGATCGGGCGAAGGCCCGTCTGGGCAACGCCGCATCAGCGCTGATGTGGATCGAGGCCGATATCGCATCGGCGTGGGCGCTGAAGCCGATGGACATCTGGCACGACCGCGCCGTCTTTCACTTTCTCACCGATGCCGGCGATCGGGATCGATACCGGCAACACCTGAAGAGCACGCTCAAGCCGGCAGGAACGGTGATCGTGGCGACCTTTGCGCCCGATGGACCGAAGACGTGCAGCGGCCTGCCCGTCATGCGCTACTCCGCGGAGGCCTTATCGCAAGAACTGGGCGACGACTTTGCGCTCGTCGAAACCGTGCCCCACATCCACCTCACACCGTGGGGGACGTCGCAATCATTCCAGTATTCCCGATTCACTAGGACCCGGAACTGACACGCCTCGCCAGCGTCGCCACGGATGCGACCAGTTCGCCAGGATCGACTGGCTTGGCCAGATGCATTTGAAAACCGGTCCGCAGCGCCTTCGTGCGATCCTCCGATCGCGCGAACGCGGTCAACGCTGCAGCAGGCACATTGCGGATCGCTGGATCGATGGACGCTCGAACGCGTCGAATGACCTCGAAGCCGTCCATCTCCGGCATTCCCAGATCGACGACGAGAACTTGCGGCTTGATCTCGACGATCCGTTGGAGTGCCACGAGCGGCGAACCGAGAGTGGTGACGTCGGCGCCAGCCGTTTCGAGGACGACGCGCAGCAGGTGCAGCGCGTCCTCGTCGTCATCGATAGCCATCACGCGGATGCCCTGGAGATCACCGAGACGGTTCATCACCTCGCGCCGTTCGGTCCGGGGATGTTCGCGAGGGATGGGGATCTGGGCCGGATGCACGATCATCAACGGCAGCCGCACACGAAATGTGGCGCCCTTGTCCTCTCCTTCGCTCGCGGCCTCTACCGTTCCACCATGCATCTCGACGATGTGGCGAACGATGGCGAGGCCGAGGCCGAGCCCGCCAGTCTTGCGCGTGGGGCCTGAATCGGCTTGACGGAAACGTTCGAAGACATAGGGAAGAAAGTCCGGCCGAATGCCAATGCCGGTGTCGCTCACCGAAACCTCGACGTGTGAATTCACGCGCTCGAGTCGCACCTGAACACGCCCCTGTTTCGGCGTGAATTTCACGGCGTTCGAAATCAGATTCCAGACGACTTGTTGCAGACGGCTCGGATCGCCGGAGACCGGACCGACGCGCGGGTCGACGATCGTCTGCACGCGTATGGCCTTGGCATCGGCAGCCGGTTGGACAGTGGCGACCGCATTGTCAATGATGACCGGCAACTCCACCGGCTGCACATCGAGGCGAATCTTTCCGGAGACGATGCGCGAGACATCGAGCACGTCTTCGACGATCTGCGTCAACCAGAGCGCGTTGCGCTCCAACGTCTCGAGTCCGCGCGCAGCCTTATCGGGCGGCAGCATGCCGGCACGCAGCAATCGGGAGTACCCGACGATTGCGTTCAGCGGTGTGCGCAGCTCGTGAGAGAGCACCGCCAGGAATTCGTCTTTCATACGGTTCGCGGCCTGGGCATCGGCGTACAGCCGCGCGTTTTCGAGGGCGACTGACGCCCAGGCAGCGACCCCAACCGCGAGCCGCTCGTGCTGCTCGGTGAAGACTCCGACGGCGGAGTGGCTGAAGAACAAACCGCCGATGACGTCGCCCGCAAGTCCCTTCACTGGGACGGCGAGGTAGCTGCGGACCGGCAAGTGCCCCGGTGGCATGCCGTAGAAGGGCGCGTTCTGCGCGTGACGCGGATCCTGCTTCACGTCGGCGATTCGCACCGGCCCCTCACCGTGAAACGTCGGGGCAAACAACGCCGTGGCTCGCGGGTGAGGAAAATTCGCGAACGACTCGCGTGCTGCGCCAGACAACGTGTACAGCATGTAGGCGTCGCCGGTATCGGGGTCGGTGACGTTATAGAAGAACGCGCCGAAGTCGGCGTGTGTCAGTTCCCGCGCAATATCGGTCACCTTCTGTACGATGGTCTCGCGATCGAGTGTCGAGGCCACCACGGCGCCTACGTCGTTGAGCTTTTCCGTGTTCGCCGCATGCTCACGGGCCGCTGCCAGCAGTCGCGTCCGCTCGGTGATGTCGCGCGCAATCTTCGATGCGCCGACGATGTCACCGTTCTGATTGCGAATCGGTGAGATAGTCAGAGAGATGGCGAGACGCGTGCCATCCTTGCGCTGCCGTTCGGTCTCGTAATGATCGATCTTCTCGCCGGCGCGAATCTTCGCCAGCACCACGTCCTCTTCGCTTTGAAGGTCCTGAGGGATCAGCAGCCGAACGGAGCGACCGACCGCCTCGGCGGCGGTATACCCGAACATCCGTTCCGCCGCATCATTCCACGATGTGATGATGCCGTTGAGGTCTTTGCTGATGATCGCGTCGTCAGACGATTCGACGATCGCAGCCAATCGGTTGCCGGCGACCGTTGCACGGGCACTCTCGGTCCCGTCGCGGGCAATCTTGGATGCGCCGATGACGCGGCCGGTCTCATCGTGAATCGGCGAGACGGTGAGCGAGATCGGAATGAGTGTGCCGTCCTTGCGGCGGCGAATCGTTTCGAAATGCGTCACCGCCTGGCCGGAGCGAATTCGCGCGAGGACCATGTCCTCTTCCGACTGGCGCTCCGCCGGGATGATCATGCGGATGGATCGCCCGACGGTCTCCTCGGCCGAATAGCCGAACATCCGTTCGGCGGCGCGATTCCATGAAGTGATGATGCCGTTCAGGTCTTTGCTGACGATGGCGTCGTCGGAGGACTCGACAACGCGCGCGAGGTGACGGACGGAGACCGGATCGGAAAATGACTCCATAGAGTGGTAACGGGCCGCCTGATGAGGTGTGGTTGGCTACCCATTTGGCAGAGCCATCCTCGGGTGGCGCAGCGATCGAGCAGGTTGATGCACCGGCTGTGCCAGAGCAAGGTCGGCTAGAAGCAGACCCCACATTAGGCGCGCGATCAGAGCAGCCTACGTAGCATCTCGCGGAACGTCAGCGCATTAGCCGTGGCCACGGCCTCGGGATCGTTGTTGAAGTAGGCGAACACGCGGCGACCGTCGTGTATCTGCTCGGCGAGAACATGCGCCCATCGGTCGAGGTGCCGCCTCGAGTAGCTGCCATGGTAGTGGCCGCTCGTGCCGTGAAAGCGGACATACACACACGGTCCAACCATCGGTTCGTGGATTTCAGATCCGAGCTTGTCGTGCAGGCACAGTGCAACGCGCCGCCGAGTCAGCAGCTCGAAGGTGTCAGAGACGTACCAGGACGCATGTCTGAACTCGACGACGTGCATGCGCGTACCGCTCGAGGTTCTAGGTAACGCCCGCAGGAACCGATCGAGACGCGCGAGGTCGATCGCGAGGGTCGGCGGAAGTTGATAGAGGACCGGACCGAGCCGTCTCCCCAAACCAGAGACGCTCGAGAAGAGTCGCTCCAGTGGATCGTCCGGGTCGAGCAATCGCTTCATGTGCGTGAGAAAACGGCTGGCCTTCACGGCGAACAGAAACGCCGGCGGAACCCGCGTGCGCCAACTGGTGAATGTCGTTCGGTCCGGCAGCCGGTAAAACGAGTTGTTGATCTCCACCGTGTCGAATCGCGCCGCGTAATACTCCAGCCAACGCGCGACCGGCAGATCGTATGGGTAGAACCGGCCGCGCCATGACTTGTAGTTCCATCCAGAGCAACCCACACGTGGCGAGTGGACGACCGTCGATCTGGAAGCCGAAGACACAACACACGACTCAAGCACGCAGCGCGCCACGCGAAGCGCTTCGCTTGCGCGTGGTACGTCGCGTGCTTCGTGACGCCACGGGCGATGACTGCGTCGCCCATACTCACGAGGTACTGCATGGCCACGATGGAACTGTCTCGCTCCGACGTTGAACATCCCTTAACTGACATTCGTGAAATTGAGCGCTGGGCTAGTCTCGCTGCCGCCACAGCAGTCCTGGCGTACGGGTTCAGCCGTCGCAGTGTTCCCGGCGTCGCGCTCGCGGCGGCTGCCGCGACACCGTTTGCCTATCGAACGCTGTCTGGGAAATGGCCATTCGAGAATGGCGACACGCGCAGCGCGCTCGCTGGCGATCGCGGCATCCGCGTGCGTGAGGCCGTGCGACTCGAACGGCCAGTGTCGGAGCTGTATGCGTTCTGGCGCCAGCTCGAGAACCTGCCGCGTGTCTTCACGCATCTCGAGCAAGTGACCGACCTCGGCAACGGGCGCTCACATTGGGTCGCGCGTGGACCCGCTGATCTGGGCGTGGAGTGGGACGCCGAGATCATCAACGACGTTGACAACAAGGTGATCGGTTGGCGCTCGCTGCCGGACTCCGACGTTGTTACCGCGGGATCCGTGAACTTCAAGCCGGTCCGTGGAGGACAGGCGACAGAGATCTCCGTGCATTTGCAGTACGCGCCACCGGCCGGGCGTGCGGGTGCGTTCCTGGCCCGCATCTTCGGACGCGAGCCGTCTCAGACCGTTCGCGAGGATCTCCGACGTCTGAAGTGGGTGTTCGAAGCCGGAGAGATTCCGCGCACCAGCATCGGGGAGCCGATCATATGAAGGCCGTCTGCTACTACGGCAAAGAAGACATTCGCACCGAGACTGTCCCGGATCCCGAGATCCTCAACCCGCGCGACGCGATCGTGAAGATCACCTCCACGGCGATCTGTGGGTCTGACCTTCACATCTACGGCGGCTTCATCCCGACGATGGAGACGGGGGATGTGCTCGGGCACGAGTTCATGGGGGAGGTCATTGAAGTGGGGCGCGATAACCAGCGATTGAAGGTTGGCGATCGCGTGGTCGTGCCGTTCACGATCGCGTGCGGCCGCTGCTACTTCTGCAAGGAACAGTTGTGGTCGCTCTGCGACAACTCCAATCCGAATGCCTGGATGGCGGAGAAGCTGTACGGATACTCCGCGTCCGGCTTGTTTGGCTACTCGCACATGTATGGCGGCTATCCCGGAGGTCAGGCTGAGTACGCACGAGTGCCGTTTGCCGACGTCGGACCGATCAAGGTGCCGGATTCGCTCACTGACGAGCAGGTGCTGTTCCTCTCCGACATCTTTCCAACGGGCTACATGGCCGCCGAGAACTGCCAGATCAAGCCGGGCGACACCATCGCCGTGTGGGGCTGCGGGCCGGTGGGGCAGTTCGCGATCCAGAGCGCGTATCTGCTTGGCGCGGAGCGAGTGATCGCCATCGATCGCTTTCCGGAGCGGCTCGCGTTGGCGGCGTCGCACGGGAAAGCGCAGGTGCTCAACTACGAGCAGGTGAACATCTACGACGCATTGCGCGAGATGACTGGCGGGCAGGGGCCGGACGCCTGCATTGACGCGGTGGGGCTCGAATCACATGGAACAACGCTCGATGCGTGGTACGACCGCGCGAAGACCTCGATGTATATGGCCACCGATCGGCCGCATGCGCTTCGCGAGGCGATTAGCGCGTGCCGCAAAGGAGGCACCGTCTCCATCCCCGGCGTCTACGGCGGATGGCTCGACAAATTCCCGCTCGGTGCGGCGTTCGCGAAAGGGCTGACGCTCAAGATGGGTCAGACCCACATGCACAAGTACATGCCGCGACTGTTGGAGCGGATCGAGCGTGGCGAGATCGATCCGTCCTTCATCGTCACGCATCGCGTCACACTCGACCAGGCGCCGGAGATGTACAAGACGTTCCGGCAGAAAGAAGATGGCTGCATCAAGGTCGTGATGAAGCCGCACTGAGAACTGACGATGAGATTGACGATTGACGACTGACGATTGACAAATTGACTAGAACCGCGATCCCGAGTCAATTAGTCAATGGCACTTCGTCAATCGTCCATTTCACGATCGCTGGGGCACCTCGTTGTTCTGCGCGGCCGATCGCTCCGACGAGCGCGTCAGGGGCGACGGCGCCCACCGCGATCCGCTCTGCCAGCCGGTGTGGCTCTCGTTGCCCATCATGCCCGTTGGCGGCGGAAGAACGCGATTGACGAATGTCATGGCCTTCGCCAGCGCATTTGGCGCAAGCGCCTCTGCGGCTACCGCGAAGCGTGCCGGCCACGAGACGACGAGTTCCGCATCGCCGTGTCGCATCGCGTTCACGATCTGAGATGCGGCGCGGCTGCCATCGATGGACAGCAACGGCAGCGAGTCGGCAATCGCAAACCACGCGAACTCGGCGCGATGGCGTCCTTTGAACCAGGCGTTGAAGGGGGAACCGGTCCGCATGAGTCCTGGGCACACCGTCGTGACGCAGATGCCGTAACGAGCGAGCTCGGTCCTGAGTGAGGTCGAGACGCCGGTCAGCGCGAACTTGCTGGCGCAGTACGGGGCCAGATGCGGGACACCGATCTTGCCGCCGATTGATGAAATGTTCACGATGCGGCCCCCGCCGTTCTCTCGCATGTGAGGAATCGCGGCGAGCATCGTGTGAAGCGGACCCCAGAAGTGCGTTGCCATGGCCTCTTCGAAATCCGACACGTTCATGTGGTCGACCGGCCCGACCATGATCACGCCGGCATTGTTGATGAGGACGTCGAGACGTCCATAGCGCTCAACGACGTGCGCGATCATGCGTTGGGCTTGTGCTTCAGTCGCGACATCGGCGACCACAATCGACGCGTCAATGTCGTGTGCCTGCAGATCGCGTTGCGCTCTCAGCAATTCTGCTTCGTCGCGGGCGGCGATCACGACGCGTGCACCCTGGCGCCCGACCTCGCGCGCCATCAGCAATCCCAACCCGCGTGAACCGCCGGTGATCAACACGACTCGGTCGACGAGGTCGAGGGCGCGAAGGCGTCGCAGCTGACGAGCCACAAGCGTCGCACCCAGAATCAATCCACTCACGGCGAACGCCGACTGTTTGCTCGTCATGGCTGCCCCCGGTCGTCGTAGTGTCCGGCTTTAGCCGGACCGTCTCCGAGTTGCGAACGCTAAAGGTCGATGGTGCCCGAGCGACTGCTTTTGCCTGGCGTGCCTGTTACGACCGACTTTGTGAGCGATGCCAGAACATGGACGACCCCGCCCGGGCTCTCCCAGAATGTGCCGTTGGTGACGTCGATGCGAATCAGCACGAGATGCGGATCGTCCACACCACCGGGAAACCACGCCTTCGTGTCGGGTGTGAACAGCTCGCGCATTTTCGAACGATCGGTCACGAGCGAGGCGGTGCCAGCCAGCTGGAGATACCGGTGCTCCTGCTCGTTCTGAAAGGAGAGATAGACGCGCCGGTCGTGCTCGATCTCGCCGATCTTGTGACTGCGATCGTCGGCGAAGAACCAGAGCGTGCCGCCAAAGGTCGAGAGATCACCCTGCAGCCCCATCGGACGCATGTGGAGCTCGCCGGATGGGGATCCCGTGGTCACCAGCATCGCCGTACGAAAGCTCGGCAGAAGGGCGCGTGCCTTCGCGATGGCGGCGTCGGCGGTGAGGTGCTCGTCCAGCTCAAGTCGTTCGTGGGAAGTGGTCTTCATGAGCGGAACACATTGCAACTTTCCGACCGACATAATTCCCTCGACGCGCGTAGTGTCCGGCTTTGGCCGGACCATGGAGTATCCGGCTTCATCCGAACCATGTAGTGTCCGGCTTCAGCCGGACCTGTGTAGCCACTCCATCAGACGCTCCGTCGACCAGCAGTTCACGATGCGATCCGGAGGAATGCCGGCCAGTCGCGCGTGAGCAAGGGCCGTCTCGGCGTACCGCAACTGGTGCGTTGTGTGCGCATCACTGTCGAGCGCGAACAGACAACCTGCAGAGAGCGCCCGCGCCGCCAGCGTGTGGTCGAGATCCTGACGAGCCGGGTCGCCGTCGATCTCGATGGCGACGCCCTGGCGCGCGGCTTCGTCAAACACCTCGTCCCATCGCGCGACCACGCCTGCCCGCGATCCAGTGATGCGACCACGCGGGTGCGCGAGTATGTGGACGTGCGGCGTGCGAATCGCCGTGAGCAGACGGCTGGTCTGGTCGTCGCTCTTCCGTAATCGCGAATGCGGTGCGGCGAGGACGAGTTCGAACTGCGCCGCTTCATCACCGGAGAGATCGAGTGTTCCGTCCGTCCCGATATTGGCCTCGACCCCGCGGATCAGGCGGAAGCGACCGCCTGACGTGGCATTGAGCCGCTCGATCGCGCGCCATTGCGCGGCGGCATCGTCCATGGACATCCCTCGGGCGATCTTCAGACCGTGCGAGTGATCGGTCACCGCCGAAAAACGGTAGCCACGTTCAACGCACGCGTCGACGATCTCGCCGAGCGTGGCTGCACCGTCGCTCCATTCCGAATGCATCTGGAGGTCGCCGTGATAGTCGTCGGCGCGAGGGCCGTCGAACGCCGCGTCCGACAGGATGCGGACGACCTCGGCGCGGCTGAGAAAGTGCGTCCGCAGCGCGCGCCGAGTGTGGATCTCCTCCGCGCGGCCACTCAACTCGATTGTGCGCTCGACGGTTGGCGATGTGCCGGTATCGAGTACTTCGAGGATCACGCGGCTCGACGCAGGGCCGATGCCTGGTATCTTCTCCAGCGTTCCGTTCGAGCGCATTAATTCGGTCAGGGGACGTTCGAGTGTGAGGACCGCACTGGCTGCACGCTTATAGCCGAATACGCGCTGTGGTGAGGTCTGCACGTACGCCAGATCGCGCAGCAGTCCACCGGCGACGGCGTTAATGTCCGCATAGCGACGAGGTTCCGATCTCATCGTGGCGGGCGGTTTGCTTCGAGGACTCTCACCATGGCGCAACGCTCGACGTCTCATGCCGGAACCTTGCCGTACTGGGCTGACTCAGCCTCTCTACCGACGTTCCCGAAACTCGACCGCGATCTCACCGTTGACGTCATTGTCATCGGCGGTGGCATTGTCGGATTGACGACGGCGTATCTCGCGTCCGCGGCGGGCCAGAGCGTTGCGGTACTCGAACGCGATCGCTGCGCCATGATCGACACCGGTCACACCACCGCGCATGTGACGATGGTCACCGATTCGCGCCTCAGTGAGTTGTCGCGCACGTTTGGCAAGACACACGCCCAGGCCGTGTGGGACGCGGGCCTGGCAGCGATTGCCGAAATTGACACCATCGTTCGCGAGCACGACATCGCATGCGAGTTCGAATGGGTCAGTGGGTATCTGCACGCCCCGGGTGGACGCGCTGACAGCACAGAGACCAAGTCATTCCAAGACGAGGCGCAGCTTGCTTCGGAGATGGGCTTCGATGTCGACGTCGTCGGCGACGTGCCGTTCGTCGGTGGACCAGGTCTACAGGTCGCCAATCAGGCCAGATTTCATCCGCGCAAATATCTGGCGGGTGTCGCGGCCGCCATTCGTGAAAATGGCGGTCAGGTCTTCGAGCACACCGAAGCGGAGGAGTTCCGGCACGAACCGCGGAGTGTCAAGGCGAACGGCCACTGGATCCATGCCGCCGAGATCGTCATCGCGACGCACAATCCGCTGGTTGGTCTCGCCGGCATGACGAGCGCCACGCTGTTTCAGACCAAGCTGGCGCTCTACACGAGTTATGCGATCGCGGGCCGTGTCAGGCCGGGTGTCGTTCCCGACGCGCTCTTCTGGGACACTGCGGATCCATACCACTATCTGAGGCTCGAGCGGCATCGCGGTTATGACGTCGTGATCTTCGGCGGTGAGGATCACAAGACAGGGCAGGCCGCGGACACGAGCGCATGCTATCGACGTTTGGAAAAGACGCTGATCGCAATGCTCCCTGACATCGAGCTGACGCACCGTTGGTCTGGGCAGGTCATCGAGACGCCGGACGGTCTCCCATACATTGGGAAGATGGCCGATCACCAGCATGCGGCCACCGGTTTCGCAGGCAATGGAATGACCTTCGGTACGCTCGCCGGAATCATGATGGCGGACGCCATTGCGGGCCGGCCCAATCCGTGGGCGGATCTGTTCGATCCGGGCCGCGCCGCGATTCGGCGTGGGTTGTGGGATTACTTCAAAGAGAACACCGACTACCCGTACTACATGATGCGCGACCGCTTCGCGGGCGCTGAAGGGAAATCACTCCGCGCTGTGAGGCCGGGCCACGGGAGCATCATTGAGCACAACGGTCAGAAGGTGGCAGCGTATCGCGCTCACGATGGCATCGTGACGAAAGTGTCCGCCATCTGCACGCACATGGGCTGCATCGTCGGTTGGAATGAGGCGGAGCGCACGTGGGATTGTCCGTGCCACGGATCGCGGTTCACGCCACAGGGCGACGTCATCTCCGGACCGGCGGAGAAGCCACTGCCCGAGATTGATGCCTGAGAACCTCGAACCTGGAACCTGGAACTAGGAACTAAACGCTGCGGGCGCGTTCGGCTCGTGACGCGACCACCACGCCGCGGCCGATTCTTCGGTCCATGGTGTGGCGACCGGAATCTCGCCCAGCCGACGGGCGAGCTCGCGAGCCGACTGCGGACGTTTCGCAGGATCCTTTTCGAGGCACGACAGAATCAGTCGATCGAGCTCCGGTGGAATCGGGAGCTCGGTACGTTGAGACACCGGCACCGGCGCGGTGTGCGCGTGGTGCATCATCACCGCAATCGGTGTATCGCCGCGGAACACCAACTGTCCTGTGAGCAACCAGTAGGCGACGCAGCCGACCGAGTAGATGTCGGCGCGGCTATCGATCGCGCCACTCGAGAGCACCTGCTCGGGCGCAATGAATGCCGGAGTTCCGCGCAGGATGTTCTCCTGCGTGACGATCGCCTCGTGTGCCTGCGTGACCTTGACGATGCCAAAGTCGAGCACTTTGATGAAGTCGTGTTCGCCGCCGTATCGGCATACCAGGATATTGGATGGCTTGATATCGCGGTGGACGAGCCCATGCGCTTCGGCTTCGGCGAGCGAGTGACACACTTGGCGCAGTAAGAAGATCGCGCGCTCGGCCGAGACAGGGCCGTACCGCTTGACCAGCGCATCGAGGTCGAGTCCGTCGAGCAATTCCATGACGTAGTAGAAACGTCCGTCGCCCGCGACGCCGAAATCCCACAGTTCGACTGTGTGCGCGGAACGCAGCTGTGACGTCACCTGCGCTTCACGCTCGAAGCGACGCATCGCGTCTGCATCTTCGCCAGCGCCAGAATTGGTTTGCAGCAGCTTGATCGCGGCCGGACGTGCGAGCAGGCGATGACTCGCTTTCCAGACTTCGCCCATGCCGCCCTTGCCGAGCCGTTCGATCAGACGATAGCTGCCGAGCTCCTGTGCGCGCGTCGCTTCCTTGCCCAGGGCATACACGACGCGTTGACCCGCATACGCCAGCGCCGTGATCAGGATGTAGGGAAAGATGATCCCGAAGAAAAACTCTATCGCGGTGACCTGAAACGTCGTTCGGCCGCTGAGAATCATCCAGCCGATCACCAGTGGCACTGCGGAGACAGACGCGATAGTGGCCATCAGTGCCTTGGCCGGACGCGTTGGTATCACCACCGTAAAGAGTGGCGTCCAGACCGCGACCCACGAGAGTCCCATCCACTCGTCGCCCTTGAAGTGCGCCAGGTGGGTGTATTCGGCGAGTGCGATTCCGAAGTTGCTCAGGATCAAGAACACGAGCCCGACGTTCATCAACGTCGTGAGCGCCAGATTGGCGTACACGGTGAGGGCCGCGACCACAAGCGCCATCGCGATCGCGAGCACGCCAGGCAACCAATACAGCGGTGATGACAGCATCATCGCCCGCGCGTCCGCGAAGAGCAGGTCCTGGAAAAACCCGGCCATGAAGAAGGTGAACGCGTACATCAAAGCGAGCGTGCGGAGCCGTCGAGCGGAGCGGCTGAGAATCTCTGCGGACAGCCCGCGCGTGTCCTCGCGGGTGGCGGTCGCCGACGCGTCGCGAGGACGCAGGAGCTTTTCACGTGACACGTGCGTCGTCATGTTGAGGCGGCTGGAGGCAAGGGTACTCCAGCCTTCATGCCGTGCACCCTTTCAATACTCGAGCGTGGCGTGTTGTCCCTCGAGGAGCGGCGTTCGCTACGAATAAACGGAGATCCGCAGGCCTTCGCAAGGTGGCGATGATTTTGCCCATAGCTTTGGCGCTCTTATCCCATACCCAAGGGGACCCATGCGGACTGATTACTTGCGCCTCCCCACGTATCCGTCGGGCCACTCGACGTTCGGCGGCGCACTGTTCGAAGTGCTGCGAACGTTCTACAGGCGCGACGACATCGCGTTCTCGTTCATGTCGGATGAATTCAATGGCGTGACGAAAGGGCGCGATGGGCAGAGGGCATCGCGCAGGGGCGACGCAGGCTTTGGGCTTTTGGCTCTGGGCTCTGGGCTGGTCAAAGCCTCAAGCCTAGAGACCAACGCCTAGAGCAGGGCGAATCACGACGGCAGCATTCCGAGCTGCCGCATCATGGAGGCCAGATCCTCGACGTGCCACACTTCGGCGATCTGGCCGTTCGCGATCGCGTACATGTCCATATAGGCGAACGATGCGGTCTTGCCGGTCGGCGGGGCGCCCATGAGCGTGCCGCGGTTTGTGCCGGTCATCTTGCCCGTCACTGAGACCCGCTCCTCGTCAGCGACGAGGCTTTCGATGGTGATTTTCAAGTCGGGAAACGCCGCTCGGAACATCTCGGCGGCCTCGACCACGCCTCGGCGGCCTTGCTTCGCGCCTGGAGCCAAGGTGTGATCAACCATGTGCTCCGCCACAATCCGTTCGAGCGTCCTCGTATCAGCGGCGGCGAACGCGGCGATGAACTGGCGGGCAATGTGCTTGTTCTGCTCGAGCATCCGTTTTCTCCTCGGCGTGGGCGCGCCCGCTGGCCCGCTGGCGCGCCGGCAGACTGCGCGGCGATTGTACGTGGCTCTCGTGAAAGATGTGCGTGGTCGAGCTACGGGTCAATCTGAGCCGTTGAAGTCCATAGTTGGGTAACGCGCGTCACACCTATCAAAGGCGAAGGCATCCCCCCGCCAGCCTGGGATGGTTGGACTCGCCCGTCTTGGGCGAAACTGAGCAGCCGAATTTCACCGAACGGCTGAGCGTGATTCTTGCTTAGACACGCGATCCCCTGTGATTGAATAGCCGTTTTGGGTTTCTTCCTGGAGCACACGCATGCAGCGGACTGAATCTGTTGTTCCGCCGATCTCGACTGCCGTCCTCTCGTCGCCCCCACACACCCAACTTTCAGAATTGCTCAGAGTGCTCCAGGCCGTTCGCGACGGCGACTTCTCGGTCCGCCTTCCCGGTGATTGGACGGGCTTGGAGGGAAAGATCGCCGACACCATCAACGAGATCGTGCAGTCGAACGCGCGAATGGCCAGCGAGCTGGAGCGCGTCGGCAAGGTGGTCGGCAAACAGGGCAAGACGCGGCAGCGCGTGAAGTTCGGGCGGGCGAGTGGTGCGTGGGGCGAGATGGAGACCTCGGTCAA
>Ga0065712_10068159_pt1 | contig 13672 bp, 12 predicted proteins | sample MisRhiReplicate1_FD_59099 | JGI IMG/M metagenome (GOLD analysis project Ga0065712, IMG submission 59099) | Miscanthus rhizosphere microbial communities from Kellogg Biological Station, MSU, sample Rhizosphere Soil Replicate 1: eDNA_1 v3... | ecosystem: Host-associated > Plants > Roots >...
ACTGGTTGAACGCGCGCGCCACTGGCAGCAGCTCATCATCTTCCAGGCCATCGACGCTGGAGCTGAGGGCTTCTGCACCTTCAGCAGAGCCACGCCTGCCCGCCTTGGCGCTCTTGCGAATACGCTCGATCTTGTCGAGAAAATCAGCCCCGCGCTGTTCGCGAATCGTATTGCCCAGCAGCTCACCCAGCAGGTGAACGTCTTCGCGCAGTCGCGCATCGATATCGGCCATCGTTCCCTCTCCCGGTTTTTTATTGGGCTTTTTATCTGATCGCTTACCCGAATTGAACGGGTGTATGAAATCCGCTTTGCCAACAGTGCATCAAAAGCGCATTCGCCGACAAATCCTTGTGCATGAAATTATCTGCCCGTGCCACGAAGGCCATACAGGCTAATCTCATGCATGAGCCACACAACGACTCCATTACGCAACAGACTCGCCACAAGCGAGCCCATCGAGAAGACAGTCAGGAGAAGTCACCATGAAAATCCGCGAACTGGCCCGCCATTGGGAAAATAACGCCAAGGGTCGCCTGACCAGGACCCGCTATGCGATTCATCTGGATATCGAATCCGCCGCGCGACTGGCCGCACTGTGCGAGATGTACCCCAAACATCACCCTGAAGAGTTGCTGGGCGAGCTGATCGGCGCGGCAATGGAGGAACTGGAAGCCAGCTTTCCTTACGTCAAAGGGCCGCATGTCGTGGCGACGGATGAGGAAGGCGACCCTCTTTATGAAGACATCGGCGCCACGCCCCGCTTCCTGGCACTGTCCAAACGTTACCTGCATGAACTGTCTGAGGAGCTGGACACGCCCGTCGATGAACCCGGCCAGGTGTAACATCGCCGATTCTGCCAGGGCCCACGCTCGTAAAGGGCCGGGCCTGACGGCTCGCTCTGTATGGGCACCCTATTGAGTACGACATATAAAACGTTCCCGCCCGCTCACGAAATATTTATGTGAACTATTCAAAAACCCCGCAGGTCCGAGCCATTAACCATTACAGGAAAGCCTGAAGAGCATCAGGTGGTTGCATGACCCGATGCCCGGCCTGAATAAAAACTGTCATGGATAACCACGTTCGGAGTCAGACAATGGAGTTGATCACCATGAACACCCCTACTGCCAATACCACGTTCAAAGGCCTGCGCGGGCTGAAACTCGCTGCGCTGGCGCTGGGTAGCACCTTCATCCTGGCCGGCTGTGCGGGCAACCCGCCGTCGGAGCAGTACGCGGTCTCTCAGTCGGCCGTCAACAGCGCAGTGAGCGCCGGCGGTACCGAGTTCGCAGCGGTGGAAATGAAGTCGGCTCAGGACAAGCTCAAAGAAGCGGACCTGGCCATGCAGGACAAAAAGTACGACGAAGCGCGCAAGCTGGCCGAACAGGCCGAGTGGGATGCCCGAGTGGCAGAGCGTAAGTCTCAGGCCGCCAAGGCTGCCAAAGCCGTGCAGGATGCTCGTCAGGGCGTCAACGAACTACGTGACGAAGGCATGCGCCAGGTGCAGTGAGCACCGCCATCACCCTTTGGTTTTCATGCATTCGTAATCGATTAAAGGACGACCCTAATTATGCGTAAACAATTGATGATCCCTGCCCTGCTGGCCATGAGCGTTGCTTTGGCTGCCTGCGCCACCAAGCCGAACCCTAACCTGGAACAGGCCCGCACTAACTTCACGTCCCTGCAGACCAACCCGGACGCCACCAAGGTTGCCGCGCTGGAAACCAAGGACGCGAGCGAATGGCTGGCCAAGGCTGAGCAAGCTTTCCGTGATGACGCTGACGCCAAGAAAGTTGACCAACTGTCTTACCTGACCAACCAGCGTGTTGAGTTGGCCAAGCAGACCATCGCTCTGCGCAACTCCGAAGCCGCTCTGCAGAACGCTTCTGCCGACCGCGCCAAGGCTCGTCTGGAAGCCCGTGACGCCCAGATCGCTGCGCTGAAGAACAGCCTGAACGCCAAGCAGACCGAACGCGGCACCCTGGTGACTTTCGGTGACGTGCTGTTCGACTACAACAAGGCCGAGCTGAAGCCAGGCGCCCAGGGCGATATCGGCAAGCTGGCTGCTTTCCTTCAGGAAAACCCTGATCGCAAAGTGATTGTTGAAGGCTACACTGACAGCACTGGTTCGGCTTCCTACAACCAGTCGCTGTCCGAGCGCCGCGCCAATTCGGTTCGCATGGCCCTGACTCGCATGGGCGTAGACCCGACTCGCATCGTTGCGATGGGCTATGGCAAGGAATATCCGGTTGCTGATAACACCAGCAACTCGGGCCGTGCCATGAACCGTCGTGTGGAAGTGACCATTTCCAACGACAACCAGCCGGTTGCTCCACGCTCCTCGATGAAATAATCGACTCAGCGGCTGTACCCGAAGCCCCGCCTGCGCATACAGACGGGGCTTTTTCATGGGCGCTTCACGGGCGTGTCGACGCCTGCTTAGTGATACAGCGCACGGCCTGCCTGCGATCGTCGACCAGCACGCCGGACAGCCCGGTGCGCGACGTGTCGAACAGCACCAGCACGCCATCGATACACTGCGCCACTTCTGCCGCAGGCGTGGCGGCGATCTTGTAGTCCTCTCCGGGTACGGTCTTGAGCAGCGTGAACTCGCTCAATAACAGCGCATCCTCGGGTCTCGCGAAATGCAGGTAGCCGTAGTACCACAGGCAGCCGACCGTACCGATGATGCTCGCGATGCCGGTCAGGATCATGCCCCTGACGTTACGCTCATCACTCATTCCTGCGTCTCGGGTTGCTTTGAGGTTACCGGGTAATTGGGTACTTCGGCGAGGCGGCGCAGCCCGTTGAAATGCTGTGGATCTTCAAGATAACGGAGCATGACCTGCCGCCATAACGGATCGGCAAAGGTCTGCACATGTCCGCCGCGGGTCAGTTGCAGCACACGAGGCGGCGGCGCGGCCTTGTAGACACTGATTCCGTTGACCAGCGGCACAAGGGTGTCATCCATGCTGTGAAAGATCAGCATCGGGGTGCCAGCCATCCTGGGCAGACCGTTGACGGCACTGTCGCCATCAGGAATGAACCAGGACAATGGCGTCCTGAACGGCAACGTCAGCCAGGAGTTGCTGAGTGAGTTGCGCGCGACGTCTCTGTAGCTCGCAGGCACACCGTCGAGAACCAGCGCCTTGATTCTGGATCGCTCGTCGGGATGCTCCGCCAGGTAGTGTACAGCCAACGCGCCGCCGATGCTCTGACCCAGCACCACCAGCGGTTTGCCTTGCACCTCGGGCGCAGCTTTCAACCAGTCGAAGGCGGCCTGAATGTCCTGATAGATCGCGGGCAGGCTAGGCTCGCCCTGCGACTGGCCATAGCCGCGGTAGTCGAGCATCAGCACCTGATAGCCCTGTTCGGGCAGCCACCAGCTTCCGCCCAGATGCCAGGACATATTGCCGCCATTGCCATGCAGGTGCAGCACCGTGCCCTTGACCGGCACGCCCGCCTTCGCCGGGAGCCACCAGCCGTGCAGGCGGGTGCCGTCTGCAGCAGTCAGATTGACGTCGCGGTACTCCAGACGCGCCTTGTCCGGGGTGAACGGCAGACCCGGTTCCGGGTAGAACAGCATCGAACTGCAGCCAGCAAGACTGAGGAGCAAGGCAAGGATGCTGATCAGTTTCAAATGAGAGGTTCCTTGAGAGAGTCAAAATGGTGCCCGTGACGCCCTGCGTCACCTTCGAGAGCGGACGCGGAGCGTCCTGGGAGGCATTCCCACGCAGAGCGTGGGAACGATCATCAGGCCACATCACAGGGCTAGAGAATATTCGAGTAATCCGCTTCGATGCGATCCAGGCTCAGGTGGTTGAGGAAGTTGGAGAAGCACATCCAGGCTGACAGGGCGTTCATGTCGCGGAACTGCTCGGGCAGGTATTTGGGTGCGACCACCAGGCCTTCATCGACCAGTTGGCGAAGGGTGCGCATGTCTTCCAGCGTGGTCTTGCCGCAGAACAACAGGGGCACCTGTTCCAGCTTGCCCTTGCGCACGGCCAGTTGAATGTAGTTGTAGACCATGATGAAGCCTTTCAGGTACGACAGGTCCTTGGTGAACGGCAGCCCGTTGGGCACCGAACCTCGGAACACCCGGCTGGCGTTGCCGTAGCTTTCCGGCATGCCGAAGCCCTGCTCGCGATAAAACTCGAACACCTGCAGAAAGTCCGCGCCCTCTTCGGCCATGTGAATGGCTCGCGTGCGGTTGGTGAGCTTGCGCAGACGGCTGGGGTAGGACGCAAAGGCGATGACTTCCATGAGAATCGCCAGCCCTTCCTGAGTTACGGTCGATGACGGCGGGCCTTTGGAGAGGAAGGTGCAGATTGGCTGGTTCTGCCCGTTCAGCGTCGTGCCCACATGCACGAGGCCTTCATGGACTTCCAACGCGCGCACATCGCGCTCGTTGAACATCGCGTCGCTGCGAATCTTGATGTAATCCGCGCCAGCCGCCGCGTCTGCCACGATGCCGTCGGATTCGAAGACACGAATGGTTTCCTCGGCCTCACCGAACACCCGGTTCAGGCGTGATTGCAGCAAAGCCACGGCGTCCTTGGCGGTCAGAGTCTTCGGTTCGTCCTTGAGATCGCCACGCCCGGCAATGTTGTTCAGGTAATCAGACAGCATCAGCCCCAGATCGGCCAGTGTTGGATCGCCCGCGTGAAAGGCATCGGAGGCCGCGCCGTACAGCTCCTGGGAAATCAGCCCGAAGTCAGGTGTGCCACGCGCTTCGAGCATGCGGATCACCATGCGGTATTCCCGGCACATCCGGCGCATGATCTGCCCGACCGGATTGAACTGGCCCAGCTGGCGCGTGACGTCGCGCTCGATGTTCTGGAATTCCTGCTTGAGGGCACTGGAATCGAAGCCCAGCGGGCGATTCTCGTAATAGGCACGGTCCACGGCAGGCAGGGCCTTGCCCTTGGCGGCGAGGAAATCCCGGCGAACCGTGTCGTCCCACTTCACTGCATCCAGCACGCGAATCGGTGTCTGCGCGGCAACGATCCGATCCGATAAAACACGAATAGTCTGCTGGTACTCGTCCACCCGGTACTCCTTGGCTGGCGGGCTATCGCCCTGCTACTTGGCAACGCGCCTGTAACGCGCGACTTCCTGAAAAACATCTGAGTTGGCGGGATCGTCGAGGTACCCGAATACCTGCTCCAGAGGGCTGGTAATCAGGAGACCCTTGCCCGTTTCATTTTCGACCGGCTGACCAGCCAGACTGCCTTGCTCGACCCACTGGCCGACGCGGTCCATGTCCAGACTATAGACAACCAGCTCACCGCTGCGGGTCAGCTCGAAGCCGCCCATGCCGTAGTGAGCGCCATATCTGGCCGGAAGCTTCGCCGAGAGGTACCAGCGGCTGCCGTGGTGCGTCACCGTCACGGTGTACTCATCGCCGTGACGTCGGTCGCCCTTGCGGTAGCTGAAGGCCTTGTAACTGTTCACCCCGGCACGCGAGACGTCCAGTTCGAGCGGCTCGCCCCAGGCGTTCCTACTGGTCCACTGGCCCAGCAACCCCGAAGGCGCAGCTTCATGGGCGGGTATCGGGTCCTTGAAGGTCACCAGACAGCCGCTCAACAACAAAAACGAGAGCGCAATCAACACGCGCCAGGTCTTCATGGGGTTCTCCTGAACAGAAGCAGCGTCACCCTCGAACCGGTTGAGGGGTTCCCAGCACCAGACGCATCTGGCGGGTGAGCATACAGAGGATTTCTTCGTCCGCCTGACGCAGCGGGCCATGAAGCAGGCCCTGATATTCCATCCGGCGGATGAGCCCCGTCAACACTTGCGCGTCCTGATAGGGCTGCAGCGAGCCAATCACCTGAAAAAACTGGCAACTGCCCTGCAGCAGGATTTCCTGATGCGCCATGACCAGCGGAGTCAGACGCGGGTTGATCAGCGCTTCGTGGTAGAACGCATGTTCGGCTATCAGGTAGTCGCGCCGGGTCAGCAACTGGTGGCGAATATACTCCATCACCATTTTGGCAATGTCGTCAGCCAGCTTGAAACGGTCGCTGGGACTGCCGGAACTGCGGGCCATCATGTCGCGCAAGATGACTTCGGTGTTCTGCCACAACCTGGCCAGGTAGTCTGCGCTGCGCTGCACGTACTGGGCGAAGGCATCGGTCAACAGGTCATCGATATCCTTGAAGTAATAGGTCGTTGCCGACAGCGGTACGCCCGCCTCCGCAGCCACGGCACGGTGGCGCACGGCACGCACGCCGTCACGCACCACAATGCGCATGGCGGCATCGAGAATCACCTGCCTGCGCTGCTCGCTCCCCTCTCGACTGGCCTTGCGACCCTGATACTTGACACTTCTGGCCACCGCGCTCGCTACCCCGGCAGCCCCTTCTCTGGCAATCGTCACACTATCGTCCTTATAAACTCGTCCTGAAAAAGACCCAAAAAAAAGCCGCCCATTCGAGGCGGCTTTCTTTTTTTTCGTTACGCCTGCGGGCGCATATGCGGAAACAGGATCACATCCCGGATCGACGGCGAGTTGGTGAGCAGCATCACCAGGCGGTCGATACCGATCCCCTCACCGGCTGTCGGCGGCATGCCGTACTCCAGCGCACGCACGAAGTCGGCGTCGTAGTGCATGGCTTCATCGTCACCGGCGTCCTTGTCGGCCACCTGCGCCTGGAAGCGCTCGGCCTGATCTTCGGCGTCATTGAGCTCGGAATAGGCGTTGGCGATTTCGCGGCCGCCGATGAACAGTTCAAAGCGGTCGGTGACGCTCGGGTTGTCGTCGTTGCGACGCGCCAGCGGCGAGACTTCGAACGGGTACTGGGTAATGAAGTGCGGCTGCTCCAGCTTGTGCTCGACCAGCTCTTCGAAAATCATCACCTGCAGCTTGCCCAGACCTTCGAAGCCCAGGACCTTGGCACCGGCCTTCTTGGCGATGGCGCGTGCCTTGTCGATGTCCTGCAGGTCGGCTGCGGTCAGTTCGGGGTTGTACTTGAGGATCGAGTCGAACACCGACAGACGCACGAACGGCTCGCCGAAGTGAAACACCTTTTCGCCATACGGCACATCGGTGGTGCCCAGAACCAGTTGAGCCAGTTCGCGGAACAGCTCCTCGGTCAGGTCCATGTTGTCTTCGTAGTCGGCGTAGGCCTGGTAGAACTCGAGCATGGTGAACTCGGGGTTGTGCCGGGTCGAAACGCCTTCGTTACGGAAGTTGCGGTTGATCTCGAAGACTTTCTCGAAGCCACCCACTACCAGGCGCTTGAGGTAAAGCTCAGGCGCGATACGCAGGAACATTTCCATGTCCAGCGCGTTGTGGTGGGTTTCGAACGGCTTGGCCGCCGCGCCGCCGGGAATGGTCTGCAGCATCGGCGTTTCGACTTCAAGGAAGTCGCGCTTCATCAGGAAGCTGCGAATGTGGGCGATCACCTGCGAACGCACGCGGAAGGTCTCGCGCACGTCTTCGTTGACGATCAGGTCGACGTAACGCTGGCGATAACGCTGTTCGGTGTCGGTCAGGCCGTGGTGCTTGTCCGGCAGCGGACGCAGCGATTTGGTCAGCAGGCGCACGGACGTCATTTCGACATACAGGTCGCCCTTGCCGGAACGGGCCAGGGTGCCTTCGGCGGCAATGATATCGCCCAGGTCCCAGGTCTTGACTTCGGCCAGGGTTTCTTCCGGCAGTGTCTTGCGGTTGACGTAGACCTGGATGCGACCGGTCATGTCCTGAATCACCATGAACGAGCCACGGTTGAGCATGATGCGACCGGCAACCTTGACCGGAATCGCTGCTGCAGCCAGATCTTCCTTGGTCTTGTCGACGTACTGTTTCTGCAGGTCGTTGCAGTAGCTGTCGCGGCGGAAGTCATTCGGGAAGGCCTGACCCTTGGCACGGCCGGCAGCAAGCTTTTCCTTGCGCAGGGCGATCAGGGTGTTTTCTTCCTGTTGCAGGGCTTGCGGGTCGAGTTGTTGGTCGCTCATGTCTTCAGTCATTCCATCACAGGTTCGTTGCCCCGGTTCATCCGGGTTCGCGGGCAAGGCGGAGAGCCGTCCCGGACGCTTGCACAGGATCGCGCTCACGGCGCGAATACTGCGAAGCGTGCATTACAGCCCTTGTTTGAGGCTTGCGATCAGATACTCGTCCAGATCACCGTCGAGCACCTTGTCGCAGTCGCTGCGCTCGATGTTGGTCCGCAGGTCCTTGATGCGCGAGGCATCCAGCACGTAGGAGCGAATCTGATGACCCCAGCCGATATCGGACTTGGTGTCTTCAAGTGCCTGGGACGCCGCGTTACGTTTCTGAACTTCCTGCTCATACAAACGGGCCCGCAGCATTTTCATGGCGGTGTCCTTGTTCGCATGCTGGGAACGTTCGTTCTGGCAGCTGACCACGGTGTTGGTCGGAACGTGGGTGATACGGACCGCCGAGTCGGTGGTGTTTACGTGCTGACCACCGGCACCGGAAGAGCGGTAGGTGTCGATCCGCAGGTCCGACGGGTTGATGTCGATTTCGATGTTGTCATCGATTTCCGGCGACACGAACACGGCCGAGAACGAGGTGTGACGACGGTTGCCGGAGTCGAACGGGCTCTTGCGCACCAGACGGTGTACGCCGATTTCGGTCCGCAGCCAGCCAAAGGCGTATTCGCCCTTGATGTGCACGGTCGCGCCTTTGATACCGGCGACTTCGCCAGCGGACAGTTCCATGATGGTGGCGTCGAAACCGCGCTTGTCAGCCCAGCGCAGGTACATGCGCAGCAGGATGTTGGCCCAGTCCTGCGCTTCGGTACCGCCGGAGCCGGCCTGGATGTCCAGGTAGGCGTTGTTCTGGTCCATTTCGCCGCTGAACATGCGACGGAATTCCAGCTTTTCCAGCGATTCGCGAAGGCGTTCGACTTCGGCGGCAACGTCATCGACGGCAGCCTGGTCTTCTTCTTCAGCCGACATCAGCAGCAGGTCCTTGGCATCGACCAGACCGGACGTCATTTCGTCCAGTGTGTCGACGATCTGCGCCAGCAAGGCACGCTCGCGGCCCAGGTTCTGTGCGTATTCAGGGTTGTTCCAGACGTTTGGATCTTCGAGCTCGCGATTGACTTCGGTCAGACGATCATGTTTGTGATCGTAGTCAAAGATACCCCCGAATAGTTTCGGAGCGCTCGGACAAATCCTTGATGCTGTTTAGGATCGGGTTGATTTCCATGGTGGGCAGCACTCGCAGGCGAAATTTTCAAAGCCGACGAGTATACCCCAGGCAACACCATGAAAGCAGCCCGTCGGGCAGGCCTTGTGCAGCCAATTTTATTGAATAGGTGCGTTTCTGGCAGGAGATGCCCCGTTGCCCCTGATACGGCACTGTCTGGCTGCAAACAACGACTGTGGGAGGCGCCACCACGTCTTCGACGTAGCGCTGTCGCGCGGCAAACATTTGACCGTGGGAGGCGGCTTGCCGGCGATGCAGTCGACGCGGTATGTCAGGAGAACCGCGTTATCGTTCATCGCCGGCAAGCCGCCTCTTATCAAACAACCTGTAACCCACTGAAGGAACTCGATTTTGTAGGAGCGGACCGGGCGGCGTTCCGCTTGTCCGCGAAAAGGCCGGTACATCCGACGCGTATGCAGTGGCTGAAATACTGCATTCGCGGACAAGTCCGCTCCCACCAAGTTTGCTGCGCGACAGCGCTACGTCGAAGACGTAGTGGCGCCTCCCACAAAAACGTATTCATTCAGCAGATGACGTGTTTTTTGACAAGAGCCGGCCAGGCAGCAACTCCGGCCGAATCAGCCCACCGACACTTGATTGCGACCGTTGTGCTTGGCAACGTACAGGCCCTTGTCCGCATCCAGAATCAGCTGGCGACTGTGCCCGCCGACTTCGGGAGAGACTGTGGCCACGCCGATGCTGACGGTGAGGTGCGAGCCTTCGGCAGGTGCGACATGGGGGATATTCATGCCCACTACGCTCTGGCGCAGCTTTTCCGCAATCAGCCGCGCACCACCCGGCGAGGTGTTGGGCAGCACCATCGCAAACTCCTCGCCACCGTAACGGGCGGGCAGATCAGACGGCCGACTGCAGCTGTTGCGAATCGCCTTGGCCACTTGCCGCAGGGCTTCATCGCCTTCCAGGTGCCCGAAGCTGTCGTTATAGGCCTTGAAAAAGTCGACATCGATCATCAGCAGCGACAGTTGGGTCTGGTCGCGGGTCGCGCGACGCCATTCCAGTTCCAGGTATTCATCGAAATGACGGCGGTTCGACAGCCCGGTCAGTCCATCGGAGTTCATCAGGCGCTGCAGAACCAGATTGGTGTCGAGTAACTGTTGCTGGCTGACGCGCAGGGCGCGATAGGCCTCGTCACGTTGCAGCAGCGTCAGGTAAGAGCGCGAGTGATACAGAATGCGGGCGACCAGTTCGATGTTGTCCGGCAGTTTCACCAGGTAATCATTGGCACCGGCGGCGAACGCAGCGCTTTTGATCAACGGATCTTCCTTGGTGGACAGCACGATGATCGGTATATCGCGGGTCAATGGGTTGCTGCGGTATTCACGCACCAGCGTCAAACCGTCCAGGCCGGGCATGACCAGGTCCTGAAGAATGACCGTCGGCTTGATCTGTACGGCCTGGGAAACGGCTTGATGCGGGTCGGCGCAGAAGTGGAAATCGATTGAGCTTTCGTTGGCCAGGCCACGCCTGACCGCTTCGCCGATCATTGCCTGATCGTCGACCAGCAGCACCATTGCAGAGTTTTCATCCGGTGTTTTGATGTCGTCCATCTGCAGATCATGCATGAAGTTTCTCCTGGTCACCAAGCACCGGTGAGCTCATCTGGGCAGTCATTGGGCGAATACCTCCACAAGGCGCGGAGCAATGGAAGTCAGCGGCCGGATCTCGACCGCCGCATCAATGGCCGCAGCCGCCTTGGGCATGCCGTACACCGCAGAACTGGCCTGATCCTGAGCGATGGTCAGGAATCCGCGCTCACGCATGGTCTTGAGCCCGGTGGCGCCGTCGCGCCCCATGCCTGTCAATAAAACGCCCACAGCATCTCCATTCCAATAACGAGCCACACTTTCGAAAAACACGTCGATCGAGGGCCTGTAGATTTCATTCACTGGCTCTGCCGTGTAGGCCAGCGTGCCGCCTTTCAACAGGCGGATGTGGTGGTTGGTGCCCGCCAGCAGAACCTTGCCACTCTGGGGCACCTGACCTTCGCGGGCCAGTAGCACAGGGATTCCCGACGCACTGGACAGCCACTCGGCCATGCCGGCTGCGAAGACCTGATCCACATGCTGCACCAGCACGACGGCCGCTGGAAAGTTCGAAGGCAGAGCCTTGAGCAGAATCTCCAGAGCTGCCGGCCCGCCCGCCGAAGAGCCTATGGCAACCAGCCGGTCACGCCGGACAGACTCACGCAGTGGCGTGGCGACGGTCCGCTCATGGGTGTTGCGCTGCCCCATGAGCCATTCGATGTTCAGAATCTTGCGCAGCAGCGGTGCCGCCGCCTCTTTGGGATTACCTGCGCCAATGGCGGGGGTGTCCACCACGTCCATCGCCCCGTGCCCCATGGCCTCGAATACCCGGTGCACGTTCTGCTCGCGATCCACGGTCACTATGACAATAGCGCACGGTGTGCTGGCCATGATCTGGCGAGTCGCTTCGACGCCGTCCATGACCGGCATGATCAGGTCCATCAGGATCAGATCAGGCGTCTGTTCGGCACAGCAGCGCACCGCTTCGGCACCGTTGCCGGCCACCCATATCACCTGATGCAGTGGCTCGAACGCCAGCGCCCGGCGCAGCGCTTCGACAGCCATAGGCATGTCATTGACAATAGCGATCTTCATGCCTGCGCATCCCCTATCAGCTCGACCACAGCGTCGAGCAAGGCATCATCATGGAAACTGGCCTTGGCCAGATAATAATCGGCGCCCGCATCCAGTCCGCGGCGTCGATCTTCCTCACGATCCTTGTAGGAAACCACCATTACAGGCAGTGATTGCAGCCGAGTATCCCGACGCAACAGGGTGACCAGCTCGATACCGTCCATGCGCGGCATGTCGATGTCGGTAATCAGCAGGTCAAAATCTTCGGAACGCAAGGCGTTCCAGCCGTCCATGCCATCCACGGCAACCGACACTTCGTAGCCGCGTCCGACCAGCAGCTTGCGTTCCAGCTCACGCACCGTCAACGAGTCATCGACTACCAGCACGCGTTTGCGCGATACGCTGTCTGCCTGACGGTTACGACGGTCAATGCGCTCCAGACGTCCGGTATTGAGCAGCTTCTCGACGGAGCGCAGCATGTCTTCGACGTCGATGATCAGCACCACCGAGCCATCGTCGAGCAGCGCACCCGCCGAAACATCCTGAACCTTGCCCAGCCGCGCATCCAGCGGCATCACCACCAGCGTGCGCTCACCGATGAAGCGCTCGACCGCAACGCCGTAGACCGCGTCGCGTTCGCGAATCACCACGACCTTGAGCGCTTCGCCAGTGTCCTGCGATGCAGGACGGTGCAACAACTGACTGGCGGACACCAGGCCGACATGACGTTCTTCGTCCCAGAAGTGCTGGCGTCCCTCAAGTTGCACGATCTCATCGGGCTGCAGATCGCGCATACGCTCGATGTGCGCCAGCGGGAAGGCGTAAGCTTCGCCGCCGACCTCGACCACCAGACTGCGCACCACGGACAAGGTCAACGGCAACTCGATTCTGAAGCGACTGCCCTCGCCTGCCCATTGCTGTAATTCGACACTGCCATGCATCTGGCGAACCATGTGTTGCACCGCGTCGAGACCGACTCCACGTCCCGACACCTGTGTGACCTTGTCGCGCATGCTGAAACCGGGCAGGAACAGAAAACTCAGCAGTTCCTCTTCGCTCAACTGGGCGGCGGTAGCGGCAGGCGACAGGTTGCGCTGCACAATGTTCTGACGCAGACGCTCAAGGTCCACGCCGCCGCCATCATCACTCAGTTCCACCACCAGCAGACCGGCCTGGTGCGAAGCCTGCAGACGGATCAGCCCTTCCGGTTCCTTGCCGTGTGCCGCCCGCTTTTCAGGTGACTCGATGCCATGATCGACCGCATTGCGCAGCAGGTGCGTCAGCGGAGCCTCGAGTTTTTCCAGCACGTCCCGGTCGACCTGAGTCTTGTCACCTTCGATCTGCAGACGAACCTGCTTGCCCAGCTCGCGCCCCAGATCACGCACCATGCGTGCCTGCCCCGACAATACGTCGGCGAAGGGCCGCATGCGACAGGCCAGCGCAGTGTCATACAACAGCTGCGCTCGCTGCCCCGACTGCCAGCCGAACTCGTCCAGCTCGGCAGTCTGCTGAACCAGCATCTGCTGCGCCTGGGACAACAGGCTGCGGGCGTCTTCCAGCGCCTTTTGCGCGTCGGCATTCAGACCGCCCTCGCCGACGCTGACACCCAAGGCTTCAAGCGCCCGGTCGGTGCTGCTCTGCAAGCGCTTGAGGCGTTGCATGCCGGCCAGCAGAGGCTTGAGGCGCTGGGTCTCGACAAGGGATTTGCTCGACATATCGAGCAGACCGTTGAGCCGCTCGGCGGTGACGCGCAGCACCCGTTCGCCGCCCTCGGCCACCCGGCGATCCTTGAGTGGCGCAGCGGATGGCGTCTCGGGTTCGGCCCTGGGCGGAACGCTAGCCGGCTCCAGACGCAGATCGGCCGCCAGTGGATCGG
>Ga0065712_10000336_pt1 | contig 13670 bp, 13 predicted proteins | sample MisRhiReplicate1_FD_59099 | JGI IMG/M metagenome (GOLD analysis project Ga0065712, IMG submission 59099) | Miscanthus rhizosphere microbial communities from Kellogg Biological Station, MSU, sample Rhizosphere Soil Replicate 1: eDNA_1 v3... | ecosystem: Host-associated > Plants > Roots >...
AGTAAAGGCCCACGATTAAATTCAAATTTTAAAAAGCCGTCTTTATATAGGGACGGCTTTTATTTTCCTTGTTCATTTCCTTTGAGCTAATGTAGCTACTAAATTTTGGCAGGATTTAACAGCATTTATTTTATTTCGCCTGGCAATAGGTGTAAATTAGATATTGCTTTTATCCTTTAACCAAAAACTATTGTTTATGAAATTCATTTCTACTCTTTTAATAAGTTGTTTGTTTTTCTCCGCTAACTGCCAGCAATGGAAACTTACAACCGGTTATAGCCTGGGATTACCGAGACAGGATCTAGACAAGAACATTCAACCGGTTCATAGCATGCTGACAGGTGTATTATATCAATTGCCCGGGGAGTTAAAAAGATTATCAGTAGGCCTGGATATTGGCATAGGCATATATGCTCATGAAAAGATAGATCAAACTTTTCAGTTTGATAATAGTACTTCATCTGTTTTACCTGTTGATTACAGTAGCAATACATTTAACGCANACATCCAGGCAAGATTTAATTTGCTCAGCGATAAAAATCTTATCATCCCNTATATTAATGCAAAAGGAGGTTTATATAATTTCTTTAGNTCTATATACATTGGTGACCCCGCAGATGCTGGCGGCTGTCATGCTCTTGAACAGGAAAATATAATGAACGATAAAACTATGTATTGGAGTGCCGGTGGTGGTTTACAGGTAAATCCCACGATCTTTTCAAAGAACAAACATAGCAGTAGGCTAATGATCGATATCAGCGCCAATACTATACAGGGTGGTGATATCAGTTATATCAATACCAAACATCTTATGGACGCACCGACTACGATCGATCCTGATGGAAAACCACTGAATGTACAATTTATCAATGCCAGCACTCAGTCTATACATGAACATAAAGTAGCTCAGGTTTATACTTCACCCCTGAAAATGCTTGAGTTCAGAGCGGGCATTACGTTTATGATTTGTGATAAACAAAAATAAATGCGGTAGACCAAGTTTCTTCTATAATGAGATTCGGAAGGAACTGAAAAGAGAAGTGGTCAATATGTGGCCCTTCCACCGGAAATATCAAAAACAAATCCTGTATTAAAACTTGCTTCTTTAGATATGATCCAGCAGGATAATGCAGCAACTTCTTCAACGGTACCTAAGCGGCCCATTGGTATTTTAGCAGTCATGTAAGCTAATTGTTCCGGCGCCGTTTTTTCATTCATGGCAGTTTTTATAACAGCTGGAGCAAGCCCATTGACCGTTATTCCTGTTTGTGCATATTCTTTTCCAACACCTTTTACAAGCCCGATCACACCAGCTTTTGTAGAGGAATACCCTGTCATGAAGGGGTTACCTTCTTTACCAGCAATGGATGCTATTAATAAAATGCGTCCATAGTTATATTTTTCCATCGCCTTAATAGAATATCTTGTCATTAAGAAAGAACCCCGAAGATTGACACGATAAATGTTATCATAATCTTCAACAGGATAGTCAGTAATTTTTGTATTTGATAAACCAACTATGCCAGCAGCATTCACCATGATATGAACCTGCCCGGTTTTCTCTTCAACCTTCCGGATGCCATCCACTACAGAAGATTCTGACGAAACATCTACCGGGATACCATCAACATCAAATCCTTTATTTTTAAAATCCTGTAATGTTTTTTCAAGCATCGGTTGATTGATATCAAATAAAAATACTTTTCCACCTTCATATACGATTCGTTCTGCAATTCCCCTTCCCAATCCTTCTGCTCCTCCGGTAATTATGGCTGACTGATTCTCAAATCTTTTCATAGCAAAAACTTTTATGATAAAATAACAGCGACTACATACTTGTTAAACCACTAAATAAGTTAAAAATAGTTTGCCTGAATTATTAAATAAATTAAAATATGTTCTAATTTACTTCCGATTTTTTATAAAATAAGGTTTAATGGTTAATGGTTTTTGATTAGAAAAGCCCACCTGTTTCCACCGGCGGGCTTCTTTTTACTCCAACCCGTTGGCATAGAAACCAAAGGATTTGGAGCATTATAAAAAGAAACACTTCGACTACGAGGTGCAAACAGAGGACAGAAAAATCTGCAAATGAAAAATTACCTGATCAACGTGAAGGTTCCTTTTTCTGAAAACTTTTTTCCCGACTTGTATTCACCTTCGGCGATCCATATATAACTGCCACCAGGCTGCTCTACTCCTTTATAAGTCCCATTCCAGCTATCGGAACCATTTTTTGTAGTAAAGATCACCTGTCCCCACCTGTTGTAAATCGTGAATCGTGTTAAGGTTTTCAGGCAGCCGACAAAGATTCTGAACTTATCATTCAAACCATCATGATTTGGCGTGAACCCCGTTGGCCCGTAGATCTTACAATCACTTAATATTATCACCTGCACGGTATCGGTGCGAACGCAACCATAACTATTCACTACTTGAACATTGTATAGCTGGCTTTGCTGAAGAGAACCCGTTGTCACCTTGTTATTCGGACTGATCAACCCGATCGAAGGAGACCATGTATAACTCACACCGTCTCTTCCTCCAACCAATGCGAATTGTTCTCCTTCGACCGCAACAACATTATAATACTTCATGGCTGGCAGAGCATCTCCAATATAAATTCTGCGAACGACACTGTTCGTCATCACCATACAATTATCTCCATTATAAGTCAATGTCACATTGTAATATCCTGCTGTGCCATAAACCAACGATGGATCTGGGCTTGATGCGGTTTTGTTATTTCCAAGATCCCATTTCCAGTTCATGATATTGCCGTTGCCAAAACCAGGCGATAAACTAATTGCATTGAATTGAGTTAAGCTATTGGAGCATGCTCCCGACATTGAAAAATCTGCTTGCGGTTTGCCATATCGGAGGAATGATGCAGTAGTTGAATCAGACCAGCAGCCGCGATCGGACTTCACAGTGAGCTGGATGCTGTATAAACCAGCAGGAAAATTTGCAATGGCATTTTTTGTGGTACTGAAAACTGCTCCGTCTTTTTTCCATATCCAGTTTATTATGCTGCCGCTGGGTATGGTAGAGCTATCCATGAAAGTGAGGTCTCCTTCAACACAACCATCTGGTAGTTTTATAGCAGCAATGGGAGCAGGGTAAAAGATCAAGGTTGTGTCTCTCATGAAATAGTTACAGCCATAAGTAGTGGTGAGTTCGACCCTGTATCTTCCGGCAGATGTAAAGGTGAGAATTGAATCAGTTGCACCCGGGATCGCAATGCTGTCCTTATACCATTGAAAATTTGTAACGTCTCCATCGCTGATGGAATACACAGCTTTTATTTTTGGACTCCTTCCTTCGCAGCTGGCCGAATCGCCAACAAATGTGTACTTGACCAATTTTGGTCCAAGGTGATCCAATAACCTTATCCTAATAAGAGAAGTATCACCTGTGCCGCAAACATTAATACCATAAACCCAAATACTGTCATCTATTGTTGATCCAAGATTAACCGCGATACTGTTTGTTCCGTCGCCGGACAAGATCGAACATCCGGGTGGCACACGCCATTGGTACCCTATAGCTTGTGGAAGCGGAGCTATTGAATAGGTCACGGTAGCGTCGGGCTTGCAGAAGTTTTTTGGTCCATTGATCGGACCTGCTTTCGGAACCCGGACTATATTTCCCTTTATTGCAGTGAAGTGTATGTTGATGGTACTGCCACAACTGTTTTTTCCTGTTGCTGTGTATGTGATCGTGTCAATGTTTCCGTTGCATGTAACCAGGGGTCCCACAGTTGTGTTCAAGCCAGTCGCTGGTGACCATGTCCAGCTATCAAAACCACCGGTGTGAATCACTTCAAAATCAGTAGGACCGGAAGAACATATTTGTGTCGTATCACTGGAACTTGCTGCGGAATTTCCGCCAATCAAAAAAGATGGGCCTGTCAGATCTACCGACTCATCTACATCAGCCAAATTCAAAACATTCACAAATTTGAGAGAGACCTGACGTCCGGGCGCAAGATCGCCCAGTTTGAAAGAGATAGTAATTGCGATATCATCATTTAATGAACCCATGCATTGATGTTCGGAAGTGCAGTTCCAGGCATCTTGTGCGCTGCGATTGGAAAAGCCCCCCCAAGCAACTCTTGCTCTGCAGTCGCGGGTGCCAAGTCCGATGAAGCAACCGTAAACCAATCCCTCTGCAGTAACAATGGCTCTATTATCTATATTTGGATTTTGACTGACGATGGTATTTAGCGTATTATAATCCCCGGTGAGTGTCACCTCGTTGTCCGGATCGATATTGCGCATGTAATAGAGATTGCGGATCGTATCCAGGGAAACATTTCTCATTGTAACCTCTGTCAGGAAATAAAGTTTATCGATTGGTACCGATGTTTTCGACGTGATCTCGATACCATTGATCATTCCTTGCCATGTCCCTGTAATAGTTACCCCGTCGTTAGCGTATCGGGTAACGCTTCCCTGGATATCGGATATATCGCACAACAAGTTGTTATTATAATCTTGTCCGTTCATTGTGATTCCCCAGCCTTCCTCAGGAGTTCCGGGTACATAGTAGTCGCCACAATAGTGAGGCGTTCCAACATTCCAGCCATCCTTGCCATGATCAGCAACAAAACCAAGCCTGAGAGGATTATTCGATCCACCACGCGGATGATAACCCGGCGGTGCACTAATGGTAGTACCAAAAACTCCGCAGGGACCAATTCCTAATTCGAGATAATTTGCCTGGATAAAACAATTACCATTGACNATTTGCGCAAACAGTTGAAAAGAAATAAGTGCAAAGCAAAATACGAGTATGACTANCTTTTGTTTCATACATATTAATCACACTACTTNAATTGAATCATGAAATTTTTAAGATTGGCATTTCAACTGATGCGGGATTATGGCAGTTCTGTATAGGGAAGGTTTAGTTTGTTACTAAATATACAATTTACTGGTTAAGTAAAAAATAACGTAAACATGGTATTTTCGTTGGGTAAAAGAAACTGTCGGGATAACTGATCAAATAAAACTACTTGACATCGAAGGCAAAATCAATACCCCGAAAGTAGCATTCCCGGTTTCTCTGGCTAAGCATTCAATGCTGCAAACTACAAGTTGGTGTATCGAACTCACCCATCACTATTAATAGCTACATCTATTGAAAACTACTACACCGAAGCTCCAACTTATTTTTTTCCAAGATGAAATATTCTGAACCCGAGAGATAATTGAAATACCTGGCTTTTAATCGTCTCATAAGCCGGATCATCGCTGTTATCAGTCAATCCAAGATTATAACGGGCATCAAATTTCAGTCCCATAGGTGCATCCCACCCCAATCCCAATCCGAGGCTGACATCAGCTTTTTTCAGGTCGTCCTTAATATTATTTCCATCGAGTTCGGCCTTATTTAAAAAACCAAACTGGGGCCCGGCTTGCAGATTAAATCCACCAGCCAGGTATAGTTTCAGCATTACAGGAATATTTATGTATTTGGCATCCCAATCTCCCAGGTCTACTTTCGTTCCCTGCTGAGAAAAAATAAACTCGGGCTGAAGACCGATTTTACCAAATTTAAAAAGTGAATATGCCCCAAGATGATATCCAGTTTTATTGGATGTTTTGATATCAGGGATCTCCAATTTTGAAAAATTCACACCGCCTTTAATACCGAGATCAATTCTCTGTGCAAATGAAGTGTAATTAATTGCCACAATACAGAGAAGAAGAATAGTTTTTTTCATTACTTACAGTTTATAGATGATCCTGATGTACGGACGTTTTATACCAATCTCATACAATACTTCAAGCAAAATTATAAAGCAAATCTTAAGCCTGGCTGTTTTCTCTGCTAAATGTTGGAAGGCGGTCAACCGGTGCGGAAAGAAATTTACATTTGCTTCACAAAAAAATTTGATCTATGGCAGAACAGGAAGTGATCAAGCATACAAAAAAAATATTTGGCATATGGGAAACAAAGAACCCCATTTGGCATAAGATCGGCGAGTTCCTTTTTGAGATATTCATTATAATATTTGCTATCACGGTCTCCATATACTTTCACGATCGCAGTGTGTTGAACCACCAGCGTCATGAAACCAAAGAGTTTTTATTAGGACTAAAACAAGATCTCACAACTGACATTCAAGAAATGAACCAGGACAAAAGTTCATTTAGGCAAAGTGAAAAAGCATTTCATTATATAACGAGCAGAAAACTGGATGAGCCACTTAGTGTCGACACGATCCGCAAATACTCGGGATGGATATTTAATACAACAGGGCTAGTACCCAACAGCGGAAGGTTTGAAGGTTTTAAATCTTCGGGTAAGATCGGGACCATCGAGAATAAAGAATTGCAGGATAATATTATGGATCTGTACCAGGAGGATATTCCCAACCTCATTAACAGTACGAATTTCTATACATCAAAAAAACAGGACTTATTTGAATATGTTAACATGAATAAGAAAAGACTCACTGACTCCACCAACAACCTGGTCTCGGTACTTTCCTCAGATCCGGCATATAATATTTGTGTTTCATTAACTTTCGTAAAGGAAATACTCAACCGCTACGACACTTGCATTAATAAGATGAATACGATCATCCGTGATATTAATAAGGAATATGGACATGAGTGATCTTATGAAAGCGGCTCCGGTTTTGGAGGCATGCCCGCAGACTTCGTCTTATCTTCTGGCAAAGGAATAAACTCTTTGTTATCATTTGGGGGAAGTATAATGCGACCTTGTTTCCAATCTTCTTTAGCTTGTTCAATACGCTCCTTACGGGATGAAACAAAATTCCACCAGATAAATCGTTCACCAAGTGGTTCACCACCTAACAACATCAACGTTGTATTTTCTTTTGCCACTATAATTGGATCAACACCTTTGTTGAACACCAGCATCTGTCCCTGGTGATAAATATTGCCAGCAATTTCAACAGTTCCTTTAGCAATGTAAAAGCCACGTTCATCATGTTCTTTAGGAAGTCCGAATCTTGCTCCTTGCTGAAGTACAACATGCAAATAAAATAAAGAAGAGTTTGTTCTCACATTATTACTCAATCCATACGCACTACCTGCTATCAGTCGCATCCATACATTGGTGTCAGTAAATATGGGAAGCTGGTCCAGAGTATAATTATTAAAAGATGGCGCCGACTCTTCATCTTTTGCAGGAAGTGCAACCCAGGTTTGGATCATTTCCAGGTTGCCTCCGGCAAGTGCAGCCGGATCTTCAAATCTTTCTGAATGTGCAATACCACTACCGGCTGTCATCCAATTCACTTCGCCGGGACGAATGATCTGTTCTACTCCTAAACTATCACGATGTGTAACCTGTCCACCAAAAAGATAGCTCACTGTTGAAAGCCCGATATGCGGATGTGGTAATACATCCAAAGAGGAGGATGGGGAAGGAATATCTGAAATTGGTCCGGCATGATCCATAAAAATAAAAGGCCCAACCATGCGCCTATGGCGAAATGGAAGAATGCGTTTAACTTTTATTGATTTACTTATCGCAGCTTCACGTGCTTCAATTACAATATCAAGCATGATCTATGAATTGTTTTTTGTAAAGGTAGTATTGTTGAGATTCGATTGCTTTTACTTGCGATGTTGACCCCAATGTCAGCGATCAGTATATATATTTAATAACAAAGGTTAAAGTGTCGCAGACTCTTTAAATTTGGATACTTAAAGATCACATATGAAATCATCAAAATTCGATCGCCGGAAATTTATTAAATCAGCAACCGCTGCAACATCTGCAGCTGGTTTTTTTTCTATCTTGCCAAAAGGACTTTTGGGGAATAGCACTAAAACAAAAGATGTTGAGACTGATCTTGTGCGAAGCTATGCTGACCCAAAAATTTATTTCTCTGTTATCGGCGTCAATCATAATCACATCTACTCCCAGGTCGACTCTGTGATCCGGGGCGGTGGACAATTAGTTTCGTTCTATGCTAAAGAAGATGATCTTGCGTCTGCATTCTCAAAAAAATATCCGCAGGCAAAAAAAGTAAATGCTGAAAAAGAAATCCTGGAAGATAAAACCATCCAGTTAGTTTTAAGCTCCATCATTCCTAATGAAAGAGCACCACTAGGTATAAGAGTAATGCAACATGGAAAAGATTATATGTCGGATAAACCGGGTATTACTACACTCGAACAACTGGCTGATGTGCGACGTGTGCAAAAGCAAACCGGCCGTATCTATTCTATCATGTACAGTGAAAGATTTGAGAATAAAGCAACGGTTAAGGCTGGAGAGCTTGTAAAAGCCGGTGCGATCGGAAAGGTAATTCAGACGATCGGGCTCGGACCTCATCGTATAAGCTTATCAACAAGACCACCATGGTTCTTTGATAAAAAATATTTCGGCGGTATCATTACTGACATCGCTTCTCATCAATTCGATCAGTTCCTGTATTTCACTGGTTCTACAAAGGCCGATATTGTCTCTTCTCAAACAAGTAATGTCGCACATCCACAATATCCGCAATTCGAAGATTTTGGTGATGTATCCGTCAATGGTAATGGAGGCACAGGATATATAAGAGTAGATTGGTTTACCCCCGATGGTTTAAAAACCTGGGGTGATGGAAGATTGACAATTTTAGGTACCGAAGGTTTTATTGAGATACGCAAGAACATTGATATTGCAGGAAGAGATGGCGGCAATCATCTTTTTGTTGTAAACGGAAAAGACACGCAGTACATTGATTGCAACAATGTGAACCTCCCTTATGGGGAGCAATTAGTAAATGATGTATTGAACAGAACTGAAACTGCAATGACACAGGAACATTGCTTTCTCGCAACTGAACTTGCATTAAAAGCTCAAAAGCAAGCAAAGAAGTTAGTGTTTAATAAGGCATAGGAATACATGATCACTGGCCGATTCTATTTTTTTTATACTCTTTATTGTATTGAAGAAAGAAGGAAACTACCGAGAACAAGGAGGAATAAAACTTAAGCCGAACGCTTCAGTAATTCCGATAATTTTTTAAAACTTTCGTAAGGCCCTTTATCGGTAAACATATTTACCACCCACGCTGGAAGACTGCCACCCGGTTCAGCATCGAATATATAAACGATGCTGATCGTTTTTTCTGAAGGCATGGTAACATACCAACTGATATCCGACCGCGGCACCCTTACCATTCCGCTTTTTTCCGGCGTATAACCTGGCACTCCCGCTTCTGATATCATTAAAAAACGGTTAAGACTGTCCTTATTCATTTTCATGTGTACGATGGCATCCCTGTTTGTCATCGGCCAGGGTAAATGGATCTCTGAATAATAATAAAATTCACTGGCACTGACCCTTTGCAGAATGGACGAGTTTTTATTATTATATACCCAATTTTTTTGATTGGGTACATCATTGAGTATAGCCATCAGCTTATCATAAGTTCCTTCAAGTGTACATTCTACTTTTATGCTTTTAAATTTTGAATGCTTTACTTCTGACTGGTAAACTTTTATTCCGTCTTCGTCTTTACTTAGTTTCCAGTTGTACTGGCCAATGGCAGCAGATGCAAAAGTGGAAAACAAAACCAGCCACGACAGTTTGATACTAGAGATTTTCATATATATTTTTTGGGGCGGTGTAAGGTAGTCTTTATTACTGAGCAGGAAACTGTCAGTGATCCATTTTAACACTTATTAAAGATTAGTTAAAGGAACCGAAGTAATTGAAAAATTAATTTTATCCATTCACTCTTTTTTTTGCTTCCGCGGACCTGATGACGGGTATTATTTTAAAATCTACAATATCATTCCAGTTGCTGATCCATTCATGCAGCTTATCAATAGAATCGCTTTCCATAACCTGGTAACAAATAGTCATATCTTCATTGATCCAGCTGTCGATGTACAGCACTCCTTTTGGAAGCATTCTTCCTTTTTCATCAAAGCGCCGGTATAACTCTTTTACTTTTCCAGGATGAAAATGTTCAATGACCATGTATAACATAAAGGATGTTTGATGATGCAAGCTACGATTTTTGTAATCTCAGCTACTGGCAACATCAGATCGCCCCGTAAGAGAATAAATCAATCACACTTCATCGTTCTTATCTTTGCCAATCATGTATTATATCGTTTACGGCTTACTCTATATCTTTTCCTTATTGCCGTTGAGAGTTCTCTACCTTTTTTCTGACATTGCTTATTTCTTTTTTTATCCAGTTTTTGGGTACAGAAAAAAAGTTGTAATGGATAACCTGTTGCAGGCTTTTCCCGAAAAAACTGAAAAGGAAAGAATAGTTATTGCAAAAAAATTTTATAAGAATCTTTTTGATATGTTTTTAGAAACTATCAAGATGATCTCAGCATCAGATAAATTTATAGCAAAGCGGTTTACTGCAAACTGGGACTTAATACGATCACTCGAGCAAACAGGCAAAAGTGTACAGGTACATCTTGGTCATAATTTTAATTGGGAATGGGGAAATTCGATATTGACAAATTACACAAAATTCAAATTTTTGGCTGTCTATATGCCGATAAGGAATAAAATTTTCGAAAGATTATTTTATAAGCTGCGAACCCGTAATGGCGCTATTTTTTTAAAGGCCACAACTATGCGTGAAGAATTTTTGCCTTATAGCCATACACATTACCTGCTCGGTTTAATAGCCGATCAAAGCCCAGGTCATCCGGGTAATGCATGGTGGTTTAATTTTTTTAATAAACCAACGCCGTTTTTAAAAGGTCCGGCGAAGGGTGCTATATTAAATGATACAGCAGTTGTGTTTGCATTTATTCATAAACCACGTCGTGGATATTATGAAGCTGTTTTTAAACTGGCAACAAATGACCCTGCTTCATTGACGGAACAGGAACTTACAGGAAAATTTGTGGATTACCTGGAAGAAGGGATCAGGCAATATCCAGATATGTGGCTTTGGAGTCACCGCCGATGGAAATGGAAATGGAAACCAGAGTATGGCGAAATAATTAAATAACAGGGTCATCATTTTTTGTCGGGCAAGACCCCGGCGGGCGGAACATTACCGACAACGGAGAAGACCCGCAGTTACTGAAAAACCCCGCAATGCGGGGTTTTGAAAAGAGTTGAATTAATACCTATGGCCACCAATTCCAATACTTATTTGTAAGGATGGTTTCCTGCTAACTCCATAAGGATAGCTATGATACATTCTTTGATTATATAGGGCTTGTTTTCTTCTCATCATCATCTCGTATTCGTAACGTTGACGTGCCATTCGTTGACGTTCCATGTAGTAACGATCATGGTCATAACGATCATTCCATTGTGAATTCTTGTTATAATGATCATTGTTTGGATATTGATCCTGGTAACTGTATTGATCATTATTTGAATATGGAGATGATTGGTAGCTATTATCGTTACGGGAGTCGTTCCTGTAATGATCGCCAGACTGGGCAGATGCCGCAGTCACAAGAGCTGCAGCAAAGAAAAGAGTAACTAACTTTTTCATAGAATTTATTTTAAAGTGAATGAATATATATATTAGACGGCAGTCTTGCCGGTGGAAGTGAGAAGTATATGTTAATGGAATGGAAATGAATTGTGAAAGATCTTGTTGCCGGCTTGTGTTTGTTCGCTGTATTGAATGAAAATTATGTGGTAATAAGTGTAAATTTAAATTTGCCAAAATTCACATGAAGAGTAATTATTTCAAAAATCTTTCAGCCTGGATATTTCTTCTACTTATATCATTCATTGCAGCACTTTTTTTATTTGGGATAATAACCCATGAAGTGTTAGGTGAAAAAGAAGAAACCGTGGATATGCGGGTTTTTAGTTTCCTTTCCTCACACATTATTACACCACAGCTTACCGGAATTATGAAAGTGATCACCAATTGTGCATCCGCTACTTTATTGCCGTTAGCGTTTGGTGCAATCGTGCTATTTTATTTGCTCCGGAAAAATTGGAATAGAGCGATAGAGGTTGCAGCGATCGGCATTGGTGGATTTCTTATTAATTATTTCATGAAACTTTTCTTTCACCGCCCAAGGCCCACCGATCCATTGATCGGACCTTTGAAAAATTTCAGTTATCCAAGTGGTCATGCAACATCAGGATTTATCTTTTACGGTTTACTGGTCTACCTGGTATGGAAAACTAATATGCCCAAACCATATAAATGGCTGACCGCTTCAATTCTGATTTTATTTTCTCTTTTAATTGGTTTCAGTAGAATTTATTTAAGAGTGCATTATGCCAGTGATGTAGTGGCAGGATTTTGTATTGGGTTTGCATGGCTGGCTCTTTCTATCTGGCTCATTGAACAGATCAGGAAAAATAAAGTAAAGAGAATCGTATAGGTCTGCATTTATGCCGGGTAAGCAAACTTGCCACACACAAATTGTTTATTTGTAAGTACAGGAACTCTGCCGCCAATGAGAGAAATAATTCTTTATAATTTCGATCTGTTTCCTTTGTCGTCTATCTTATATTCAATACCATTCTCGATCAATAATCCTTTTGTTCTACCGGAAAACTTTTCTTGCCCGTGAGTAACGTCAGTTTTGATCAAACCACCGTCAAAGCCTGTCTCAATATCGTTAACGCCTGTATGACCGATCACAATCTTAGGGCTTTTAAAATAAATTTGTATTTTTTTGAATTCTGATTGAGTTACTTTATCGTAATACTTATACTTCATTACTAAACCTCTGAACCAAAGTGGTCCTTCTCGTCCAATTAAAAAGTTCGCAAGTTTATTCTTCTTAGGATTATTATATAGGTCATGTTCAATGTTTTCCCTGATGGTGTTATTGATATTATCAAGGCCTGGTTTAAAAGAAATGATCTTTGGGCTTAGACCTCCATGAACAAAAGTATAGTTGCCTATCTTTTCAATTGAATTTTTAGTTCTTAACCACTTGCCTAATTCTGATTTTGATGAATGTAAGATCTCGTGTGATTTACCAAAAGCGACACTTGCTGTATTGTATTGTTCATCTTTTATCAATACATTATCATTATAGCCGGCTCCCTGGATATTTAAGATTTCATGATTCCCTAAAATGTAATGAACTTTTCCACCCTGTTTCACCGCTTCCTGCTCCAGTTTATAAATTAACCATAATACCTGTATTGATTGAGTGCCCCTGTCCACAAAATCTCCCAGGAAAACGACATGTCCATTCCCGAAGATCCAATTGTAATTTTTGTCCATTACTTTATTTGATATCAAAAAACTGTAAAGGGCATTAAAATTCCCTTCGATATCTGAGATCTCTATTATGTGAGAGACATTTTCATAAGTGGACCTATCAATTATTAAAGAATCTTTAAGCTCAACGTAAAAAAAATCTTTGTCATTGTTGGGAACAGTAATTTTAACTGTATCCCGTTTTGAACTCGTTTCTTTGAAAAACAGATCATCTGCATTTACATTATAAGTATTTAATGCTGACTTACTGTGGGATTCGACATCCTTAGTAACTATCAAAGAAGGCGTCCCAATTCCAATTACTGAAGAGATCGCAAAAAACCCATTTAAAAAAGATCTTAGCATTTTCTGATCACGCATAGCCTGTTATAAAATTATTACTATCACATAAATTTAAGACGTTATTCAACCTCATGTCAAATAGCAAATGCCGTACCGGGAGAAAACTATCTCATTTCCGAAACAGCATCCTGTCAATATTTTTATCTGTTTCTTCCGG
>Ga0065712_10000345_pt1 | contig 13652 bp, 11 predicted proteins | sample MisRhiReplicate1_FD_59099 | JGI IMG/M metagenome (GOLD analysis project Ga0065712, IMG submission 59099) | Miscanthus rhizosphere microbial communities from Kellogg Biological Station, MSU, sample Rhizosphere Soil Replicate 1: eDNA_1 v3... | ecosystem: Host-associated > Plants > Roots >...
TCGGTCGCGACGTCTGGTGACTTTGAAATGCCGACGCAGGGAAGCGTTGCGATTGCTGATGTGGATTTAGCAACCATGCCGTTTCATCTCAGTTTTCAACGGCTCGCGAACTTGTTCGGAGCGGCTAACGACACTTCGGTAGCGAAGGTAGTTTCGAAATTTCAAAAGCGAATATTAGCCTCCGACCAGCCTAACGAGGCAACACCATTCGACACACGAATTCTCCGTGGCTTGAGCGTCTCGCTGCCTGAAATAGCAACCGCAGAGCGCCATTTTAAAAAGATCGATACCGAAAAGCTCGTGCGACGCGCTCGCGCAATGCTTTCGATTCGCCGCGGCCATTCCAGCGCGTCGATTCAAGCTGAGACCAGCTGCAGTTAAGCTTCTGCTCTGGCTCAGCGCGTCAGTTGAATGCCTTCGGGCATTTCCGGTGGTGGCGCGCCGATGCGGCTGTGCCGTTTGCCGTAGCTNAAATAGAAGATCAGNCCAATNACCAGCCAAACAAGCAACCGCATCCAATTCGTCCAGCCGAGACCATAAATCATGGCGCCGCAAACAATGATTCCGAGCGTGGAAACAATCGGCACCGCCGGTACGCGAAATGCACGTTCGAGATCTGGACGTGAAGCACGCAAGATCCAAACTCCGGCACAAACGAGAATAAAGGCAAAAAGCGTTCCAATACTGGTCATCTCGCCGACGATGTCCTCTGGAATGAACGCGGCGAAGATTCCCGTGAACAAAAAGAAAAGAAGGTTCGACTTGTACGGCGTTCTAAATTTCGGGTGTACGTCGGAAAAGGCTTTCGGTACAAGTCCGTCGCGGCTCATCGAATAGAAAACGCGCGATTGGCCAAGCAACATCACGAGAATTACCGAGGAAAAGCCGGCCAGGATCGCGACTGTGACTGACTTCGACAACCACTCGTAGCCGGTCATGTATTTCGTGATCGCGAATGCGACGGATGCTTCCCGGCCATGGCTGCGGAAATCCTGCACGGTAGCGACGCCGCTCAAGACGTAAGAGAAGAGCACATAAAGAACGGTGCAGATTACCAGAGAACCCAGGATGCCGATCGGCATGTCCCGCTTGGGATTTCGCGCCTCTTGGGCCGCCGTACTAACGGCATCAAATCCGATGTATGCGAAAAATACAACGCCCGCGGCGCCGAGGATGCCCAGGATTCCTCCGTACGCGTGGCTGATTCCTTGCGGTGTGACGTACGTGGTTGGCGTTGGAATGAGCGGCGTGTGGTTCGCAGGATTCACAAAGCGCCACCCGATGCCGATCACGAGCAACACGATGCTTACCTTCAAAATCACGATGATGCCGTTTACGAATGCCGATTCTTTCGTGCCGCGAATCAGCAGCAGGGTCAGTAAAAGTAGGATGAACACGGCCGGCATGTTCATAACGCCATGAACACCGGTATTGATGTCGTGTTCAAAGGGCGAGTGCGACCACTGGTAGGGTATGCGCATGCCAAACCACTCGAGGACGCGATTTGCATATTCGCTCCACGCGATGGCCACGGTCGCCGCGCCGACCGCATACTCGAGGATCAAGTCCCATCCAATGATCCATGCTACGAGTTCGCCCATCGTTGCGTAAGAATACGTATAGGCGCTGCCGGCAACTGGGATCATCGACGCAAATTCGGCGTAACACAGGCCGGCAAATGCGCAGCCGATTCCTGCGACGACGAACGCGAGCACGACGGAAGGGCCCGCACGATCGGCGATCGCCGCGGCAGTTCGCACAAACAGACCCGCGCCGATGATTGCTCCAATGCCCAACATGACCAAGTTAACGGGACCGAGAGAGCGCTTGAGGCTGTGTTCCCCAACCTCCTGCCCTTCGGCGAGCAGCCGCTCCAATGGTTTTTTTGCGAATAAACCTGCCATGCGTTGTGTGCTCCTTCGCTAATTAGCGTGCGGCCCGGCGGCTTCGCTTCGGGTTCGATTTGCTTTTTTCCACAGAAAATAAATTGGCACGCCGGTTAACACGATGATCAGCCCTGGCCACGTTGTCGCAGTTTGGTAAACGAAGAGCACGACAAGAATGACGGTGGCGCCAAGGATGTATAGAGCGGGGACTATTGGATAGCCGAATGCTTTATACGGTCGTTCCGCATGCGGCTGTTTTTTACGCAATAGAAAGATGCCAATAATTGTTAGGACGTAGAAGATCAGTGCGGCTGAAATAACGTAGTCGAGCAAATTGCCGTAGAGATTGCCGTAGCCGATCACGTTGCCGGCTGCGTCTGTTTTGACCGTGCGTGGCAGAACGAGTGCACCGGCCCAAATGCCTTGGAACACTAAGGCCCACGCGGGGACGCGGAATTTGTTTAACTCGCCCACCCGTCGAAAGAACAAACCGTCTTTGGCCATGGCATAATACGCGCGAGCGCCGGCAAGGATCAGTCCGTTATTGCAACCGAATGTCGAGATCATGATGGCAATCGCCATAATTGTAGCGCCAGCGCCGGGAAAAATTACGTTCGCCGTTTCCGAGGCGACGCGATCGCTCGGCGCATTCTGTATGGCGCTGAATGGCAGCGTCGCGAGATAAGCGACATTCGCGAGCAAATAAAGTCCGATCACCAGAAACGTGCCCAATGCAAGGGAAAGCGGCACGTTACGCCGCGGATTAACAACCTCACCGGCGGTGAAAGTGATGTTGTTCCACGCATCAGCAGAGAACAAAGAATTTGTCTGCGCCACACAAATGCCGACGAAGAGCCCGAATGCGGCCGCTGCGGTTAAACCTGCGCCCACGTCTTGCAGATCCCCGCGCACGGTCCAGAAGTCCCGGAAGTTGTCCGCGCCTGCACCAGACTTTAACCCGATTATGATTCCGAGCACGATTAGCGCGAGCAGCGCGCCAGTTTTTGCAGTCGTAAAAACATTTTGGATAAGCTTGCCGATTTCCAATCCGCGCGTGTTCGTGAATGTCAGAAATCCAATGAGCGCCAGCCCGATTAGCTGCGCCGTCGAAAGCGACAAGGCATATCCGCCAAAGCGGATCGGTGAGATAATATAATTGCTTTCCGACACCCACGGCAAGAGCACGCCGCTATAGCGTGCAAATCCAACTGCGACAGCTGCAATCGTGCCGGTCTGAATCACAAGAAAAAGCGTCCAGCCATAAAGGAATCCCCACAGCGGCGAGAACGCTTCGCGGAGATACACGTATTGGCCACCGGCCTTCGGCATCATCGCCGCAAGTTCGCCGTACGACAGTGCGGCTGTGAGCGTCAACAATCCCGTCACAACCCAAACCACGAGTAACCATCCTGGGGAGCCGACCTGGCGGGCAATGATCGACGAGACAATGAAAATTCCCGAGCCGATCATTGAACCGGCCACGAGCATCGTGGAATCCAACAACCCGAGTCCCCTAACGAGTTTCTCTTCGGGTACAGGTGCTGCAGTAACTACGCTTGCCATTTCGAATCCTCGGGGGTTGGCGGCGAGTTAATCATCAACCGCGTGTCTGACGCAATGCCAAAAAGCTGCTCAAATCATTTTGCGGAAAAAAAGGAAACGTGTAATCTCCCCGCCACCGATGATCTCCAATCATCTGCCACATGCACGACGGTTGCTGTGGGTTTGGGGCGCAACCCTGGGTTTGGTCATCGAATTGGCTGCTACCGTGCATGGCGCTGTAGCGCGGGCAGCGCCGCAGTTTGAAGCATTGCCGCTCGTCCGCTCGCGACAAAATCATTTATTGCTGCGTGCATTCATTAACGGCAAGCCCGCTTGGTTGACGGTCGATAGTGGTGCGCCGGTGAGCGCGATCGCCCTGAATCGTCGTCAATATTTTAAGCTCAAACCGATCACCTCCGAATCAAGTTTGCCCGCACGGGTCCAAATCAATGGCGCGTTCAACAATGTGGCGATCGCGCGGGAACTGCGAATCGGCGGCCTGAGTCTCGTCGATGAGCCTGTTGTCACCGTGGATCTCGGCGGTTCTGCGCGCGCTGCACGAATGGCGCACGAGCCGCAAATCGATGGGATTATTGGAGCAGACATTCTTTTCCCGACGCAAGCTGTTCTGGACTGCGAAAGGCAGTTACTGATCCTGAAGACCGACCCAAATGTCCTCGGAAGCTTCCCCGGTTTCAGTCGGCGCGGCTTACGCGCTGTTCCGATCCAGGTCAGCGAGGGTTACAACCTTTATGTAAACGGAGCGGTGAACGGAACAGCGGCGAAACTCATGGTTGATACGGGCTCATTCACAACGCTATTGCACCGTTCGTTCGTTCGGCGCATGCGAATTGCTACTCGCGAAACACCATACAGTTCGTCGGCCGTGAATTTGAAAGAGCGCGGCGTGCGTGTGGCAAATATTCGCAAGCTCACCGTCGGTTCGGTCAATATCATGGGCAAAGACGTGGGCGTGATAGACCTCGAAGGACTAATTCACGACGGGTTGTTGGAAGGATCCCCGCCGGTCGCTGGGTTGCTCGGTGCAGAAACGCTGCGACGGCACCATGGCATCATCGACTTCGGCACGCGGACGCTTTACCTGAGATAGGAAGCGTACATCGCCCTGTCTCTTTGATCGTGAATAGAGTCGCCTGCACGCCGTAGCTTTAGCGTAGGCCAGAGTATCTCTCGATTTTTGCTCGTGAACCAAATCACTCAGGCATTCGTTTTGGCAGCGGGTCTGGGCACTCGCTTGCGTCCATTAACCGACGAACTTCCGAAGCCTCTCATTCCGATTTTTCAAAAACCGCTCATCACTTTCGCGCTCGATCATTTGATAGGGGTGGGAGTGAACAGATTCGTCATTAACACGCACCGGCATCCGGATTTGTTTCAAACCTTCTTTGCCACGGGCCAGTACGCCGGCCTTCCCACGATGCTTGTTCACGAGCCGGATCTGCTCGAAACCGGCGGCGGGATCAAAAACGCCGAAAGTCATTTTGGTAACGAACCATTCCTGACCTACAGCGGCGATATTTTGACCGACATCGAACTCCAACCTTTGATCGACGAACACTTTCGGCGCGGAAACGACGTGACGCTCGCGTTGCGTCATACCGGTTTGGCTGCAGCTGTCGCTTTACAGAATCACCGTGTCGTCGACATCAGCAACCGGTACGGCTTCCCGGGAAATTTTGATTTTGCCAATATCGCGGTTTGGAATCCGTCGATTTTCGAGGTGATTCCGCCGCTCAAAAAGATTTCGTTTATTCCGATCATTGCCGATTGGATAGACCGGGGCGCAAAAATCGGCGGCGTGGTAATGAACGACGGAAAATGGTTCAACATCGGATCGCGCACTGAATATCTCGAAGTGCACCGCACGATCTTACGAGAAAATTGGAAACCGAATTTCGTCAAAACGCGTGAATGGCCTCAACCCAAAGCGAACAGCGCAACCGTCGATGCGAGCGCACAATTGCGCGGCTGCACAGTCGTGGGACGAAACTGCCGTGTCGGCGCGGATGCAATCCTGGAAGACACAATTTTGTGGCCGGATGCAGAAATTGCTTCCCAAAGCCACTTGGAGGCTTGTATTGTCCGCTCCCGAAAACAGGTCACTGGCAAACATCACGACTTAGATATCTGATTTATGAGAACGGACCTGCTTGTTCGACGAACGCGGAAGCACTTTCCACTGTTGGATGTCGGCAAGATAAAAATCGCACCAATTCAAAAAGGCGGATCGGACCGCAAATTCTATCGGATCCGGTGCTCAGCGGAGCAGGCGCTCATTTTGGCAAAATACAATCTGGAGCGGGAAGAAAATCGCCACTACGTAACGATCGCGAATTTTCTTACCGAACACCGAATTCGTGTCCCGGAGATTTACTTTCACGATGCTAACGAAGGTTTGATCTGGCTGGAAGACCTTGGCGAGCGCGATCTCTACAGTTATCGCGACGAAGGCTGGCTGGTGCGCCGGGCCTTCTATGAATCGGCGCTCGATCAAGTCGGGGCGCTGCACGCGTTGCCCGAATCAGTTTGCGTCGAGATGAAGCAGTATTTGCCGGCCGAGTTCAATTCTGAGCTTTACCTTTGGGAACAAAATTACTTTTTCGAAAACTGCCTGGGCCGTTTATTCAAAATCGAGAAAGAACAGCTCTCGGAGTTGGCGTCCCTGCCTGCGCTGCAGGAAATCGCAGACCATCTGGCATCATTTCCAAGAGTCTTGGTGCACCGCGATTTTCAATCGCAAAACATTATTATCCGAAACGGTCAGGCCTTCCTCATCGATTTTCAGGGAATGCGACCCGGTCTTGCCGAATACGATCTCGCGTCGCTCCTGTATGATCCTTATGTCGATCTCGCGGAAAACGAACGCACAGAGTTGACCGCATACTATCGAGGACGTCAGCTCGAAAACGGTATGGCGTTTAATGGCGATTTCGATCTCAAATTGCGGCTCTGCGCCATGCAACGCCTGATGCAGGCGTTAGGTGCTTACGGATTTCTCGGCTTGGTCAAGGATCACAAACATTTCCTGAAACACGTCGCTTCCGCAATGCAGTCGTTGCAGCGTGTCGTAGCGGAAATCGACGGGCTGACCGAACTCCAGCAAACGTTGCGGCAACTGACGTAACGAGTTGGAATTAATTTCTCCGTAATCCGCCTTAACCCAGATTGGGCAGGAGCCGTAGACGCGGTGTGAGGCGGCGGCCGATCATTTCGAACGCCGAAGCGAGGAAAGGAAACTAACGAACATCTACTTTTAACAGTATGCCCATTCCCCCGAGAGCCTGCGTCCGCCGAGATCAGCCGTGCGAAGCGTCGCCTATTCCCCTTCGTCTGCATCTGCCAGGGGCGAGGCGTCTAATTCACGCACGACTTTTCAAACACCCAACCACGCGACTGGCAATTCACGAACATTAGTATGCCATCTTGGCGCGTCGTTTTGCATTGCAAGTCGTTCATGATAACCTTTTCCCTACGTAAATTGGTTTATGCCTCAACTTGATCGCAACTCGCAAAGAGAGAACAAACAGCGCGGGAACGAACCGAACTTTAATTGGCGCGGCGTTGTTCTCATTGTTATCGCCTTCAGTTTGATCGCGATGGCGATGCTCTTCTATCGCGGCGGGATGCAGCCGGTTGAAGACGTGCCGTATAACCGTTTTCTCGAGCTGCTGGAGAATAAGCAGATCGTTACCGACAAAAATTATCCTCTCCAGTTGGTCGTGGAGGATGGCCGGCCCACGCAGACGCTTAGGGGCGCGTACATCCGGCAGGGCGCAGGCGCCGCGCCATCACAACCGATGCCCTTCCGCACAACCGTCTATTTGAATTTCACCAACGATCTTCAGAAAAAGCTCGCTGACGCCGGCATGCAGCCCGCCATTAAAACAGAATCAAACATGCTGGCGCAGACGCTGGTGGGTTTCCTGCCGATCGCGCTTTTCCTTTTGGTCCTTTATTTCCTGTTCCGCCAACAGATCCGCATGGCCGGCAAGGGAGCGCTCAATTTCGGCAAGTCCAAGGCACGGATGCTCGCGCGTGACAAAAACAAGATCACGTTTCGCGACGTGGCCGGCGTAGAGGAAGCCAAGGACGAAGTGCAGGAATTGGTCGAATTTTTGCGCGATCCGAAAAAATTTCAGAAACTTGGGGGCCGCATTCCCAAAGGCGTGTTAATGGTCGGCCCCCCGGGCACTGGAAAGACCCTGTTGGCGCGCGCCATCGCAGGTGAGGCTGACGTGCCGTTTTTCTCCATCAGCGGCTCGGATTTCGTGGAGATGTTCGTCGGCGTCGGCGCCTCGCGCGTCCGCGACATGTTTGAGCAAGGAAAGAAGTCAGCGCCGTGTATCATTTTCATCGACGAAATTGACGCGGTAGGCCGTCACCGTGGCCATGGCGTGGGCGGCGGACACGACGAGCGCGAGCAGACGTTAAATGCGCTGCTAGTTGAAATGGATGGCTTCGACACGCAGGAAGGCGTGATCATCATTGCAGCCACGAACCGCCCGGACGTTCTTGATCCTGCATTGCTGCGACCCGGCCGCTTCGATCGCCAGATCACCGTCAATTTGCCAGACGTCAAAGGCCGCGAAGAAATCCTGCGCGTGCACGCAAAGAAAGTGAAGCTCGCCGAGGGCGTCGATCTTGCTGTGATCGCACGCGGCACACCCGGTTATTCTGGCGCGGAGCTGGCCAATGTCATCAATGAAGCGGCATTGCTCGCTGCACGTCGCGGATTAAAAGGAATCACGCTCGCGGAGCTGGAGGAAGCGCGCGATAAAGTTCGCTGGGGCAAAGAACGCCGCAGTCTTGCTTTAAGCGAGAAAGAAAAACAGAACACCGCGTATCACGAAGCTGGCCATGCGCTATTGCTCGTCCTTCTTCCCCACACTGAACCATTGCACAAGGTTACCATCATCCCGCGCGGACCGTCGCTTGGCTCAACAATGTGGTTGCCGGAAGAAGATAAATATACGAACCGCAAAAACGAATTGCTGGCGAGTCTCGGAGTGGCCATGGGCGGCCGCGTCGCGGAAGAAATTATCTTCGGCGACATCACCAACGGTGCGCGCGGCGATATCAGAGGCGCCACAGCCATCGCGCGTCGCATGGTTTGCGAGTGGGGCATGAGCGAGAAAATGGGCATGGTCGAATACGGCGAACACGAAGATTACGTTTTTCTCGGACGCGACATTTCTCGAGCGCGCGATTACAGCGAAGCAACTGCGGAGCAAATCGATCAGGAAGTGCGCAGACTCATCGACGACGCCTATCAACTGGCCAAGCACACGCTCATCACCAATCGGGACACACTCGAAACCATCGCAAAAGCCCTGCTCGAGTACGAGACCTTGGACGGTTCGCAAATCAAGGAGATCATCGAGCACGGACGGCTGATTAATCCGCCACCTGGCATCGGCGGGACGCCCAGTAAGAAACCAGCCCCGGAGAAACCGCCCAAACAAGTCGTCGCTCCCGACGTCGCCCCGCCCCTGCCCGGCGCTCTCGGCGGCGCACCAGCGTAACGTTGGGCGTTGGATGTTGAGCGTTCAGCTGCCTCATAATGAAGCCGTATCAGGAACAGTTTCCTGTTGGCAGGACTGTCCGTATTGCTGAGCGTGCTGAGTTGTTTCGATTCCGACGCTGAGTTTGAGCTATTTGTGGTCTCGGCTGAATGTCATCGCGCATTGAACACCCAGCCTATGGATGACTGAACGAAGCATCGCGGCTTACGACGTATCACAGCGGGTCAAAACGTACGACGTCGATATGGATCTGATGCATCCGAATCGATCAAAGATGGTCCACGTCGCTCTTGAGGTGTTGCCGTTTCCTAAGACAGCAGCTCTTCGAGCGATCGATTTGGGAATCGGCACCGGCTACTTCACAGAGCGCTTTCTCAATAACTTTCCGAACAGCCATGTTCTTGGCATTGACGGAGCTCAGTCGATGATTGAGCTGGCTAAGGCGCGCCTAACGACATTAAGGTCGCGAGTCGAATTCGTCCTCGGCGATTTTCGACAAATGCAAGAGTTCTCCGGTCGCCGGCTCGATTGATGTCGTATTTTCTGCGTACGCGCTTCTTGTGCCGGGCGGTTGGTTCGTTAACGCCGATCTGATTGTGGCCAATTCACCTGAACTGGAGATCCGTTTACAGGAACTTCGTGTAAGTGGAATTGTGGAACGCGCCCGTGACTCGGACGACCGATTCGCAGATTTGGCATCGACGCGCCGTTTCCTCGCTGATCTGGAAAAGAACGAGCGTGATCAACCACTCACTTTGGCTGAGGATTTAGAGGTCCTTGGGAGTTCTGGTCTGAAGAACGTCTCGGCGTTCTGGCTCGATACCGCGAGCTGGTAAGCGGCGGACAAAAATGACGTTTGCCATCAAGGCGGCAGTTGTCGATCCGCGGGCGAGAACATTTGCGTTCACCACTCAGAAGACAATGTACGGCGGGAAGCACATCGCCGAGGGCGACATCATCTTTGTCTTCGGGAGCGAGAACGAAGGCGGGCCAGGTCTTATTGCGAGCGGCGTCGTCACTTCGGCCAAAGCGATCGCCAAGAAACGCGGGGTCGCCCGGCAAACGCCGCGAGTCAGCATCACTGTTAGACGCACTGCGCTGGCCAAGCGGCGCCTCGGGCGCAGCGAGCTGAAACGTTTTTGCGACTGGAATGACGATCGCCCGGAAACCGAACTCAATTTCAAATTCTATCGCCAGGCAACGAACAAAATCGTCGGCCTCTCGGATAAAGCGGCAGCATTCCTCCGCAAATTCTTTTAGGCGGCGGATCTCGGACACGATTCGCCAACTGTGGCGGCTTATGCATAATCCCGCTGTACCCGATGGGAACAAGAACGATTGCTGTGCTCATCACGATTGCCTTCAGCGTGATCGGTGTATTGGGGGATTACTTCCTCAAGCTCGCCAGCGGGCGCGAGCAGCCGCTACGAACGAGTTGGTTTTATCTTGGCTTCGCTCTCTACGCCTCGACTGCCTTCGGCTGGGTGTTCGTAATGAAATATCTCAAGCTGGCTACCATCAGCGTCCTTTACTCTGTTTCACTTGTGCTGCTGCTTACGGCGATCGGAGTGCTGTTGTTCCAGGAGTCACTGAATTATTTTGAAGTGATCGGAATTGTGTTGGCAGTAACGTCGCTGGTGCTATTGATGCGTTTCGCTTAGCCCACCTCTCACATTGGGCGCATGACACGAAACTATCGCTTACTCTTTGGACCTCTGGCCGGAGTCATTCTTGGTTTCGGAGTAGCTGGCCTGGCGCTGCTGATTTCCGACTATAGTCACGTTCGTCAGACGGTGAGCGAGATTGGAGAAATTGGCTCTCCGGCCAGAGTTCCCTTCGCCATCATGTTAGGTTGCGTTGCGGCCTGCATTTTGGTTTTCGCCTCCGCGGTTCGGGACGTATCAGTTGCCGCCGACCACTCTCGATTTACCGCATATCTAATAGGATTCATGGCGTTGCCGGCTGCAGGAATAGGAGTGTTCGCCTACCCACACCCGGCTCACAACTTCTTCGGTATGTCGGAACTGATCGGATACCAGGCACCGCTCGTCTTTGCCCTCACATGGAGACGGGACCCACATGCTAAAACCCTTGTCACGCTCTCGTGGATTTTCTTTGCACTCATTTGGGGTGCAATCGCGTTGAACTTAAGCGCACTTGTCGCACCGGTTTGGGCTTACGTGAAGCCCGTTCACGGGCTTGCACAAAGAGCCCTTTTCGTTGCCTGGTTCGGATGGTGTGCCGTGTTAGGGATATTATTGTTTGGGCAAAACTGGCGGATTCCGCCGGATTGAAATGCTTCGTTACGGATTACGCGAGCGTGTCTGGCAATTTTGGCGATGATCTTATTCGCCAATTCCGCAGGCTGTGCGGATGTTGACTGCGAGCCGCCCAATGACCTTTTCCTGCGAAGTTACATGACCGGAGTTTAAGATCTCATCGGTTCCCCGCCGCGGTTCGCAAATCCCCCGAACTGAGGTATAGTTTGGGTCCGACTTTATGAACGAATTGAGAGTAGAAAATCTACGAGTCGCCGTCGGCGATCAGGAAATCGTGCGCGGCCTTACGCTCCATGTTCCGCGCGGCGAAGTACACGCATTGATGGGTCCTAACGGCTCGGGCAAAAGCACCCTGGCGAAGGTTTTAGCGGGACATCCCGATTACCGCGTAATCTCGGGAAGGATTTTGATGGATGGCGAAAATCTTCTGGAACTTGAGCCGGACGAACGAGCGCGACGCGGTCTGTTTCTGGCGTTCCAGTATCCAAGCGAGATTCCGGGCGTCACCATCGCCAATTTTCTCAGGGCAGCGTTGCAAGCGCGTCTGCCGGAAGGCGAAGAGCTGGAGGCCACTGATTATTACGCCAGACTTTACGAGAAGATGGAATTGTTGGGGATGGATCGTTCATTTACTTCGCGCTCAGTCAATGAAGGCTTCTCCGGCGGCGAAAAAAAGCGCACGGAAATTCTGCAGATGGCCATGCTCGAACCGCAATACGCAGTGCTCGATGAGACCGATAGCGGTCTTGACATCGACGCGCTGAAGACGGTCGCGCACGGGGTCAATTCATTGCGCGGCCCAAACCTTGGGATACTGTTAATCACGCACTATCAGCGGCTCCTTAACTACATCGTTCCCGACCATGTCCATGTGATGGTGGCAGGACGAATAGTGAGAAGCGGGCGAAAGGAACTCGCTCTGGAGCTCGAGGAAAGAGGTTACGATTGGGCACGCGAGCAAGCTGCCGAACCCGTATTGACCAGGTAACAACAAAATGAAAACCGAAACGACAGCCATCAATATCGATCGCGGCAAGGGCGATTTCTTTTATCCGGAAGCTCACGTGCGCGACGCGGGCACGGGCTTGAGCGAGCGGACGATCCATTACATCGCCGATGTAAAGGAGGATCCGGATTGGGTGCGCGATTTTCGTCTGCGCGCTTTGAAGACATTTTGGGAGAAACCGCTCCCGACGCACTGGGCGAGCAAAGAACTCGAAGCCATCGACTTTGATAAGATCCGTTATTATCTCTCGCCGGGCACCGAGACGAAACGGACTTGGGAAGAAGTACCGGAGGACATTAAACGCACCTTCGAGCGACTCGGCATTCCCGAGCAGGAACGAAAATTCCTCGCGGGCGTCGAAGCGCAGTTCGACAGCGAAGCGGTTTACTCAAATATCAAGAAAGCAGTGGGCGAACAAGGCGTGATCTTTGTGGGGTCGCGAGAAGGCCTCAAGAATTATCCGGAAATTTTCCGCCGCTGGTTCAGCAAAGTCATTCCGGTTGGCGACAACAAATTCAGCGCGCTGAATTCCGCTGTCTTTAGCGGCGGCTCATTCATCTATGTCCCCCCCGGGGTGAAAGTGAAACATCCGCTTCAGGCGTACTTCCGGATTAACGCGGAAAACTTCGGCCAGTTCGAGCGCACCCTCATCATCGCGGACGAGGGTTCGGAAGTTACTTACATGGAAGGCTGCACTGCGCCGAAATTTAATACGCCAACGCTTCACAGCGCCGTCGTTGAACTCGTGGCACTCAAGGATGCGAAGATTCAATACATCACGGTGCAAAATTGGGCTTCAAACGTTTTCAATCTGGTGACAAAACGCGGGCTGGCTGAGGAAAACGCGGAGGTGAAATGGATCGATTGCAACATTGGTTCGCGCCTCACGATGAAGTATCCGGGTGTTATTATGAAAGGTCGCAAGGCGCGCGGCGAAGTCTTGTCCATCGCTCTCGCCAATGACGGCCAGCATCAGGACACCGGCGCGAAAATGATTCATGCCGCCGATGAAACGACCAGCAACATCGTGTCCAAATCGATCTCGATCGGCAAAGGACGTGCTACTTATCGCGGCTTGGTGCACGTGCCGAAGCATCTAAAGAATTGCAAGAACAACACAGAGTGCGACGCATTGCTTATCAACTCGACGTCCCGCACAGACACTTATCCGGCGATCACCGTGCGCGGCACCGGAAACGCCGTACAGCACGAAGCCAGTGTCAGCCAAGTCAGCTCGGAGCAAATTTTCTACATGCAACAGAGAGGTCTGAGCGAGGCGCAGGCGATGAGTTTGAGCGTGAATGGGTTCGTGAATGATCTCGTGCGCCAATTCCCCATGGAATACAGCGTCGAGCTCAAACGGCTGATCGAGCTCGAGATGGAAGGCTCGGTCGGG
>Ga0065712_10068160_pt1 | contig 13650 bp, 10 predicted proteins | sample MisRhiReplicate1_FD_59099 | JGI IMG/M metagenome (GOLD analysis project Ga0065712, IMG submission 59099) | Miscanthus rhizosphere microbial communities from Kellogg Biological Station, MSU, sample Rhizosphere Soil Replicate 1: eDNA_1 v3... | ecosystem: Host-associated > Plants > Roots >...
GTCATTCCTCGGGAACCGGCCCCGTTCGTTTACTAAGACGGCCGACGGGCGCTGGCGGCCGTGATCTCCATCATAAAGGACCTAAGTCTTTTGTATAATAGACGTTAGCTACAGCCGAGCAGAGCCTTGACCTCAAAGCGACCCGCCGACACACCAGCCGCGTGATTCAGCTCAGCGAACTGACCAAGACCTTCGGCGATCGCACGCTCTTCGATCGCGTCACCTGGCAGATCGGCGACGGGGATCGTGTCGGCCTCTGTGGACCCAACGGCGCCGGCAAGACGACCCTGCTCAAAATGCTGGCCGAACTCGAGGAAGCCGACTCCGGCATCATCGCCAAACCGGCCGATCTCACCATCGGCTATCTGCCGCAGGACGGCCTGGCGCACCGCGGGCGCACCGTGTTCGAGGAGGCCAGCAGCGCGTTCCAGCCCCTGCTCGACATGAAGACCGAGATGCACGACATCGAGCACAAGCTTGCGGACACCTCGATTCCGCAAGACGCGCACGATGCGATGCTGTCGCGCTACGCCGAACTCCAGGATCGCTTTCGCCTCGCCGATGGGTACAGCATGGATCTGCGCATCGCGACCGTGCTGCGCGGCCTGGGCTTCTCACCTGAAGACAACGAACGACCCTGCGAAACGTTCTCGGGGGGGTGGCAGATGCGCATCGCGCTCGCCAAGCTGCTGCTCGGGCGACCGAACCTGCTGCTGCTCGACGAGCCGACCAATCACCTCGACCTCGAGGCGCGAAACTGGCTCGAGGAATATCTCGGCGCGTACCCGTACGCCGTCATCCTCGTCTCGCACGACCGCTATTTCCTCGACGCGGTGGTCACACGCATCACCGACGTTCATCTGCGACGGCTGACCGACTACGTCGGTAACTACAGCAAGTACGTCGAGCAGCGCGACGCGATGCTCGAGCGGCTGCGTCAGGCCAAGCGCGAACAGGACGAGGAAGTCGCACGCGTCAAGATGTTCATCGATCGGTTCCGCTACCAGGCCACCAAGGCCGCGCAGGTGCAGAGCCGCATCAAACTACTCGAGAAGGTGGTCCCGATCGAAGTGCCACCCGAGCGGAAGCGGATCCATTTTCGATTTCCCGACTGCGTGAAAAGCGGCCGCACCGTGCTCGAACTGAAGCACGTGCGCAAGGCGTACGACCGTCTCACAGTATTCCGTGACGTCTCGCTGCACATCGAACGCGGCGATCGCATTGCACTCGTCGGTCCCAATGGCACCGGCAAGTCCACGTTGATGCGCATGCTGTCGGGTGAAGAAGCCCCTGACTCCGGCGCGCGCACGCTGGGCCATCAAGTCGTGATGGAGTACTTCGCGCAGGACGAAGCCACACGCCTCGATCCGACATTGACGGTATATGAGACGCTCGCCTCGGGATCGCCCAATGACATGGTGCCGGCGATTCGCAACATCCTCGGCGGGTTTCTGTTTTCCGGTGATGACGTCTACAAGAAGGCCGGCGTGCTCTCCGGCGGCGAGCGGACGCGCCTCGCGGTCGCCCGCATGCTGCTCCGTCCGTCGAACACGCTGCTCCTCGACGAACCGACGAATCACCTCGATCTCGACTCGAAGGACGTTCTGCTCGACGCGCTCGAGGACTACGGCGGCACCCTGATCATCGTCTCGCACGACCGCTACTTCGTGGAAAAGCTGGCCACGAAGATCATCGAAATCGGTCACGGCGAAGCCGTCGTCTACCCGGGGAGCTACACGGAGTTTCTCTGGCACAAAGAGCATCCGGCGGATCAACTCCCAACTTCCAAGGCGCCAACGCCCAAGCCACTCCCAAGGCCCAAGGCCCAAGGCCAAAACTCAAAGCCCAAAGCCCAAAGCCCGGAGGCCGGTCCGAAAGGACCGGCCCTACCTGACCGCGAGGCTCGTAAGCGCCAGGAAGCGGAGCGGAAGAAGCAGCAGCGCGCTGCCGAAGCTCTCCAGAAGCGCATCGCCGACCTCGAAGGCCGCATCGCCGAGCGCGAAGCCAAGGTGAAGGACCTCGAGACGACGATGTCTTCGCCGGGGTTCTACGACGATCGCGACGCGTCCAAGCGTGTCGTCGATCAGCATCAAGCGCTGATGTGGGAAGTCGGCGACTTGATGGCTCAGTGGGAAGCCCTACAGGAACACGCGGCCCAATCCGAATCGTAAGTTCAGAGCCCATCCGAATCGTAAGTCCACCCCCAAGGACTAACGAAAGGCGTCATACACTTACGGTTTCGTAATCGACCTGTTCCGTTTCTTGACTCTTACCCCTGTGGATTCAGCCACTTGGTGGCCATTTTCAATGCTCAGCATCGGGCACAGCCTTTGCCCCTTATTGAGTGGGTTGAGGTCTGTTTCATGGAGTCCGCGGTGATCGCCAAGTCGCGTCCACGCTCCGCCCGACGGGGAACCGCCGGCACGGAGGAGGTACGCCCCGATAGACGGCGGCCGGCAAGTTCCGCGGCCACGACAGACGCGTTCTATCGGCACATCGTCGCCGGCATGCGGAACGGCGTGTTGGCGATTACCCGCGACGCCCACCTGGCTCTGATCAACGACGAGGCTTACCGGATATTCGGCGTCGCGGCGCAGCCTGACGACGTCGGTCAGCCCATCGCAACGGTGCTCCGCGATCACCCGGACGTCGTCCGCGTGTTGGCCGGTGCGTTCGACCTGCACCATCTGCCGAACCGCGTCGAAATGCGGCTGAAGCCGTCGAACAAAGTGATCGGTTACACGCTCGCGTTCGTGCGCTCCGACGATGGCGAAGTGATCGGCGCGGCCATGTTCTTCAAAGACCTGACCCGCGTTGAACAGCTGGAGGAGCGCGAACGCCTGCGCGATCGACTCGCCGCGGTTGGAGAAATGGCCGCCGTGATCGCCCACGAGGTCAAGAACCCGCTCGCCGGCATCGAGGTCATGGCCGGTCTACTGCGCCGAAAGATTCCCGATGCGCCCGATGCGCAGATGGTGCTGACCGACATCATCAGCGAAGCCAAGATGGCCAACGCCATCGTCCAGGAAGTGCTCGATTTCGTCCGCCCGATCCGCCTGCAAGTGGACCACACCGCGGTGACCGACGCGGTACAGGGCGCAATTCAGCTCGCCGACTCGAAGGGCAAGCGCGGGAACGTTGACGTCGACGTCGCGATCTCCGCGGGCTTGCCACACATCAACGCCGACCAGCATCAGATCACGCAGGTGTTCACCAACCTGCTGATGAACGCCTATGAAGCGATGGGCGGCAAAGGGCAGGTCGCAATCTCCGCAGAAATGATCCGCATCGAAGACGGCAGCGACGGCCGTGAAGCTGTGCTCGTCGAGTTCGCCGACAACGGACCAGGGATTCCGCCCGACGTGGCGGAGAAGGTATTCGACCCGTTCTTCACGACGAAAGCCCAGGGCTCCGGTCTCGGCCTGGCCATCGTTCGGAAGATCGTGGACGCGCATGACGGACGGATTGACCTGCGGACGACCCCAGGTCAGGGCACGACGATTCGGGTGACCCTGCCGGTAACAGGCGGGAACGAGGAATAGCTGTATGGGACGGATTCTGATCGCCGATGACCACGATTCTCTGCGCCGCGGCCTGGCTCAGGCTGTATCTGAAGCTGGCCACGACGTCGAGGAAGCACCGAACGGCAACGCCGCCATCGAGAAGCTCCACGAGGGCTTCTTCGATGTCGTGGTCAGCGACCTGAAGATGGGCGGGAGTACCGGCCTCGAAGTGTTGAAGACCGCGAAGACACTGCATCCCTCGTCAGCGATCATCCTCATGACCGCGTTCGGCTCTGTCTCCACGGCTGTCGAGGCGATGAAGTCCGGCGCATTCGACTACGTGCAGAAACCGTTCGAGATCGAGGAGATGGAGGTCAAGATCGAGAAGGCGCTCGAGATGCGCCGGATGCAGAATCAGATCGACTACCTCCGCCACGCGCAGGGCGACATCTACGACTTCGACCGCATCATCGGATCGAGCGGCGCACTGGAGAAAGTGCTCGCGGTCGTCCGCAAGGTGGCGAAGAGCAACACAACGGTGCTGGTCCGCGGCGAAACGGGAACCGGTAAGGAGTTGATCGCCGGAGCGGTTCACCATAATTCGCATCGCGCGGCGCGCAACTTCGTCAAGGTGAACTGCGCGGCACTGCAGGAGAACCTGCTCGAATCAGAGCTCTTCGGTCACGAGAAAGGCGCGTTCACGGGCGCCGACAAACAGCGCATCGGCCGCTTCGAGCAGGCCGACGGCGGCACTCTGTTCCTCGACGAAATCGGCGACATGAGTCCGAACACGCAGGCGAAGATCCTCCGCGTGTTGCAGGAGCACGAGTTCGAGCGCCTCGGCGGTACGCGAACCATCAAGGTGGACGTGCGGCTGATTGCGGCAACGAACCGCGACCTGCCGTCGATGGTTGAGGCCGGCCAGTTCCGCGAAGACCTGTACTACCGCTTGAATGTCGTGACGATGGAGATGCCGCCACTGCGCGAGCGCAAGGACGACATCGCCGCGCTGTCAAACTTCTTCATTCGCCGCTTTTCCGGTGAACTGAAGAAGAAGATTCAGGGGCTCGAGCCAGAAGCGCTCAAGCTGTTGATGCGCTATCAGTGGCCAGGCAACATCCGCGAACTCGAAAACGCGATCGAGCGCGCCATGCTGCTGGCTGAAGGTACGCACATCGCCGTGGACGATTTGCGGCTCGGCGACACCGGACCGACCGGTGCGCCGCGAGACAACGCGTCAGTCGTGAAGATTCCGCCGACGGGCATTCCGCTCGAAGAGGTCGAACGCATCGCCCTCATCGAAGCGCTCAAGATGTCGAACTGGGTCCAGAAGGATGCGGCGGAACTGCTGGCAATCAGCCCGCGTGTCATGAACTACAAGATCAAGACACTCGGTATCGACTTCCCGCGTGGCCGGCGCGCGGCGCTGCAGCACCACGAACCAAACGCGATGAGCGCGTAAACGCGTACGTCGCAGCCCGGAGGCTTTAGCCTCCGCGGACACGGGCGCGCTCCAGAATCTTCCTGACGGTGTTCCAGTTCCGGCTCGTCGCCGGCACGCCGAACGCCTGTTCGACGAACGCATTGGGAAAGCCGTACATCCCGCTCGGCTTTCGGCGGCTCACGAGCATCACATCGAGCCCCGTCCTGCCGATCGCTTCGAGACGTTCCTTCGCGTCCTCGATCGGCAGCCGAGGCCGCTTGGATGGCTTCGCGGCGAGGAACACCACATACAACTTCAGCAGCCGATCGCCCTCGAGGCCGTCGAACGGGTTCGTACGAGCCAGGGCCTCGAGATCATCGACGGAGCGATAGACGATCTGCGGATCGCCTTCGGCAAGGGCGCGGACCTTGCTGTGAATCTTGCGAAACAGTGGTGTCGTATCGGTCGTCGCCGAATCGAAGATCACGTTGCCGCTCTGGATGAACGATGTCGCGTTCTTGCATCCGGCAGACTGAAACGCCGCGCATAGGTCAGTCATCTTGACGAGCGCATGACCGCGCACGTTGATGGCCCGCAGGAACGCGACGTACCGCGTCATGTGCGCTTCGCGCGGGGATGCGCCTTTCGATAGACGTCGAGCAACTGCGCCGAGTTGACGTGCGTGTAGCGCTGCGTGGTCGAGAGCTGCACGTGACCGAGCAGTTCCTGAATCGCGCGAAGATCAGCGCCGCGCTCGAGGAGGTGCGTGGCAAACGAATGCCGCAGTGCGTGCGGGCTGATTCCGAAACGCGTGCTGCACGCGGCGACGTACCGCGCCACGAGACGCTGCACGCTTCTCCCTGTCAGACGTGCGCCGCGGAAGTTGACGAACAGCGGCTCGCGCTGCGCTTTCGCCTTTGGGCTCTGGGCTTTCGGCTCTGGGCTTTGGGCTTTTGGCTTCGGGCTCTGACGAAATACAGTGCGGTCGGCAAGCCAGGCGCGAATCGAGTCCTCGGTGGTTGTGTTGAACGGGACGAGCCGTTCCTTCGCACCCTTCCCCATCACGCGCACCATTCGCGCGCGCAGATTCACTTCCTCGAGATCGAGGCTGACCAGTTCGCTCAGTCGCAGCCCCGACGCGTAAAACAGCTCGAGGATCGCCCGGTCGCGGCGACCCAGCGCGCGTGACACATCAGGCATCTCGAGTAGCCGCGACATCTCGTCCACGGAGAGATGCGCCGGAATCTTCTGTTCGCGCTTCGGACCGACGGCGAGCGCCGCGGGATCGTTCTCAATCCACCCTTCGCGACGCAGATACCGGCTGAACGCACGCAGCGCCGACAGCTTTCGCGCAACAGACGTACGTGCATGGCCCTGCCGATACAGATCGGCCATGAACGCCCGGATCGCGCCAAGGTCGAGATGTGACGGCTCGAGCGCCTCGACCGCGACGCCACGCGCGTGTGCGGTGAAGCCAAAGAACTGCGTCAAGTCGCTTTCGTAGGCGGCGGAGGTGTGGGCGGAGGCGTTGCGATTCAGCCGGAGGTATTCGAGGAAGTCGCGCAGCTGATTCGTCATCGCGTCAGCGCGGGCGCGATCCATTCGTCGAGCGCGCGCAGCGCGCGCTCCGAGGTGGCCGTCTTCCGTTCATCGCGCTTCAACCTCCGCTTGCCCTCCGGTGGATCCGGAGGCGGCATGATGCCGAACGTGATGTTGGTCGGCTGATAGTTGCGCGGATCCGCGTGCGAGACATAGTACGCAAGCGCACCGACCGCCGTCGTCCGCGGCGGCACTCGCGGCTCCTCACCACAGGCGATCGCGGCGGCATTGCGGCCGGCAATCAGACCCGACGCGGCCGATTCGACGTAGCCTTCGACCCCGGAAATCTGGCCCGCGAAGAACAGATCTGGCCGCTGGCGCGTCTGCCAGGTCTCGCGCAACACCGTTGGACCGTTGATGTACGTGTTGCGATGCACCATCCCGAAGCGAACGAACTCCGCATGCTCGAGTCCAGGGATCAGCGAGAGGACACGCCCCTGCTCGCCCCATTTCAACTGCGTTTGGAACCCAACGAGGCTGAAGTGATCGCCAGCGATGTTGTCCTGACGCAACTGCACCACCGCGTACGGCGTGCGCCCGGTTCGCGGATCGACGAGGCCAACGGGCTTCATCGGTCCGAAGCGGAGCGTGTCGCGGCCACGATGGGCCATCACTTCGATGGGCAGACAGCCTTCGAAGAACTTCTCCTTATCGAAGTCGTGCACCGTTGCCGATTCGGCGGAGACGAGGGCGTCGTAAAACCGCGCGTACTCGTCCTCGGTCATCGGGCAATTCAGATAATCGCCCTCGCCATCGTCAACGCCACAGGCAGGCCCGTCAGGCGGGTCTAAAGACCCGCCTCTACGTGCGTCCGACGCGACGTCCGTGTCGCGACGAATGCTGCGTCCCCAGCGCGATGCGCGGAACACCTTCGTCATGTCCAGCGTCTCGGCAAGGACGATGGGACTGATGGCGTCGTAGAAATACAGATGCTGCGCGCCGACGAGCGCGGCAATGTCCTGCGAGAGCGTCTCCGACGTCAGCGGCCCCGTCGCGATGATGAGCGGATACATCGACGGATCGTCGGGAACGCGCGGCACCTCATCGCGGACCAGCGTGATCAACGGATGCGACTGAATGGCATCGGTGATCGCCTGCGAGAACCGCTCGCGATCGACCGCGAGCGCCGCACCTGCCGGCACGCGATGCTCGTCAGCGGCACGCATCACCAGCGAGCCAAGGCGACGCATCTCCTCTTTCAGCAGGCCGACGGCGTTATCGAGTTTGTCGCCGCGTAATGAATTGGAGCAGACGAGCTCAGCGAGTCGATCGGTCTTATGGACGGCCGTGGCGCGCACTGGCCGCATCTCATGCAGGACGACGCGTACGCCAAGCGACGCGGCCTGCCACGCCGCCTCACTTCCGGCCAGTCCTCCGCCAATGATGTGTACGGTCTTCAACGGTCCAAGGGCATTGTGCCCTATTCGCGGCCGCTCAGGCTTGTGCCGACTTTCGAGCCCCGCGACGCGATGACTTCGCCGCACCCGCGGAGCGTCGTCTCGATCCACCGCGAGGCGGCGACGGCGCAGCGCCACGGCGCGCGGCGATCAACTCCTCTGCTTGCGCGTAGGTCAGCTCGTCGGGGTTCATCGTTTTTGGCAGCGACGCGTTGGTGCGTCCGTCGGTGACGTAAGGACCGAAACGTCCAGCGAGTAACTTGAGCGTAGTACCGTCGTGCGTCAGCTCGCGCAGCGTTTTCTTCTGCGCGCCCTGACGACGTCGTGACTGCTTCGGCGCGCGCAACAGCTCGAGTGCGGCGTCGAACGAGATGTTGAACACGTCGTCTTCCGACTCGAGCGAGCGGAACTCGTCGCCGTGCTTGACGTACGGGCCGAAGCGTCCGAAGTTTGTCGTGATCGGCTCGTTGTCGTCCGGATGCAGGCCGACGATGCGCGGAAGCGCCAGCAGCTTCAGCGCTTCTTCGAGCGTGACCGTCTGGTCTGTCATGGCGCCCTGGAGCGACGACCGCTTCGGCTTGTCCACCGCAGCTGCCTTCTGCCCCTTCTTCTTCGGCGGGGGCTCCGGTGTTTCTCCGAGCTGCACGTAGGCGCCAAAGCGACCGTTCATCACATAGACGTTCTGGCCCGTCTTCGGATCGACGCCAAGGGTGCGTGGACCTTCAGCCTTCGCCCGCACGAGTTCAAGCGCCTTGTCGACGGAGAGGTCGGCGGGCGCGATATCGTCGGGCAGCGAGGCCGTGCGCCCCGGTCCACCCTCTGCCACCTGGACGAACGGACCGAAGCGTCCGATGCGAATGCGAACCAGCTCGCCGCTTTCCGGATCGGTTCCCAGATCGAGCACCGGATAGTCCGCGCGAGACGCGCCGTGCTCGACGGCAGGCAGCAGACCGCGATGCTTCTTGTCACCGAAATAGAACTCACGCAAGAACGCGATCCACTCACGCTCACCGCGGGAGATCTCGTCGAGATCGTCTTCCATCTCCGCAGTGAAATCAGTTTCGACGAAGTCGCCGAAGTGCTCGCGCAGCAGCTTCGTGACGGCAAACGCCGTGAAGCTCGGAACAAGCGCCTTGCCGCTCCTCAACACGTAGCCGCGCCGCACGACAGTCGCGATCGTCGGCGCATACGTTGACGGCCGACCGATGCCGAGCCGCTCGAGCTCTTTAATCAGCGACGCTTCGGTGAATCGGGCCGGTGGCGATGTCTCGTGACGCTTGGCATCGGTACCGAGCAACGTGATGGGCGTTGCCGGCGTCCCGCCCTCGATCTGAATGCGATCGCCGACGGCGCACTGTGGAAGGATGGCTTCCTGCTCCTCGAGTTCAGCGGCAGGATCGTCGCTGCCTTCGACATACGCTCGGCGGAAGCCGGCGAACTCGATGGCCTTGCCACTCGCGGTGAGCACCGCGGTTTCGCCGTTCGGACCCTTGGCTGAAATCTCGAGTGTCGTGCGCAGGACGCGCGCATCCACCATCTGCGACGCCATCGTCCGCTTCCAGATCAGGTCGTAGATCTTGAAGCTGTCGGAATCGAGAATCTTCTCGAGCTGACTCGGTGCGAGGCGGAAGTCGGTCGGACGAATCGCTTCGTGCGCTTCCTGCGCGTTCTTCACACGCGTCTGATAGCGGCGCGGACTGTCGTAGTACTCACCACCGAACATCTCGCGAATCACGCGCGCCGATTCGTTGAGCGCCTTGTCCGACAGCGTCGTCGAGTCGGTGCGGTGATAGGTGATCAGACCTTCCATCTGATCGTCACCGACTTCGACACCCTGGAACAGCCGCTGCGCCACCTGCATCGTGCGCTCGGCGGAGAAGCCGAGTTTGCGACTGGCTTCCTGCGTCAGCGTGGATGTTGTGAAGGGCGGCGCCGGCCGTTCGACACCCGGCTTCTGTTCAACGGACGTAACCGTCCACGGGACGTTGGCGCGAATGGTCTCGACAAGCGTGGTTGTCTCTTCTTCCCCCAGCAGCCGCGCCTTTTCATTCTTCAGCGCGCCCGTCTGCGGATCGAAGTCCTTGCCGGTGGCGATGCGCTGATCACCGAGACGGACCAGCGTCGCGATGAACTCGCGTCCCTCGCCTTTGAGCCTCGCCTCGAGATCCCAATACACCGCGGCGTTGAATGCGCGCCGCTCTTCTTCACGCTCGACGATCAGGCGGACGGCGACGCTCTGCACGCGGCCCGCGCTGAGTCCGGTCTGCACTTTCTTCCAGAGCAGCGGCGAGAGCGTGTAGCCATAGAGACGATCGAGAATGCGCCGGCTCTCCTGCGCTCGCACGAGGTTCTCGTCCACGTCGGCCGGATTCTTGAGCGCGTCCTTGACGGCCTCTTCCGTGATCTCGTGAAACACGATGCGCCGGACCGGGACCTTTGGCTTGAGGATTTCTTTGAGGTGCCAGCTGATCGACTCGCCTTCGCGGTCAGGGTCCGTCGCGAGCAACAGCTCGGAGGCGTCCTTGATGGCCGCCTTCAGATGCGCGACCTGCTTTCGTTTGTCCGCCGGGATGACGTAGTAGGGCGTGAAGTCCTGTTCCACGTCGACGCCAAGACGCCCCCACTCCTTGTCTTTGATTTCCTTGGGAACCTCAGAAGCCGACTCCGGGAGATCCCGTACGTGACCGTAGCTCGCCTCGACCCGGTATTTGTTCCCGAGGAAACGGCCAAGAATCTTCGCCTTGGCGGGCGATTCGACGATGACGAGTGGCTTCGCTGCCAAACCCAATAACCTCTGCTTTTTCCTACGCTATTGCCTTGGAGGCTAGCACGTTCATGACGGGCGGACGAAACGGCCCCCGCCCTGGCGACGGACAAGACCGGCTAATTCCAGCTCGATCAAGCGGGGCAACAGACGACGCGCATCGAGCCCGGATCGGCTGGCAAGAGCATCCAGATCGTAGGGCTCACCCGCGATCATCGCCCGCAGCACCGGATCGGCAGAACATGCTGTGGGAGAATGACTTGCCTCTGAGTTGACCGGTCGATCCGCCGTCGGATCCCACCCAAGACCCTCCACGATATCGTCCGCTGTCTCGACAATCTTTGCCCCGTCCTTGAGCAGGGCATGCCCGCCCCGGTTCCGGCCGCTCAACACATTTCCCGGAACGGCCATGACCTCACGTCCTTGTTCCAGTGCACATCCAGCGGTGATAAGCGACCCCGACTTCTCCGACGCCTCGATCACGACGACGGCGAGAGAGAGTCCGCTAATCAGGCGATTCCGTAGAGGAAAGTGATGCGGCAAGGGTGCGGAGCCTGGCGGATGTTCGCTCACGACCAGGCCCGCTTCCGCGATCTGCGCGGCAAGCGGCTTGTGCTCGGGCGGATAGATGTAGTCCACGCCTGAGCCCAACACCGCGATGGTTCGACCTTTCGTGAGCGCGCCGCGGTGTGCGGCGGAATCGACTCCGCGCGCTAATCCACTCACGACCGTCACGCCACGCGCCGCCAAATCAGCCGCAAGACGGGCAGCGGTGTCCACCGCAACCGAACTGGCCGCACGCGATCCGACGATCGCAATCATCGGGGAATCAAATGATCCCAGGTCGCCGCGATACCAGATCACCGGCGGACAATCGGAGATCGCCGACAGAAGCGAAGGAAACGACGGCTCGCTCCACGCGAGTGCACGAATGCCCGCCTGCTCTGCGCGGCCGCGAACATCGCGTGCCTCCTCGAGACGCGACGTCGCGAGCTCGAGCAGCTCCGGGTCGTCGGACAACAGACGGGCTGTCAGACCGGGCTTGGGAAGCTCGTCATCGAGCAGGGATAACGCCACCGCGTGATCGAGTGTCATCACCGACTCCTGCCCCGTAGAGGCATTGGCAGGCGTCGTCCAGCGCGGGGCGCTTGTGCCTAGGGCCGGCTTTGGCGGCCAAAAACCACGAAGGGCCGGGCGCACGTGGACAGATCGCCACCTGGTGCACCCGGCCCGACTGTCTGAATTATAGGCAACGGACTTTCGAAATCGCAACAAACAGACGACGGTCCACGAAAGAACGGGGACACTTCTCACGGGGATCACGGCAGCAATCCGGCCAATTGGAGGTCGTGCCGTGGTACATGGCTTGCTCCGCCCAGCTAAGCTCTTGGCGCGAAAAGCGATGCGCCGCGCGTAAGCGGCCCTTGCAGATCGCGCAAGCGAGTGACTATAGTGGTTGCTTACTCACTCCACATGCGTACCGCCGCTCTCCTGATCGCCGTTTTGGCGCTTGCGGCCGCGCCGCTCGCCGCAGATGCCCGCGACGACGCGAAGAAACAGGTGGAGTTTGGGATCTCGGTGGCGCAGCGCGGATTATGGCGCGAGGCGATCTACCGCTGGGAACGTGCGACCCAGATCGATCCGACCTACGCCGCCGCGCATAACAATCTCGCCATCGCGTACGAGCACGAAGGCGACCTCGCAAAAGCACGAGCCGCGTATGAGAAGGCGCTCGAGCTCGAGCCAGGCAACGCGCTGATCAAGCAGAACTACGAGCTGTTTAAGGAAATCAATGATCGCACGACGCGTTAGTCTGCTCGCGAGTGTCGGCGCAGCGCTGGTCGTCGTTGCCTGCACCAACTCATTTGAGATCCCGATCGAGACGCCCATCCGCCCGAAGCTGGATGTCGCGGCCTTTCAACGCGTGCTCGTCGCCGGATTTATTGCGGGCGGCACCGAGGACGTGGACGGAAACCTCGAGACCACGCGGCTGCTCCGCAGCCAGTTGCGCACCAAGTCGGAGCTGCGCGTCATCGACTCCGACGTACTCCCGCTGCAGGACGTCGCGAATGAAGGCCGCAACGGCGACAGCGGCGGTGGTGGTGGTGCCGCGGCGCCCGCGCTGGCGCCCATCAAGGAACAGAAAGACCTTGACGCGTACGAGCACGTCTTCGCGAACGTCGAGTACTGGAAGCGGATCGGCGAGGAGTATCAGCAGCCACTCATCGTGACTGGCACTGTGCTCTTCACGCCGCTGCAGCGCAATCAGATCGTCCAGCGCGAGCAGGAGGTCTACGACTCCTTCGGCCGTCGCCGTGTGGTGCCGGTTCGCACGTATCAGGAGCGCAAGGGCTTCAGCCTCGACGGCCGGTTCATCTTTATCGACGGCCGCAGTGGCGCCACGCTGCACTCGGAGAGCTTCAACGAGCAGATCCTCTATAACGCGAACCAGACGACGCCGGCGCTGTCGTCGTATTTCGAGTTGATGGATCGCCTGATTCCGAGCTTCCTCAGCACCCTGAGCAGCCAGAAGATCAAGGGCACCCGCATCCTTCTCCAGTAGCGACGGGGTCCTAGGGGGCGGGTCTTTAACCCGCCTTGAAAACCGCTCGTTTCTTGCCTCGTCAGCAGCGGATCTGTTAACCTTTTATGTTTGCGCGGGCCGGCCGGACGCCGCCTGCAGTCACCACGTCCCCATTGAGGTATTGCTCGTGTACGCGATTGTCCAGACCCGTGGCCGGCAGATCAAAGTGACGCCCGGCGCCGTGATTGAGATCGACGGCCCCCCTGGCGAGCACGGCTCCGCCTTCACGTTCGACCAGGTGCTGCTCATCGAAAAGGACGCGGGCGACATCGTCGCCGGCGCGCCGTTTGTCGCCAACGCGAAGGTCGTGGGCGTGGTCGATGGCGAGGCGCGCGGTCCCAAGCTGCGCGTGTTCAAGAAGAAGCGCCGCAAGGGGTTCC
>Ga0065712_10000344_pt1 | contig 13649 bp, 8 predicted proteins | sample MisRhiReplicate1_FD_59099 | JGI IMG/M metagenome (GOLD analysis project Ga0065712, IMG submission 59099) | Miscanthus rhizosphere microbial communities from Kellogg Biological Station, MSU, sample Rhizosphere Soil Replicate 1: eDNA_1 v3... | ecosystem: Host-associated > Plants > Roots >...
CGCCACTTCAGCAGTGGTCAAGGCAGCAACTTGCAGCGCCGTCAGGCCCGGGATCTGGGCAACGGTCAGCGCAGCGACCTGAGCAGTCGTCAGGGCAGCGACTGCCGCCGTCGTCAGGGCAGCCAGATCAGCGTTTTGCAGCGCAGCGATCTGAGTGGTGGTCATTGCAGCGACTTGGGTCGGCTTCAGGGCAGCCACTTGAGCAGTGGTCAGCGCCACGACCTGAGCGGTGGTCAATGCTGCGACATCAGCGGTTTCCAGTGCAGCAACCTGAGCGACTTTCAGCGCAGCGACCTGAGCAGTGGTCAGGGCAGCGACTTGTGCAGTGGTCAGGGCCACAACACCGGCTGTTGTCAGGGAACCGATATCAGCGGTTTCCATGGCCGCCACTTGCGTGGTGGTCAGGGCAGCGACCTGTGCAGTAGTCAGCGCAGCGACCTGAGCAGTGGTCAGTGCAACAACCTGCGCCGTGGTCAGTGCAGCCGCCTGAGCGGTGGTCAGCGCAGCCACCGAAGCAACCGGCAGAGCGGCCACATCAGCGGTTTCCAGAGCAGCGACCTGAGCCGTGGTCAGNGCAGCGACCTGGGTGGTTTTCAGCGCAGCGACCTGAGCGGTGGTCAATGCCACGACCTGAGCCGTAGTCAGTGCTGGCAATTGCGTGTTCGAAAGAACGGCGATGTTGGCCTTGGTGATGACCGCGATCTGGGCGGTCGTTAGAGCCACGGCTTGGGCAGTGCTCAAGGCGGCGATGTCGGCAGTTTCCAACCCGGCTATAGTTGCGGTGCTCAAGGCGGCAATTTGCGCGGTGGTCAACGAAGAAATAAAACTCATATACGCGTCCTGTTTAAGGTCATTAACCGCGCTGCCAGCGATGTCGCCGTAGCCTAGGGAGTAGGATTGGTAGCCCACGTGTGATCGTTAGCGACCGAGCTCAGTGAAACATTAAGAACCAATTATGGTGGCTTTTTGATACATGCAGCTTTTTAGTTATAAAAAATCCATTTTTATAGAACCATCCCTAAGTTTTGATATCATATAGCCATTCATGCGCCCTTTCCGTGACTTTTTTATGCATATTGATGAGTGGTCGGTGCACACCTCATTACCTTGACCAGACCCGGACTCTTCACCTAGTGTGGGTTGAACCCTCCACAGGTCGGCCTCACACGTAGCCGACCACACGGAACAAGCCACCCCCCTCCCTGCACTCCAGAGCGAGGGCCTTGATCGAGTAACTGATTGTGAAAACCTTCCTGCATGTAGGTTGCGGTCCAAAAAGCCAAAGCGGTACGACCAAGGGCTTTGCTTCTGCGCAGTGGAAGGAGCTGCGTTTTGACATCGATGAAAGCGTGAACCCGGACATCGTCGGGACCATGACGGACATGTCCAGAGTTGCGGACGCATCGGTGGATGCATTGTTTTCCAGTCATAACATCGAGCACCTGTACCCGCATGAAGTGCCTGTCGCACTGGCCGAGTTCAAGCGCGTGCTCAAGCCGGGGGGCTTTGTGGTCATCACTTGCCCGGATCTGCAGTCGGTGTGTGCTCTCGTCGCAGAGGACAAGCTGACTGACGAGGCTTATCTATCGCCCGCAGGCCCTATCGCGCCTATCGACATCCTGTACGGCCATCGCCCCGCCATGGCTAATGGCAATGTTTTCATGGCCCACCGTTGCGGCTTTACCAAGAAAGTCCTGACCGGCAGCCTGCAGGCAGCGGGCTTTGACATGGTATTACCCATCCAGCGCGCACATCCGGCTTATGACCTGTGGGCTATTGCGGCCCTCGCGCCGATAACCGAACAACAGGTTGTGGCTATCGCCAACGAGCACTTTCCTTCCTGATCATTGCTGACGGGATCATTCCAGTCCCGTCACGCGACCGTTAAAAAACGAGTGAACACCCCCTTCGCTCGTTACCTCTCGCCAAGCGTATTCAACTATCGATTTCGGCAATGATGAGTACCCTTCGCACTGAGTTTTCAATAAATACCAGCGGCGTAGCATGACCTCCATACCGAACTGACTCCCTCAACGTCGATCTGGAGCAACCACTGTGAACACCTCAAAACTGATTTTGGGCCTGACTTTTTCTGTGCTGGCTTCCAGTGCCTTTGCCGTTCCGGCTGCTGAAGGCCATGCACCGCAGACTCGCTCCATCATTGCAGCTGATGGCGCCAATCGCATCGGTGCGATTCGTTTGGGGTAAAAACGGGTGCTCTCCTCGCTTGGCCCCGGTATTCGCGGGGCCTGACGGATGTTGAAGGACCGAACGTGTAAAACTGTCTCTTCTACAGATCTTTTCATCACCGTTTTAAAAGCTGCGCTCATGCGTACCCGTCCGTTCATCATTTAAAAAGGCGAACGAATACGGGTTTAACGAACACGGTTTTTACAGCCGTGTTTATACATGAAAAGTTCGCAACACCTGCCGTACTTCATTCCATAACGATTGATAAGGTCAGCCCTGACCGTCGCGAGTGCCGTCATAAAACCCACGTGCGGATGTGAGCGTTTCAGGGCGCACTTAATTACGGGGCTTCTGTGACAGCCGCTCGAGATAGTCAGCCACGGCAATGTGATCAACCTTTCTTTTTCCCGCGTCGAGAAAGGCTCGAAAGTCATCGCCCACCAGCAACTGGTCAATGTTCTGTCGAATACTCTTCTGCATCGAATAAGGGACACTCAATGCCGGGTGGTGTATCTCATAGGCGCTTTCCAGCACCTCGACCAGTCGAGACCGAAACTTCTCCAGACCCCGTCCGCTGGCGACCCGTTTGTAGGTGGAAAGAAAAAAGGTTTCACCGCGCCCAGGACCAGGGCTAGAGACATACGCGACAGCGCAAAGGCCCACACCGCTGCGCTTGCGCCAATGCACCGCCGTATGCTCGTCGAGCTGCAGAACGTCCTCGCGTCGCCAGGCGTGGCCGCTGTGAATCAGGTGAATGATGGCGGCATTCAGCGCCCGGCGGGTGCCGCTGTAACGCAAATCCGGAAAACGTGCGTAGACCTGCACCTGTTTGTTCTTCAGGACACGGACGATCCAGACACGACCGCGAGCCTCTCGGGTAATGCCGCGTGGAACGCTATAGGTGACAGCTTCGACAGTTTTGTCGTAACACCTCAGACCTGAAATATCGATTTCAGACGATGTGTTCATGGGTAGCTTCGACTTGAAAGTTTAAAGACCTGACGCAGACAGCGTGATGAACCGAACCGGCAACAACCGCCCTCTGCTGTTATATAAATGGACACTGTTTCAGCGCTGAACTTGCCTGACAGCATTCAATTATTTAACACTGTCCGGCTCTGGAACTTCGTCGCGCACTGTACTTAACTGTAGTCCATCAGTCTTACCCGCTAATGCTTCCTGAACAGTCAGGCTCATTTCATGATGGCGAATACGATCACCCTTGATGCATTGAAGGTTGCAGTAGTCATTCCTTGCTTCAACGTAAGAAAGCATATAAACGACGTCATTAACGGTATTGGCAAGGAAGTCGATCGCATCTACGTGGTCGACGACTGCTGCCCCGAGCGTTCCGGCAAAGAGGTCGAGCAGCACTGCCGCGACGCACGCGTGGTCATCCTGTTCAACACCGCCAACCTGGGTGTGGGCGGCGCGGTGATGGCTGGTTACGCCGCTGCACTGGCCGACGGCATGGACATCATCGTCAAGCTCGACGGTGACGGTCAGATGGATCCGGCACTGATTCCCGCCTTCGTCACTCCGATCACCAACGGCGAAGCGGATTACACCAAGGGCAATCGCTTCTTCAACCTCGAAGAAATCAGCCGCATGCCGGGATTGCGCATCGCTGGCAACGCGACCCTTTCGCTGCTCAATAAGCTCTCATCCGGGTATTGGGACCTGTTCGACCCGACCAATGGCTACACCGCTATTCATCGAGACGTTGCCCGTCAGTTACCGATGAGCAAGATCAGCCAGCGTTATTTCTTCGAGAGCGACATGCTGTTTCGTCTAGGCACCCTGCGCGCCGTGGTGGTGGACATCCCGATGCACGCCCTCTACGGCGACGAGGTCAGCAACCTCAAGGTGTCTCGCGTTCTTGGCGAGTTCATGGGCAAGCATGCCCGCAATCTGTTCAAGCGCCTGTTCTACAACTACTACCTGCGAGATATGTCACTGGCATCGTTCGAACTGCCTATGGGCGTGTTGCTGTTGATATTCGGCAGCGTATTTGGTGCGTTTCACTGGGTGCACGCCTGGCAAACCGGCGTCGCCAACTCGGCAGGGACCGTGATGGTCTCGGCGCTGCCCGTTCTGGTCGGTATCCAGCTGATTCTGGCCTTCATCGGCCATGACGTTCAGGCGGTGCCCAGACGCCCCATTCACCTCCAGACCCGGTACCTGAACAGTGGCGCCTGATCGGGCGGTGTACCTGGCAGCCCTGCTCTGTGTGCTGGGGATTTCCATCGGGCAGATTCTGTTCAAGGTCACTGCGCGGACCTATGACAGAGGCGGCGACCTGCTCGACCCGGTCATGCTGACCTGGTTCTTTCTGTCCCTGGCGCTCTACGGCATCACCACCCTGGGCTGGATCTGGGTGTTGCAGAAAGCCGATCTGGGAAGGATCTATCCGCTTATGGCGCTGGCCTTCGTGCTGGTGCCGATCGGCAGTCATTTCATCTTCGGCGAACGCTTCCACGTTCAGTACTTCGTTGGCGTGATCACCATCATGGTCGGCATCGTGATCACGGCCTCCTCGTGATCGCTCATGCCCCACACGCAAGGACCGGCCCTTGATCAAGTTCATCATTCTGACTGCGTTGCTGGGTGCGGCGATCAGTTTCGTTCGCACCGCCTGGATCACTCGGACGGTCAGTGCTCGACTGAAGATAGGCATGAGCGAGCCGACTGCCTTCAGTCTCTGCGTGGTGCTTGTCTTCCTTCTGTTCACGGCACTGGGGCTTACCGGTTCGTCCTTGAACCTCGGGCTGCGTAACACGCCGTTCGTGGATGCCGACATGACACGCATCTGGGGCCACGAGCGCCCGATTCGCAGTGACGAATGGCTGGTGCTGACGCCCATCGCCATCGCCCAGCACAACCATACACCGCGTTATCCGGTGCTCAACACGTCGCTGGGCCTGGACGGACAGAACATGCTGGTTGTCGGTATGGCTGGGGTGCCTGTAGCGCACGTGTCGGCACTGGCCAAACCGGCGACGTGGGGCTTTTTCGTTTTCGACCTGAAACGGGCGCTGGCCTGGTACTGGTGGTTTCCGGCATTCGGCTGTTTTCTGGCGCTGGCGCACCTGTTGAATGCGCTGTCGCCGGGCCGCTGGCGACAGGGTTTTCTGTTCGCCCTGCTGTTTGTCGCTGCGCCTTATGCGGTGGCCTGGTCGTTCTGGCCGGCGTATGCCGTGTTCTTTCCCTGCGTCGCGTTGTTATGCCTGCTGAAAATTCTCAGCGCGCGCAGCACCTGGCTTCTGTTGCCACTCGGAGTGCTGGCCGGACTTGCGCTCGTAGGTTTTGTGTTGCTGTTGTATCCACCCTGGCAGGTCTCGGTGGGCTACGTGTTCATCGCGCTGCTGGCAGGTCTGGTCTGGCGCGACCGGTTGTACCGGGGCATCAGACTCGAGCATCTCCTGGCCATTCTGCTGGCAGTGCTGATCGCAGGCATCGTGCTCATCAGTTGGTGGCTGAGCGCGCAGGACGCCATCCACGCCATGATGCGCACGGTTTACCCGGGCCAGCGTCATATCGAAGTGGGCGGCGATATGCCGTGGCACATGCTGCTCAAGGGCTTTACCAACCTCGTCGCGTTGCAATACGCCGAAGACACTTCGGTGAATCAGAGCGAGATCGCCTCATTCCCGTATTACCTGTTGCCGCTGGCCGCACTGTTTTTCATGCGGGCCAGACAAGGCGGGCTGACTGCCGTCGAGGTCGCGCTGGCGGTCATGGCGAGCCTGATTCTGATCTATATGCTGATCGGCATCGGTACTACGCTGTCCACGTATTCGCTGTGGTCGTACGTGACGGCAAAACGCGCGGACCTGGCATTGGGTTTGACCAGCATCCTGCTGACGCGTCTGATGATCACTCCCGCACGCCCGCTGTCTGTCAGGCACGAAAGCCAGGCTTTTATCGCATGGAGCGTTGCGCTGATCTGGACGGCGCTGGTGTACGACAGTTTCCGGGCAATCGAAGGTTCCGCCTTGTCGGCCTCTGGCACCTCAATCACCCTGGGCCTGATGCTGATCGTCCTCGCCAGCAGCTATTTCATGCTCACCCGGCAAAGCGCAGCCTTCCTTGGGCTCAATCTGGGTTTGTCGCTGGCGGCAACGCTAGGCTTCCACCCTCTGTCGATAGCCCCGACCAACGTGAGCGCCAGCACCAGCGAACCGGCCTTGCCCGTCCTGACGCTGGGTTCGCAGATACCGGCGATGATGCTCGCCGCTTCAGGCCGACAGGTGGTCAACGGTATTTTCTATTACCCGCAGCCCACGCTGTGGAAACGACTGGACCCGGACGGTTCGCAGGTTGAACGCTACAACCGTTATCAACACCTGATCTTCCTTAGCCGCCCATCCGTCGGTCACGATGCTCAAATCGAGGTGCCGCAGCCTGATGTGGTGAATGTGCTGATCAGCCCTCAACATCTGGACTTCACCAGAACCGGCGCCGGGCTCGTCACCGCACCCGACAGCGACAAACCACAACTGAGCCTCAACCCGACGCTGTCACTGCAACGCAGCGAAAAAGGCTGGTCGTGGTTCAGGGTCAACACAGCGCACTGAACCCTTAGTCAGAAGCACGCGGAGGCCAGGCCAGGCCGAAATCAATGTCGTCCAGCGTCAGGTTGGGGTTGTAGGCATAGTCGCTTTTGATTTTCGGCCAGCGCCGGGCCATGTAAGCCACTTCATCATTGAAGCGTTCCTGTTTTTCCGGCGAGTCCTCGAAACCACGGGTCGCCGACTCGTAGTGGTACAACTCGGCATACGGTGTCCAGACGTTGACGTACCCGGCCTCCTGAACCCGCAGGCAGAAGTCGACATCGTTGAACGCTATTTTCAGGTTGACCTCGTCAAGCCCGCCGACCTGCTCGAAGACTTTTTTCCTGATCACCAGACACGCCGCCGTCACCGCAGAAAACTCCTGAATCAGCACGGCACGGGCGAAATAGCCATATTCGCCTCGGGGCAGAAACTTGTGCGCATGGTTGGCGATGCCGCCGATACCGAGGACGACCCCGCCATGCTGCAGGCGATCATCGGGAAACCACAGCCGCGCGCCGACAGCCCCGACGCCTGGCTGCAACGCCAGCGAGACCATCTCATCCAGCCAGTCCGGCGAGATAACCTCGATATCGTTGTTGATCAGCCCGACCAATTGACCGCGCGCCTGGCTGACCGCCCGATTGTTCAAGGCTGAATAATTGAAGGGTCCATCGTCCCGCAGAACTCGGATATCGGGCTGCTGATCGATCTGGGCGAAATACGCCAGTGATTCGGCTTCGTCCGAGCCGTTATCGATCACGATGATTTCATAACGCGGATAGGTGGTCAGGCGCTGGATGCTGTCGATGCATTGCTTGAGCAAGGCCCATGCATTGCGGGTCGGGATGATGAGGCTCACCAACGGTGCAGGCTCTGGCAGCGTGTAATGCACCCGATACATGCCAAAAGGCAACAACTCCACCTCACCCTTTCGTCCCGTGCGATGCAGATGATCGTTCAACGCTTTCACCGCGGCATGGACCGCGTACGGCTTCTCATCCGACGCCACGGCCGTGCTGCCTGCATGGATACGCCAGTGATAAAGCACGCGGGGAATATGGATGATCTGCGCGGCGCTCAGTTTTTCCGTGCAGCGCAACGCCAGATCGTAATCCTGCGAACCTTCGAACCCTTCCCTGAAGCGGCCCACACGATTGACCAGATCACGCTGATAGACGCCCAGGTGAGAGATCATGTTCTGCGAGCGGAACAGAAAGGCATTCCAGTCGGATTTGAAATACGGGGCACTTCGGGCCCCCTGCTGATCGATCTTGTCTTCATCCGAATAGATCACCCCGGCATCCGGGTTGTGGACGATGGCGCGGGCCACCCAGTACAAGGCGTGCTCCGGCAGCACATCATCATGGTCCATGAGTGCGATGTATCGCCCACGAGCAAGATCCAGCGCTGAATTACTGGCCGCCGAGATATGACCGTTCTCGCTGCGCAATACGACGTTTATCTGCGGGCTCCGACGCTGCACTTTCCTGAGAAAGTCGCGTACGGCGGGTTGCCGGGAAGCGTCGTCGGCAATGCACAGTTCCCAGTGCGGATAGACCTGCTGTCTGACGCTGTCGATCGCCTCGCGGAGCATATCCAGCGGCGGATCGAAGACCGGCATGATGACCGAGATCAGCGGAGGATTTTCCCAGTTGCCGATCTCTTCCAGCATGGCGTCACGAGCGCTGTCATTCAGCGTGTCATAGCGTTTTATCCAGGCCGCGTAATCATGACGGTCAGGTGCATCGTTTTCAGGTGCCGCAGCGTGACCCACGGTATTGAACCAGCGCACGCGTTCGATGAGACCACGCACACCGTGCTCGCGCAGTACCGTGGTGGCGCGCCGTGTAGTGGCCTTCAACCCGCCGCCCCGGCGAATCAGCGCAGGCAGGCGCCGCGAGGCTATGACCAAACGATGTGTGCTCAAAACCGTATGCCGAATCGGCGCAGCCAGCCTGCGACTGTAGGAATTCTCCAGTTCATGGATGCGCAGATTCAGTTGATGAATGTACGTGTCCTTCTCTCGCTGCAACTCAAGCATCGCACTCTGCAGCTGCCTGATCAGGTCCTCACGTTCGCGCAGGTCATGACCCTTTTCATTCAACAACCGCTCGACGGTCTGGATGGTGCCGATCTCACCCTCGATAACATGCCGTTCGATCAGTTGCGTGGCGCTGTCCAGTTCACTCACCCGCCGCGTCAGGGTCTGAATCTGATCGGACAGGGGCTGCACGGCCGTGCGCAATGAGGCCTCGTGCTGCTGGCTCCAGTTGAGCCCCTGACTGATGCGGCGGGCGATGACTTCATCGGTGTACAGCACCAGATCAACGGTCAGCACCAGCTCGCGAATGTCGTGACGTTGCGACAGATCGACGGGCAGTTGCAGATAGGGGTCATCGTCAAGGCTGACGAACAGCAGAGAGGATCCGGTGCGCTCCACCTCTTGCAGACCTGATACCGAAGGCAGCGCTGCGGTCTGGCCATCCCACTGCCAGATCACTGCCTGATCATTTTCAATTTGCAGGTTGTCCAGCGAAAAGGTCATGCGCCGGTCGACCGGATCGAGCCGCAATGACCGAGGTAAGGTTTCAATGCTGCTCAGCGAAAACCGCAGGTGCTGGTGACCGGGCAGCACTTCAAGGTTCAGGGCTGCTTCCTCTTTAAAGTTACCCGCCTCATCGCTGTAATACAGTCGGGCCTGGATTTTGGGAGCGGTCGGCGACACCCGTTGACTGATGATCCGGTCCGCCTCCCAGTTCAGAAACCGGCTCGCCTCAAGGCCGGTCACGAACGCCTGGAAATACGCTTCCTGTTCGATGAAACCGTCCAGTTGCGCCGGGGTGATTTCCAGCCCTGCGTGAAACAGTGTTTCGGTGACGAACTGCCTGCGCGTCAATGGCATCACACTGCTGCAGAACGGCGAGGCACTGGCGATCAGCAGCAACAGCGCGCGTATCAACAGATGCCCCAGCTCAATGCCAGCTGCGGCTTCCCATTCAATGTCGATCAGCGTGGGCCGGTCGTCCGCGTCGAGGATGATGTTCTGCGGTACGGCATCGATGAGTACGCCAGGCAGCCGTTCATCCAGACGCTGCAATGGCAACTCGTGGCCCTGCCCGGCCAGCAGATCCCTCAACGCCTGACAATAGCGCGCCACAAACCCACCGAACTGCCTGACGGTCCAGTTGGGCGTGCTGGCGATGTCGAGAAACTGCTGGCTGAGCACGCTGCCGCGTCGATAGGGATCGACACGCGAGAGCACATGGCGAAAGTCCTTGTGGGGCGCACCGTCCGAGCGCAACGGCTCATGTCGCACTTCGATGTCGTCCGGTGTTTCGATGAACAGGGTTTGCTTGCAGTAGCCGGGCTTGCGACTGACGTTGTAATGCCCCGCCAGCAGGTTCGGTATGGCCAGCGGCGTCAGCGAACAGGACGCGGCGATCAGAAACGAATTGGCCAGATCCATGCCCAGCCCGTTGTCGACCACCACGGGCCACACCCGCTCCAGGTTGAACAGCGTGGCCCCCGGCAGTTGTGGATCCTTGCGCACGTTCTGCCACAGCAGCGCAGCGGCGTCGAAGTCCGGGTGTTCGAAGCCGCGCTGGGTGACGATGGAATTGGGCAGTTTGTAATCCGGCGCGGGAAACAGAAACTCAGAGCGACTGAAACCGGCCTGCTCAATCAGATGCGTCAGCCGCTTGCGCCCGAACGTCTGCGGGCCGTTTGCCGGATAACGCCCTTCGACGCCCGCCATCGGTATGTTCAGATGGTCTTCTGGTGCACCGGCGAAATACTTCAGGCCCAACTGGTTTTCAATGGCCAGCAATAGAACCCCATCAGGCTCCAGCAGTTCGCGGACCCTGACCAGCATGTCCAGCGCCGGATCATCGCCCTGATTGAACAGGCTGGCATATTCGAGCACGCCAATCAGGGTGATGACGTCGAAGCGTTGCAGCGGCTGGAACTGCTCGAACCGCTCGGCAATCACCGTGACATTGTCCAGATCACGGGTCCGGCTGGCCGCGATCCTGGCCCGGCGCAGGCTGCCTTCAAGGCTCAGCACCGTAGCGCCGCACTCGCCCAGATACCGGCTGATCGCCCCACAACCGGCGCCAATTTCCAGCACCCTGCCCGTCAGGCAATGCTCGAAAGGACGCAGCAGATTGCCCCGCGCACTGCCCAAGTGATAAAGCGACACCCAGCCGGTGCAGTGCTGACCCAGTTCGGTTGAAAGCACGCTCAGGTCTTGCGCCTGGCGCACGATGTCGGCCAGACGTTCTTCATGCTCGTCGCCATCGCTGTAAGCCAGCCCCTCGTAATCGGGACGTGCCCACACGCCCGTACGCCGGTCCAGCCGGTATCCGCTCTGCTCAAGGTGCCTCATTGTGCTGTTCCTGATCGAAGTCCATGGTGAGGGCCAGGTCGACCAGTCCGAACAGCGTGGGGGTCGGGGCCACGACAATGTGAATGGCGTCGTATCGACGATCGTGGGGAACGATCTCTTCGCCCTCGCGAGAGGCAACGCCCAGAGAAATGAAGTAATCGCCTGCTGACAACCGGTTCCTGAAACTCAGACACGCCCTGAGTTGCGAACCCGGCTCGTAGAGTTGCCGGCTGGCGGTGCACTCCAGCAGCCAGGAATTGCTGCCATAGACCGTGACGCCCTCCTTGGTCTTGACCGTGAAGCCCAGCACCGGATGGCTGATGAGCCGGTTGAAACGGATGGCCACCTGCAACAGCACCTCGGCACCCGGCTCGATACCGAGTGGAAACTCTCGCCCTTCCACGGACAGGTGAAAGTCCATCAGCATCGCCGCACCATCGCCCCAACGGTACTCATGCGGATTGAAACCGGGGCGCGACTTGAAGGCATCCTGCTCGAAGTTCAGTACCGGTCTCTGAACGCTTACAGCGGGCTGCCGAACGGGAGACTCGTTTGTCACAGGGCTCGGCGATGCCTGTGTCATCTGGCGATTGCGGCCGAACAGAATGTCCATGTAGCGATTGACGACAGCACGCGGCGCGCCGCTCGTTTCCACCCGGCCACCCTCCAGCAGAATCGCCCGGTTGCAATGGGTGACCACCTGTTCGCTGGCGTGCGTGACCAGCAGGATGCTGGTGCCGTTCTGCTTGAGCTGTCGCAACCGCTCGAAGCATTTGGCCTGAAATTTTGCGTCGCCGACCGACAACGCCTCGTCGACGATCAGGATCTGCGGATCGACCTGCGCCTGCACGGCGAACGCCAGACGCACCGCCATGCCGCTGGAATAGGTCTTGACCGGCTGATCGATGAAGTCACCAATGTCGGCAAACCCGGCAATAGCGTCAAAGCGCTGGTCAACTTCGTCGCGGCTCAGCCCCAGTACCGAAGCGTTCAGGTAAACGTTCTCCCGACCGGTGAATTCGGGGTTGAAGCCAGATCCAAGCTCCAGCAACGCCGCGACACGCCCCTGGGTATGAACCGAGCCGCCGGATGGCCGCAGGGTGCCGCAGATGATTTGCAGCAGCGTCGATTTGCCTGAGCCGTTGCGACCGACCAGCCCGACGGTTTCTCCGCGCCGTACTTCGAAATCGACATTGCGCAGCGCCCAGAACGCCTGCCCGTAGCTCTTCACCGGCATGCCAAACCGACGCTGCACTCGCGGCACAAGCGAGTGCAGGACTCGATCCATGGGCCGGTCGTAGCTGTAATAGCATTTGGAAATATCACGGACGCTGATCGCGATTTCGTCAGAGGACATCGGCGAACCCCCTGCGGGCTTTCTGAAAGAAGCCGAAGCCTGCCGCCGCGATTGCAGAGGCGATCAGCATCGCCAGGGCCAGGCTTTGCCAGTCCGGCCAGTTTCCGAACAGCAGCACGTTGCGGCTTTCTTCAATGATGTAGGTGAGCGGGTTGAGCTTCAGCCAGGGTTGGTAGACCTGAGGCAATGCCGCCACCGGATACAGCACCGGCGAGAGGAACAGCAACACAGTGGTCAACACGCCGATGACCTGACCCACGTCACGCAGGTACACGCCCAGCGCGGCCAGCAACCAGCTGAAGCCCAGGGTCGCGATGGCCAGCGGCAACAGCACCAGCGGAAACAGGAGCGCCGTCCAGTAGAGGGTGTGGGTCAGAATGAACTGCGCCAGCAGCAGTACGATAAGGCTGGTGCCCGCATGAAAAATGGCCGAGCCCAGCGTCACGACGGGCAGCACCTCCAGGGGAAACACCACTTTCTTCACGAAATTGCCATTGCTCATGATCAGCGACGGCGCGCGGTTCGCACATTCGGCGAACAGTCCATGCACGATCATCCCCACGAACAACAGAATGGCAAATCCGCCCTTGCCGGTATCCTGCCCGACCCAACGGGCCTGGAAGACTTCGGAGAACACAAAGGTGTACACCGCAAGCATCAGCACCGGATTGAAAAACGACCAGGCGATACCGATCACCGAACCGCGATAACGGCCAATGACTTCGCGCCGGGTCATGGTGATGATCAATTGTCGGTGACGCCACAGGCTGCGCAGCAGATCCAGAGGACCGGCAGCCGGCGCCAGATGAGCGCTCAACATGATGGCTCCTGCATTTCGGGGAAGAGGATCAAGGCAATGGGGAATTCAGATCGCCACGGGCATGGCTACCGCCCCTGAGACAGACTCACAGGCGAGGAACGCAACGAAGGGGTCGGGGCGTCGGAAAGGGCTGGCACAGACAGTGCTGCGAGGACATTTCCGAAAATCAGTGTGGCAGCCAATACGCGGGACAGACGTGTCGGGCGATGGATGGTTGCAGGTGTTTCGACGGGTTTACAGCTCAGATCGCCCGCAAGCCGCCTCTTATCAAACAACACGTAATCTGCTGGATGGACACGCTTTTGTGGGAGGCGGCTTGCTGGCGATGCAGTCAACGCGGTA
>Ga0065712_10000580_pt1 | contig 13643 bp, 8 predicted proteins | sample MisRhiReplicate1_FD_59099 | JGI IMG/M metagenome (GOLD analysis project Ga0065712, IMG submission 59099) | Miscanthus rhizosphere microbial communities from Kellogg Biological Station, MSU, sample Rhizosphere Soil Replicate 1: eDNA_1 v3... | ecosystem: Host-associated > Plants > Roots >...
CGGATTTATTTGTTCCTTGTTATTTAAGTTGTTTGATCATCACCTTAGAATAATCCGCCAAAGCTACCTCGGGCTCATCAATTTCCGGATGCCATAATTTTTCCCATTCAAAACTGTAAAAACCTTTATAACCATCTTTCTTCAATAAACTAATTACTTCAAAAATGGGTGATTCACCTTTACCCAACAGTCTGTATTGAGCCTTGCCGTCCACCATTATTAAATCTTTAATATGTGTGTGACGAATATACTTTTTGAGCTTTTGATACACTGCAGCCGGTGCTTCTTTTGTTACCATCCACATGTTGCATGCATCCCACACCAATCCCACATTCGGATGTTCGGATGATCGCATGATAACTTCAAGGTCTTCCGATCTTACTACATCGCCATGCGTTTCCATTAACACCGTTACGTTGGCTTCCTTTGCATAATCACCCAATTCCAGAAGGCCTTTTATGATCAGGTCAATTGTCGCAGTCTTATCCTGTTCCTTTGGAAAATTGTTAGGAAATACTCTTATGTAGGGGCAATTAATTTGGCTGGCAAGGTCAATGAATCGTTTGCCTTCGTCAATATTTTTTTGTCTTTCTGCCCCCTCCGCAAAATGCAGCGTTGCAGAAGATCCGAGGTTGACGAACTTCAATCCTTTTTCCTTCATTAACTCAAGGGTCGCCGCCCGGTTTTCTGAGCTGAATTCGCTGCATTTGGACAAATCCATTTGTCGCTGAAGACCCCGCATTTCAATGCCACTATATTTATGCTGCACTGCAAATTCAACGATCTTCTGAAAATTCCAGTCGGGACAACCCAGGGTGGAGAATGATAAAAGTCGTTTCTTTTTTTTGAATTCAAACTGCGAACCGACTAAAAGCGATGCTGCTGCCGCGGCAGAGGTCTGTAAAAAGACCCGTCTTGTTGAAAGAGACATATTGCTGTTTATGATGATGAAAGATTAAGAACAACGTCTTTCAAAAGTAAGCAATTGTCTGAACCCCGAACCGACTCCGGGACGGGCTGGGATTAATAGGATTTTATTGGATGAGTATAAAAGCCCACGGACAAAGCGACATAGGGGAAGCAAATTTGAACTAGAAAAGAGTTGCCTCTTATGTTCGTCCGATTCAACTCAATATTTATTCCTTGTATAACCAGGTTGGTGGACTATAATCCCGGCATTTGTTTCTTTTGTTTTAAGGATGCAAGGCTCGGATCCATCTCGATTGCCTTATCACATAATTTCTGACCTTTTGCTTTTTCTCCTTTTTTCTGATAGCACATGCCGATCATATACAGGGCAGATGCGTTTTCTTTATCGACAGCAAGAGCCTTATCCCAATAGTCTATAGCCTGCTCGTACCTGCCTTTGTAATAATAGGCTTCGGCAACCATGTTCAGAATATTCATATCGTTGGGTTTCCGACTCAATATTTCTCCCATTATCTTAACTCCGTTGTCAAGGTCTCCAACATTGAGATAAGCTATTCCAAGGTTTTCAAGATATTCATTGTCCTTCCGGTACCCTTTTTCACCCGCCTCAAGCATATACTTCAAAGCATTTTTATCATCATGCATCGCATAGCAGATGAGTGCCAGTTCGTAAAGCCAGTTTGTTTTTACCGGGTCCAACGTGATTGCCTTTTGAAAATATGGTATTGCCTGTTTGTAGTTTTGCATATCGGCATGGCTGCGGGCAATCATGTAAAGCACCTCTCCATTCAACGGATCTTCTTTTGCCGCTTCCGTAAGCGTTTTGATTGCTTCACCATAATTCTCCTGGTCATATTGCACTTTCCCAATGTAATAACTCACTTTTTCCTCCGGATCTGCCTGTTTTAATTTTTTGGCATAAAGCACAGCATCATCAAAGTGCCGGAGGTTAAACGACAGGAGCATTAATTGCTTGTACGTGGAAGCAGATCCATCGCCAAGATCCACCATTGTTTTGTATGTGTCCCTGGCCTGTGTATATTTTCGAAGATCATAAAATGCCGATGCCAGTTCTTTCAGAATTACTTTATTGCTGTTGTCGTACTTTGCCGCATTTTCAAAGTTCCTGAGCGATTCCATCCTGCGACCAATTTTTTTTTCGTCGAGGCCTTTTTGGAGGAAATAAGTAGCACTGTCGATATTCGTAACCGGGGTACCGGCGGCTTGTGCGAAAGCAAACGCGGGAAACATCAACAGGAGTGGCAGAAGGGTTTTTCGGATCATGAGACGACACTTTCGGGTTATCAATAATGGCTCTTTCGCAAGATAATTTTAACTATTCAGAAATTGAAGCCAAAACGTAATTTATCGATGGCTGACAGTAATTGTTGGTTGACGTGCAAGAAAAATACCAGACTTGATTAGTAAATTTACTTTCTTCGAAAAAGTAATTTTCTAATATCAGCCCTATCAGAACGTGTGTTCCTGAAGACAGCGTTGCCAACACCCTGTAAATATTTTACAAAATTCATCTAAAATATTCAGTACTGCCGGAACTTTTGTTGCCCGTTTACCCTTTGTCAGATAACAATAAAGCCAAATACCTGATCGTTCACGTTGTTGGCAGGGCCTCTCGATACATCGAAGATTTAATTGAGGTTAGTCACAGTAGGGAATTTGTTTGTATATGGGAGTAGCTGCAGTTTTTATTGAAATATTAACAGGCTTATAATGTGATGCTTGTCAATTATAGACCAGAAATCAGCATTTTTACGACGTTTATGTAAATGTGGGCCGGACCTTGCCTATAATTTTACATTTTACGCTCCAGACTAACTCGCCATGAGAATATATGTTTTAATTTCCTTTATCCTGGCATTCGTGACCGAAGTGTCTCTGGCGCAAACGTCATCTGTAAAAGGGATAGTAGAAGATACCGTTGAACATAAAATTCTTCAAAATACCGTAATCTCTCTTCTAAGGGTCAATGATTCCGTGCTGGTGAAATTCGCGCGGGCCGACAAGGCAGGCAAATTCTCCATAGTCAATATTAAGGATGGCGAATATATCGTGATGGTCACCCATCCCCTGCTGGGTGATTATTTTGATAAAATAACCGTTGCCCCCGGCGAATTCAAAGATATGGGTAAGATATCTATGACACCAAAGAGTAAGCTGCTGGCTGAGGTTATTATTAAAAGTGGCTCACCAATCCGAATTAAAGGTGATACTACCGTGTACACTGCTGACAGTTTCCAGGTGAGGGAAGGCGCCAATGTAGAGGAGCTTTTGCGAAGGCTTCCTGGTATCCAGGTGGATAAGGATGGTAAAATAACAGCAATGGGTGAAAGAGTGAAGAAAGTACTCGTTGATGGAGAAGAGTTCTTTGGATCCGATCCGGGAATCGCTACTAAAAATCTTCGGGCAGATGCGGTGAAAGAGGTGGAAGTGTTTGATAAGAAAAGTGACCAGGCAGAATTTACAGGAATTGATGATGGCGTAAAGGACAAAACGATTAATCTTAAACTGAAGGAAGATAAAAAGAAAGGATATTTTGGAAAGATTGAGGCTGGTGGAGGGTTGCCTGATAAGTACGACAATGCGGTAATGCTGAATGCCTTCAGGGGTAAAAGAAAAATTGCAGGTTATGGTATCATGAGCAATACCGGGCAAACCAACCTTGACTGGCAAGACGCTAACAATTATGGTGGTGGCATTGACGGGCTGGAAGGAGGCGTCAGCGATGACGGGGGCATATACTTCAATTGGAACGGGAATGACGATGAAAACTACTCCGGCGGCCGAAATGGAATTCCGACAAACTGGAATGCAGGACTGCACTATAGCAATAAATACAACAACAATAAGCAAACTATAAACGGCGGGTATAAGTTCACCAAGATAAATGCGCCGGGCAACATAGCCACGTTTTCAGAGACCTTCCTGCCNGATACCAGNTGGCATTCGGCCAGCGTGAGTGATAACTATTCNTCAAATAATAAGCACGCCCTGAATTTCACCTTTGAATCAAATATTGATTCGATGAATTCATTGAAATGGGTGACCAGAGCCAATAAGAACGATATGCTTACACGAAGCACTTACCTGACGACATCTTTTGCAGATAATGGAGATTCTATCAATAACAGCCGGCGAAAAAGCAATAATGATGGAATAAACGATGCCGTTTTCACTTCAATGCTGTGGCGACATAAATTTAAAAAACTATCACGCACGCTGTCGATCAATACAGATCTTAACTGGACAAGATCTGAGAATGACGGCCTGTTGTATTCAATAAATAATTATTTCATAGGCGGTATCATCGATCGCCGGGATACACTTGACCAGGAGAACATCCGTAACAATGAAGGCAAAAACGGTAGCGTGAGAATTGCATATACAGAACCTCTGTCGAAAACCGCATACCTGGAATTTAGCTACTCATTCAGTTATAATACCACGACCAATGATCGCATTGTAAATAAAGATGACGGATCAGGAAAATATGAAGAAAGAGTTGATTCATTAAGCAATTTTTTCCGGTTTGACCGAATGGTTAATACCCCGGGGCTTAATTTCAGAGTAAACAAAAAGAAACTTACCTATTCACTCGGTTCTTCCGTTGGCTTTAGTCATTTCACCCAGGAAAACATATCTGAAAATAGTACCGTTGATTACCGGTATGTCAATTTCTTTCCGCGCGCTTCACTTACATATAAGTTTAAACCAAGCGAGAATTTACGTTTTAACTATAATGGTTCAACCACTGCTCCCACCCTGGAACAATTACAACCTATCCCGGTTAATACCGACCCCCTTAATATCTATATTGGAAATCCTGACCTTGACCAGGCTTTCAGGCACAACTTTAATCTGAACTTCAGTTCGTGGAATGCCCTGACGGAACGAAACGTGTGGACAAACATGGGCTTTAATCTTACGCAAAACGCATTCACTCAATTTAGTGCGATTGACAGTTCCGGCAGAAGGATTTACCAGACAGTGAATACTGATGGTATTTACAACTTTTACCTGAACCTTAACTATTGGTTTAAGATCAGGGGCACAAAGTGGTCCATGGGCTTTGGGCCGAATATGAACAGAAATCGGAATATCGATTATGTAAGCGATGTGCAGCTGACCACTATGGCTAAAAACACGACGATTACAGAAAGTTATGGTGTACGACTAAGTATCAACCAGTATGAAAAAGATAAATATAATTTTTATGTGGGTCCGAATTTTACCTGGAACAGAAGCCGGGCGTCTGTGAATTCAAGTTCCGATGTGAATTATTGGCAGATCGCAGGCTGGGCGGGTGGAAATGTCACGCTTCCCGCAAAATTTGAATTAGGCACGGATTTCAATTTCGAAATGAGGCAAAAAACGGAAGAGTTTACAGAAAACAGCAATTTTACAATCTGGAATGCAACGTTGACAAAACGCATCATAAAAAATCAGCTTGAGTTTAAGATTGGCATCTACGACATATTAAATCAAAACAAAGGATACCAGCGAAATCTAAGCAGCTACAGTTTCACTGAAAGCTATTACAATACTTTGAAGCGATTCTGGCTATTCAAGATCACCTGGAATATTTCGAAGAATGGAAAGCCACCGGAATTTTAATAGTAACGTAAAAGTGGTAACGATGAAAAAAATATTATTGTCAATATTGATAAGCAGTTGTACCGCTGTCTCTGCGCAGCAGTTTATTAACTCCGGTTCGATCGAATTTGAGGTAAGAACTAACAACCACCGGGCTATGGGAGATGAAGGATTCTGGGTGAACATGTTTAAGGACAAGATCCCGCAATTTTCCAGCACTTATTACCAGTACACCTTCAATGACAATAAATCGATTTATAATTTTGCCCGTTATGATGAAAAAACCAAATTACCAAGGGGATTTGGGATGAGTAACCCTGAAGATGAAGTATGGTACAATGACTATTCAACAGGCACTTTTACCAATTATCGATTCATCCTCGGCGACAACTACCTTCTTACGGGGGAGTTGATGAAGATTGAATGGAAATTATCTCCCAATGAAACGAGGGAAATTGCCGGTTTTAATTGCCGCAAAGCAACCGGGATTATTTTCGACAGCGTATACGTATTTGCCTTTTACACTGATGAAATCACCGTTAGCGGTGGCCCGATGGGCATTAGTGGATTGCCCGGAATGATCCTTGGCCTGACGATCCCCAGGATGTTTACCAGTTATATTGCTACAAAGCTCCAGGTGGCAGGAGTTGATGTCCGAAAAATTACTGCACCAACAAAGGGAAAGAAAAAAGAATTTGCAGCCCTTCACAAGGATGCCCTGAGGGTTACAAAGGATTGGGGAAAGTGGGGACAACAGGCCTTATGGATGATGGCATTATAGAATCATTGAATGAAACTTATTGTTCTGTGTTGATACGCTTAATTATTTGATCAACTCAAAAACAAAACTCTCAGCCGGCTTAATTTCGAAGTCTTTCATTGCGATCACTTCACCAGTCACGGCGTTTTTCATTTTCGAGAAACCTGTAGTTCGTTCCCTGAATATATTCCAGTCGGGCTGAACAGGTTTGCTACCGGTATGGCTGACCACCATGACGGTTTGATTGCTGTCATATCGGAAATAAACATACAAGCCGTCTCTTGGTACATATTGCATCAGCTTTCCCTTTCCGATAGCTCTTGAGTTTTTACGGAAATTGGCCAACGAAGAAATATAAGCAAACGCATCCTGCTCCTGCTTCGTCCTTCCCGATTTCACAAACTTATTTTCAGGATCGTCTTTCCATCCGCCAGGAAAATCCTTTCTTACTTCTGCATCAGAAGGCTTTCTAAGATTTTTCATTAGAATTTCAGTGCCGTAATAGATTTGCGGAATTCCTCTTAAGGTCAGCAACCAGTTGATGCCCATCTTAAATTTTGCAAAGTCCTCTTCAATGACGGAATAAATCCTGTCCAGGTCATGGTTATCAAGAAAGATACAATTGCGAGTCGGATCTTTGTAGACAATATCCATTGCAAGTGTTGCATACAACCGGTTGACGCCGTCATTCCATCCTAAAGGCTGCTTTAACCCATCGATCATTGCGTTGGTCAGCGGAAAATCCGTGATCCCGGGACAATTGTGCTTAAAAGGAATATTGAAATTGTTTTCTGAAAAAAACGCTGCATTCACCACTGAGCTTACCAATGTTTCTCCAAACACAGTTACCGTAGGAAATTCTTTTTTGAGTGCGATATTTATCTTATTCAGAAACTCGCCATCGCTGTAGAAATAGGTATCTATGCGCCAGCCATCAATTCCAAATTCTTCAGTGGCCCAAATCGCATATTGGATAAGAAAGTTGGCAACAAAGGGATTTCTCTGATTCAGATCGGCCATAAAAGGAGTAAACCATCCACTTACGGATAATTGCTTATCTATAGACGAGCCATGAGGATCAACTAAGGGCTGATCTCTGTATGATGAATTCGTATAAGACGGCCATTGATTAACCCAGTCTTTCATCGGCATATCCTTAATGGACCAGTGATCGTCACCTATATGATTATATACGGCATCCTGTATAAATTTTAATCCTTTTGCGTGTGCAGCACCTACTAACTGTTTATAAGCTGCATTTCCTCCGAATCGCTTGTCTACATTATATTGATCCGTGAAGGCATAACCATGATAGGTACTCCGCGAGCTTCCTCCTTCCGTGGTCCTTGCCATATCATTTTCAACAACTGGTGTTGGCCAAATTGTTGTAATACCCAATTCTTTAAAATAATCCAGGTGATCCTCTACGCCCTTCAGATCGCCGCCATGGCGATCAAATGGGTTATTTCGTTGGTGACCCGTGTCACGCATATCAGTAAAAAAATCGTTAGTCGGATCCCCGTTAGCAAACCGGTCAGGCATGAGCAGGTAAATGAGATCAGATTGGTTTACGCCCTGTATTCTTGTCTTACCATTTTCTTTATCGCGGGCCTTTAACAGGTATTTTATTTTGAATCCATCGACAGGATCACCAAAACTAAAAGTCCGTTCGCCGGGTTTTGCGTTTTTCTCAATTACAAGGTCTAAAAAAACGTAGTTGGGATTTTCAACCCGATTTATTTTTTTCAAAGTGACACCATCTGCTAACTTCATTCCTGCTGCCGAAAGCTTATACATAGGTATTTTCCCGGAAATATTTTCGTGGTGAATGATTAACTGCAAGCCGGGATTTTTCATGCCCGTCCACCAATGGGTGGGATATAAATCCTGCGCAAACACCGAAAGACAGTTGAGGGAGAAAATTTGAACGAATACGATCACTTTTTTCATAAATAAGCCGGGGGGGTTTGTTCTGTCGTCATCACTTCTTCGATTATCTCTGATGCAGATTCATCCGGAGTTTCAGTAATTATAAAATTCAATAAGCCCCCGATGATCATTGAAATACCCCCGATCATCATGGCGTAAATAGCCTGGCTTTGAAAAACTGCTTTCAGTGTAAATCCAAGGATAGCAGCAGCTACCATTTGAGGAATGACAATGAAGAAATTAAATACTCCCATGTAAAAACCCATACGGTTTGCCGGCAACGCACCGGCGAGTATGGAATACGGCATCGTAAGAGTTGATGCCCAGGCAAGGCCAACAAACGCCATGGGTACCAACAGTGCACGATGATCATGGATAAAGAAAATCGACAGAAGACTAATGCCTCCCATCAGCAGGCAAAGCATATGCGTGTATTTCTTTCCGATCTTCATTGCTAAAATGGGCAACAAGAAAGCAGCAAGAGCAGCTACACCATTATAGACCATAAACATCACTCCTACCCAATCGCCGGCATCCTGGAACGCCTTCGATTTTTCATCGGTGGTGCCATATGCATTTGCCGCAATGCCGGCCGTTGTATATATCCACATCGCGAAAAAAGCGAGCCAGGTGAAAAACTGTACAGCGGCAAGTTGCAACATTGTTTTAGGCATGTTGCCAATTCCCCTGGTAATTTCTATTATCCCGTTAAATACGCCTTTCGTTTTCAGTTTTTCTTCTTCCCATTTTTTTATATCGTGTGGTGGAAATTCCTTTGTGGTAAACACTGTCCACATAACAGCAACGAAAAATACTGCACCACCAATATAGAATGAGTATTTTACTGAGTCCGAAATTCCGCCGGGGGGCGGTTCATTGCTGATTCCAAAAATGTTGGTAAAAACAAAGGGTAATAAAGAAGCAATCACCGCTCCAACGCCAATGAAAAAAGTTTGAAATGCAAAACCCGTTGTGCGTTGCTCCGGAGATAGTTTATCGCCCACAAAGGCTCTGAAAGGTTCCATCGAAATATTAATTGATGCATCGAGTACCCAAAGCATGGCCGCTGCCATCCATAGCGCCGAAGAATTCGGCATTACAAACAATGCCACTGAAGCGAGGATCGCGCCGATAAAAAAGAAAGGTCTTCTTCTTCCCCAAAAGGGATGCCATGTGCGGTCGCTCAGGTAACCAATAATAGGTTGAACGAGCAGCCCGGTCGCGGGCGCGGCAAGCCACAGTATACTTATATCATCAATGTGCGCCCCAAGCGTCTGGAAAATGCGGCTAACGTTGGCATTTTGCAATGCAAATCCAAACTGGATTCCGAAAAATCCAAAGCTCATATTCCAAAGCTGCCGGAAATTTAAAATTGGTTTCTGAATAGGATCGGCAGAAGGAGCGATAAAGGAGGACGAGGCCATAGCAGTCGTTTAGTTATTCGCGGAAGATAGAGATAAATATAAAAGCAACTCTGACAGTCACAAAAATAAGTCTCAGGGTGCTGCCCCGGGAGAATATCCAGGTTTTAGATAACAAATCCATTTGGAATTATGGCTCCTTTTTTTACAACCACTATCCCGTCTTTGATTGCGTAAAGTGGTTGATCTGTATTTTCAAGGTGATGTCCTCCATTGATGCGAACATCATCACCAATACGGCAGTTTTTGTCAATGATGGCGTTTTTAATATAGCAGCGGTTGCCAATTCCAAGTAAAGGAATCCCTTTTTGATGTGCCGAATTAATATCGGAAAGTGTTTCGTAATAATCATTTCCCATCAGGTATGTGCTGACAACCGTAGAGCCGTGGCCAATACGCGAGCGAATGCCAACAACACATTGATCCATCCTGGAGGCATTAATAATGGAACCTTCTGCTATAACTGTTTTTTCCAGGGTGGTGCCGCTTACTTTAGCCGGAGGCAACATGCGGGCACGGGTATAAATTGCACGATTGTTGTCAAACAGGTTGAAGTCGGGCAGATCATCAGTTAAATTAAGATTCGCTTCGAAGAAAGAATAAATATTTCCGATATCGGTCCAGTACCCGTCATACTGGTAGCTGGCCACCCTGCATTTATCAATGGCATGCGGGATGATTTCTTTACCAAAGTCCGTTGATTCCAGGTAGTTGTTTTGCAGATAATCAAACAGTAATTGCCTGTTGAATATGTAAATTCCCATCGAGGCAAGGTATTTCCTCCCTGCTCTTCTCATTTCCTCGCCGGTATCACTTTCCCAATCTTTCAATACATCCCGTTTGGGCTTTTCTATAAAGGCCGTGATCAAACCTGTATCATCCTGTTTTAGTATGCCAAATTCCGGTGCCTCGCGATCACCTACGGGAATAGTAGCAATGGAAATATCGGCATTCGTCTTTTTATGGTTATCCAGCATTTCCTGGAAATCCATTTGATACAGTTGATCACCGGATAAGATGAGGACATATTCACTTTCAAATGGAGCTATATGCCGAAGGCTTTGTCTCACCGCATCGGCTGTCCCCTGGTACCAGGTAGGGTTGTCCGGTGTTTGTTCGGCCGCAAGTATATCAACAAAGGCCGAACTAAACGCGCTGAAATGATATGTGTTCATTATATGCCTGTTCAGTGAAGCGGAATTAAATTGTGTCGATACAAACATCCTGTTGATACCGGAATTCATACAATTGGAAATAGGAATGTCAACAAGGCGATACTTTCCTGCTATGGGAACCGCGGGCTTCGAACGGCTTGCTGTCAATGGATATAATCTTGATCCGGCGCCACCGCCGAGTATCACGCTTAGAATTTCTTTGGAGATTGACATGGCAGAAAGTTTTAAAAAAATAAATTGAGGAAAAGTTAAGTAACAATTTGAACTAAAATAAGGGAAAGATATTGGCTGGATTTCTAAATTACTTCAATGAACTGTAAAGATCAATATACTGCTGGGCAGATGAATCCCAGGAATGATCAATAGTCATCATGTAATTGCGCATCCAATGGTAAAGATCAGGTTTGTTTGTGTAAAGATCAATAGCCCGTCCCACCGAATAAGTAATGTCACCCACAGTGGGCTGATCGAAGCGAATTCCAAAGCCCTGCCAGTCTCCAAAATCCTTGACAGTATCTTTTAATCCGCCTACACTTCTCACCATCGGAACGGTTCCATACCTCAGGGCATACATTTGGTTGAGGCCGCAAGGCTCAACGCGGCTTGGCATCAGGAGAAAGTCGGAACCGGCATACATCTGGTGACTCAATTGTTCGCTATAACCAATATAAGAGTTAAAATAGCCATTAAACTGGTGATTCATGCTGTACAACTGATCTTCGAGATGCCCTTCTCCAGAACCAAGCACCAGGAAATTGGCCTTACCATGATGATGGTAGATCGACTGGCTTATTGCCTCCGGCAAAAGATCGGCAGCCTTTTCACCAACCAATCTGCCAATGAATGATATCAGGGGCTTTTCAGGATCCAGCCCGAATTGATCGCAAATTTCTTTTTTGTTTTTCTTTTTGCCTTTGTCCACTAATCCTTTGTCATAATTTTTTATAAGATACTGGTCCGTTTCCGGATCCCACACTTCGGTATCAATGCCGTTAAGTACTCCAACGCTCTTACCTTTTTCGTATTCAAATAAATTTTCAAGGCCGTTTGCTGAATGTTTAAGCTCATCGAGATAACTATGACTGACCGTGGTTACTTTCCATGCACACTTTACAGCGGAAGCCATCGGGTTAATGGTATTTGCCCAATCAAGCATTCCCCAATTCCAGCTGTCATAGGCGGGAATCAAATAGTACCTGTCCCATCCCATCCAGCCCTGGTATTGTCCATTATGCACGGTGAAAACAGTGGGCACACTGGCCAGTTTATTTTTAAACACAAAGCAATGCTTAACCATAAATGGTATGAGCCCGGTATGATGATCATGGACATGAATCACATCGGGCATGTGTTGCCAACTGTTGAGCCAATCACATACGGCAATCTGAAATGCCATAAACCGTTCGATATCGTCGTCATATCCGTAGATTTTTTCCCGGTCGAGCAAACCATTCACGTCAACCAGATACAAGTCAAAGCCTAGCTTGTTTGTTTTCTCTCTTATTATACTATAATGGAACCATTGCGGTCCAAGGTATTGGCCGCCTTCGTGTACGAGATCCCAGTTATTCTGATAAAGAAATTTAGTCCGGTACATCGGCATTACCACTTTTGTCACATGCCCGAGGTCAGATTGATATTTCGGTAATGAACCGACAACGTCACCCAAGCCACCCGCCTTCGCTACCGGATAACATTCAGCGGCTACATGAATAATTTCCATTCAAAGTGGATTGTATTAGGAATAGTCTGTTTGAAATTAAGTTGTTTTTCTGATTACTTGATGATATTAATTAAAATTTTTCGCTAACTGATTTCTTTTTACTTTCAGTGCCTAATTAAAATTACTGCTTGCAATGAATCAACAAACAAAATGGTCGCAATTTGGAACGCTGATCATAGTGTTCTTTTTCTGGGGCTTTGTTGCTGCCAGCAACAGCATCTTTATTCCCTTTTGCAAAAAGTTCTTTCATCTTGACCAGCTTCAGTCCCAGTTGATCGGCTCGGCCTTTTACGGCGCCTATTTTTATGGTTCACTAATCTTATATTTAATGTCCTACATGAGCGGTGTCGACATTCTGAACAAGATTGGCTATAAAAAAGGTATTATTTACGGGCTTGTGATATCAGTAATCGGTGCATTAGCCCTGGCATTGATCAGTACTTCTGCCAATCCCACTTTTGGAATGGTGTTAGTTGCCTTCTTTATAATTGCATTGGGATTCTCATTACAGCAAACCGCCGCACAACCTTTCGCAATCGCTTTAGGATCGCCCGAAACGGGGGCGCATAGACTCAATATGGCCGGTGGCGTCAATTCTTTTGGAACGCTGCTGGGCCCTTTGGCTGTAAGCTTCATGTTATTTGGAAGCGCCACCAGCACCAAGGAAGCAACGATCGGAAATATTGAAACAGTCTATTTTTTCCTCGCAGGACTATTCACGCTGGCGGCCATCATTTTTGGCGTTTCAAAATTGCCCAGGGTAACCAGTGATGAGTCGCTCGAAAAAAGCCCGAAAGCAATGAGAACATTGCTTGTAATTGGAGTCGTCTTTCTGCCGGTCCTTTTTGCTGATTGGATAAAAGACCATACAGGAGTTGCCAAGTCAGTTGTAATTTATGCTTCACTGGTAATTATACTTTCTATTCTATTCGGTTCGATGCTGGCTGCATCAAAGAATAGAAGCGGTTGGGGGGCGATGCAGTATCCGCAGCTCGTTCTCGGCATGATCGCAATTTTTGTTTACGTAGGTGTGGAAGTAACCATTGACAACAATTTTGGAGCATTTCTCAAGAGACCGGAATTCGGCGGCTACG
>Ga0065712_10068161_pt1 | contig 13639 bp, 7 predicted proteins | sample MisRhiReplicate1_FD_59099 | JGI IMG/M metagenome (GOLD analysis project Ga0065712, IMG submission 59099) | Miscanthus rhizosphere microbial communities from Kellogg Biological Station, MSU, sample Rhizosphere Soil Replicate 1: eDNA_1 v3... | ecosystem: Host-associated > Plants > Roots >...
TATAAGCTGACCATTATTGATCTCGGGAACTATTATAGTTTCATAATTTCTCAAAATCTCACCAAGATTTTTTGGGAAAGGACGCATATAACGAAGATGTGCATGTGCTACAGATCTTCCCTCCGCTAACAATTCAGCAACTGCACTTTTTATTGCACCAAAGGTTGAACCCCAACCTAGCACAAGCACTTTTCCTTTTTCAGGGCCGTTATCAATTGTTTGCAAAGGAATATGATCAGCGATCTTATCAACTTTTGCTTGTCTGGTTTTCACCATGTGCTGGTGGTTATCGGGATCATAGCTAACATTACCAGTGCCATCTTCTTTTTCTAATCCGCCAATCCTGTGTTCAAGACCCGGTGTGCCCGGTATTGCCCATGGACGAACGAGTTTTTCATCTCTTTTATAAGGCATCAATTGTTCTTCGCCCTCATCCAACGAAGTTTTAAACTTCACTTCTATTGCAGGCAGATCTGCACTTTTCGGAAATCGCCATGGTTCAGCACCATTAGCAATATAACCATCACTTAAAAATATTACCGGCGTCATGTGCTGCACTGAAATTCTTGCTGCTTCATAGATCGCACTGAAACAATCGCCGGGTGTACTAGCTGAAACTATTGGCATAGGACATTCGCCATTTCTTCCATAATATGCCTGCAGAAGATCTGATTGTTCTGTTTTAGTTGGCAAACCTGTTGAAGGACCTCCACGTTGAATATTTATAACGATCAAGGGAATCTCAAGCATTACAGCCAAACCCATTGCTTCTGCCTTTAAGGCAATACCGGGTCCGCTTGATGTGGTTATACCAAGACTTCCGCCGTACGCTGCGCCAATTGCAGAAGTTATTGCGGCGATCTCATCTTCTGCCTGGAAAGTTTTTACTCCAAAATTTTTATACTTAGCAAGATCATGAAGAATATCAGATGCTGGAGTAATGGGATAAGAACCGAGAAATAATTGCAAGCCACTCTTTTGCGATGCAGCAATCAATCCTAACGTCACAGCCTGGTTACCCATAATGGAACGATATTCACCAACTTCCATCTTTGCTTTTTCCACCTTATAAGTAGTGGTAAAGGTTTCAGTAGTGTCGCCATAATTATAACCAGCTTGAAGCGCTTTAATATTACTATTAAGTATATCGTCCTTTTTACCAAATTTCTCTTTTAAGAAACCAATGGTACCATCCATGCTCCTGTTATACATCCAGAAAAGGAACCCAAGAACAAACATATTTTTTGCCCGATCCTTTTCCTTCATCCCCATCGAAATATCTTTTAATGCCTCACGGGTCATCTTGGTCACATCCATTTTTATCACTTCATAATTACCAAGGCTTTCATTCTCTAACGGATTTACCCCATCCTTATAATTTGCCAGGCGAAGATTCTTTGCATCAAAACCATCAGTGTTGACAATGATCTTTCCTCCTTTCTTTATTTGCTTAAGGTTCGATTTTAATGCAGCAGCATTCATCGCTACCAGTACATCACAAAGATCACCGGGAGTAAAAACCGGGTTGCTTGAAAACCGAAGTTGGAATCCACTAACACCAGGTAATGTACCCTGCGGTGCTCGGATCTCAGCAGGAAAATCGGGGAAAGTGGCAAGGTCGATACCCAACATGGCGGTATTATTGGTAAACTGAGAACCGGTAAGTTGCATACCATCACCACTATCACCGGCAAATTTTATTACTACATCGGAAAGAGTTTCCTGTTTACGGCTCATTGAGATAAAAATTAGGTCTGCGAAGTTAAGGTAAGTTGAAATAGTTCAAACTGATTTAGGAAGAATTAACCCTTTCAATATACCCGGTTCTCCTATCCCATATAAATTGATAAACGGCTGACGATTGGCACTCGGATTTCTTTATCTTTCCGCTCCTTTAAAATTTTCTTTTATGAAACCAAGACTATTTGTAGCTGCCTTCCTTTTTCTCTTTTTCAGCGGAATGGTAGTTGCCCAGACAAAACTTGTAGAAAAAGTAACCAAAAAAGGAGATGAGCTGGTCATTCCTTACGAAAAATATGTTCTCTCCAACGGCCTAACACTGATCATTCATGAGGATCATAGCGATCCTGTGGCACATGTTGATGTTACTTACCATGTCGGATCGGCAAGAGAAGAGATCGGCAAATCAGGTTTTGCGCATTTCTTTGAGCACATGATGTTCCAGGGAAGTGACCATGTTGGTGATGAACAACATTTTAAAATTGTAACAGAAAGCGGCGGTACATTGAACGGAAGCACTAACCGTGACCGCACCAATTATTTTGAAACAGTGCCCAGCAACCAGGTTGAAAAAATGATCTGGCTTGAAGCAGACAGGATGGGTTTCTTACTTGATGCAGTAACTCAACCAAAATTTGAAGTTCAAAGAGCGACTGTAAAAAATGAAAGAGGACAAAATTATGATAACCGCCCGTATGGCCTGGCACAAGAAGCTATTGCAAAGAATATGTATCCTTATGGGCATCCATACAGTTGGTTGACGATCGGTTATATTGAAGATCTCAATAGTGTAAATGTAAATGACCTGAAAAACTTTTTCCTTCGTTGGTATGGCCCAAACAATGCAACTCTGACGATCGGTGGTGATGTAAACCCCAAAACAGTCGTGAAGTGGGTTGAAAAATATTTTGGTGCAATTCCCCGCGGGCCAAAAGTTGAAGACATGCCTCCAATGGTTCCGGGAGTTAGTAGCCATCGCTTTGTTTCTTATACTGATAATTATGCACGGGTACCAAGACTTTATAAATCTTATCCAACCGTTCCACTTTATGATAAAGACATGGGAGCATTAGCTTGTCTTGCACAGATATTAGGACAAGGAAATAATTCTATTTTATACCAGGAGCTGGTGAAAAAACAAATTGCTTTACAAGCAAACGCATTTAGTCAATTATCAGAATTATCAGGCGAATTTACATTCCAGGTTGCCCCTTACCCCGGCAAATCACTTTCTTCTATGTATTATGCATTAACAAATGCATTAGAAGCTTTTGAAAAAAGAGGCGTTCTTGATGAAGACATAGAAAAATTCAAAGGTGGAATAGAAGCACAGCTTATTAATAGTTTGCAAAGCGTATCAGGTAAAGTATCTCAGTTGGCACAATTTCAAACTTTCACAGGCAACCCTAATATGATCGGCAAGCTGATAAAAATGTATCAATCAGTAACGAAAGAAGATGTGATGAGAGTGTACGATCAATATATAAGAATGAGACATCCTGTTGTGCTAAGTGTATTACCAAAAGATCAGGATAAATTGACTACTGCATCGGACAATTTTGTTATAAATAAAGAAGGTTATACTGCTCCAAATTATGGATATGACGGTTTGAAATATGTAAAAGCAAAAGATAAGTTTGACCGCAGTAAATCACCTGCAAGCGGTACGAATCCTGTTGTAAAAGTTCCTGCATTCTGGAAAACAGATATTGGAAATGGTATAAGAGCTATCGGCACAGAAAATACTGAATTGCCGACTGTAACATTAAGCATAAAGATTCCGGGCGGGCATTTGTTGCAAACAAATCATTTGGATAAAGCTGGCATCGCATCCTTCTTTGCTGATATGATGAATGAGGACACAAAAAATTACAGCGCCGAGCAGATGAGTCGTGAGTTACAAAAGTTAGGCAGTTCTATCAATGTCTCAAGCAGTCTTGATGGAATTACTTTCTCAGTCCAGGTATTAAAAAAGAATGTGGATGCCACTTTGAAACTTTTAGAAGAAAGAATTTTTAATCCAAAATTCACTGAAGAAGCATTTGCACGAATAAAAAAACAAACTGTAGAAGGATTTAAAATTGCTAAAACACAACCAGCAACAGTAGCCAGTGCTGTTTTTGCAAAAGTTAATTATGGCGACAAACACATTCTTGGTGTAGCGGAAGATGGTGATGAAGAAACAGTAAAGAATTTTACTCTCAATGATGTACAATCTTATTACGATAATTATATGACCAGCCAGGGTGTCAACGTCGTAGTGGTTGGTGATATCAAACAAGATGAGATCATTCCAAAACTTTCTTTCCTGAAAAATTTACCGAACAAGAAAATCGAATTGCCATCTATTCCTGATGCAAAGCCTGTTGATATGACAAGAGTGTATATGGTAGATTTCCCCAAAGCGGCACAAACTGAATTCCGCGTTGGCTATAATACAGGTTTAAAATGGGACGCTACCGGTGAATCTTACAGAACACGACTGATGAACTTTGCGCTTGGTGGTGGTTTTAATGGCCGTGTAAATATTAATCTTCGTGAAGACAAGGGCTGGACCTATGGTGCCCGCACTGCATTTAACGCAGATAAATACAGTGGGGATTTTGAATTCAGTTCAGGTATTAAAGCAGAAGCAACTGACAGCGCATTGAGTGAAGTAATGAAAGAATTGAAAAATTATGCAGCAACCGGAATTACAGAAGAAGAAGTGACGTTTATGAAGAATTCATTGGGACAAAGAGATGCATTAAGCTATGAAACCGGTTTCCAAAAAGCAGGATTTATTGGCAGAATGCTTGAATATAATCTACCTGCAGATTATGTAGATCAGCAAAATAAAATATTAGCCAACATGACAAAAGCAGAAATTGATGCATTGGCTAAAAAATGGATCAACACTTCAAAAATGAATATCCTGCTTGTAGGTGATAAAGCAAAAACTGTTGAAGGCGTGAAAAAACTTGGTTACGAAGTTGTGGAGCTTGATACTGATGGAAAGATAAAAGGAGTGAAAGCCTTTTAATCAAAAAACATTTGAGTAATAAAAAGCGTCCCGATAATTATCAGGACGCTTTTTTAATTTAAATTTTATAAACCATCGCCGTCCAACAAATTCCCTAATCCGCCAAGTATGCTCCCTTCTTCTTTGCGTTTATATGTCCCATAGGCAACTATTCTTCCTGCAAGCCGGCTGATGGGTAATGATTGTATCCAAACTTTCCCGGGTCCGCGAAGTGTAGCAAAGAATAATCCTTCACCGCCGAAGACCACATTTTTTATTCCACGAACAAATTCGATATCGAAATCAACGGTAGGTGTGTAAGCAACGATACAACCAGTATCAATTTTCAGCACTTCGCCCGGCTGCAGGTTTCTTTCAAGAATATATCCGCCAGCATGCAAAAAAGCCATGCCATCGCCCTGGATCTTTTCCATTATAAATCCTTCACCACCAAAAATTCCAGTCCCAAGTTTTCTTTGGAAATGAATTCCTACACTTACGCCTTTAGCCGCACAAAGAAATGCATCTTTCTGAGCGATGATCGTACCGCCTATCTCTAGCAGATCAAGCGGAATTATTTTACCAGTATAAGGAGCTGCGAAACTCACTTTCTTTTTTCCCTGACCTACATTAGTAAAAGCGGTCATAAAAAGGCTTTCGCCGGTAAGAATACGTTTACCCGCACTCATTAGTTTGCCGAGTAATCCACTGCCCTGTTGCTGGCTGCCATCTCCAAAGATCGTTTGCATTTCAATTCCGTCATCCATCATCATCATGGCGCCGCTTTCGGCAATAGCTGTTTCACCCGGATCCAGTTCTACTTCTACAAACTGGAGTTCTTCACCATAAATTTTATAATCAATTTCATGATTAGTTCTTGTACCTGTACTCATTAATAAAAAATTTTAGCAAAGTTAAGCGGGATAAAATACTACTACTCTAAATAGATTGATAAATGAAATCGGTTGCATTTTTCTTTCTTTTATGACTTATAAAAAAATCGTATCTCGTTTAATAATTCTAACTTAGCTATCTGCTTGCTATGAACGGAACTGACGATCTTATTAGCCTGGGCGAACGCATTGCCAATGATGACCAGCTTGCTTACCGCCAACTCTTCATTTTATTTTACAATAAATTGTCCCGTTTTGTTTTGGGCTTTACCAAAAGCAAAGAATTAACCGAAGAGATCGTTTCGGATGTATTTATAAATGTATGGCGTCGCAGAAAAAACATCCAGGAAATAATGAACCTGAAATTATACTTGTATGTTTCAGCAAAAAATATCACATTCAACTATCTTAAAAAACTTCACCGCGAAAACCTGGCTGATCTTGATTCTGTTGAAATAGAACCAGAAGATCCTTTTGCTGACCCCGCCGCTGCAATGATAACCCGTGAAATGAATTTAAAATTAAAAGCAGCCATTAATGAGTTACCTCCACGATGCAAACTGATCTTCACATTAATAAAAGAAGATGGCCTGACTTACAAACAAACTGCAACACTACTTGGCATTTCTGAAAGCACTGTTGAAAACCAACTTTCAATTGCTCTTAAAAAGATTGGCAGCTCCATTCGTTACACATTCAGACACAATTAAAAAATATTTCAGATCCTTTTGGGGGAACAGCTGACAAAAGTTGTCCTTAGATAGTAATGCTTAACCAAGACAACTCTTCACAAGGCCAATTCTGGATACTGCTTTCAAAAAAACTTTCTAATGAAGCCAGCTTCGAAGAGCTTCAGGAACTCCAATCCATTTTACTCAGTAATCCCGATCTACATCACAAAGCAGAAATGCTTACAGAAATGTGGGAACAAGAATCAATAAATATTAGTGCCGGAAGCGAAGCTGCTTATATGCGGCATGTAATGAAACACAAGAAGGATTTTTTTGTGGAAGAAAATCCCACAGAAACTGAAAGTAATGACCCTGGTTTTAAAAAAGAGCATGGTTATTTCCGTACTCTTCTTTCAAAAAAGAAATTGACTATCTTCTCGTTTCTTACCTTATTGGTCCTTACAACGGGTGCTATTTACTTATTTACTCAAAAAAAAGCGGGTAAACTTCCGGCTGAGCAAGCAATAAGTTCAATTGTTACAAAAAATGGAAATCGGACGAAGATCGTATTGCCCGATGGCTCACAGGTTTGGCTTAATGCTGGCTCAAATCTTGATTACAATAATTCTGTATTCAACAAAGATCTACGGGAAGTTACATTGAATGGGGAAGCGTATTTTGATGTGACAAAAAATGCAGATAAACCATTTATCATTCATACAAAAAAAATGGATGTAAAAGTTATTGGTACTGCTTTCAATATTCGTTCATACGGTGATGAAAAGACTGCGGAAGCTTCATTGATAAGGGGTTCGATCGAGGTATCACTTAAAGACAGGAAAGACCAAAAATTTATTTTAAAGCCGAATGAAAAAATAAGTATTGCCACCGATGAAACTCAACAAACTATTGAAAAACAAGAAAAGATCGTTGCAGTTAAGAACAATGCAAAACCAATCCCACAGATCGTCGTAAATGACTTAAAACCTAATCCGACTAATAATATCATTCCTGAAATAGCGTGGACACAGAATAAACTTTATTTCGAAGATGAAAGTCTTGAGAATATAGCACCAATGCTGGAAAGATGGTTTGGGAACAAAGTGGAGATCACAAATGTGTCTTTAAAAAATCTGCGCTACTATGGCAACTTTGAAAATGAAACTATTGAAGAAGTGTTATCATATTTGAAATTATCAAAACCATTTAATTTCAAAATAGAGCACGACTCTGTAGTTATATATTAATAACGGGAAATGTTGACGCATTTCCCGTTTGGACAATAGAGTCAAGAAACTCTTTGCTGATCGAGTTTATTATTGCTTAACCCTAAAACCGAATTTATGCCAAAACGGGAAATTCTTAACTGCTTTTTGAAAAAGCCCTTAGAAAGGGAAAAAATTCTGCGGATTATGAGGATAACCACTTTACTTCTCCTCCTTGTGAGCATTCACTTATCGGTGTTTGCAAATGGACAGGACAAGATCACCGTCATTCTAAGAAATACGGAATGGTCAAAAGCATTGGTAGCTGTAGAAAAAGCTTCGAGTTATCGCTTTGTTTACAGTACTGATATCGCTCCGGTAAATAAAAAAATTGATCTGGTAGTCAGAGATGCTGACCTGCCTGAAGTGATGGACAAATTACTGCTTAGTACAACCTTATCTTATAAGGTAATGCCTGATAGAGTAGTTGTTCTTTTTTCAAAAGTTGAAACTGCTCCTGAGATCAGGGTAAGCGGACGCATCACAGACGAAAACGGAAATCCATTGGCCGGTGCAAGTGTTAGAGTAAAAGGAAGCAGCCAGGGTGTTTCAGCAAATGCAAATGGTGAGTTTGCAATAACAGTACCTGATGATGCCGTTCTTATTTTTTCTTATGTAGGATATGATGAAAGACAAATTTCTGTGAGTGGGCAAGCTACAATTAATGTAGCACTGCAGCCATCAGTAAAAGTACAAGACCAGGTAGTAGTGGTTGGTTACGGTACGCAAAGAAAGATCGATGTTACTGGTTCTGTTACTCAGATAAAAGGAGAAGAGATCTCGAAACAATCTATTGTAAATCCCATCAGTGGTTTGCAGGGAAAAGTAGCTGGCGTTCAAATTACCAACAGTGGGGCGCCTGGTGCATCACCTCAAATAAGAATTCGTGGCGTAGGAACTGTTTATGGAAATGCCAATCCTTTATATGTTGTGAATGGTGTTTGGTATGATGATATCAGTTTTTTAAATCCTGCCGATATTGAAAACATGACCATCTTAAAGGACGCTTCTTCTGAAGCTATTTATGGGATCAGGGCTGCCAATGGTGTGGTCTTAATTACCACAAAAAAAGGCAAGAATGCAAAAGCAGTCGTAAACTATAACGGCTATGTAGGAAATCAAACAGTAACGAACCAGATCACAATGGCAAACGGCCCTCAATATGCCCAAATGGTTAACGAACTGGATGCTATTGGTGGTACTCCACCACGATATGCAAAGCCAGACAGCTATGGAACTACGGATTGGTATCACCAGATTTTGAGAGATGCAATTACGACTAATCATCAGGTTTCAGTTAGTGGTGGATCAGAGAGGTCTACTTATAATTTTTCTTTGGGCTACTTACTTCAGGATGGCATCGTTGAAAAGAATCGATTTGAAAGATTCACCGCAAAATTGCAAAACGACTTCCAGGTGCTTAGCCCTTTGAAGGTTGGCTATGTTATAACAGGTTCTACGAATAATTCAACAGATATTCCTGGAAGTATATTTCACCAGCTATATTCAGCAGTGCCAATAGTGCCAGTTTATTATCAAGATGGAACTTACGGCGATCCTAATGATTTCAATGTTACAAGTTCTGCAAACTTTAATCCCCAGGTAACACTTGATTTTTTCAATCAAAAATCAAAGAATTATCGTTTAACGGGAACAGTCTATGCTGATCTCAAGTTTGCCAAACATTTTACATTTCATACTAGTGTAGGAGGAGATTTTGGACAAAACGAAGTAAGGAATTATAATCCTGTATATGTTGCTACGCTTATACAACGTAATTCCACAAGCAAATTATCTCTTACAGATGGCAGGACCCGGAACTGGATTGTAGAAAACACATTAACTTATGATAATCGTTTCGGTGATCATACTGTAAAGGTTCTTGTTGGACAGGGTGCGCAATCATACAGTTACAGGCAAACAACGGGAACGGCCGAAAACGTACCTAATAACAGCGAAGGTGATTATTATTTATCATTAGGTACAAACAGGAATGTTACAGACTTTGGATCATTGAGCAAAGTAGCATCCTACTTCGGAAGAGTAAACTATTCTTTCCAAAATAAATATTTAGTTACAGGTACCATGAGAGCGGATGGATCTTCCAAGTTTTCAGAGGACAATCGTTGGGGATATTTTCCTTCGGTGGGTGTAGGTTGGGTTATTACCAGTGAAAAATTTATGGAAGGCCAAAAAACATTTGACAATCTTAAGTTGCGTGGTAGCTGGGGCAAAATTGGTAATATGTCAGTGCCCGCAAATCTTTCTGTTTTGAAGGTTACAGAAACTCCACAATTTATTTATGTGGGTGGAAATGGAACAACTGCTCCCGGCGCTAACGTTAATACAATTGTACCACCTGCAACTTATTGGGAAAAAGGTGTTGGTACTGATATAGGATTGGAAGCAACCTTGCTTCAAAACAGGTTGTATACCGAAATTGTATTTTATAATAAGAAAACTGAAAACGCCATTTTTGATATTCCCATTTTAGGTTCCCTTGGAACTTCCGGTAGTACTGTTACTGGTAACCAGGCAACTTTCCAAAACCAGGGGATTGAATTTTTGGTGAACTGGAAAGGGAGTGCATTGCATGGGCAACTATCCTATTCGCTAAGTGCTAATCTTGGAATTAATAATAATAAAGTACTTACTGTTTCTACAGGAACGAATCCCATTTACCAGGCCGTAGGTACTACGGGTTCTAATAACTGGAATACAAGAACAATTGTTGGGCAGCCAATTGGTCAATTTGTCGGCCTTAAAGTAATTGGAGTTTTCCAATCCGCTGCAGAGATCCAAAGTTATGTTTCAAAGGCTGGTACTGTTCTTATGCCTAATGCGAAAGCAGGTGATTTAAAAATGGCTGATGTTAACGAAGATGGAGTAATAGATGATAAAGACCGGGTTGTTTTAGGCGATCCAAATCCAAAATATACATATGGATTTAACTCCAGTTTTACATACAAACAATTTGATTTGTCTTTGGATTTTCAAGGTATTGCAGGTGTAGATATTTACAATGCTAATATCGCCCTTCGTTATGGGACAGAAAACTTTACCGAAGATTTTTATAAAAACCGTTGGCATGGTTCAGGGACTTCAAATATGTATCCGTCTGTTTATCTCGCCGGCGGACAAAACCCAAGATCAAATTCATTTTATGTAGAAGATGGAAGCTATTTAAGAGTAAGAAATATTCAGTTGGGTTACACTTTTGGTTCGAATTTAACCAACAAGTGGAAGATAAGCAAGCTAAGGATCTATGCAAATGCACAGAATCCTTTGAACTTTTTTAAGTACAGGGGATTTAGTCCAGAAGTTGGTGGTTCTCCAACAAGAGCTGGTGTAGATGTAGATGTATATCCATTATATGCAACCTACAACTTTGGTGTTAACCTTACTTTTTAAACAACTAATTAATGAATCATGAAAATGAATAAAAAATTAATAGCTGTATTGGGAATAGCATCACTAATTCTAATTACAAGCTGTAAGAAAGATTTTTTGGATGTTCCTCCACAAGGTCAGCAAGCAGCCGAACAATTCTGGACTTCTGAAGCAGATGCAACAAAAGCTGTAAACTCGATTTATGCAAACTTAAGAGGATGGACCGAGGTGGCATTTGCGCCGATTGCCATTGAAAGTTTGGGGTCAGATGATACAGAAACCGGAAGTGATCCTTCGGATGGTTCGGTTCCTTTTATGAATACGTATAACAATTTTACGGTTACCTCAACCCAGGGACAACTGTCAGATTTTTGGAATGGAAGATACCAGACCATTAATTTATGTAACCAGGTTATTGATAATATTCCTGCAATTAATATGGATGCTAATTTAAAGGCACGATATATAGCCGAAGCCAAATTTGTTAGAGCCTATCAATATTTCAGGTTAGTTAGAGCCTTTGGAGATGTTCCTTTGCGTTTAAATTTACCAAAAGATGCATCCGAATATAATTTACCTAGAACGCCGAAGGCACAGGTATGGGCAGCTATTGAGAAAGATCTTACTGATGCTGCTGGTGTTTTACCTAAGAGTTACACTGGTGCTGACATTGGTAGAGCAACAAAAGGTGCTGCACTTGCCTTTCATGCAAAAGTGGCGATGTATCAGGGTAATAAATGGGCAGATGTAAAAAGTTATACTGATCAGGTCATTGGCTTAGGGATCTATTCTTTGTTTACTAATTATGAGCAGCTTTTCAGAGTCCAAAATGAATTCAATTCTGAATCTATTTTTGAGATCAACGCCAAACATGTTCCCGGTAATTGCGATGCCTCCAACTCTCAATATTCACAAGTACAGGGTGTAAGAAGTGTGGCTCGTGGTGGATGGGGCTTTAATGTACCTACTACTGATTTGTCAAATTCATACGAGGCAGGTGATCCCCGCAAGGACGCAACAATTATTTTCAGAGGAGAAACAACACCCGAGGGAGATGCTATTCCTGCCACTGTACCCAACCCGATGTACAATCAAAAATCTTATGTTCCATTTAAGGATCCTAACAACCAGGATTGTAATGAAGGTTCAGATCAAAATATTCGTGTAATGCGTTACGCTGAAGTATTATTGATGAATGCAGAAGCGAATAATGAATTAGGAAGTAGTGCGGCTGCATTATCTGCACTTGAACAAGTGAGGGCAAGAGCAAGAGCAGGCAATAATACTGTTTTGCTGCCAATAACTACAACAGACAAAGTTGCACTTCGTGATGCGATATGGAAAGAAAGAAGAGCTGAACTAGCTATGGAGTTTGACAGGTATTTTGATGTAATACGTCAGGGCAGGGCAGCAACTGTGTTTGGACCTCTGGGTTGGAAAGCAAATAAAAATGAAGTATGGCCAATTCCACAAAGCGAAATTGATCTAAGCGCTGGTACATTAACGCAAAACCCAGGATATTAATTTTTAAAAGAATTAAAACTATGCTCATGAATAAAATTTTTATAAATAAAAGCTTGCTACCACTAGTGATCTGTGGCCTGCTTTTAACATCCTGCTATAAGAAATTTGACCCGAAATCCTATCAACCTGCGTTTACAGTGAATGGTTATACTTCTGTAGCAGAAATAGGCGCTGGCAGCCTGGTTGGTTATTGGTCCTTCAACGGCAATTATATAGATAGCATTTCAAATACAGCAGGAACCGGAGTTAACACGAGCTTTACTGGTGGTTTTAAAGGACAAGCCTTTCAAGGTGCATTAAATGGATATGTATTAAGTCCATCCAGCAATGCTATTAAGAATATGCAAAGTTTTACCATCACAGAATGGGTAAACTCGCCCCCGCCTTCTACAGGAATCATTGGCATTTTTTCATTGTCAAATACAACCAAGTTTTGGGGAAATATTGAAATTTTCTTTGAGAATGGCAGTGATAACTCAAACGGTAAAGTGCGGGTACATGTTTACAAAAATGGGAATGATAATACTTATGCGGTGGATGGAGTGCTCAACCTGTTTAATGCATGGACAAATATTGCAGTTACATATGATGCAACTTCGTCTACTTTTAAACTATTTGTCAATGGGACCCAGGTAAACTCGGGTACACTTGCCGGTGTTACAGGTCCGTTAAGCTTTGCTGATGCTGGTAATATTGTATTTGGCACAACGCAGTTTCAAACAACACCAAGTCAAACATCGGGTACAACTTCGCAGCCCTGGGCTAGTTACCTGACAGGGCAATTAGATGAAGCCAGAATTTACAATAAGGCACTGAGTGCGTCAGATCTGCAGGCATTGGTCGTTTTGCAGGGAAAGGGTAAATAGAAATCATTCATTAATTCATTCAATTGTTATTTTATGAAATACAAACTCTTTTTTTTGGCCACAATTATACTTGGCTTTGGTTCGATGAGTTGCAAAAAAACAGGTGCTGATAGTGGAATAGCTGTTAATGCTGTTGTCCCAACAGTTACTACTGCAGACGCAACTGATATAACCGGAACTAATGCAACGATAGGTGGTAATATCACAAATGATGGCGGTTCAATAGTAAGAGAAGCTGGCATTGTTTACAGTACAACAACTGGAGTGGATACTTCAAAAAACAAAACTC
>Ga0065712_10068163_pt1 | contig 13627 bp, 11 predicted proteins | sample MisRhiReplicate1_FD_59099 | JGI IMG/M metagenome (GOLD analysis project Ga0065712, IMG submission 59099) | Miscanthus rhizosphere microbial communities from Kellogg Biological Station, MSU, sample Rhizosphere Soil Replicate 1: eDNA_1 v3... | ecosystem: Host-associated > Plants > Roots >...
CTGCATACGCAGGCCGCGACAGGTATCTCATCTTCCGAGTCGATTCGCGTCGCACGGAGCACGTCGCACGGAGCACGGAGCACGACAATTGTGATTCTCTGCTCGTCCGGACGCAGACAGTTGAAATCCCCGCCATACCCCGACAGAATCGCGCCCCGATCCGGCCAGTGCGTGCGGACGTTTTGATGAAAGGGGTTGCCGTTGAACGAACAGACATTGTCCATGCGCCTGGAGCGCGTGGCGGCGCACGTGCCTGACGGGGCGCGGCTGGCCGATATCGGTTCTGATCACGGCTACCTGCCGGTGGCCCTGATGCGTCGTGGCGTAATTGACGTTGCGGTGGCAGGCGAGGTGGCGGTCACACCGTTTCACGCCGCCCAGCGTGTGGTGCGCGAAAACGGTTTCGAACAACGGATCACTGTTCGCCTGGCCAATGGTCTGGCAGCCATCGAGCCGGAAGACTGCATCACGGCGATCAGCCTGTGCGGCATGGGCGGCGAGACCATTCGCGACATCCTCGAAGCGGGCAAAGCGCGCCTGAGCGGCACCGAACGCCTCATCATGCAGCCAAACGGGGGCGAGCAACCGCTGCGCCTATGGCTGATGGAAAACGGGTACCGTATCGTCTGCGAAGAAGTGCTGCGCGAGAACCGCTTCGACTATGAAATCATCATCGCCGAGCACACCGGCCCGATGACCTACACCGCAGAAGAGCTGTACTTCGGCCCCTTACACCTGCAGACACGCAGCCCGGCGTTTCTGGCCAAGTGGCAGCGCTTGCTGCAGCAACGGCAGAAAACCCTGACCAGCTTCGCCAAGGCGAAACAGGGCGTGCCTGAAGAGAAGCTGCAGGAGATCGAGCGGCAGATTCGCTGGATCACTGAGCTGTTGGCCTAGAGCCCAAGACAAATAGCCCCAGCCGCCACCAGCCCGCAAACGGCCCAGCGCTTCATACTCATCTCTTCGCCCAGAAACATCTTCCCGATCAGCGCCGCGAACACCACGCTGGTCTCGCGCAAGGCCGACACGCCGCCCATGGCGCCTGACTGCATGGCCCAGATGACGATGCCATAGGCGGCGATGGACACCAGTCCACCGAGCGCCGAAGAGCTGACAGCGGCGGGGTGCTTTTTCAAGGACGCGGCCAGTTCGTTGACCCCGCGGCTCGCCACGAACAGCAACGGCATGGCCCAGAACGACATGAACATCCAGGCGGTGTAGGCCAGCGCCTGCCCCTGCGATTGCCGCACGCCGATGCCGTCGATCACGGTGTAGAGCGCGATCAGCACGCCGGTGGCAAGTGCTGCGAGAACGCCGGAGCGAGAGACATGGCGGTCCAGGAAGGCGAGGGTAAGAATACCGTCCGATATCATGAAGATCCCGAGGACGTGCACAGCGCTGAGGGTTTCGTTGGCAAACAACGCAGCACCGAGGGTGACGAGCAGGGGTGATGAACCCCGTGCTATCGGGTAGGCCACCGCCAGATCGCTGTTGCGATACGAGCGCACCAAGCTGATGTTGTAGACGATGTGCACCAGCCCGGAGGCCAGCAGATAGGGCCATGCCCCGGCTGCTGGCAAGGGCAGCATTATGACGGCCACGGTCGCCACCGACGCGATCATGATGCCCATCCAGGCCATGGACAGATGGCGGTCGCGGTTGCCGTGCAGCATGGCATTCCAGCCTGCATGGAGCACGGCAGCGAGTAGAACCAGACCGCCTGCGTAACTGAGCATGGTGTTTTCCGAGTGGGCAGTGCGAAGGAGGCGCCAGAAGCAAAGGCAGTGTTTATCTGCTTGGCAAAATATCTATCTTGGTACGGCCTGACAAACCAGATAAATTGGCTGATCACGTTAGCGTGGCTATTGCGAATGAAACGAGAATTGCCCCCGCTCAATGCCCTGCGCGCTTTCGAAGCGGCTGGCCGTCTGGGCAGCTTCAAGGAGGCCGCAGCCGAACTGCATGTCACGTCGGGAGCGATCAGTCAGAGCGTTCGTCTGCTTGAGGAATGGCTGGGCTCGGCGTTGTTCGAACGACACAACCGTCGGGTCGTTCTGACTGCGGCCGCCAGAGCGTATCTGGCTGAAATCGGGCCGTTGCTTGAACAGATCGCGCTGGCGACGGCGCGGTTCGGCTTGCCTGATCCGGCCCCGCGCACGCTGTTGGTGAACGCGCTCGCGACCTTCACGTTGCGCTGGCTGGTGCCGCGACTTGATGCGTTTCGCGCCAAGCATCCCGGCATCGATGTGCAGGTGCACACCTCGAACAAGGCCGTGGAAAGCCTGAAGGAGCCCTACGACATCATCATTCGCGGTGGGCCGGACACGCTTTATGGCTATCGGACCCGCGTATTCCTGCGTGAAGACAGAATTCCTGTGTGTAGCCCGGCGCTTCTGAAGCGACTGCCGTTGAATACCCCAGAGGACCTGAGACACCACACGCTGTTACACACCTCCAGCTTGCCAAGGTTGTGGCCTGACTGGCTGGCGAGTGCAAGCGTCCCTGCGTTGCAGCCAGCTGCGGGCGTGGTGTTCGATCACTTCTATCTGACCTTGCAGGCTGCCATCGACGGATTGGGCATCGCGATGGGGCCCGCGGCGTTGGTTGCCAGTGACCTGCAGGCTGGAAGGCTGGTGACGCCCTTTGCCGGGCCGCGCCTCAAGTCGCGCAGTTACTGCGCCTATGTGCCTGACGAAAAACTGGACGATGAAACGGTGCAGTTGTTCTGTGCGTGGCTGGAGGGGCAGGGTGACGGTTGAGGAAAGGGCTGCCCGTGTCAGCAGGTCTCACCCCGGACGTTGCAGGGCAGTATCTCCAGCGCACGCCACTCTTTGATCATCTGGCGACGATTGCGCGTATATCGTTCGGTCAGGACGTGCGCTTCTACGATATCGTCCATGTCGATAATCCGGTATTTGCTGTCACCTTCGCACCACGCCGCCAGATGACGCCTGGACTCGATGAAGCCCAGCATGATCGGCCAGATGGTCTGCGGATCCTTGGGCGCATGTTCGATTGAAAGCGTGATGCTCAGCTTGTACTGATCACGCAACGCACGGCGGATCTCGCTCAGGTCGATGGTGGATGACACGCTAAACGGTCTGCTGATGTAGAACGTCTCGTCCTCCAGCGTCGGCCGCATCTCTACAGGCAGAACGGCACTGATCTTGGCCAGGGCGTTTTTCACGGCGAAGGCGAATTTGTCGTCGGTCTGGCGGCTGACCCACTGCGCGCCAATCATCAGTGCCTGAATTTCCTCCTCCGTGAACGACAGCGGAGGCAGCAGAAAACCGGGTTTGAGGATATAGCCCAGGCCCGGTTCGCCATCGATGTCGGCACCCATGCCCTGCAGGGTTGCGACGTCGCGGCGGATGGTTCGCAGCGACACACCCAGTTCCTGCGCGAGGGACGCCCCCGAGACGGTTCTGCGATGTCGGCGAAGCGCTTGCATCAATTCAAACAAACGATGACTTCTGGCCATGCCTACTCCATCGCGATAACACCTTTGCCACCGAGTTTGCGTCCTTGTTCAATGTCGGTGATCAGGTTGATCGCGCTACTCAAGGGAACGACTTCACCCACCGGGATTTTGAATCTGCCCCGGCTGGCGGCTTCGGCCAGCTTATCCAGAATCTCGACGCGTGGCGAACCTATGATGGGCTTGAGCCTGCGGTCGAAGAGGGCACGTATGAATTTGCCGGGGCCGGGGTTCAGGTCAAGGAATACGCCGCCGGGCCGCAACATCGCAAGGCCTTGAGATACGCTCAGGTTGGCCGCAGTATCCAGCACCGCATCAAAACGGGTGCTGATGGCTGAAACGGGCGTCGTCCGATAATCGTAAACCGTATCCACGCCCAGCGCCCTGGCCCTCTGGATATCCCTTGCGCTGCAGCTGCCCGAGACGGTGGCACCGAGATAACGCGCAATCTGCACCGCCGCTTCGCCGACCGCGCCCGAGCAGCCGTTGATGAAAAGATGCTGTCCGGCCTGCAGCTTTGCCTTGTCGACCAGTCCGTTCCAGGCCGTGATGCCCGGCGTGCCGATGCAGGCGGCATCCTCGAACGAGAGCGACTCGGGTTTTATGGCCAGAAAGGCTCCCTTGGTCACGACAGCCTGAGCAAACGCGCCGCTTTCCTTGAAACGGGCCAGTCCCAGCACTGCGTCGCCCACCTTGAGCCGGGTGACGTCCGCGCCAACCTTGATGACCGTGCCCGAGAAATCCATGCCCATCGCCCGAGGAAAGGTCTTGCCGGTGACAAGCTTCATCACCCCGCTGCGCAATTTCCAGTCAATCGGGTTGATGGCGGCGTACCTGACCTGCACCGCCACCTCGTCCTTTCCGGGGCTGGACAGTTCGAAATCCTCGAGCCGCATCACTTCCGGACCGCCGTACTTGCTGTACTGAATGCGTTTCATGAGATGTCTCCCCCGTTGAGTGTGGGGATGACACTACACACCGACAGGGACAGTTTTTGTCACCATGATGGGCGGACTGTTGATGCGTTGATGATCGTTCCCATCGTTCGTGCTAACGCCCAGGACACTCCGCGTCTGCGCTCGAATGTGACGCGAAGCGTCACGGGCTGCATGCCCACACGGAGCGTTGGCACGATCAGTGTGCTTGAGATCACCGATCGTTCCCACGCTCCAGCGTGGTAACGCCGCTCAGGACGCTCTAGAATTTGACGCGGAGCATGGGCGCGGATCAGTGTTCAAACAGACTCGTGTATCACTGCAACGGCTGCTCATACCTTTGCTGAATACGCCCCAGCTCACCTGACTGACGCAGGGTCTCCAGAGCGCTGGCCCAGGAGGCAACCAGTTCGTCTTCACTGTCCTGACTGAAGGCGATGTACAGCGAGGAGCGATAAAGCTCGATAGGAACCTGTCGCAGTGTGCCGGGGGCGATGTTCAGTTGTCGGCTATGGTAGGCAACGCCCGCAGCGGTGTCGCCGATGATGATGCTGGTGCGACCGTTCAGCAGCATGCGGTAGAGCTGTACGCTTTCGGTGGCGCTTTTGTCGAGGTTCTTGAAGCCCAGAGACTGCAGCATGTCGGGCAGCAGACCTGCGTGCCGGGTGGTGATCTGCGGCGCGTGGAGCAGTTGTTCGAGCGAAGTGACCGGCGTTGCCGTGGCCAGTTGATAAGGGTGTATCGACTCTTCCAGGATGGGGCCGACCCACTTGTATAAAAGCTCGCGCTCTGGAGTTCGAAACATGGAGTACATGATGGTCCTGGGCCGCATCTTCAATATGTGACTTGCCCTCATGCTGGGTGCCAGCACGATAGTGAATTCGTGCCCGGTGACCTTCATGATCGCCCGGACAATCTCGGTGGTCATGCCGGTAAGCTGGCCATTCTCCGAATAGTTGTAAGGCGCCCATTCTTCAGTCACGACCTGATAGTGATCGGCCCTGGCAGACGCGCTGAGCAACAGACACAACAGTACTGAAATCAGTGTCGAATAATTCACATGGCCTGCCCGGTGGGCTGTTCGATCACTCAGGTCGGATCGACAGTCAAGACAAGCATAGACTCAAGCGAATGGCTTGGCAGCCCGGGTGGCAGGGAAAAGTATGCATTGGATTCAGTGCCCCCCGAGTTCCGGTTTGTTGCGGTGGCTATCGAACCGCAACATCTGCCCCCGGCGCTTGCCAGCCACCCCCGAGTGCCTTGAAGGCAGCCACGGCTGCACGGGCGGTTTCGGTCTGGGCCTGAGCTCTGGCGTCCGATGTCTGAAGCATCGTTTCATCGGCACGCAGCACGTCGATCAGGCTGGCCGCCCCGTTCTGATAGCCCGCAAAGGACGACTGTCTTGCTGCAGTCAGTGCCTTTTCACCCCGACTGAGAATGGTCGTCTGACTCGTGCGATTGATCAGCGACGAGAACGCATTCTCGACATCTTCGGTGGCTCGCAAAACGGACTGTCGATAAGCGGCCAGGGCTTCTGCTTCTGCGCCCTTGGCCTGATTGATCTGCGCGTTGACGCGACCAAAATCGAACAGCCTCCAGCGCAGCCCCAGTACGCCTGCCGACTGGCTGGCACCGCTGCTGAACAGGTTGCCGCTCGACACTGCTGTCGCACTGCCGAGCAGGGCGCTCAACGAAAGTTTGGGGTAGTACTCGCTGACTGCCACACCTATACGGGCGCTGGAAGCGGCAAGGCGACGTTCAGCGACCATAAGGTCAGGTCTGCGGCGCAAGAGATCGGCAGGTGTGCCGGTTGCGATGAGTGGCGGGGCGGTCGGGATCGCTTTAACCGTCGCCAGTTTCGTGCGATGGGTGCCGGGAGGTACGCCCAGCATGACGTCGAGGGCGTTCATGGCGGCGTCCAGCCCAGACTGCAGAACCGGTACAGTTGCTTGAACCTGCGCGAGTTCGCCTTCGGTCTGGCGCAGTTCGTACTCGGGCGACAGGCCCCTGTCATAAAGCATCTGCACTTTCTCCAGCAGGTCCTGCCGGGTCTTGACCTGCCGTTGCGCGATGTCCAGTCGCGTTTGCAACCCGCGAATCATGATGTAGGTATCAGCCGTCTGCGCTGCAACCGCCAATCGTGTGGCCGCAACGCCCGCCTCGGATGCCTGATAGTCAGCCAGTGCGGCTTCGCGGCCGCGCCTCAGTCCGCCAAATACGTCCAGTTCCCAAGCGGCGTTGAGGTTGGCTTCGTATGCATTGCCGTAGCGATCAAAGCCCGGGGTTGAGTCCAGTACCTGTCCGAGCGGCGTTTCCACTGACTGATAGGCGCGCGAAGCCTGCCCGCTGACGTTACCCGATGGCAGCAGCGCAGCAGTGGCGGCGCTGAGCCCGGCGCGCGCTTGAGTCAGCTGCGCGCTGGCCTGTGCCAGTGTGAGGTTTTGCGCCAGCGCACTGGAGACGAACTCGTTTAACAGTGGGTCGGCAAAACTCTGCCACCAGACCGCATTATCGAGCTTGAGCGCTGTAGAATCCGGCCTTGCGTCAGGTCGAGCCAGATAATGAGCCGACACAGGAGCGTCCGGACGCTGGTAATCCGGACCTACGGCGCAGCCCGCCATCAGGCTGGCACTCATCAATAGTGCGTACGTGGAGAGCGGGCGCATTGGGATTTCCTTGGGATGAATAACTGTGACCATATTACAATTTGGTCACTTGTTGTCAATCAAGGTTTGCGGAGCTAAGCTGGAAACATGACTAAGCACATCGATACGACCCCATCACGCGGACCGTCCGACCACAGCGTTCGCGATCAGGTCGTGGAAGCGGCCACCGAACACTTCGGCCACTACGGTTTCGAGAAAACCACAGTGTCCGATCTTGCCAAGGCCATCGGTTTTTCCAAGGCCTACATCTACAAGTTCTTCGACTCCAAGCAGGCCATCGGCGAGGTGATCTGTTCCAATCGCCTGGCCATGATCATGACCATCGTCGATGCGGCAATCGCAGATGCGCCAACCGCGTCGGAGAAGCTGCGACGCCTGTTCCGCGCGGTGGTCGAGGCCGGTAGCGATCTGTTCTTTCACGACCGCAAGCTGCACGACATTGCCGCCGTCGCCACCCGTGACAAGTGGCCCGCTGCAATGGCGCACGATGCCCGTTTGCGCGAGTTGATCCAGCAGATCGTTCTCGAAGGGCGTGAGTCCGGCGAGTTCGAGCGCAAGACGCCACTCGACGAAACCGTTCAGGCCATTCACCTGGTCATGCGTCCTTACATCAGTCCGGTCCAGTTGCAGTACAACCTGGAGATTGTGGCCACAGCCCCCGTACACTTGTCCGCGCTGATACTGAGAAGCCTCGCCCCATAAGTTTGTGACTATTGACTAATTTGGTCACTGTCTAGAGAATCGGATTCCTGCTCACTTCAAAAGTTAGGGATCCCATGCTCCGGTTCATACCTGCAACCCTCGCCGTTTGCGTTCTGCCTTTGGTTCTTGCCGCGTGTGGCGATTCGTCGAGCGTGCGCGATCCTCGTACTCAACCACCGTTGGTGAAAAGCGTCGCAGTTGCGAGCGCCAGTGACGGCGCTCGTTCGTTCACAGGCGTGGTGGTCGCTCGCGTGCAGAGCGATCTGGGTTTCCGCGTCTCCGGGAAAATTCTGGAGCGTCTGGTGGACACGGGGCAGACCGTCAAGCGCGGCCAGCCGCTCATGCGTCTGGACCCGGTCGATCTTGGTCTTCAGGCGCAAGCCCAGCAGCAGGCCGTGGCAGCTGCGGTGGCGCGGGCAAAACAAACGGCAGACGACGAAGCCCGCAACCGGGATCTGGTCGCTGCCGGCGCCATTTCCGCATCCGCCTACGACCGGATCAAATCGCTGGCTGATACCGCCAAAGCCGATCTCAGTGCTGCGCAGGCGCAGGCTGCTGTCGCACGCAATGCCACCGGCTATGCGGTGTTGCTGGCCGATGCCGACGGCGTCGTGGTCGACACCCTCGCCGAGCCTGGACAGGTCGTCAGCGCAGGGCAACCGGTGGTCAGGCTTGCCAAGTCGGGTCAGCGTGAGGCCATTGTTCATTTGCCGGAAACGTTGCGGCCTGCCGTCGGTTCTGCAGCGCAGGCGCGGATGTACGGAAACAACGCCGAGGTGGTCCCCGCGAAACTGCGGCTGCTGTCCGACTCGGCCGATCCACTGACCCGAACCTTTGAAGCCCGGTACGTACTCGACGGAGCCAACGCCGTCGCTCCGTTGGGTTCGACCGTCACGCTGGACATCGATGATGGCAAGACCTCCATGCAAGCGCTCGCGGTGCCCATTGGCGCCCTTCATGACGCAGGGCAGGGGGCCGGCGTGTGGGTGATCGCCGGAACACCGACAAAAGTGTCGTGGCGCGGCGTGCAGTTGCTTGGCCTGAGCGACGATTCAGCCCGAGTGACAGGTGGCTTGAAGCCCGGCGAACAGATCGTGGCGCTCGGTGCCCATCTGCTTCACGAGGGCGAAGAGGTGCTGGTGCTGCAACCGAGTACTGTCGTTGCCGGAGCGAAGCCATGAGCTCGGGCCGTTTCAACCTCTCGGCGCTGGCCGTTCGCGAACGGTCCATCACGCTGTTTCTGATCTTCCTGATCGGCGTCGCTGGTACGCTCTCCTTCTTCAAACTGGGGCGCGCCGAAGACCCGCCGTTCACGGTCAAGCAACTGACGATCATTTCGGCATGGCCCGGCGCAACCGCACAGGAAATGCAGGATCAGGTCGCCGAGCCGCTTGAGAAGCGCATGCAGGAACTGAAATGGTACGACCGCAGCGAGACCTACACTCGCGCCGGTCTGGCGTTCACCATGGTCTCGCTGCAGGATAAGACCCCGCCGTCCCAGGTGCAGGAAGAGTTCTATCAGGCGCGAAAGAAAGTTGGCGATGCAGCGAAGACTCTGCCGGCAGGCGTGATCGGTCCGATGGTCAACGATGAGTTCTCTGATGTGACCTTTGCGCTGTTCGCCTTGAAAGCCAAGGGCGAACCGCAACGCCTGCTGGTGCGCGATGCCGAAGCCCTGCGTCAGCGGCTGCTGCACGTGCCTGGCGTGAAGAAGATCAACATCGTCGGAGAGCAGGCCGAACGCATTTTCGTGTCGTTCTCCCACGAGCGGCTGGCGACGCTGGGTGTTTCGCCGCAGGACATCTTTGCTGCGCTCAATACCCAGAATGTGTTGACGCCCGCGGGCTCCATCGAGACCGATGGGCCTCAGGTGTTTCTGCGTCTGGATGGCGCCTTCGACAAGCTCGAGAAAATCCGCAATACACCGATTGCCGTGCAGGGCAGAACCCTCAAGCTGACGGACGTCGCGACCGTCGAGCGCGGTTATGAAGATCCTGCCACGTTTATGGTCCGCAGCCAGGGCGAGCCCGCCTTGCTGCTGGGCGTCGTGATGCGCGATGGCTGGAACGGGCTTGACCTCGGCAAGGCGCTGGATGCCGAAACTGCGAGTATCAACGCGGCCATGCCGTTGGGCATGACGCTTTCCAAAGTCACCGACCAGTCCGTGAACATCGCTTCATCGGTCGATGAGTTCATGATCAAGTTCTTCGTCGCGCTGCTGGTGGTGATGCTGGTCTGTTTCCTCAGCATGGGCTGGCGAGTGGGCGTGGTGGTGGCGGCTGCCGTGCCTCTGACCCTGGCGATTGTGTTTGTGGTCATGGAAGCGACGGGCAAGAACTTCGACCGCATCACCCTGGGCTCGCTGATTCTGGCGCTGGGCCTGTTGGTGGATGACGCAATCATCGCCATCGAAATGATGGTGGTGAAAATGGAGGAGGGCTATGACCGCATCAAGGCTTCGGCCTACGCCTGGAGCCACACCGCAGCGCCCATGCTCGCCGGTACGCTGGTCACCGCAGTCGGCTTCATGCCCAACGGTTTTGCCCAGTCCACGGCGGGCGAATACACCAGCAACATGTTCTGGATCGTCGGCATTGCGCTGATTGCGTCCTGGGTCGTCGCGGTGGTGTTTACGCCTTACCTGGGCGTGAAGCTGCTGCCTGACATCAAGCCGGTCGAAGGCGGTCATGCCGCGATTTACGACACGGCACACTACAACCGTTTTCGCCGGATTCTGGCCCGGGTCATCGCTCGCAAATGGCTGGTCGCTATCGTGGTGATCGTGACCTTTGTCGTCGCGGTGCTGGGCATGGGGCTGGTCAAGAAACAGTTCTTCCCGACGTCGGATCGCCCGGAAGTGCTGATCGAAGTGCAAATGCCGTACGGCACCTCCATCGAGCAGACCAGCGCCACCACGGCCAAGGTCGAGGCGTGGCTGCAGAAGCAGGACGCGGCGAAGATCGTGACGGCCTACATCGGCCAGGGCTCGCCGCGCTTTTATCTGGCGATGGCACCTGAGTTGCCCGATCCATCGTTTGCCAAGATTGTCGTGCTGACGGACAGCCAGGAATCGCGTGAAGCACTCAAGCACAGCATCCGCGAAGCGGTCGCGCAGGGGCTTGCACCCGAAGCGCGGGTGCGGGTGACACAACTGGTGTTCGGGCCGTATTCGCCGTTTCCGGTCGCGTACCGTGTCGCCGGTCCCGATCCTGACAAACTGCGCGAGATTGCGCAGCAGGTGCAGACTGTCATGCAGAACAGCCCGATGATGCGCACCGTCAACACGGACTGGGGCTCGCGCGTACCGACGCTGCATTTCTCGCTGAATCAGGATCGCCTGCAGGCCGTCGGGCTGACGTCCAGCGCGGTCGCCCAACAATTGCAATTCCTGCTGTCCGGTGTGCCGATCACCTCGGTGCGCGAAGACATTCGCTCGGTCGAGGTCATGGGCAGGGCAGCCGGGGATATCCGTCTGGACCCGGCGAAAATCGCAGGCTTCACCCTCGTGGGTTCCGGCGGCCAGCGCATTCCGCTCTCGCAGATCGGCGAAGTCGGCGTGCGCATGGAAGACCCGATTCTGCGCCGTCGTGATCGTGTGCCCACCATCACCGTGCGCGGCGACATTGCCGAGCATCTGCAGCCGCCGGATGTGTCGTCGAAGATCATCAAGGAACTGCAGCCGATCATCGACCACTTGCCGGCCGGTTACCGCATCGATCAGGCCGGTTCGATCGAGGAGTCGGCCAAGGCGACCGTGGCCTTGCTGCCGCTGTTCCCGATCATGATTGCGGTCACCTTGCTGATCATCATCCTGCAGGTGCGTTCGATGTCGGCGATGGTCATGGTGTTCATGACCGCGCCACTGGGGCTCATTGGGGTAGTGCCGACCTTGCTGCTGTTCAATCAGCCGTTCGGTATCAACGCGCTGGTGGGGCTGATCGCGCTGTCCGGCATTCTGATGCGCAACACGCTGATACTGATCGGGCAGATCGATCAGAACGAAAAGGATGGGCTTGATCCTTTCCATGCCGTGGTTGAAGCCACCGTGCAGCGAGCGCGTCCGGTGCTGCTCACGGCATTGGCTGCCATCCTGGCGTTCATCCCGCTCACGCATTCGGTGTTCTGGGGCACGCTGGCTTATACGCTGATCGGCGGCACGCTGGGCGGTACGGTCATGACCCTGGTGTTCCTGCCGGCCATGTATTCCATCTGGTACAAAATCCGCCCCGATCAAGAGCCGCAGGCTTCGCAACCCGTATCCACTGACGCACCTATGACGAGGACCTGAGCATGAATAATCACCAAGGACAAAAGCGCATTGTCGTCACCGGCTGCGGAGTCGTCGGGCCGTTGGGCTGCGGTGCAGAAGAGGTCTGGCGCAGGTTGCTGGAAGGGCAATCGGGCATTCGGCCGCTTGCCGAGACGATCAGTGACGGCACAGGCGTCTCGGTCGCAGGCCAGGTGCCGACGCTTGAGCAGGATCCGATCGCAGGTTACGACCCGGATCGCGTGATCGCGCCGAAAGAGCGCAAGAAGATGGACCGCTTTATCGAGTTCGCACTGGTGGCTGCGCACGAGGCGTTGGAGCAGGCCGGTTGGCATCCCGAAACCGAGGCCGAGCAGCAACGCACGGCCACCATCATTGCCTCCGGCGTCGGCGGGTTCGGGGTGATTGCCGATGCCGTACGCACGACAGACACGCGTGGACCACGTCGCTTGTCGCCGTTCACTGCGCCGTCGTTTCTGGCCAACATGGCAGCGGGGCATGTCTCGATCCGCTACGGTTTCAAGGGGCCGCTGGGCGCGCCGGTGACGGCCTGCGCAGCCGGTGTGCAGGCGATCGGCGACGCAGCACGGCTGATCAGAAGCGGCGAGGCGGATATTGCGATTTGCGGCGGGACCGAAGCGGCAATCGATCGCGTCACGCTGGGTTGTTTTGCCGCTGCGCGGGCACTGTCCACCGGGGTTGCCGACCGGCCTCAGGAAGTCTCGCGCCCGTTCGACCGGGACCGCGACGGGTTCGTCATGGCTGAAGGCGCAGGGCTGCTGGTCATCGAGTCGCTGGAGCACGCGTTGGCACGAGGCGCGACGCCGATTGCAGAACTGGTGGGATACGGCACCAGCGCCGACGCCCACCACCTGACCGCAGGCCCCGAAGACGGCAACGGCGCACGCCGGGCCATGGAACAGGCGCTGCGTCAGGGCGGCGTGGATCCGTCTGAGGTGCAGCACATCAACGCCCACGCCACCTCGACGCAGGTCGGCGACAAAGGTGAGCTTGCTGCGATTCAGGCGGTGTTCGGTGCAGGCACCAAGGTCGCAATCACCTCGACCAAGTCCGCCACCGGGCATCTGCTTGGTGCCGCAGGCGGGATCGAGGCGGTGTTCACTGTTCTGGCGCTGCGCGACCAGATCGTGCCGCCGACGCTGAACCTCATCCACCCGGATGAAGCGGCCGATGGCCTGGATCTGGTGGCGCTGACCGCCCGCAAGATGCCGATCACCCATGCGCTGTCGAACGGGTTTGGTTTTGGTGGCGTGAATGCCAGTGCGTTGTTTCGGCGGTGGTAGAGGTTGCCAGGTGATAGCACGCTGATCCACAGCGAAGCCTTGTGAAGAAGCGCTGAAATCTGCTTCTGCCCGAAGGGCGTGGGAGCTCTCGGAGGTTACGACGGCAGCGATGGGCTGCGCAGCGGCCCAGGTTGTATTTGACGCACCGCGTGTGCAGGTTTTGCTGCCGGTTCCCGGCAGATCGCCGGCAAGCCACCTCTTATCAAACAACACGTAATCTGCTGAATGGAAAAGTTTTTTTGTGGGAGGCGGCTTGCCGGCGATGCAGTCGACGC
>Ga0065712_10068164_pt1 | contig 13616 bp, 12 predicted proteins | sample MisRhiReplicate1_FD_59099 | JGI IMG/M metagenome (GOLD analysis project Ga0065712, IMG submission 59099) | Miscanthus rhizosphere microbial communities from Kellogg Biological Station, MSU, sample Rhizosphere Soil Replicate 1: eDNA_1 v3... | ecosystem: Host-associated > Plants > Roots >...
GGCAGCCGCTGCCGCAGCAGTAACCGCGGCGTTGCAGGTAGCCGGCGGTGAAGACCATCGCGCCGTTTTCGTTGTAGAAGTCTTTGCCTTCGGTGAGTGAGCCTTTTAGTAAAGCAATGTCGATGGGTTGAAAGGCATTTGAGTCTGTAACATCGAACAACTCTGGGTGAATCAGTTGGGCCAACAGTTCGGCGCCTTCGACGACGCGTGGGCCAGGCCGCGCGAAATATGAATTAGCGTCCACCGCGTAGAAACGCCCGTTTCGCACCGCAGGCAAATCAAAGAATGGTGAACTGTGATAGGCGAAGACGCCCCAGACTTGCTTCATCGTCTGTTGCAGGTTGAACCCGCACGGCATGATTACCAGAACTTCCGGCGCCCACGCGGCAACGTTCTCCCACGAGACTCGCACTGACTCGCCACGTTCACGTCCGAGTTCGTCGATGCCGCCCGCGATTTTTACCAGTTCAGGGACCCAGTGCCCGCTCGCGTAGACCGGATCGAGCCATTCCATACAGAACACGCGTGGTCTGTAAGAAACCGCTGAAGTCCGCTGGGCCAAAGTGTCGAGCCGGCGCCGGCAGTCATTCACCATGGTCTCCGCTTCTGCCGTGCGATTGGTTGCCGCTCCAAGCTCACGCACGTTGTCAAAGATTTCGCTGAGCGATTGCGGTGTGAGCCAAAGAATCTGAGGTGCCTCCGGCAGTACTTTGATAACTTGCGAGACTTCGTTTCCCGAGGGTGCGCAAACCTGGCAGAGGTTCTGCGTCAAGATCAGATCCGGAGCCAGCTCGCGCAGGAGTTGCTCGTCAATCTCGTAAAGACTTTGTCCTTCGCGTATTCGAGTTGCTACCGCGCGATCAATCTCACTTTGCGTCATGCTTTCGAGCGGCAACACAGCGCGCACGACTACCGGCTTGTTTTTTATTTCAGGAGGGTAGTCGCATTCGTGCGTAATGCCGACGATTGAATCGGCAAGCCCGAGCGCGCAAGCCATCTCAGTCGCTGAGGGAAGAAAGGAGACGATTCGCATACCAGTCATGTTCATCCTGTAACATCATGTAAATCCTGTGACAGGATTTCAGGATTTACAAGATGGACATGATAATTCACCCCTCGCCGTCGCCCTTCTTGCCTTTCTTCTTCGCGGGTTCTACCTCGCGTGGCCGAGTTACGGGTGGAGGTGGCGCCTCGACTTTTGGTGTTGAGACTTCAGGCTTGGGTTGTGGATTAGCAGGCGCGTCGTCTGCTTTCGGTGGCGGCGGCAGGGTCACCTGCTCGAGTTTTGGTTGAGCGGTCGTGCCTGGCGGCAAGGCATTCTCATCCTCGGTCTTGTCAGCCTCTGCGGCCATTTCCGCACGCTCAGCCGCAAGTTCACGTTGACGTTGGCGATAAAGCTCGCGCATGTCTTCCGGCATCTCCGGAGGCTTGGGAAACTCTTCCTTCTCCTTGTCTTTGAGAAACGTCTTCATGAACTCGACGAACATCGGCAACGCGCCTTTGGCGCCCGTCATGTCTTCGCCCAGCGGCTTCTTCTTTCCGGGATAACCCATCCACACACCTGTGACGTAAGTTGGCGTGTAACCAATAAACCAAACATCAGTGTGATCGTTTACAGTGCCTGTCTTTCCGGCAACTGGATGCGGGAGTACGTTAGCTGCGGTAGCTGTTCCACCTGTGACCACACCGCGCATCATCGACACCATCGTCAACGCGACGTATGGATCCATGACCTTGTAAGTTGTTTTCTCCCATTCTTCGAGTGTTGCGCCATCACGATCGAGAACTCTCCGGATCAGGTGCGGCTCGACGCGAATGCCTTTGTTGGGAAAAGCCGAATAGGCCGAAACCATTTGATCGAGCGGCACTTCAGTCGCCCCGAGTGCGGATGGCAGATATGGAGACATCGGCACTTTGATACCAAAGCGACGGACCATTTGAGCGCCTGTTTGAATACCAACGGTTTGCAACAGGTGCACCGCCGGAATGTTCATCGACTTTGCCAGTGCCGTCTTCAACGGCAGGTCGCCGCTGCCCAGTGAACCATCGTAGTTGTGCGGCTGCCAGTCGCCAATCTTGATCGGCGCGCCGCTGACCGTTGTGTCAGGAGTCATACCCCACTCGACGGCTGCAGTGTAAATGAATGGTTTGAAGGCGGAGCCAGTCTGTCGATAAGCCTGCGTGGCGTTGTTGAATTTGTTGGTGTAGAAGTCGTAGCCGCCAACCATCGTCACGATTTCGCCGGTCTTTGCGTTGAGCGTCATCATCGCGCCTTGCACGGCCGGCACTTGCGATAGTTCAACTTTCAAACGCCGGTTCTTTTCATCGACTTCTTTGATCTCGAACTCAGCGAGATGGCCGTTCTTAAACTCGTCTTTCGGTTGTCGCTTACCCCAACCCATCTCCGCGGGTGTCACCGTTGCCGTGAAATTGCCGAAGCGCACCTGTGCTTCATTGCGCGCGCGATCGACTTTCATGATCAAGCCCATCAAGTGACGACCTGGTTCATAGTCGTTGCCGTACCAGTCCGGGTGTTTGTAGTTGCTGAGCTCCTGTTGTGTGGCTGGTCCATCGCCGTTGTTCGCGGTCGTCGGAATCATCGTGTAGCTCGAACGCCATCCGCTGTGCGTGCGGTCGTAGTTCCTTAGACCGGCGCGTATGACTTCATACGCTTTTTTCTGCGCATCCACGTTGATGCTGGTGTAAACGGATAGACCACCCTGGGCCACGCGCGTTGTGTATTTGTCTTCGAGCTCCTGGCGAATGTACTCAACCGGATAATCAAACGGCGTGGACTTGTGTTGCGACTGATAGTAAGCGGTGTCGGCAAGTTGAATGGGTTTGGCCTTCGCGGCATCGGCTTCCGCCTGACTGACGAAGCCGTTCTTGGCCATTAGATCGAGGACGAGGTCGCGACGTTCTTTAGCTTTGGCCGGATTTGACGTAGGTGAATAATCGCTCGGCGCTTTCGGAACTCCGGCGAGCAACGCTGCTTCACCGAGCGTCAAGTCTTTTGCCTGTTTCCCGAAATAGGTTTCCGCTCCGGCCTCCATGCCGTACGCATTTGCGCCCAGAAACATGTGGTTTACATACAACTCCATGATCTGGTTCTTGGTGTAATAGCGTTCGATCTGAAGCGCCAGGATCCACTCGTTTACCTTGCGCGTGTAGGTTTGTTCCTTGGAAAGGAAAAGGTTCTTTGTAAGTTGTTGAGTTAAGGTCGAACCGCCTTCTACCCTGTCCGTCGTGAGGTTTTTCCAGGCGGCGCCCATGATGCGAATCGGATCGATGCCGATGTGATCGTAAAAGCGAACATCTTCTACCGCCAGGATTGCATTCTTCAGGACAGGAGGAATTTCTTCATATTTGAGTGGGATTCTTTTCTCGAGAGCAAACTCGCCGATAACCGTTTCGCCGTCGTCCGCATAAACCCTGGTTACGACGCTGGGGCGATAGGTTGCTAATGCGGCCACTTCAGTTGCCGCTCGCGAGTAGTTCAATTCGTAGGCAGCAATGATGCCGGTCAGGCCGCCGGCGGCCAGGGCCAAAAGCAACACAGTTGGTAACCAGAGCCGTGCCAGCAGGTGTCTACGTTGTTCAGGAGGTGTATTGATAATTGCCGTTGGCGAGTATTTTGAATAATTTGAAGCCATAGTTCAGTTTCTCCGGTAAACACCTTGCCCTGATTTGCTGCCGGAGGGCAACGTGGCTAGCCACAGATCTGGCCCACAGAACCCGAAATTATAGCGGCAAAGAAGGACAAAAAGCACAGATCTCCTTGTGCTTTTGGGTGGTGCCCTAATTTCAAGATCTTCTCTGCGGTCCTCTGCGCCTCTGCGGTGAATTTATTCGTCAAGTGCGATTCACCGCAGAGACGCAGAGGACCGCAGAGATTCGCAGAGGTGAAACTAGGGCACCACCTGCTTTTGGTGCTTCTTTGTGGCACGGTTATAATACTCTCGCTCGCAAATGGGGGCGACAGGCTTCGACAGGAACCTGAACGATCGTCGCGATGCATGCCGGGCTACCTTATGCAGCTCGTTAAAACGCGTAGGGAAAAAACAACTGCCAATAACAATGAATTGGCTCTCGCTGCCTAATTAGCACCGAGCGTCTCGCCGCAAGTTGCTCATGCGCGCGGATGGAGATGTCACTTAGATGAGCTGGCCTGCTGCTTCGGTCCGTGGCAGTGGGCGAGATCAAAGTCGGGCTAGCTCGTGTCGAGGTCTTGTCGCTTCACTGACTCGACGTTGAGCGAATTTTTATCGGGTTCGCCTGATAAGGAAGAGAAGCGACTAAGCATGTAGAGTCCTTCGGCGTTGGTTTTTGGATCCGAGTTCAATTCTCGGCGCCTCCACCAAATAAAGAATTGCGGGAGCCCTCACTCCCGAATGGCCCAGAGACAAAGATATGAGCACAACAACTCAAACTCACTTAATGACTGCGGAAGAGTTAGGGAACTTGGACGATATCTACCACCGTCATGAGCTTATTAAAGGAGAACTCCTCACAATGCCTCCTGCAAAATATGAACACATGCGGGTCTGCGCTAACCTCACATTTCTCCTGATGCAATATGTGAAAGCTAACCGGCTCGGCATAGTTGGCACTGAAGGCGGCTACAAACTTGAAAGCGATCCCGATACCGTTCTGGGGCCGGACGTTTCGTTTGTCGCCCAAAATCGGATTAGCCTGAGTCAAGAGGGTTATCACGCCGGTCCACCCGATCTTGCTGTTGAGGTGCTATCTCCAGGCGACCGTCGAGGTAAAGTTGAACACAAACTGTCGCTGTGGTTGGAATTCGGAACAAGATCGGTGTGGTTAGTGAATCCTCGGCGGCGAACGATAGAGGTACGTCGGGCTGATGGCGAGAAGATGCTCTTCCACGAGACTGACGAACTCGTCGATGACACCGTTCCCGGCTTTCGCGTAACAGTCTCAGAGATCTTCGCCTAAGGGTCGCCTCATCACTTGGACCGAAACCTTCCCATCGGCATCTTCGACAGCGGCGTTGGCGGCCTAACAGTCTACCGGGCGCTGCACGAACGTCTCCCAAACGAACGCTTCGTCTATCTCGGCGACACGGCTCGCGTTCCTTATGGCACGAAATCACTTGCGACAGTCGAGCGTTATGCTGTCGAGAATTCACGATTCCTTGCGGCTCACGGCATCAAGTTACTTGTTGTAGCATGTAACACTGCGTCAGCTCTCGCGTTGCCCGCCATTCGCGCTGCGATCAAGATTCCGGTCATGGGCGTGATCGAACCTGGCTCGCGCGCCGCGGTTGAAGTCGCACAAGGTGCGAACATCGGTGTTATCGGCACGGAAGCAACTGTCCAAAGCCACGCGTACGCGAAAGCAATGGCCGCAATGGGCGCAACAGGTGAGGTCATCGAACGTGCCTGTCCACTGTTTGTTTCTTTGGCTGAAGAGGGATGGGCCGACAGCGACGTGGCACGCGCAGTAGCTCGCGATTATTTGAGTGAGTTCAAGAAAACCACCCTGGGCGCCCTGGTGCTTGGCTGTACTCACTATCCCATCCTGCGAGACGTGATCAGCGAGACTGTGGGACGCAATATCAATCTGATCGATTCCGGCGCTGCGACCGCGCGCGACGTGGAGTCACTTTTGGAAAGTTCAGATCTAACTCACGCAGATACGCCGGGGCTTTACCAGGAAAGACAACTCTGTGACGATTTAGACCACTTTTATGTAACCGACGCTGCCGAAAGATTTGCTAAAGTAGCCGAGAGATTTTTAGGATCTGCTCCATCTATTCTTGAAGCCGTAGAGATTTGGGGACACGATGAGCTTCGCACGCACTGACGGACGCGCTCCGGACGAATTGCGTCCGGCTCTAATCACGCCGGGTTACCTTCCTTACGCCGAAGGCTCGGTGTTGATCGAGATGGGCAATACGCGTGTCATCTGTTCCGCTTCTCTCGAGGATCGCGTCCCGCCCTTTTTGAGAAATTCGGGTCAGGGCTGGTTAACTGCCGAATACGCGATGTTGCCGCGCGCGACCCAGACGCGGACCTCGCGAGAGATTGGTCGCGGCGGGCCATCCGGCCGCACACACGAAATACAAAGGCTGATCGGTCGAAGCCTGCGCGCCGTTGCGGATATGAAAGCGTTGGGTGAACGCACGATCACGATCGACTGCGACGTCTTGCAAGCTGACGGCGGCACGCGCACAGCGGCGATAACCGGCGCGTACGTGGCATTCGCTTTAGCAAGTCATCATTTGGTTAAGATCAACAAAGTCTCGCGGCCACTGACCGTAAATCAAGTCGCCGCGATCAGCGTCGGCATCGTAGACAACGTTCCGCTTCTGGATCTCAAGTACGACGAAGACTCGCGCGCCGAAGTCGATATGAACGTCGTGTGTACCGGTGACGGGCGGTTTATCGAGCTCCAGGGCACGGCGGAACGCGAGCCTTTCAGTCGCGCGCAAATGGATGAATTGATATCGCTGGGGATGCGTGGAATCGAAGCGCTCATCTGCATGCAGAAAGAGATTATTGCCGGGATAGAATAAAGTCCTATATGAGTCCTATAGGACTTATGAGCAACGACCAAGCTCGCGACGGGCATCTGAAACCCCGGAAGCTTTGGAGGAATAATGCGACGGATTTTAGCTTTTGCTTTAGTTTTAATTGGTTTGATGGCGCCGGTCGCGTTGGCGCAGCAGCTCTACACGCACGATAAGATCGACTATAGTTTCGAGCTTCCCTCAGCGACGTGGCGCGCGATTCTGGAGCCGGACGCCGCGCACGAACACCCGGAATTTGTTTATGGCGATCGACTTGATGGGTTCCTGACGATTCGCAAGGAAGTAGTTGAAGCCGGCACCACCGCCTCAGAACTTGCGCGGCGCGACCAGGATCTCAAACTCAGGTTTTTACCTGGCTTCGTTCAGGGCAAGGAAGAACCATTCAACGGGCGTCTCGATGGCGTAACGATCTCTTATGAATTCGTCAGGACCGGCAAGCCGATGCTGGGCCGCACTTATTACTTGCAGGCCGACAACCGCACGATCTATGCGCTACGCTTTACCGGCTTGCGCGACAAGCTCAGTCGGATACGCAATCAAACCGATCTGATCGCCCGCACGTTCAAACTTAAGTAATCGACAGATTACCGTAGACTTCATGAAGCTGGCCCATGGACTGGCAATCAAGCCCTCGCCGATACACGGCAGAGGCTGCTTCGCCACCATCCCTTTCAAAAAAAGACACAAGATCGCTGAATACACAGGTGAGAAGATCTCGAACGCGGAGGCTCGCCGGCGAGCACATCGAAGGATGCTCCGCATTTGTGAAGTGAATAGCCGTTGGAGTTTGGATGGCAGTCGCGGCGGCAACGGCACGCACTACATAAATCATTCGTGCGTGCCCAACGCATTCATGCAGATCCTTTACGACCACATTCTGTTCATTGCCTTGCGCGACATAAAAGCCGGCGAAGAGATCACGATCGATTACGAATCAACACTGCACTCGGACGATAAGCGTTGTATTTGCGGCGCCGAAACATGCCGCGGCACAATCAATCGTCCGTAGGAACGACTAACCACAAAGACACGAAGACACAAAGTTAAAAACAATTAGTGCTTTGTGCCTTGGTGGTTATAGTCTTGGCAGCGTGAAACTGAACTTCGATCCGCGTCCTTCCTGCGAATCGAGATCGACACTCCCTCCATGCTGCTCGACGACTTCACGCACAAACGACAATCCCAAGCCAGTTGATTCCTCGTCTTTCTCCTGTCCTTCTCGGACTACGCGATAGAACTTGTCCCAGACGCGCTCTTTCGCCTCCGCGGGAATTCCGAAACCCCGATCCTCGACACAAACACGCACTGCTTCGGCTTCGAGCGCCGTTGAAACAGTTACCGTAGTTCGTTCCGGACTGTATTTGATGGCATTGTTCACGAGGTTTTTTACCGCTTGAGTGATGAGGCTTTTGTCTGCCGCGACCGGAGGAATGCGATGCGCTGGTTGCTCGATCAGCCGAATGCGCTTCTTCTTTGCGACTGGCTGCAACGACGCGATTGTTTCGCGAACCACTTCATCGAGACGAAGCGGGATCTTCAACACTTCCTGCTTGTCCTTGCGTTGCAACTGAGTCACCGAAAGAAATGTATTGATCATCCGCGACATGCGCTGCGACTCGTTCGCGATTATCGACACGAATTCCCGCGCTTGCGCAGGCACAGTTTCATCCGCAGTCAACAACTCTGCGAAACCGTTGATGCTGGTGAGCGGCGTGCGCAGCTCGTGTGACATCAGCGAGATCATGTCGCTCTTCAGCTTTTCATACTCCTTCGTCGCAGTCTGATCTCGAACGTAAACAGCAATACCGATCGGATCATCGTTCTGCTTGTCGCGAATCAGTGAGATCCGAAGATTCAGGATCTGGTTCTTGCGCTCGATATTGAGTTCGCCTTCGTAATCGGCGCCGCTTTGCAACACTCGTCTGACAGCGATCTCCGGCTCATCAAAAACGTCGGTGCGAAAGTTGTTCAGCAAGTCAAACAGATCCCACTCTGAAACCTGCTCGGAAGTGAGACCTGCAAAACTGAGAAGCTTTGGATTGACGAGCGCAAGCGTTCCGTCGAGATAAGCAATCGCGACGCCCTCGTCGATATGCGTGAGAGCACTCGCTTCACATCGCTGCTCCACGGTTAATGCTTTGAGTACGTTTAGCGCATCGAGCTTTCTTTTGTTTCCACTCTGCGAAAAGTAACTGAACGATTGGCTCCGAGTCGTGTTCCTGGAGAAGCTCTCGCGTTTCAGATTGCGAGCGAACTGCGAGCCGATCGCTTCCAGTAACGGCGTATCTTCGGCCGAGAACTCTGAGGCAAGCCGGATCAGTAGTACGCCCGCAGCCTCGCCTTCGTGAAGCAGAGGCACTGCAATGGTTGACGAGTTGTTGTTGGTCTGACTCACCAGTTTTCCGGTCGCAGCAGCTTGTTGGCAGAGATCGATACCCTGGCGCCAGACGGAGTTTCGTCGCGTGTCCGGCGGAGTCGCAGCAGGGCCTTTGAACCGCACGACGGGTTCGAGAGAGTCTGACTCGAGACACTGAAACACGATTGCCTCGTTCAAAGGCAGCACCGTGTTCAAGAGTTTGAGACCACTGATGAGCCGGGCATCTGCGCCGGCGCTTGAATCCTGACAAGTGATTGGGGAGTTAAACAGCCTGCGAGTGAGTTGACGATCGATCGACCAGAGACGATTGACTTGACTGAGCAGCAGCGACAAGCCACAACTAAAGACCAGCGGTACCAGCAAAGAGTCGATACCATTCGTAAGCCGCCAGTACACGTATCCCACAAGGCCGGCAAGGGCACCGAGACCTGTCGCAGATAAGTAAGAGTTGAGGGTTCTTTTTCGAATCAAGGGCGAGATTACGAGGCTCGAAAGGTGCGGCGCTGTCGGCCGAAAAGCCGCAAGGATTATACAATGACGGCCATTGTTTAATCTATGGAAAACTCTGCGTACCTCTGCGTACCTCTGCGTCTCTGCGTTGAGAGATCGTTTAACGCAGAGGCCGCAGAGTTACGCAGAGACCGCAGAGAGTTGCTGTAATGCCTCAAGCACTGCGGGCAATTCGTCTGGAAAGACCGTCCGAAGATCCAGGAGCACTTTACCTTCAGAGATGCGGCTAATTATCGGTGGTGAAGATGTTCGAAGCTGGGATTCGATCTCCTGGGCTGATTTTTTAGCATGACTGATCGCGATCAGGGTTGTGGGCAAGGTCGAAGTCGGCCCGGCGCCGCCGCCGACTGTTGATTCACCGGCTTCCAATTCCAGCTTAATCCCACTGACTTGGTCAATGATGTTGCGTGCACGCTGCTCGATCTCATCCGCGGTGAGCGCAAGCATCTGGATCACAGGCACCTCGGCCTCAGCCACATCTCTTTGATGTGAGACAAGAGTGGCCTCCAGCGCCGCAAGTCTGAGCTTGTCGCTTCTCAGAGCGCGATACAGTGGATGTTTTCGCAGCCGCGCGACGATCGCATGTTTACCTACAATCAAACCCGCCTGCGCCGAACCGAGAAGTTTGTCGCCACTAAACGAAATGACATCGACTCCGCTTTCGACGATCTCGCGCACAAGCGGTTCATCCTTGACACCATACTTTTGCAGATCACCCAGTTGTCCCGAACCTGCATCTTCGTACAGCGGAAGTGCCGCTTCGTGAGCGAGAGTTGAAAGTTCTGAAACCGCAGGCGAACTCGCAAAACCGACTATGCGATAGTTCGATGGATGAACTCGCATAATGAGACGTGTGTTGACGCTGATCGCACGCCGGTAGTCTTCCAAATGTGTGCGGTTGGTTGTGCCGACTTCGATCATGCGAGTGCCGGAACTCGCCATCACATCCGGCACGCGGAAGTCGCCGCCGATCTCGACCAACTCTCCGCGCGAAACAATCGTCTCTCCATCGCGCGCAAGCACCGTCAGAATCAGAAGCGCCGCTGCGGCACAGTTGTTTACGACAAGTGCATCTTCAGCGCCGCTTAAGTCTCTCAGCAGCGACTCGACTCTGGCTGCTCGCCCGCCACGCACACCACTCTCGAGATCGTATTCGACTGAGCAGTACCGCGCAGCATCTTCAATCGCTGCTCTCGCTGCTTCCGACAACGGCGCGCGGCCCAGGTTTGTATGAAGCACAACACCCGTGGCGTTGATGACAGCTTTGATACCTTGTTGCCCTTCACGGCGAACACTCGCTTCCATTCGCTTGATGGCTTCGGCAAGCAAACCATTGCTCGCTACAGGTACCGAACCATCGCGCACCAGCGCGCGAATCTCGGCAATCACTGAGCGCGCAATGTTGGTCAGCCGGCGAATTCCAACCACGCGGCGCAACTCCTGGGCGACATCCGCTCGCAGCAGTTGATCCACTGACGGCACATCACGCAGATTCGCGGTCGAATTTGTCATAGCAGGAACGAGGATTTTACAGGATTTACATGCGCATCCTGAAAAATCCTGTAATCTCTGTAAAAATTTGTTTGACACCCCTCTTTTTTAGTTCATAGACTGCTTCTGTGGGCCTACGCGACAACAAACTGCTCAGATCAAAACTTCAGGTAAAAGCCAAGAATAAATTCGCTGTTGGTGAGAACCAACCGACACCCGACGAGCAGCTCACGCGTTTGGAAGACGACATCCGCCGCTTGCGGGTCGAGTTTGATATTTTCTTCAATGGCGGGGCGAAGCGGCCGCCGTACGATACCAAAGGCCGGGTTGAGACTTTGTTGAAGCGACTCGGAGACGACCGCACGTTAACTTACGCCCAAAGATATCGCTACAATTCGCTGGCTGCGCGCTACAACGCATTTCGAGATCTTTGGCGCCGCACGATGCAGGGACGTGAAGAAGGACGCGATCCGATTTCGGCAGCGCGGGCCAGTGTGAAGAAGGAAGTAGACGCGACAGAGGTTTCTTTTGTTTGCCTCGACGCTCACCGCGAAGTCGAGCTCGTCAAGAATATCTACGCGTCATTGCTCGAAGCTAAACGGCGTTGCGGAGAGCCGGCGGAAGAGCTCTCGTTTCCCAAGTTTCATCGATTACTTGCTGCGAAAGCTGACGGAATCAAGGAACAAGTGGGATGTGATCGCGTCCAGTTTTCAGTTGCGATTGAGAACGGCCATGTCAGCTTCAAGGCCCGCCCTAATAATGGACATGATTAACAGGATTTCAATCCTGAAAATTCTGACAATCCTGTCAAAGATAAAAAAAGGCGACCACATTGGTCGCCTTTTCTCCATGTGAGCTTACCGGACCCGTGACCGGAAGCAGTCAGTGGCTTTGCTGAAGGCAAGCCGGGGAGAGATCACATCTTCGTGACCTTTTCAGCCTGAGGTCCCTTAGGGCCTTGCGTGACCTCAAACTCGACTTCCTGTCCCTCTTCGAGGGTCTTGAAGCCGTCGCCTTGAATGGCGCTATAGTGAACGAAGATGTCCGAAGAGCCTGGCTGCTCGATGAAACCATAACCCTTCGAATTGTTAAACCACTTGACCTTACCGGTTATTCTAGACATAACAACGAATCCTCCTAACGATTCGGTAAAACGGATGTGAAAGCCGGGGAGCTTTTCGCATCTGACTGGGTTAATGCTTGTGAGCCGGGTCGCACCTTGAAGTGGCGCTAGACGGAAACACAACCAACAAAAAATGCATGGTGAAGAGCGCGGGGAGCGCCATTCAACATGCACACAACTACGGGGCAGAACTAACGAAACTCATTGACCTAAAACTTGTAATTCGGGATGCTGGGCTCTGAAAATGCCGTCCCTGCATGAACGACGGCGCATACTAAGCCAAGTTTTCGGACGTGTCAAGCAAGAACTTCTTCCACGCCCGGTGCTAAGTCAAAGTCAAGCCTCAGGTTAGCGTGCCACCCTGTTTTATTTCACTCATTCGACGACTGGGCCGTGGCCGACTTGGTGTTGAGCAGAAGATATTGTAGCGGATTTACCGGCTGATCGTTGATCCGAACTTCGTAATGGAGATGTGGTCCAGTTGAACGGCCGGTTGACCCCACTTTGCCCAGTAATTGGGCTCGGCTGACGGTCTGGCCCAACTCCACGTCGATGTGGGAAAGATGGCCGTAGCGGGTAGTCAATCCACCCCCATGATCCACAATAACGAGCTGTCCATAGCCATTTTGCCAACCGACGAATGACACGGACCCGCTGGCGCCCGCGACGACTGGAGCGCCCCAGGGCGCCTCGATGTCTTGTCCGGTATGAAACTCATAGCCCGGACCACCGAATGGGTTTCGCCGGCCACCAAAGCCGCCTTCCAGTGTTCCCTCAACGGGCCAAACGGTCGGCGTATAACCGCGTTGCCGCAGAACAGCCTCATAAGCCCGCAAGTCTTCTTCGAGACGGCCCATTTTGGCGGTCAGTGTTGCCAGCCCCATCTCATCAAGCGGCAGGGCAGGACCACCGGTCCCGGGGACGATTGGGGCATTTTCCACGACGCCTGATTTCTCGGCGAGTTTCCGGGAAGTGTCTTCAACCTTTTCGACCCGATTATTTAGCTTTTCCAGCTCCAGTCTCTGGCGCTCGTTTTCCGCACGGAGGCGTTGATTTTCGAACTTGGTACGCAGATGCGCCGCTTGTTGGGTCAAGCCGTAAAGCCCGTAGAACAGGCCGACTCCCAAGAACAACAGAATCATGCAAAAGATGCTTACTGATCTTTTTTCGACTCTGATGCGTTGGACTCGGGCGCGGGAACGGGAAGTGTGGGCAATGATAAAGGCGTAAAATCGGTCTTCTCTGGCCATGGTGTCGTGCTCCTGTTGCCGCACAAAACGGACGCGCAACAACCGAAAGGCACAAAGTCGCCAAAAACAAGCGATTTGCGCGATTTACGGGGAAAGATTGTCTTGTTGCTTAACCTGCTTGAAGATTTGCAGCGGGTGGATTGAAACCTCAAGGTCCCTCCGAGGTGAAATCCAGCCGGCCGGTGCTGCAATGGCCTTGACCGTATCACAGGGCAGCAAAGTGTTGCAACTTGAGCGGAGAAATATAAGGAAGGTGCAGGGAAAAGAGAGACGGCCGCAGATGAACGCAGATCTGCGCAGATCTGCGTTCAT
>Ga0065712_10068167_pt1 | contig 13606 bp, 11 predicted proteins | sample MisRhiReplicate1_FD_59099 | JGI IMG/M metagenome (GOLD analysis project Ga0065712, IMG submission 59099) | Miscanthus rhizosphere microbial communities from Kellogg Biological Station, MSU, sample Rhizosphere Soil Replicate 1: eDNA_1 v3... | ecosystem: Host-associated > Plants > Roots >...
CCCCGCGGAGCTCGCGGCCTTCATGCGTGACCCCGGCGGTGTATTTCTTCATCATGGCCACGTCGATACAAGCTTTCCGGCGGCCTGTCGCTTCGCACTGGAAAACATCGGAGGCGTGGCTCCCTCCGATGAACAGGGCGACATTGTGCCGAAGCCATTCGGTCGGCAATCGGAGCGGTTCTTCATGAACGTCGATCTCGACGTTGAGTCAAATGACGATCTGCGTCCACTCGCCGCGGCGTTCGAACCCGACGCCTATTCGCTCGAGCGGCCGGCCGGGCACGCGTCCTTCGAGTTGAACGTCCCTGTGTCGCCGGTAGAGCCTGAACCTCTGATCCTTGAGTTCGTTCGCTTGGTGACTCAGCTGCCGCCTTCCGCGCGAGGCATTTGGGACCGCGCCTCGAGAAAGGTGTTCGACATCGGCATGCAGAGCGGTCGTCGTCCGTTCCGCGAAACGTATCGCCTGGCTCCGGGTGTGTTGCGGGCGGCCGCCGACGTCGGCGCGGAGATTGCCGTCACTATCTATGCCCTCGATACCGGCGACCACAACCAAAACGCCGGCTAACTCTGAGCTCTTTTTTTCTGCGGCCTCTGCGGTCTCCGTGGTCACATCTTCTCGTTGGCCCTCGCCGGCCAGCGCAATCCACTGCAACCGCCGCGGCCGACCGTGATTGGGCGGACCTGTCGACTAGTTGTCAGGCGGATACGAGGAAATACGAATGAAGCATCGCTTCGTCCACGAGTTCGAAGACGACCCACCCTTTGGAGACTTCGACATCGAGCTGGATACACCGCAGGGCGCGCACATTCAGTTCGACTTGGAGGGCCGAGCTATCTGGCTTTCCGCCAATAGGGCAGGCTGGCTGCACCTCGCGCGCATTTGTGCCGAGATGGCGCTCCATACTCAGAACAAACCCGGCTATCACTTTCATCGCACGTACGACTGGAAAGACAGCTTCGGGCCAGACCACGAAGTGTCATTTGAGCTCTCGCAAGACGTGCAAACGGCCTAACGCCAAATGGATCCGACGCTGGAGCTTCCCGGCGGCCGTGAGGGAACGAGCTAATCACAATCTCGCTGCGCCCGCCGCAGGGTGAGCCGCGGCCGTTGGGCGGACTCGACGATCAGCTTCGATTCTTCCAATATTCAGGACGACGCTTCAGGTGGGCAATGGCCACGATCACGATCTCGGCTGGCCTCGAGGATCTCTTTTTCGATGCGCCGCTTCACATCATTCCACGGCTCGAGCTTGACGGTTCCGGCCTCGATCGCGGTCACGCGTCGTTCGATCTCGATCTGCCAAGCCGCGTCAGCGCCGGGGTCCGCCGGCCCATCAAGGCTCGCGAGAAGTTCCGCGGCCACCTCGGCTCGAGCATCGAGGTCGAGTCGCAACGCGTCGGCCAGCACCGCTTCCGTGGCCTTGGTCATGCGTCGATCTTACGCTCCGATGCGCCGCCCAACAAGCGCTTGCACCCAGTATGTCGATCGCGACGGGCTGTCGATATCTGTCGGTGAGGCCAGGCTGAGCGGCAGCTAACAATCCGCAGCGACCCCTGCCGGCCGCCCCGCGCAAGCAGGGAAAATCAGAGCCAGTCTCGCGCCGTTCGGGTAGGCTTGCGCACATCATGCACCGACGAGCGTTTCTGCAGCTATCCGGCCTGGCAGCGATGCAGACCGTCGCCCCCCGGGGCGCCGCGAGCCAGGAAGCCACCCAGCTGAAAGACATCGAGGCGCTGGTCACAGCCAGGATGGGCGAATACCACGTGCCCGGCGTGGCCCTGGGCATTGTCAAGGCCGGACGCGTCGAGACGCGAGTGTTCGGCGTCACCAGCGTCGAGAACCCGCAGCCGATCACGGTCGACACCGTCTTTCCAATCGCGTCCATCACGAAGACGGTGGCCGCGACCGCGATCATGCGGCTGGTGCAGGACGGCAAGCTCGTCGTGACCGCGCCGGTGCAACGGTACCTTCCCGATTTTCGCGTCAAGGACGAATCGGCCTCCCGTGCGGTGACCGTCGCGCATCTGCTTTCGCACACGCCAGGCTGGGAAGGGCAGCTTTCGACCGACGACCGCGGTGCCGAAACGCTCGCCCGCTTCACCAGCGGCCTCCAGGATCTTCCTCAACTGGCGGCCCCAGGCGAAGTGTGGAGCTACAACAACGCCGGGTTCGGGGTCGCGGGACGAATTCTCGAAGTCGTCACGGGCAAGACGATTCACGCGGCACTGCGCGATCTGGTATTCGCCCCGCTCGATCTCTCACATGCCTTCACTCAGACGGGAACGGCGATGACGCATCGTTTCGCCGTCGGTCATCGTCAACAGAAGTCCGGAGAGACCGAGGTCATTCGTCCGTTCGAACTGCCGCTGAATGTCACCGCGGGCGGCGGCGCCATGAGCATCGCCAGCCTCCTGCGCTATGTGCAGTTTCACCTGCGCGGTGGGAACGTCCTGGGCTCGACGTTCCTGCAGCAGATGCGGACCCCATTCGTCAAAAAGAACGCCACGACCGATGAAATGGGGCTCGGCTGGCATCTCCGGCGGCTGAACGGCGTGCTGACGGCTGCGCAGGGCGGCACCGGCAGCGGCCATTGCCTCCACGCGCAGTTCGTTCCGGATCGCGACCTGGCATTTGCGATCCTCACCAATCACGCCGAAGGCTGGCGGCTGGTTCAGCACGTCGAGCGCAAGATTCTGGAGACCTACGAAAAGCTGGCTGTGTCACCCAACCAGGCCACCGGCGGCAATCGCGGCGTCAGCGAAGATATGCGCGTTCACGCCACTCCTCTTCCCGCGCAGCCGGCCCCCGATCAGTATGCCGGCAGATACGAGCGGCCACCGGTCACGAGTTACGAGCTTCGCGTGGAAGGCGGCGTACTGCGTAGCGGAAAGTCACCCGGTTCGAGCTACGTGTTCTACGGCCCAGACGTCGCCTACGTCGCGTCGGAGGATGGCACCAGCGGCAATTACGTGGGCATGCCGGTCGAGTTCATCCGCAATGCCGCCGGCGTCGTCGGCTGGATCCGCGTGAACGGACGAATTGGAAGAAAAGTGTAGGCAGGTCATGCCGAGCCGTCGAGAGTTCCTGAGAGACGTCGCGGGTGCGAGCGGCCTGGTGTTTGTCGGGTGCGGACTCGAGAACGTGGCGGCGCAGGCAACGAAGACGCCGACGACGACAAAGCATGCCCCGGTTCTCATCCGAGGACGCAGAATCCGGACGGTTGACATCCACGCGCATTGCGTTGTGACCCAGGCGACCGGCCTTCTCAAGCGGCCAGTGAACCCGCAGCCGGCGCTCCATCTCGAGGGCCAAGGTCTTGCTGACCGGCTGCGAGACATGGACGCGCAAGGGATCGACGTCGCGGTCCTCAGCATCAATCCCAACTGGTACGACGTCGACCGCGACATGGCGACAGCGGTGATCAGGATCCAGAACGAAGCGCTGGCCCAGTTCTGTGCGTCCCATACCGACCGATTCGCGGCGTTCGCCTCCGTCGCTCTCCAGTTCCCCGAGCTGGCGGCCGAACAGCTCGATCAGGCCGTGAGAAAAATGGGGTTGCGGGGTGCGGCCATCGGCGGAAGTGTGACCGGCCAGGAGCTGTCCGACCCGAAGTTCCACCCGTTCTTTGCCAGAGCCGAGGAGCTCGGGGTGGTCGTCTTCATACACCCTCAGGCCTCGACCGTGTTGAACGATCGACTGAAAGGAAACGGCCCGCTCAGCGTCACGGTGTGGAATCCGCTCGAAACGACCCTTGCGCTCACGCACCTGATCTTCGAAGGCACGCTCGATCGGTTCCCGGGCTTGAAGATTTGCGCGGCGCATGGTGGCGGCTATCTGCCGTCCTACATGAACCGCTCCGATCATGGGTGCCAGGTCGTCCCCAATCTGTGTCAACCCGGCGTGCCGAAAAAGCCACCGACGGCATACGTGAAGCAGATGTACTACGACTCGCTCGTGTTTACGCCGGAAGCGCTGCGCCATCTCGTGGCGGAGGTCGGCGCCGAACGCATCATGATCGGAACGGACTATCCGTTTCCGTGGGTCAGCGATCCAGTCGACCACGTCCTCAAGACGCCGGGGCTGAACGACGGCCAACGCGAAGCGATCCTTGGCGGTACTGCGGCGAAGCTGTTGGGTCTGAGTCCACCGTCAACGCGATAGTCCGTCTGGGCCCAATCAGAGGCATACTTGCGCGCATGCGACTGACTGCTCTTCTGGCCATGCTGGCTACCGCTTCGCTCGCGGCGAGTGACGCCTATCCCCCACCGCGATTTGCCGATCCGGGCCGCGTCGACAAACTGAAGTCGGCGATGCCGGAGATCGATCGAATCTTCCGGGCGTACGCCACGGACACGAAGATCCCCGGGATGATCTGGGGCGTGGTGATCGACGGGCAGCTCGCGCACCTGGGATGGTTCGGCGTCCGCGACCGCGGCTCACAGGCGCCGGTCACGCCCGACACCGCGTTCCGCATTGCGTCGATGACCAAGAGCTTCACCGCGCTGGCGGTGCTGAAGCTGCGGGACGCCGGCCGGCTGTCGCTCGAAGATCCTGTGTCGCGGTGGATCCCGCAATTCGAGAAGATGGAACGGCCGACGCGCGACACGCCGCCCCTCACCGTGCGTCAGTTGCTCAGCCACAGCGCGGGCTTCGCCGAAGACAACCCGTGGGGCGATCAGCAGTTGAGCGCCACCGACGCGATGATGGACGAATGGCTGGCCAGGGGCATCCCGTTCTCGACGCCGCCCGCCACGCGCTACGAATACTCCAACTACGCGTTCGGTCTGCTGGGTCGTGTTGTGACGAAAGCGGCCGGCGTGCCTTACGAGCAGTACATGCAGACGGAGATCCTGTCGAAGCTGCACATGGACGGGTCGACGTTTCAATTCGCAGACGTTCCGGCCGCGCGCCGCGCCGTCGGCTACCGCCTCAAGCCGGACGGGACCTATGGCGAGGAGGCGCCGCTGCCGCATGGCGTCTTCGGTGCGATGGGAGGCTTGCTGACGACGGCCACGGATCTCGGGAAGTACGTCGCCTTTCACTTGTCGGCGTGGCCGCCGCGAGACGACGAGGATGCGGGTCCGGTGCGCCGCGGCTCGGTGCGCGAGATGGCGCACCTCTGGACGCCCGCGAACCTGACGGCACGGCTCGTCGACGGCAAGATGCAAGCATCCGAAGCTGGCTACGGCTTCGGCTTGCGCGTGACCTCGGACTGCCGCTTCGAACACATCGTCGCGCACGGCGGCGGGCTGCCCGGGTTTGGGTCCTACATGGCGTGGCTGCCGGACTACGGCGTAGGCATGTTCGCGATGGCGACCTTGACGTATTCGGGTCCCTCCGAACCGATCAGCAAGGCGTGGGACGCGATGCTGAAGACCGGCGGGCTGCGCAAGCGCGAGCTGCCGCCCACCGCGCTCCAGACCGAGATGCGCGGCCACATCCTGAACCTATGGAACCGCTGGAATGAGGCCGAAGCGAAGCAGATTGCGGCCGTCAACTTCTTCCTCGACGCGCCGTCCGCACAGCGGCAGGCGGAGATCCGCGCGGTCAGGAACGAGGTCGGCGAGTGCGCGGACGCCGGTCCCGTCATGCCGGAGAACTGGATGCGCGGCCAGTTCAACATGACGTGCGCGAAGGGGACGGTCGGGGTGTTCTTCACGCTGGCACCCACCCAGCCACCACGCGTCCAGCACCTGTCGTTTCAAAAGCTCGCGTCGCCGGCCGTGCGAATGGGCGCGCCGACGGGAGCACCGGCAGGCGTGTCCTGCACGCCGTAGCCACGCAACGATAACGAAGAAACCCGCCGAGACCGCGAAGACCGCCGTTCAGGTTGGGAGTCGAAATGAGGGGCGCACATGAGAGTCGGTAATGCCCGGCTTCAGCCGGACCGTGTCGTTGCCGCGGGGCTTTTGACGATCGCTTCCCTTCTGCCCGCGACCGCGTTAGGCCAGGCCCGGCGGGCCGATCGGCCCAACATCATCTTCATCATGACCGACGACCACGCAGCACATGCGATTGGCGCGTACGGTTCGAAAGTCAACGAGACGCCGAACCTCGATCGCCTGGCGCGTGAGGGTGCCCTGCTGACGAGCGTGTTTGCCACGAACTCGATCTGCACGCCGAGCCGTGCCACGATCCTGACCGGCCAGTATTCGCACCTCAACGGCGTGACGATGTTCAACCGGTTCGACAGCGCGCGCATGACCGTCGCGCGCCTGCTGCAGCAGGGCGGCTACTACACCGGCTTGGTCGGCAAGTGGCATCTCGGCAGCGATCCCGCCGGCTTCGACAAATGGGAAATCCTTCCGGGTCAAGGCGTGTATCAGGATCCGGTGTTCTACACAGCCACGAGCGAGAAGACCTACACGGGCCGCTACGTGACGGAGGTCATCACGGATCTCGCGCTGGATTTCGTCGAACATCGTCCGCGCGACAAGCCGTTCTTCCTGATGATGCATCACAAGGCGCCGCACCGGCCGTGGGAGCCGAACGGCGAACACGGCGCTCATTTCGCGGCGCAGCGGATCCCCGAGCCGGTCACGTTCTGGGATTCGTACGACACGCGCACCGACGCGCTGCACGAGAACCTCCAGCGAGTGGCCGCGGATTTGACGAACCGCGACCTGAAGCTGACGCCGCCGCCTGGACTCAGCCAGGACGACCTGGCGAGGTGGCGGCTGATCAAGCCGACCTCGGTCTCCATCGATCGCGACGGCAAGCAGGTGACGTTGACTGGAGAGGCGCTGGTTCGCTGGAAGTATCAGCGATACATGCAGGACTACCTGGCCACGGTGCAGTCAGTCGACGACAGCGTCGGCAAGGTGCTGGCGTTCCTCGATAAGGCCGGCCTCGCCAGAAACACTATCGTCATCTACACGAGCGATCAGGGCTTTTTCCTCGGCGACCACGGCCTGTTCGACAAGCGTTTCATGTACGAGGAATCCATCCGGATGCCGTTCCTCGTCCGCTGGCCGGCAGGCATCAAGCCGGGAACGAAAAGCGATGCGATCGCGCTGAACATCGACTTCGCACCGACGTTCATCGAGGCAGCTGGATTGCCGGCTTCCTCGGAGATGCAGGGACGCAGCCTGCTGTCGATGCTCCGCGGCCGAACGTCGCCGGATTGGCGCACCTCGATGTATTACCGCTACTACCACGACCCGGGCGATCACAACACGCGCGCGCACTACGGCGTTCGCACGCGCACGCACAAGCTGATCTACTTTTGGACCAAGGATCAGTGGGAGCTGTTCGATCTCGTCCACGATCCGTACGAGCTGCACAATCTCTATGGACAGCCCGGACAGGACCAGCTGACGGCCACGCTCAAAGCTGAACTCGCACGGCTGAAGCGGGAAGTCCGCGACGACGACCAGCTGGCCAACCAGCAGTTCCCCAACGCCGTCGATGGCCCAGTGGCAAGACTGCGGGGGAAGTAGGAGTGAGACGCTGATTCACAATGAGCGTTGGCTGCTTGCTTACGATTTAGCGAGTCGTCGAGAGATCGATCGCCATCGGGTTGATCCTCTCGACGTCGGTGGTAGGAATTAGTAAAGGCGGAGTAACCGGCGCAGGTCCGGCTGAAGCCGGACACTCCCGAAACACGATCCACGAGTGTCTTGTCCTCTGCGAGCTTTGCGGTCTCTGCGGTTACATCTTTTCGTTCCACAACCACGCCGCGCCGCGGACGCCGCTCGAGTCGCCGTGCCTGGCGCGGACCAGGCGTGTGGTGACGGAGTCCGAGAAAATGTAGCGCGACCACAGCAGCGGCACGCGGTCGTACAGACGATCGATGTTCGACAGGCCTCCACCGAGCACGATGACGTCGGGATCGATCAGATTGATGACGCTCCCGAGCGCGCGGGCCATGCGCTCTTCGTACCGGCACAACGCCGCGTCCGCCAGCGCCTCGCCGGATGCGGCGCGCCGCGCCACTTCGTCGGCGGTCACCTCGGGGCCGCCTGAGGCCATGTAGTCTCGCGCCAGCGCTGGTCCGGAGAGAAACGTTTCGATGCAGCCGCTGCGTCCGCAGTAACAGCGCGGACCGGGAGACTCGCCGCCGTGCGCGCCCGGCAGCGGATTGTGTCCCCATTCACCGCCAATCGCATTCGCACCGACGAGCAACCGTCCGTTGATCACGACGCCGCCGCCAGTGCCGGTGCCGACGATGACGCCGAACACGACAGCGGCGCCGGACGCTGCGCCGTCGGTCGCCTCCGACAGCGCGAAGCAGTTGGCGTCGTTCGCGAACCGGATCGGGCGATCGAGCCGACGCGGGAGATCCTCGGCGAGCGGCCGTCCGTTCAGCCAGGTCGAGTTCGAGTTCTTGATCAGCCCGGTCGCCGGCGAGATCGTTCCGGGAATGCCGATGCCGAGCGACCCGCGCGCGCCCGTCTGCCCCTCGATGGCGCTGACCAGACCGGCGACTGCGTCGATCGTATGTTCATAGTCGCCGCGCGGCGCGGCGATCCGTCGCCGCATCCGTTCGGCCCCATCGTCCGCAATCGCGATGCCTTCGATCTTGCTTCCGCCCAGGTCGATGCCAATCCGCATGCTTGCGGCCATCGTATATCGCATCGTAGGATCCACGATCGCTGACGCCCTTCAGGAGACCAACATGTCCATGACCGCTTCTCTCGAACAACTCATGCCATCCTTCAGCGGACGGCTCCTGCAACCGGCCGACGCCGGCTACGACGCTGCGCGCCACGTCCACAATGGCTTGATCGACAAGCGCCCAACCTTGATCGCGCAATGCCTTGGCGCCGCGGACATTGCCGACGCGGTGAAGCTGGCGCGGACACTGGACCTCGAGGTGGCGGTCCGCGGCGGCGGACATAACGTCGCCGGGCGGGCCGTGGTCGACGATGGCTTGATGATCGATCTCGCGCCGATGAAAGGGATCCACGTCGATCCGGCGGTGCGTACCGCGCGCGCGCAGGGTGGCGTGCTGTGGAAGGAATTGAACCGCGAGACCCAGTTGCACGGCCTGGCGACGACCGGCGGCGTCGTCTCGACCACGGGCATCGCGGGGCTGACGCTCGGCGGCGGCCTCGGCTGGCTGATGCCGAAATACGGGCTCGCGCTCGACAACCTCCGCTCCGCCGAAATGATCCTCGCCGACGGCCGCATCGTGCGCGCCAGCGAGGACGAGAACGAGGATCTGTTCTGGGCCATCCGCGGCGGCGGCGGCAACTTCGGGATCGCCGCCTCGCTCGAGTACAACCTGCACGCGGTCGGGCCGATCATCGCCGGCGGCGTCGTCGCCCATCTGGCGCAGAACGCGCCGGACGTGCTGCGGTTCTTCCGCGATACGTGCACCTCGCTGCCCGACGAGATCATGCTGGTGGCGGGACTGCAGACAGCGCCGGACGGATCGGGCGCCAAGCTGGTCGGCCTGGTCGGTGCGCATTGCGGTCCGCTGGCCGAAGGCGAAGCGGCGCTGAAGCCGATCAAGGCCTTTGGGCAGCCGGTGATGGACATGATGGGGCCGATTCCGTACTGCGCACTCAACGGCATCATCGACGGCGCGTTCCCTAAAGGAGCGCTCAACTACTGGAAAGCCTCGTTCCTCGCGGATCTGAGCGACGAGGCGATCGCGGTCATCGTCGACCGCTTCAATGCGTGCCCGTCGCCGATGAGCCACATCATCGTCGAGTATTTCCACGGCGCGGCCAGCCGCGTCCCCGTGAATCAGACGGCGTTCGCGGCCCGGATCACGGGATTCAACGTCGTGATCATCTCGCAGTGGCTCGATCCCGCGGAGAACGACACGCACATCGCGTGGGGACGCGATACCTACACGGCACTCGCGCCGCACCTGGGCAGCGCGCGGTACCTGAACTACCTTGGAGCTGACGAAACCGACCCGCAGTCGGCGGCGTACGGCCCGAATTATCCTCGGCTGCGCGAGCTGAAGACGAAGTACGACCCGGACAACTTCTTTCGCGGCAATGTCAACATTCGGCCGATCTAAACTGGCCGGATGAAGCACACGCTTGCCATCGCCGGTATCTGCGCGCTGTCGTTCGGCTGCGCGCAGACGCCGCCCTCTTCCGCGCCCCCGACGGCGGCGGGAGCCAGGGCTTTCCTCGACAACGCCAACGCCACGACGCTGAAGCTGGGCATCCAGCAGGGGCAGGCCGGCTGGGTTCAGCAGACCTTCATCACCGACGACACGGAGGCCATCGCCGCGCGCGCGAACCAGGCCTACAACGAAGCCGGCGCCAGATTCGCGCGGGAGGCAGTGCAATACGACTCCGTCCAGGTGTCGCCAGACGAGCGGCGGCAGCTGAACCTGCTCAAGGTCGCGCTCGTCCTCGCGACGCCGCCGGATCCGAAAGAATCCGACGAGCTGTCGAAGATCATGGCGCGACTCGAGTCGATGTATGGCAAGGGTAAGTGGTGCACCGATCCGTCGAAGCCCGACACCTGCAGGAACATCGACGACGTCTCGCGGATCCTGTCGGCGCCCGGCGACGAGAACGCGCTGCGCGCCGCGTGGGAAGGATGGCACACGATCTCGCCGCCGATGCGCAAGGACTACCAGCGCTTCGTCGAACTCTCGAACAAGGGGGCCAAAGCGCTCGGCTTCGCCGACACCGGCGCGATGTGGCGCAGCAAGTACGACATGAAGCCGGACGAGTTCACGAAGGAGCTCGACCGGCTGTGGGATCAGGTACGGCCGCTGTACCTGAAGCTGCACGCCTACGTCCGCCTCAAGCTGCGCGAGAAGTACGGCGCTGTGGTGCCGGAGAACGGTCCGATTCCCGCGCATCTCCTCGGCAACCTGTGGGCGCAGGACTGGTCGAACATCTATCCGCTCGCGGCGCCGCCGACAGCCGATCCCGGCTTCTCGCTCACCGACATCCTGAAGAAGCGGAAGACGCCGGCGCTGGAGATGGTGCGCACAGGCGAGCGCTTCTACACGTCGCTCGGCTTCGCGCCGCTGCCCAAGACCTTCTTCGAGCGCTCGCTGTTGGTCCGGCCGAAGGATCGCGAGGTCGTCTGCCACGCCAGCGCCTGGGACATCGACTACGAGGACGACATCCGCATCAAGATGTGCATCGAGCCGACGGCGGAGGATTTCACGACGATCCACCACGAGCTCGGGCACAACTTCTACCAGCGTGCCTACAAGAAGCTGCCGACGCTGTTCCGCGACAGCGCCAACGACGGGTTCCACGAGGCGATTGGCGACACGATCGCGCTGTCGGTGACACCGGAGTACCTGGTGAAGATCGGCCTGCTCGACAAGGCGCCGGACACGTCGCGCGACATCGGACTGCTGATGAACAAGGCGCTCGAGAAGATCAGCTTCCTGCCCTTCGGCCTGCTGATCGATCAATGGCGCTGGAAAGTGTTCGCCGGCGAGATCACTCCTGCCGACTACAACAAGGCGTGGTGGGATCTGAAGCTGAAATACCAGGGGGTCGCGCCGCCGTCGTCACGGGGCGAGGAGTTCTTCGATCCGGGCGCGAAGTACCACGTGCCGGACAACACGCCGTACACGCGCTATTTCCTCGCGGCTATCCTGCAGTTCCAGTTTCACCGCGCGCTGGCGAAGACCTCCGGCTGCACCCTGCCCCTGAACCGCTGCTCGATCTACGAGAGCAAGGCGGCCGGCGAGCGGCTGAACACAATGCTGTCGATGGGTCAGTCGCGGCCATGGCCCGAAGCACTTGAAGCGCTCACGGGATCGAAGCAGATGGACGCGACCGCGATCCTCGACTACTTCGCGCCCTTGTCGAAGTGGCTTGACGAACAGCTCGCAGGAAAGCCCGTGGGGTGGTAGGAAATTCGGAATCAGGAATCAAGTCTTCGACTGGGGCGGGATCGGGCGAGGTTGTTCCCATGGGTCGGGGCTGTCATGGGCCGACTGGACGTTTCTTCTGGTCGGGCTCATCTTCGCGGAGGGGCGCGACCATCAGCTTTTCGACGGCGGGATCGACCGTGAGTTCCAGGCGGCAGATGTGGCAGCGATAGCTCGCGCCGACGCGGGGACGGTGCTCCGTCTCGCTATGGTTAATCTGAGAATGACATGCAGGACACTTCCACGGCATGGGACGCGAACGCTACCGTACACGTCCGCAGAGGGTCAACTATCACGTCACGTAGTAGGTTGCTAGTTCGAATTCCACGATTGACGCGGGAAGCTGGTTGCCAAATTCCTACTTCTCAATTCCGGATCGCCGTGTCGAGTGCCGCACGGCGAGCTGGTACTCCCGCGTGACGAACTCGGCGTAGGTCTGCAACGACTTGTCGACCTGATCGGGCTTTGCCCGCTTCTCGTACGCCTGCACGGCCTCGAGCGCGGCGTGGCACGGCACGCTGTCGTGGTGCTCGACCAGCGCCGTGAAGCGCTCTTTCAGCGCCGAGAGCGCCTCAGCGCCGTGCGTCGCCGGCAGGACGGCGTTGAAGGTGTCGACGACGGCCTTGAGCGCGTCGCGCTCCTTGACGCGGTTGGCGAAGATCGACGCAATCGTCGCTTCGTCTCCAATCGCCGTCCCATCGTCCATCACCGCGGCAAGGACCTCCACCTTCGCGCCATCCGGCAGCGGGTCCAGCGGCAGGTCTCGTGACTCGCCGGGCATCAATCGCTCGAGACGTTCGGCCGCCCTGGGCAGACCGTGGGTCGCCTCGCTGAGGTAGCCGTCGGTGGTGTAGACCTCCCGGTGTGTCCCGGTTGCCGTGGGCGTCACCGCCTTCAGGCTCCATGCGGTGACGGGCTGACGGCTCGTGTTGGTAATCCGCACGTGGCTCGCCTCGCCGGTGACGATATCGCTGATAATCACCGGCGATTCGGCTGCCTGGGCGGTTGAGACGATCGCCGCGAGAAGTGCGGGGAGACAGATGCGCATGGTCATCTGGGGAGAAGCAGCAAGGCGCGTTCCAGCTGTGGCCGTGCTGGTCCCGATCATGTTGCTGCAGAGCCAGCCCTTTCGCGCGTGAACAGAAGTCGTCGCGCTGACCTCAACGTCTTCGGCGACACGGGCGTGCCGCTCCCAGAAACCGCCGGCAGGCGATCGTCATCAGTTCCAGACAGCAACGATCAGCCCGAACCTTCCGCACCATCCCGCCGTCTGATAAGGTCAACTGATGGCTTCCTTACGCCTGCGCTGGCTCGCCGCCTCGGTCGTCTGCGCCGCGCTCTCGCTTGGCGCGGCGCCGGCGGAGAACGACCTCGACGCGTTCATGCGTCAGGTCGTCGCCAGCCGCGACGCCAACTGGAAAAAACTGCAGCAGTACGTTTTCGACGAGCGCGAGCAGTTCGACCTGCGCGGCCCGACGCGGATCCCGCTGTGGGGCGAGCGGCGCGAGTACACCTGGTTCATCCGCGACGGCTTCTTCGTTCGCAGCCCGGTGAAGATCAACGGCGTCACCATCGGCGACGCCGACCGCCGCAAGGCCGAGGCGATCTACCTGACACAGGCGCAGGACCGCGAGAAACGCGCTCAGGGCGGCCATGTGGCGCTCGGCTCGAACGGCATCTCCATCCAGGCGGGCGACAACGCCGAGAGCGCCGAGAAGAAGGACGCCGACCTCGCGCAGGACGTCGGTGGCGTGATCCGGCAGACGCGCGAGCCCGGCTTCATCTCGTCGGCC